>Ga0066256_1001492_pt1 | contig 27750 bp, 30 predicted proteins | sample ThiBio_1000_biof_FD_87107 | JGI IMG/M metagenome (GOLD analysis project Ga0066256, IMG submission 87107) | Wastewater bioreactor microbial communities from Cape Town, South Africa - Thiocy_expt_1000_biof (version 2) | ecosystem: Engineered > Bioreactor > Thiocyanate-remediating >... | reverse complement strand
CCGGCACCAGCTTGTCGACGCCCGCTCCCGTGACCATCAGCCACGAGGTCAGCATGTAGAAGAGGCCGATGATCAGCACGGAAATGTAGGTGGCGCGCGGCACGGTCTTCGCGGGCTCGCGGGCCTCCTCGCTGTAGATGGTCGTCGCCTCGAAGCCGATGAAGGCGGCAAAGCAGAAGAGGATGCCGATGGCCGGCGTGCCGCTGAAGAAGGCGGTGGGCGTGAAGGGCGCGGCGGAAAGGCCGCTGTCGCCGCCCTTGACGAGGATCGCCGCGTCGATGACGAGCACGACGAGATATTCGAGGACCACCAGCACGGCGAGCACGCGGGCGGAGAAGTCCACCCGGCGATAGCCGAAGACCGCGACGACGGCGATGCCGGCGAAGGTCCAGGCCCACCAGGGCAGGTCGATGCCGTAGCCGGCGAAGAAGCCAGCCGTTGCCGCGCCGAAGAGGCCGAAGACGCCGATCTGCATGGCATTGTAGGCAAGGATCGCCACGAGCGCCGCGGCCCCGCCGGCAAGCCCGCCGAGGCCCTGCGCCGTATAGGCATAGAAGGCGCCGGCATTGCTGATGTGCCGGGCCATGGCGACATAGCCGACGGCGAAGAGAAGCAGCACCGTCGTCACGAAGGCGAAGGTCAGCGGAATGCCCGGCCCGTTGCCGAGCATCATCGACAGCGGCACGCCGCCGGCCACCGCCGTGAGCGGCGCCGCGGCCGAGACGACGAGGAATGTCACCGCCCCGACGCCGAGGCTGTTCTTGCGCAACTGGTTCGCGCCGCCGGGCGACACGGTTTCACTGGTCATGATCTTGCTCCCATCCTGACGGCCGGCCCGCGGCCGCCGCTCTCCTGACGCCGCGCGACTGCCACGGCGGTTCCCACTGCATAATCCGCTTGCGGTTCATTATTTGAACCATTATTTTAATAATAGACTTGCAAAAGCCAGCTTCGCCGTCAAGTTATTTCTCATGTTAAGTATCTCGATGCGGCATGGGAGGACGAAAGCGCCGAGGCCCGCGCCGGAAATCCGGTTGCGGCGGGCGTAACGGAAGACGGAAGAAACCAATGAGCACCATCGGCAAGGCCCTCGCCCTCCTCGACCTCATCTCCCGGCTCGACAGGGACACCGGCCTCAGCGACCTCGCGCGCCTGTCCGCGCTCGACAAGGCGACGGCGCGGCGCTTCCTGGTGGAGCTCGAACGGCAGGGCTTCGTGGAGCAGGATGCGGAGACGCGCAGGTACCGGCTGGGCGCGGCCCCGGTGCGCCTTGCCCGCATCCGGCAGGCGCGCTTTCCCTTCGCCGCGGTGGCCGCGCCGTTCGTCAGGGCGCTGGCGGAGGAGACCGGCGAGACGGTGCATCTGTCCGAATTTGCCGGCGGGCGCCTTGCCACCATCCATGTGGAGGATTCATCGCAGGCCCACCGGGTGATCGTCGATCTCGGCGCGGCCCTGCCCTTCCACGCCACCGCCTCGGGCCTCGCCTTCCTCGCCTTCCTGCCGGAAGGCGAGATCGACCGCGTGCTGGCGCAGCCACTGGAGCGCTTCTCGCCGCAGACGATCACCGATGCCAACGCGGTGCGCGCCATCCTGGCGGAGACGGCGGAGCGCGGCTTCTCGATCAGCCACCAGGGCTTCGAGATGGGCGTGATCAGCGCCGCCGCCCCGATCATCGCGCCGAACGGCCGGCCGGTCGGGGCCATCGCCGTTGCCGCGCCCACCGCCCGGGCGGACACAGCGCGTATGCTCGACATCGGCGCCGGCGCGGCCGCTGCCGCCCGCGGCATCGCGGAGAAATATTACGGGACGAAGCGCTAGAGCAATTCCAGCAAAAGTGCGCAGCGGTTTTGCGTCCGGAATTGCGTAGAAACAAAAGGATAGAGCGTTTTCGCGATTCGAGGAAAAGCGGAAATGCTCTAGCCTCGCTTCGTCCGCCCCCGCGGCTTGGTCGCCAGCACGTTGCGGATCGCAAAGCTCGAATGGATCCGCGAGACCCCCGGCATGGCCGACAGGATCTCCTTGTGGATGCGCTCGAACTCGCCGGCATTGGCGACCTCGACGCGCAGCAGGTAGTCCGAGCCGCCCGTCATCAGGAAGCATTCGCGGATTTCCGGGTGCTTGCGCACCGCCGCCTCGAAACGGTCGAGGTGATCCTCCGTCTGCCGCTCCAGCGTGATGTTGATGATGACGGCGATGGTCGATTCGGCGTTGGAGGCGTCCACCAGCGCCGTATAGCCGCGGATGACGCCCGCCTGCTCCATCAGCTTGATGCGCCGAAGGCAGGCCGACGGCGACAGGCCCACCTCGGCGGCGAGCCGCGCATTGCTCATGCGCGCATCGAGCCGGAGAAGCCGCAGGATGTTCCGGTCTATCGCGTCCAGCGCCGTCATTGCAGATCGTTCCAAAGATTCGTCGTTTCGTTCAAAAATCATGGCCACGCGCAACAATCAAGCGCTGTTTCGTCGGCAATTTCACAATCGTTTCACTAGGCTCCGCCGAAACCGGGAGGCAGGGCATGGACGGCGTGACGAAGACGATGCGGCAGGGCGAGGCGGGTGCGACGGGCGGTACCTCGGGCTATCTCGCCATCGACCTTGCCGCCCTTGCCCGCAACTACGAGCGGCTTGCCGCCGAGGTCGCGCCGGCGCGCGCGGCGGCCGTCGTCAAGGCCGATGCCTACGGGCTCGGCATCGAGGTTGTCGGGATCTCCCTCTAGGAGGCGGGCGTTCGCGATTTCTTCGTCGCCGCCGCCGAAGAAGGCGCGACGCTGCGCAGCTTTACACCGGATGCCCGCATCTTCGTGCTCTCCGGCATCTGGACCGGGCGCGAGCCGATCTTCTTCGAAAACGACCTCGTGCCGGTCATCGCCTCGGAAGAACAACTCGCTTTCTGGATGGGTGTGCTCGCCGAACATGGCGACTATCCCTACGCACTGCATGTGGACACCGGCTTCAACCGCCTCGGCGTGCCGCTGGAGGATGCGCTGGCGCTTGCCGACGACACCTCGCGGCCGGCGAGCTTCTCGCCGGTGCTGGTGATGTCGCATCTGCATAGCGGCGACAATCCCGCCTCGCTGCTCAACCGCCAGCAACTCGAATCTTTCCGCAGGGTTGCCGCCGCTTTCGAAGGCATCGAATCAAGCCTCTCCGCCTCGGCCGGCATCTTCCTCGGGCCGGATTATCATTTCGATCTCACCCGCCCCGGCGTCGCCCTCTATGGCGGCGAGGCGGTCAACGGCGTCGCCAACCCGATGCGCCCCGTCGTCAAAGCCGAGGCGCGCATCATCCAGATCCGCAATGCCCGCCAGGGCGAAACTGTCAGCTATGGCGGCACCTACCAGCTTTCGCGCAAAAGCCGCCTCGCCATCGTCTCCGCCGGTTATGCCGACGGCTACCTGCGCTCGCTCTCCGGTTCCGGACTTCCCCTGCGTCACGTGGTGCGCGACGGCGCCTTTGGGTATGTCGCCGGGCGCAAGGTGCCGGTCATCGGCCGCATCACCATGGACATGACCATCTTCGACGTTACCGATATTCCCGAAAACGAAATCCACGCCGGAGATTACGTCGAACTCTTCGGAGACAACATCCCGCTCGACGACGTCGCCCGCGCCGGCGGCACCATCGGTTACGAACTGCTGACCGGCCTCGGCCTGCGCTATGAGCGGCGTTATCTCGACGACGACAGTTGAGGCTTGGAACGCTCCGGTGGTTGTGGTAGATGAGAACAAAAAGTGATCAAACCGCAGCAGTGACGAGACTATCCGATGGCAAAATCCAAGACCCAGTTCATCTGCCAGAACTGCGGCGCAGTCCATAATCGCTGGGCCGGCAAGTGCGAAGGCTGCGGCGAATGGAACACCATTGTCGAAGAAGACCCGATGGGCGGCATCGGCGGCGGGCCGGGCAAGACGCCGAAGAAGGGCCGGCCCGTGGCGCTCTACAATCTCTCCGGCGAAAGCGAGCAGGCGCCGCGCATCCACACCCACATTGCCGAACTCGACCGTGCCTTGGGCGGCGGCTTCGTGCGCGGCTCGGCGGTGCTGATCGGCGGTGATCCCGGAATCGGCAAATCGACGCTGTTGATGCAGGCCGCAGCCGCCCTGTCGCGCAACAAGCATCGAATCGTCTATGTCTCCGGCGAAGAAGCGGTGGCGCAGGTGCGCCTGCGCGCCCAGCGCCTCGATGCGGCCGAGACCGAGGTGCTGCTGGCGGCCGAGACCAATGTCGAGGATATCCTCGCGACGCTGAGCGAGGGCAAGCGGCCCGATCTGGTCATCATCGATTCGATCCAGACGCTGTGGAGCGATATCGTCGAATCCGCGCCGGGCACGGTGGCGCAGGTGCGCACCGGCGTGCAGGCGATGATCCGCTTCGCCAAGCAGACGGGCGCGGCCATCGTCCTCGTCGGCCATGTCACCAAGGAAGGCCAAATCGCCGGCCCGCGCGTCGTCGAGCACATGGTCGACGCCGTGCTCTATTTCGAGGGCGACCGCGGCCATCACTACCGCATCCTGCGCACGGTGAAGAACCGATTCGGCCCCACCGACGAGATCGGCGTCTTCGAAATGTCCGACAAGGGTCTGCGCGAGGTCGCCAATCCCTCCGAACTCTTCCTCGGCGAGCGCAATGCAAAGGCGCCGGGCGCCGCTGTCTTCGCCGGCATGGAGGGCACGCGTCCGGTTCTGGTCGAGGTGCAGGCGCTCGTCGCCGCCACCTCGCTCGGCACGCCGCGCCGCGCGGTGATCGGCTGGGATTCGGCGCGATTGTCGATGATTCTCGCGGTGCTGGAGGCCCATTGCGGCGTGCGGCTCGGCCAGCATGACGTCTACCTCAACGTCGCCGGCGGCTACCGCATCAGCGAGCCGGCCGCTGACCTCGCGGTGGCGGCGGCGCTCGTCTCGTCGCTTGCCGGCCTCGCTTTGCCGGCCGATTGCGTGTATTTCGGCGAAATCAGCCTGTCGGGGGCGGTGCGCGCCGTCTCGCAGACCGCCCACCGGCTGAAGGAAGCGGAGAAGCTGGGCTTCGCCTCGGCCGTCCTGCCCTCCGGCTCGTCCGACCTGCCAAAGGCTTCGGGCGGGCGCTGGCATGAGGTCGAGGCGCTGGCCGATCTTGTCGCCCGCATCGCCGGATCGAAAAATGCACTGAAACCGGTCGAGGAGGATGCCTGATCCTTTCGGAATGATTCAGGACGGAAACCGCTTCGCACTTTTCGTAAAAATGCCGGATATCGTTTGTCGCATTTTCGAACGGAAAACCGCTTCGCACTTTTGCTGAAAATGCTCTATAGCAGGCGTCGAACGAGACCGGCGGGGAAGCGGCAGGGCCGTCGGACCGCGATGGAGTTTAAAAAATATGCCCATTACGATTTTTGACGGCGTTGTCATCGGCGTGACCCTCTTCTCGGCCGTGCTCGCCATGGTGCGCGGTTTCTCGCGCGAGGTCCTGTCGATCGCAAGCTGGGGCGGCGCAGCCGCTGCGGCCTATTATTTCTACGGCATGCTGGTGCCCTATGCGCTGAAATACACCGACGACAAGCGCATCGCCATCGCCGGCTCCGCCGCCGTCATCTTCGTCGTGGCGCTGATCGTCATCTCCTTCATCACCATGCGGATCGCCGATTTCATCATCGACAGCCGCGTCGGCGCGCTCGACCGCACGCTCGGCTTCCTGTTCGGCGCCGCGCGCGGGCTGCTGCTGCTGGTCGTCGCCGTCGCCTTCTGGAACTGGCTGGTCGACGCCAACCACCGCCCGGACTGGATCAACAACGCCAAGTCCAAGCCCTTCCTCGACGCCATGGTGCTGAAGCTGGAAGCCGTACTGCCCGACGACATCGAGCCGCAGATGCGCGCCCGCATCCTCGGCAAGGAAGCCCCGGCCAACGGCAATGCCGCCGATCCGGCCAATACCAACGAACCTGCCCCCGAAGAAGAGGCCCCGGCGACGAACGGTTGACGGACCGTTTTCGCCTTGAAACACTTGATGCCCGAGGCCATTTATGGCATCGCAACCTCGCTCCGCCGCAGCTTGAAAAAGCGCCGCGGGGCGTTCGGCATTTGAGCGACCGCTTAACCGTTCCGTAGAGAGCAAAGGCCACGGCAATGACGCATTCGAGCCATATCGACGATGTCATCGATGGTGACACCCTTCATGAGGAATGCGGCGTGTTCGGCATTCTCGGACATCCGGATGCGGCGACGCTGACGGCGCTCGGCCTGCATGCGCTCCAGCATCGCGGCCAGGAAGCGGCGGGCATCGTCTCCTTCGACGGCAAGCAGTTCCATACCGAAAAGCGCATGGGCCTGGTCGGCGACCACTATACCGATCCGGCGATCCTCGCCAAGCTGCCGGGCAACGTCTCCATCGGCCATACGCGCTATTCGACGACCGGCGAAGTGGCGCTGCGCAACGTCCAGCCGCTGTTTGCCGAACTGGAAGTCGGCGGCATCGCCATCGCCCATAACGGCAATTTCACCAACGGGTTGACGCTGCGCCGCCAGATCATCGCCACCGGCGCCATCTGTCAGTCGACCTCGGATACCGAAGTCGTGCTGCATCTCATCGCCCGCTCGCGCCACACCTCGGCCGTCGATCGCTTCATCGATGCCATCCGGCAGATGGAAGGCGGCTATGCCATGGTGGCGATGACCCGCACCAAGCTGATCGCCGCCCGCGATCCCACGGGCATCCGCCCGCTGGTCATGGGCGAACTCGACGGCAAGCCGATCTTCTGCTCCGAGACCTGCGCGCTCGACATCATAGGCGCGAAATTCGTGCGCGACGTCGAGAACGGCGAAGTCATCATCTGCGAAATCCAGGAGGACGGCAGCATCAAGATCGATGCGCGCAAGCCGGTCAATCCGCCCGCCGAACGCCTCTGCCTGTTCGAGTATGTCTATTTCGCCCGTCCCGACTCGGTCATCGGCGGCCGCAGCGTCTATGTGGCGCGCAAGAACATGGGCATGAACCTCGCCAGGGAAGCCCCTGTGGAAGCCGATGTCGTCGTGCCGGTGCCGGATGGCGGCACGCCGGCCGCCCTCGGCTTTGCCCAGCAGAGCGGCATTCCCTTCGAATACGGCATCATCCGCAACCATTATGTCGGCCGCACCTTCATCGAGCCGACGCAGCAGATCCGCGCCTTCGGCGTCAAGCTGAAACATTCGGCCAACCGGGCGATGATCGAGGGCAAGCGCGTGGTGCTGGTCGATGATTCCATCGTGCGCGGCACCACCTCGGTGAAGATCGTGCAGATGATCCGCGAGGCGGGGGCGACGGAAGTGCATATCCGCGTCGCCAGCCCGATGATATTCTTCCCCGATTTCTACGGCATCGACACGCCGGACGCCGACAAGCTGCTCGCCAACCAATATGCCGATATCGATGCGATGGCGAAATATATCGGCGCCGATTCGCTGCAGTTCCTGTCCATCGACGGTCTCTATCAGGCCGTCGGTGGCGAGATGCGCAATCCCGACAAGCCACAGTTCACCGACCATTATTTCACCGGCGACTATCCGACGCGACTTCTCGACAAGAACGGCGAAATGCCGGGCCGCAAGGTCTCCATGCTCTCGACCAGCGCCTGATCGCGCGGTTTCCTACATACGCATTCCGGAGGAACGATGACTGTCAACCTCAACGGCCGGCTGGCGCTGGTCACCGGCGCTTCGCGCGGCATCGGCTATTTCACGGCGCTCGCGCTCGCCAAGGCGGGGGCGCATGTGATTGCCTGCGCCCGCACGGTCGGCGGCCTCGAAGAGCTTGACGACGCCATCCAGGCGGCCGGCGGCAGCGCCACGCTGGTGCCCTTCGATCTCGCCGACATGGGCGCCATCGACAAGCTCGGCGGCTCGATCTTCGAGCGCTGGGGCAAGCTCGACATCCTCGTCGCCAATGCCGGCGTACTCGGCACCATCTCGCCGATCGGCCATGTCGAGGCCAAGGTGTTCGAGAAGGTGATGACCGTCAACGTCACCGCCACCTGGCGGCTGATCCGTTCGGTCGAGCCGTTGTTGCTGAAATCCGATGCCGGCCGGGCGCTGATCCTCTCCTCCAGCGCTGCTCACAAATGCAAGCCCTTCTGGGGCCCCTACTCCGCCTCCAAGGCCGCGGTCGAGGCGTTGGCCCGCACCTGGGCCGGCGAGACGCAGCGCACGCCGTTGCGCATCCTTTCCGTCGATCCCGGCGGCACCCGCACCGCCATGCGCGCCCAGGCCATTCCCGGCGAAGATCCGATGACCGTGCCGCATCCGTCCGAAGTCGCCGAGGCGCTTCTGCCGCTCGTCGGCCCCGAGCAGACCGAGACCGGCAAGCTTTTCCTCGTGCGCGAGAAGAAGATCGTCGACTACCGGATGCCGGAATAAGGAGTGAGGGCGGCACGACCGCCCTTGACCGCTCGCGCGCCACGCGGCATAACGTGGCCCATGAAAACGGCAATTCGCATCTGCTGGATTATTATTCGCTAGCGTCTTCGCTGGCCTGGCCGTTTTCGTCTCCTTGAAGAGCTTCCCGAGCAGACAGACGACCCGGTCCAGCCGGAGGTTTGGCATATGGGAGACTTCGATGGGCGTGACGCTCAGGCTTTACAACACGCTGACGCGCGACAAGGCTGAATTCCGGCCGATCGACCCGGATAATGTCCGCCTGTATGTCTGCGGCCCGACGGTCTATGATTTCGCCCATATCGGCAATGCGCGCCCGGTCATCGTCTTCGACGTGCTCTACCGGCTTCTGCGCCATGTCTACGGCGCCGATCACGTCATGTATGTGCGCAACATCACCGACGTCGACGACAAGATCAATGCGCGCGCGCTTCGCGATTTCCCGCATCTGCCGCTGAACGAGGCCATCCGCGCCGTCACCGAGAAGACCGAGCGACAGTTCCATGAGGATGTCGCGGCTCTCGGCTGCCTGCCGCCGAACGTCGAGCCGCGCGCCACTGACAACATTCCGCAGATGATTACCCTCATCGAGACGCTGATTGCGCGCGGCCATGCCTATGTGGCCGAAGGCGAAGTGCTGTTCGACACCCGCTCGATGGCCGATTACGGCCAGCTTTCCAAGCGACCGCTGGACGAGCAACAGGCGGGCGCGCGCATCGCCGTCGATGCCCACAAGAAGAACTCCGGCGATTTCGTGCTATGGAAGCTTTCGAACGAGAGCGAACCCGGCTGGGAGAGCCCCTGGGGACGCGGCCGCCCCGGCTGGCATATCGAATGCTCGGCGATGAGCGGGCGCTATCTCGGCGAGGTCTTCGATATCCATGGCGGCGGGCTGGACCTGATCTTCCCGCATCATGAGAACGAAATCGCGCAATCGCGCTGCGCCCATGGCACAAAGGTCATGGCCAATGTCTGGATGCATAACGGCTTCGTGCAGGTCGAAGGCCGCAAGATGTCGAAGTCGGAAGGCAATTTCGTCACCATCAACGAATTGCTGGCCAGCGAAAAATTCGGTGGCCGTCAGTGGCCGGGCGACGTGCTGCGGCTTGCCATGCTGATGACCCACTATCGCGAGCCGATCGACTTTTCGGTCAAGCGGCTGGAAGAGGCTGAGCGGCTGCTTTCCAAGTGGCCGGTCGTGGAGCCCGGCGATGCCGAACCCGATGCCGCGATCCTCGCAGCGCTCACCGACGATCTCAACACCGTCGCCGCCGTGCAGGCGCTGCATGCGCTGGCCCAGGCCGCCCATGGCGACCCGCAGGCCAGGGCGGCGTTTGCCGCCAGCGCCGCCTTGCTCGGCGTGCTGCCGCAGGCCGCCGAACTGGACGAGGCGGTGGCCGCCGACATCGACGCCAAGGGCAAAGTGCGCCTCGACCTGCTGAAGGCGAAGAATTTCGCCGAGGCCGACCGCATTCGCGACGAGCTGGCCGCCCAGGGCATCCAGCTCAAGGACGGCAAGGACAAGGATACCGGCGAGCGCATCACCAGCTGGGACATCAAGCGTTAAACGAGACTCGGGAAGGACGAGACAATGATCGATCACATGGGCATCACGGTCGCCGATTTCGACCGCGCCAAGGCCTTCTACGATGCGGCGCTGGCGCCGATCGGCGCATCGCTCACCTATATGGTGCCGCCGGAATATACTGGTGGCGTCAAGGTCGGTGGCTTCGGCCGCGACGGCAAACCCTCCTATTGGATCACGGAAGGCAAGCCGCCGGCAAATCACCTGCATGTCGCCTTCACCGCCCGCAGCCGCGCCGAAGTCGACGCCTTCTATGAAGCAGCAATGGCCGCCGGCGGCCGCGACAACGGCAAGCCGGGCCTGCGCCCGCACTACCATCCGAATTATTACGGCGCTTTCGTCTTCGATCCAGACGGCAACAACATCGAGGCTGTCTATCATGGCGAGGCCGGGGGAGCGCATCCATGACCATCCACACCGGAGGGTGCCAGTGCGGCGCCGTCCGCTTCCGGGTGGACGGCGACCTGCATGACAGCTCGATCTGTCACTGTCGCATGTGCCAGAAGGCCTTCGGCGCCTATTATGCGCCGCTGGTCTCGACGCGTGGCGCGAACCTGAGCTGGACACGCGGAAGGCCGAAAACCTTCCGATCCTCCGTCCAGTTGGTCCTCGAAAACAAGTTCGATTTTGGCGACCGGCTTTCCCCCCTGCCCGGCCACGACACGCTTGAGGACGCGGACGCCGCGCCTTACCTCAACGACGTCGTCTCCTATCAACATCCCGACCACGACACCGACGTCTGGCCGCCCCTGGAAAAACCTTCATGACATTGCGCACGCTCTATCCCGAAATCGAGCCCTATGCATCCGGCCATCTCGATGTCGGCGACGGCCACAGCATCTATTGGGAGCGGGTCGGTACGCCGGGTGCGAAGCCGGCCGTCTTCCTGCATGGCGGGCCGGGCGGCGGCTTTTCCCCCAGCCATCGCCGCCTGTTCGATCCGGCGCGCTATGACGTCGTGCTGTTCGATCAGCGCGGCTGCGGCAAATCCGTGCCGAACGCCGATCTCAACGCCAATACAACCTGGCACCTCGTCGCCGATATCGAACGGCTCCGCGAGATGGCCGGCGTCGAGAAATGGCTGGTCTTCGGCGGGGCCTGGGGCTCGACGCTGGCGCTTGCCTATGCCGAGACCCATCCGGGCCGTGTCTCCGAACTGGTCGTGCGCGGCATCTCCACGCTGACCAAAGCGGAGCTCGACTGGTATTACCAGTTTGGAGTCTCGGAAATGTTCCCGGACAAGTGGGAGCGTTTCCTCGCGCCGATCCCGCCCGAGGAGCGCCACGAGATGATGCTCGCCTATCACCGCCGCCTGACGCACGACGACAAGCAAGTGCGGATGACCGCCGCCAGGGCCTGGAGCCTCTGGGAAGGCGAGACGATCACGCTGCTGCCGGAAATCTCCACGTCCGGGCCGTTCGGCGGCGATGCGTTCGCCCATGCCTTCGCCCGCATCGAGAACCATTTCTTCGTCAATGCCGGCTGGATGGAAGACGGGCAGTTGCTGCGTGATGCGCACAAGCTGACCGGCATTCCCGGCGTCATCGTCCACGGCCGCTACGACATGCCTTGCCCGGCCAAATATGCCTGGCAGTTGCACAAGAACTGGCCGGAGGCGGAATTCTATCTGGTCGAAGGCGCAGGGCACGCCTATTCCGAACCCGGCATTCTCGACCGGTTGCTCTATGCGACGGACAAGTTCGCCGGCAAGGCATAACGGCATCTCTTCCGAACGAAAGCGACGGAACACGGCAATGAAACGCGAAAAAATCTACCTTTTCGACACGACGCTGCGCGACGGGCAACAGACGCCCGGCATCGACTTTTCGATCGAGGACAAGATCGCCATTGCCGCGATGCTGGACGAGTTCGGCCTCGATTACGTCGAGGGCGGCTATCCCGGCGCCAATCCGACCGATTCGACCTTCTTCTCCGCCAAGCGCACGAAGAAGGCGGCCTTCGTCGCCTTCGGCATGACCAAGCGCGCCGGCATCTCCGCCTCCAACGATCCGGGACTGGCTGCGCTCTTGCAGGCGAAAAGCGACGCCATCTGTTTCGTCGCCAAGAGCTGGGATTACCATGTGAAGGTGGCGCTGGGCTGTTCGAACGAGGAGAACCTCGATTGTATCCGCGACAGCGTGCTCGCCACGCGCGCGGCAGGCAAACAGCCGATGATCGACTGCGAGCATTTTTTCGACGGTTACAAGGCCAATCCGGATTACGCGCTCGCCTGCGCCCGCACAGCCTATGAGGCCGGCGCGCGCTGGATCGTGCTTTGCGACACCAATGGCGGTACGCAGCCGGCCGAAATACGCGACATCGTCGCAGCGGTCATCGCCGCCGGCGTGCCGGGCGGTCACCTCGGCATTCATGCCCATAACGACACGGGACAGGCGGTCGCCAATTCGCTGGCCGCCGCGGAGGCCGGGGGGCCCCGGGTCCGGGCCCGGCTGAGCGGCGTCGGGGGGCGCGGCGGTACGCCCACCCGCGCCACGCTGACCCCGACGCGGGCGCTCAGGGACACCAATAACGGCGGTTTCGAGCCCGCCGCCGGCCCCGAGAGGCTGCCGGCGCTGACCCGCCTCTCGCATGCCTTCGACGAGTTGCTGAACCGCTCGCCGGACCACCAGATGCCCTATGTCGGCGCCTCCGCCTTCGCCACCAAAGCCGGCATCCATGCCTCGGCGCTGCTCAAGGATCCGCGCACCTACGAGCATGTGCCCCCTGAAAGCGTCGGCAATTTCCGCAAGGTCATGGTCTCCGACCAGGGCGGTAAGGCGAATTTCATCAACGAGCTGAAACGGCGCGGCATCACCGTGGCCAAGGACGATCCGCGCCTTGACCAGCTGATCTCCATCGTCAAGGAGCGCGAAGCCTCCGGCTATGCCTATGAGGGCGCCGACGCCAGCTTTGAGCTTCTGGCGCGCCGCACGCTGGGCACTATCCCGGAATTCTTCACCGTCGACGGCTTTCGGGTCATGGTCGAGCGCCGCTTCGACAGCAATGGGCGGGTCAAGACCGTTTCCGAAGCCGTGGTGCGCATTTCCGTCGATGGCGAGATGCTGATGTCGGTCGCCGAGGGCGACGGTCCGGTCAACGCACTCGACCTTGCGTTGCGCAAGGATTTCGGCAAGTATCAGCATGAGATCGACGACCTTGAACTCGCCGACTTCAAGGTGCGCATCCTCAATGGCGGCACCGAGGCCATCACCCGCGTACTGATCGAATCCACCGACAGCGACGGCGTGCGCTGGTGGACGGTCGGCGTCTCGGAAAACATCATCGACGCCTCCTTCCAGGCTTTGATGGATTCGGTGATCTACAAGCTGATGAAGAACCGCCACCTCGCCGGCCGTATCGCCGCCGAATAGCCGCCGGCTTTGGAGCGCCGTTCGATCTGATCGAATCAGATCGGCGCTCTAAACTCTTTTGTTTGAAGCATAACCTTGTCGATCCTCGTTTCACGCCGGTCGGATTGTGCTCTATTCTTCACCGAAATGAATTGGTGCATTCATCGCCCTTGCGGTAATCCGGGGGCCATGAAATGGGCAGCCGGCGCAAGTTTTCGCCAGGGCCGCCGAAACGAGAATGGAGCCGCTTCCCCGGAAGGGACGGCTCCGATGTCCGGGACGCAACAGCAATGTCAGTCGAATCGGCGCCTGTGCGCGAAAACGTCGACAGCGCGAGAGGCTTCGCCTTCGCGCTTGCGGCTTATGTCCTGTGGGGGTTCCTGCCTTTCTACATGAAGGCGGTGGCGCATATCCCGCCGGCCGAGGTCATCGCCCATCGCATCGTCTGGTCGGTGCCGGTCGCCGGCGCCGTGCTTGTGGCGCTGGGGCGCACCGGCGACGTCAAGATGGCGCTGCGCACACCGCGCATGATGGCCATGGCGACGCTGACGGCGGCGCTGATCACCGTCAACTGGGGCATCTATGTCTGGGCGATCGGCGTCGGGCGAACGCTTGACACCGCGCTGGGCTATTTCATCAATCCACTGTTTTCCATCCTGCTCGGGGCGGTGCTGCTGCGCGAGAAGCTGAGCCTCGGGCAGAAGGCGGCAATCGGGCTGGCCGCGCTCGGCGTTGTCGTCCTGACGGTCGAGTCGGGCTCGCTGCCCTGGGTGTCGCTGATGCTGACGCTGACCTGGGGGTTCTACGCCTTCTTCCGCAAGACCCTGCCGATCGGCCCCAACCAGGGCTTCTTCCTCGAAGTGCTGCTCCTCGCCCTGCCGGCCCTTGCCTATATTGTCTATCTTGAAGCGACCGGACAGGGTCACCTGCTGAACGGCACGACGCAGGATGCCGTGCTGCTGCTCAGCGCCGGCGTCATCACTGCCGTTCCCCTGATCATCTATGCCAACGGCGCCAAGCTCCTGCGCCTCTCCACCATCGGCATCATGCAGTATATCGCGCCGACGATGATTTTCCTGATTGCCGTCTTCATCTTCGACGAGCCCTTCGGAACCGCCAAGATGATCGCCTTCCCGCTGATCTGGCTGGCGCTGGTGGTCTATTCCGTGTCGATGCTGGCGGCGAGCCGCAGGAAATAAGGGCGGAAACCGGCCCTTTCGTTACATCTTCGCAATCACCTCGCCCTCACCGTCGCGCTGCGCTCCGGCGACGGCATGCTTGCGGATGGCGGGGATAATGTCCTCGACACGGTCGATCAGCATCGGCTGGACCAGATGCGAGGTGTGGATGAAACCCTGCTCGCGCATGTGCTGCAGCAGGTCGATCATCGGGTTCCAGAAACCCTTGATGTTGGCGAACACCATCGGCTTGCGATGCCGGCCGAGCTGCGCCCAGGTCATGATCTCGACGATCTCCTCCAGCGTGCCGATGCCGCCGGGCAGCGCCACGAAGGCATCCGAGCGCTCGAACATCTTGTGCTTGCGCTGGTGCATGTCTTCGGTGACGATCAACTCGTCGAGCTGGCCGAGCGACTGGCGCGTCGCCTCCATATCGACAAGAAATTCGGGGATGATGCCGGTGACCGTGCCGCCATGGCCAAGCACGCCGCTGGCGACCGCACCCATGACGCCCTTGGTGCCGCCGCCATAGACCAGGCTCATGCCGGCTTCGGCGATGGCTTTGCCGAGCGCGCGCCCGGCCTCCATATGGGCCGGATCGAGCCCGGGGCGGGAGCCGCAATAGACGCAGATGGATCGAATCGGGACAAGTTCTTCGTTCATGGCCCAAACAAGACTATGCTGCACCTGCTGCGTCAAGAAAAATGGCGGAAAAATCGATGCTTAACATCGCCGCCGACGCCTGAAAGCTTGTGCGCAACCATGGAAATCGTTAGCACTTTTTCAAGGATCGTCATGACGGCTGCGCAACACGACAGGAATCGCAGCCGGCGCGGGACGAAGAATAGTAAGGCGGACTGACTTCGTCAAGGAGGCAGGACGGTGGGGTTTCAAGGGGTTTAGGCGGAAGCATCCGCCCGGAGACGAAAGATGAAAAACAGGCGTGCCGGCTTGCTGGCCCTCTTGGTTGTCGTGGCGGCAACCCTTCTGATGGTGTTTTTCGTGCTGCCGCGCATCGGCAATGACGACAAGGCGAAGGAGACGGCATCGAAGCCGGCCCCGCAGACGGAAACGGCCGCCCAACAGCCGCCTGAGCCGGCCGCCCCTGCCGCCATCGATGCCGCCAAGTTGACCGGGACGCTGAACGGTCTTTCGAAGGACGCGCTTGCCGCGATCGGCACGCTGAAGACCCTGTTCTCGGCTGCGACCGCGCCCGATGCCAAGGCGGTTTCGGAAGCGAAAGCCAAGTCTGTGGACGCGCTGCAGGCGGTTGCCGATTTCGCCCTGCCACAAGGCCTCGACGCCACGGCCGCCGCGCCGCTGAACCTGATCCGCGACGGCGCCCGCAAGGGCCTCGACCTGCTCAAGACCCTGCCGGACGCGCCGGCCGATGCACTGAAGGTGCTGGCCGAGATCGAATCCGCCCTGACCGGCAAGCCGGTCGCGGCTCCGGCCGATGCGGCCGCCTCGGCCAAGACCGACCGGCCGAGCGCCGCTGCAGCCTCGGACGAGACCATGCCCGCCTTCGACGTCTTGCGCGTCGAGCCCGATGGCTCCACCGTCATCGCCGGCCGCGCCGCGCCGAATTCCAAGATCGAGATCATGAGCGGCGACAAGGTCGTCAGCAGCGTCGATGTCGGCGCCAGCGGCGATTTCGCCGCCATCCTCGATGCACCGCTGCCGGCCGGCGACCACCAACTCGTGTTGAAGGCGACCGCCAAGGACGGCAAGTCGGTGATCTCCCAGGAAGTAGCGACCGTTTCCATCCCGCAGGACAAGAGCGGCGAATTGCTGGCCATGGTCACCAAGCCCGGCGAGGCGAGCCGCATCATCACCGCACCGGACGAGACCGCCAAGCCGCAGGCGCCCGAAAATGGCGCGGCGACGCCCGAATTGCCCGCCGCTTCCGGCGATCTCGCCTCGACCGCGCCAGCCGTCTCCACCAACGGCACCGCCGCGCCGCAGCCGACGAACGCCGACAATGCCGATGCCCAGCTTCGCGTCACCGCCGTCGAAATCGAGGGCAGCAAGATTTTCGTGGCCGGTATCGCCGCCTCCAAGGCCAATGTCGCCGGCTATGCCGACGACAAGCCGATCGGCAAGGCGACCGCAGCGGCCGAGGGCCATTTCGTCATCGAGGGCATGATCGATCTCGACGTCGGCGACCATACGATCCGCGTCGACATGCTGGACGCGGCCGGCAAGGTGGCGGTGCGCGCCTCGGTACCGTTCACACGTCCGGCCGGCAACCAGGTCTCGGTCGTTGCCCAGCCGGGCAATGCCGCCGGCATCGACGCCGCCAGCCTCGACCCGGCCTTCCGCAAGCTCCACAGCGACCTGTCGACGGCGCTCGGCCTGCTGCGCAATCTCTTCGCGGGCGGTCAGCTTCCGGCCGGCGATGCGCTGGCCGCCGCCCGCTCAGCGACGGAGATCGCGCTGAAATCGCTCTCCGATTTCCAGGCCGCCCCCGACAGCACCGCCGGCTTCAAGGAGATCGCCGCCAAGACCAGCGCCAGCGCCGCCAAGGCATTGACGGCGTTGCAGGCCCTGCCGCGCGACGCCCAGGCCTTCGGCGCCTCGCTGGAGATACTGACGGCGCTGATCGACGACACGCTGCGTCTGGCACCGCAGGCGACTTCGCCCGCCGTGGCGCAGGCGCCGCAACCGACTGCACAAGCGCAGGCCGATGCCGGCGCGGAAGCCGCGGGCGCACCGGTGACCATCTCGCAGGCGCCGCTGACGCAGAGCAACGAGTCGGTGATCATCCGCCGTGGCGACACTTTGTGGCAGATCTCGCGCCGCGTGTATGGCGCCGGCGTGCGCTACACCACGATCTATCTCGCCAACCGCCAGCAGATCAACAATCCCGACCGCATCCGCCCCGGGCAGATTTTCGGCCTGCCGAAGGATGCCCGCCCGGATTCGGAAGAATTGCACCGCAAGCGCCTGCACGGTGACAGGCTGTAAGCCCCCGCTTGCGCAATTGAATGACCACAATGGCCGCGAAGTTCGTTTGCGGCCATTGTCTTGAGCACCTGCAGGGCCTATCTGGCTAGAGCATTTCCAGGAAAGGTGCGTCGCGGTTTTCCGTCTGGAAATGCGTAAAATGAGTGAAACGCATTTTCGCGATTCAGAGAAAAGCGAGAATGCTTCAGCGGCAGTCTCGGCAGCGCCCGTCCGGGCCGCGCTTTTTCCTGCACAGAATTTGTCAGACGAGTTCGGAGGACGCGATGGCGTCTCAGAAAAAAACCATTTCCGCCGACAGCAGCAATCCGTTCGGGACGCTCGTCAATCTCTGGCCTTACATGTGGCCGGCGGAGCGGCCGGACCTGAAAGCGCGGGTCGTCTGGGCGACCGTGCTGCTGCTGGTCGCCAAGTTCGTGCTGCTGTCGGTGCCCTATTTCTTCAAATGGGCGACGGATGCGCTGAACGGCAAGCTTGATGTCACCGGTGTGCTGCCGGCGTTGCTGGCTGGCGCTGTGGCGCTGATCATCGCCTATAACGTCATGCGGCTGGTACAGCTCGGCCTCAATCAGTTGCGCGATGCGATGTTCGCCAGCGTCGGCCAATATGCGGTGCGCCAGCTCGCCTATCGCACCTTCGTCCACATGCATCAGCTCTCCTTGCGTTTCCATCTGGAGCGCAAGACGGGCGGGTTGTCGCGCATCATCGAGCGTGGCACCAAGGGCATCGAGACCATCGTCCGCTTCACCATCCTGAACTCCGTGCCGACCGTCGTCGAATTCATCCTGACGGCAGCGATCTTCTGGTGGGGCTACGGCTTTTCCTATCTGTTCGTCACCGCCGTCACCGTCTGGGCCTATGTCTGGTTCACGGTGCGGGCCAGCGACTGGCGCATCTCCATCCGCCGGGCGATGAACGACAGCGACACCGACGCCAACACCAAGGCGATCGATTCCCTGCTCAACTTCGAGACCGTCAAATATTTCGGCAACGAGGACATGGAGGCCCGTCGCTTCGATGCCTCGATGGCGCGCTACGAGAAATCGGCGACCGAGGTCTGGACTTCGCTCGGCTGGCTGAACTTCGGCCAGGGCGTCATCTTCGGCATCGGCTCGGCAGTGATGCTGGTGATGTCGGGGCTGGCGGTGCAGCGTGGCGAGCAGAGTATCGGCGACTTCGTCTTCGTCAACGCCATGCTGCTGCAGCTTGCCGCGCCCCTGAACTTTATCGGCTTCGTCTACCACGAAATCCGCCAGGGGCTGACCGATATCGAGCAGATGTTCGAGCTGCTGGAAGTCGAGGCGGAAATCGAGGATGCGCCTGATGCCACCGAACTGAAGATCGAGCGCGGCGGCATCGTCTTCGAGGACGTGCATTTTTATTACGATCCCGACCGGCCGATCCTCAAGGGTATCTCCTTCGAGGTGCCGGCCGGCAAGACGGTGGCTGTCGTCGGCCCTTCCGGGGCGGGCAAATCGACGATTTCGCGGCTGCTCTATCGTTTCTACGACGTGCAGCAGGGCGCGATCCGTATCGACGGACAGGATATCCGCACCGTCACGCAAAAGAGCCTGCGCCAGGCGATCGGCATGGTGCCGCAGGATACGGTGCTGTTCAACGACACCATCGCTTATAACATCCGCTACGGCCGCCCCGCCGCCTCCGACCAGGAGGTCACCAAGGCGGCGGAAATCGCCCAGATCGGCCACTTCATCGAGGCGCTGCCGGAGGGTTTTTCGACCAAGGTCGGCGAGCGCGGCCTGAAACTGTCTGGCGGCGAGAAGCAGCGCGTGGCGATTGCCCGCACCATTCTCAAGGCACCGCCGATCCTCATCCTCGATGAGGCGACCTCCGCGCTCGACACCACCACCGAGCGGGAAATCCAGACGGCGCTCGACGTCGTCTCGAAGAACCGTACGACGCTGATCATCGCCCACCGCCTGTCGACGGTAATCGGCGCCGACGAGATCATCGTGCTCAAGGGCGGCGAGATCGCCGAACGCGGCGCCCATGCCGAACTGCTGGCCCAGAACGGTCTTTATGCCGCCATGTGGGACCGGCAGCGCGAGGCGACACAAGCCGAGGAGCAACTCAAGAAGGTGCGCGAGAGCGACGAGCTTGGCATCGTCAACCGATTGGAACCGGCGCGCTGACCGGCGCGTTCCCGATCACGACTGCGTCGAATTGGCCGCAGTGAATTCCCGGCTTCTTCGGGGATTTTGGGCGGCAGGCTTTTGACCCGGCCGGCATTTGCCTGTAACCAGCAGACAGAAACTTGCGGAGACTATCTGAATGAGCCTCATCGACACCGTGCGCAATACGATCGTTCCTGTTCACAAGGAAGGATATATCTTCGTCGCCGGTTTCTTCGTCGTCTCGCTGATCCTAGGCTGGCTCTGGGAACCTTTGTTCTGGATCGGCTTCGTGCTGACACTGTGGTGCGCCTATTTCTTTCGCGATCCTGAACGCGTGACGCCACAGGACGACGACCTGGTCATCAGCCCGGCCGACGGGCGCGTTTCGGCCATCCAGATGATGACGCCGCCGGCCGAGCTCGATCTCGGCAACGAGCCGATGCTGCGCATCTCGGTGTTCATGAACGTCTTCAACTGCCATGTGAACCGCTCGCCGATGCGCGGCCGCATCGTCAACATCGCCTATCGCGAGGGCAGCTTCCTCAATGCCGAGCTGGACAAGGCGAGCCATGACAACGAGCGTAACGGGCTGGTGATCGAGACCGCGCACGGCGAAATCGGCGTGGTGCAGATCGCCGGGCTCGTCGCGCGGCGCATCGTCTGCTGGTCGGCAAAGAACGAACCGCTGGCCGCCGGCGAGCGTTTCGGCCTCATCCGCTTCGGCTCGCGACTCGATGTCTTCCTGCCGATTTCAGCGGCGCCGCGCGTCGCGGTGGGCCAGACGGCGATTGCCGGCGAGACGGTGCTTGCCGAATTCGGCTCCACCAAGGGGCCGGTCATCAGCCGCCGGGGCTGAGGCCACAAAGGAGCCAGCCGATGGAGACACCGTTTCCGCCCTTCGACCCGCATGGCCATGAGAAGGAAGAGGATGCCCGCGGGCCTCGCCTGCGCGAAATTCCGCTACGGCTGATGATCCCCAACATCATCACGATCCTGGCGATCTGCGCCGGGTTGACCGGCGTGCGCCTCGCTTTCGAGAACCGTTACGAGCTGGCGGTCGGCATGGTGCTGGTCGCCGCATTTCTCGACGGCATCGACGGGCGCATCGCGCGGCTGATGAAGGCGACCTCGAAATTCGGGGCGCAGATGGATTCGCTGGCCGATATCGTCAATTTCGGCGTCGCGCCCGCCCTCGTCCTCTATGTCTTCCTGCTCGATCAAGCCCGCTCGATCGGCTGGATCGCGGCGTTGATCTATGCCATCGCCGCCGGCCTGCGCCTCGCGCGCTTCAACGTCATGGACGAGCGACAGCAGAAAGCGAGCTGGCAATCGGAGTATTTCGTCGGCGTGCCGGCGCCGGCCGGGGCACTGGTGGTGCTGCTGCCGGTCTATCTCGGCTTTCTGGGAATGGCTCCGACCAAGGGCTTCGCTTATGCGGCCGCCGCCTATACCGTCGTCATCGGCCTGTTGCTGGTCAGCCGCCTGCCGGTCTGGTCCGGCAAATCCGGCGGCAGCCGGGTGCGACGCGATCTGGTCCTGCCGCTGATGCTGGCAGTGGTTCTCTATGTCGCTCTGTTGATGAGTTTTACCTGGGAAGTGCTGGCGCTGACCGTCGTCGCCTATCTTTGCACCCTGCCCTTCGGCGCCCATAGCTGGAAAAAGAAATACGGCACACTGACCGTCGAGAGCGTGCCTGCCGATCTCCATGGCGAACAGCCGCGCGAGGACGATTTCGACCGCGGCCTTTGAAACCTTGCCGGTGGCAGTTGCCTGCCGGGCACGGCCACCGTTTTCGTTTTTGAAATATCCGGACAAAAGTTGCGGAATTCACGAAAGCTTAACTGTCACCATCGTTACAGCCTCTCCTCGCGAAATATGGTTCCTTTTGTCTAAAGTTGATCGTCTCGGCCTCGCTTTCGTCACGAATCCGTGATCAACTTTACAACCAGAACAAAACAAACCGGTGGAAACACGCAAGGAGATTGAAATGACTGCGCAGAACGACGCCCCGGCCAAGGCTCAGCCCGCCAAGGCGCCCAAGACCGACCTTACCGCCCTGTACCGCCCGCTGGGCCTGAAGGCTGTTCTGGCCGCCTCCATGATGCAGAAGAAAAAGGCTCCGCTCGTCAAGAAGCACGCCTGATTTCCAGCGGCCTCGCCGCGCTCCTTAGAACGAAAAAATCGAATGCCTTCTAACGCCGTTGCAACCGCACGGCGTTTTTGTTTGGGCGGTTGCCTGCCTTAGAACAGGGTCAACTGCGCATCGTCCGACGGGGGCTTGAGTTTCGGCGCGGCGGGCTTCGACACCGGCGGCCCGCTGGGCGCCGGCCCGTCCGGTCCCATATTGGCGACCTTGTTGACCAGATCGGACCCCGGTACCGCCTCGAAGAAATCGTCTTCCACGGGGCGCAGCAAATCGGCGACGTCGCGAGGCTCCTGCGTCTTGCAGTCCAGCCAGCGGGAAAAATCCTCCTGGCGGATGACCACCGGCATTCGCTCATGGATCGGCGCCATCACCGCATTGGCGGAGGTGGTGAGGATCGCCGCGGTATCGACCTCGGAGCCGTCGGCGGACGACCAGGTTTCCATCAGCCCGGCGAAGGCGACGACTTCCTGGTTGCGCGGGCGGATCCAGTAGGCCTGCGCCTTCTCGCCACTCTCCTTCGAGGGGCGATGCCATTCATAGAAGCCGGAGGCGGGAAGGAGGATGCGGCGATGGCGCATGGCGGCGCGGAAGGAAGCCTTTTCCGCCGCCGTTTCGGCACGGGCATTGATCAGCAGCGGAAAATCGCGCGGATCCTTCACCCAGCCCGGAATGAAGCCCCAGCGGGCCAAAAGCGCCCGGCGCTGCGGCACGTTGCTGCCCGGCTCCCGGCTTTCCCCCGCGATCACCACGAGGATCGGCTGGGTCGGGGCGATGTTGTAGCGCGCTGGCGCGTTCTCTTCGAGAAGCAGCGCCAGGAATTCTGCCATCACCCGCTTTTCGGCGGTCAGCGCGAATCATCCGCACATGTCGTCACCTCCCGATTTCCATCAGCCGCGCGGACCGAACAGGATGATCGCCGCCCCGGCCAGGCATATGGCGGCGCCCGAGACATCCCAGCGGTCCGGCACCCGGCTCTCGACGATCCACAGCCACAGGATCGAGGAGAAGATGTAAACCCCGCCATAGGCCGCGTAGGCGCGGCCCGCCGCCTCGCTCGGTATCAGCGTCAGCAGCCAGGCGAACAACGCCAGCGACACCATGCCCGGTGCCAGCAGCCAGACGGAGCGACCCATGCGCAGCCATGCCCAGAAGGCAAAGCAGCCGCCGATTTCCGCCAGCGCCGCAAGCCCGTAAATCGCAACCGACGCCATCGTCCCCCTATATCCTGTCGACCCCGCGCACGCATCTTCACCCACAAAGCCGCAGCATGCTTTCGTCTTATCCGGGCGAAAAACGATTCCGATTTGCGCGGCGATCCTGTAGCCTGTCGAGGCATTATTTACCTGACCGGCTCCGGAACGTCCATGACAGCGACTGCCAAACCCGCCTCCTCCGCCATTCTCGAACGCGACGGCCGTTACCTGCTGGTGCGCCGGGCCAACCCGCCGGCGGCGGACATGTTCGCCTTTCCGGGCGGGCGCGCCGAGCCGGGCGAGACGCCCGAGGAGACGGCGATTCGCGAGTTTCGCGAGGAGACCGGGCTGGACGTCGCCCGGCCCCGCCTGTTCGCCACCTACGATCTGGAGACGCGCGGTCCGGACGGGGCGCTGCAGAGCCATTATTTTCTGTCCGTCTTCCAGGTGGAGGCCTGCGACGCGGCGGAAGCCGTCGCCGCCGACGATGCCGCCGAACTCGGCTGGTACAGTCTTGCCGAAATCCGCGGGATGAATGTGCCCGACAGCGTACTCGACTGCATCGACCGGCTGGAGCGCGCCGCCGCATGACCTGCCCTTCACGCCGAATCGGCGGGTCGCTGGCCGCCCTTGCCCTGATCGCCCTGACGCCGTTCAGCGTGCTTGGCGCATCGGCGAAAGCAAAGGCGCCGGTGGCGGAGGCCCCGCCTCCACCACCGGCAAAACCCACACCTTATGACGACCGGCTGTCGCGCTTCGCCGAGATCCTCGGCTCGGTGCATTACCTGCGCAGCCTGTGCGACCCCGGCAAGGCGGAGGAATGGCGCAGCGGCATGCAGACGCTGCTCGACGTGGAAACCGCCGACGAACCGGCGCGGCGCGAACGCCTGACCGCCGCCTTCAATCGCGGCTACCGCGCCTTCGCTTCGGTCTATACCCAATGCACCCCGGCCGCCGTGACGGCTGAGGAACGTTACCGTAACGAAGGTGCAACACTGGCCGGGGAAATTACCGCCCGTTTCGGTAATTAGCATTTTATTTACCTCTTTGCGTGGCAGGCAGTGCCGAATTGAGAGAAGACTGCTAAAGGTGTTAACGTAGCGGTAAGATCTGAACGTTCCGAGGAAGAGTGATGCAAGCAAGCCTCAACGAAATCGACGACATGATCGTCCATGAAAAGATGCAGGCGGCGATGGAGTATCAGCACGAAGCCTGGGCGGACGGCATGGCCGACGGCATCGAGCCGGAGATCATCGCGGACGCGGCGATCGTGCTGGCCATGCGCGAAACCGTGCGCATCCATGGCGAGGACAAGGCGGAAGCCCTGCTCGAATCTCTGCGGGAGCGTATCCTCGCGGGCGAATTCTCGCCCAAACGGACGGTACAGTAATCAGGCCGGAGGCAGCCCGAATCATTATGACGGCAAGACGGAATACCGAAATGACCCCCTGGACGGGATTGTTGGCGGGGGCGCTCGGCACCCTTCTCCTGGCGCAGGCCGCTCCAGCGCTGGCGCTCTCCGAACTCAAGCAGGTTCCGGGACAACAGCAGCAGGCGCAGACCCAGACCTCGCAGGCGACCACGCCGCCCACCGCGCCCGCCCCGGCCGCACAGGGCGCGCCGGCGGAACTGCCGCAGCCCGATCCGCTGGTCAATTCCGGCGCGGCCGGCGGCGCCGCCAAGACCGATGACGGCAAGTCCGTCGAAATCATCTACGACGTCAGCAAGGTGCCCGAGCCCGTGCGCCAGATGCGCGAGAAGATCGTCGAGGCGGCGGCCTCCGGCGATATCGAGCGCCTGCGCCCGCTGCTGACCGGGGCCATGCCGACCCAGGTTACCATCGGCGAGACCACCGACGATCCGGTGCGCTCCCTGAAGGAGCTTTCCGGCGATTCGGACGGCATCGAGATTCTCGCCATCCTGCTCGACGTGCTGCAGACCGGCTTTGCCCATGTCGGCAAGGGCACGCCGGATGAGATGTATGTCTGGCCCTACTTCACCGAAAAGACGCTCGCCAACCTGACGGCGCCGGAAAAGGTGGAGCTGCTGCGCATCGTCACCGCCGGCGATTATTCCGACATGCTGGAATTCGGCGGCTATAATTTCTATCGCGTCGGCATCACGCCGAAGGGCGACTGGAAGTTCTTCGTCGCCGGCGATTGACCGGCGGCCCTTGCGCCGGATCGGCGAAGGCATTACCTCGGGACGACAGCATCCACCATCCGAGTCCGAGCGATGACCGACGCCTTTCTTCCCGACCGCGCGCTTCTTCGAGTTTCCGGGGCGGACGCCGAAAGCTTCCTGCACAACCTCGTCACCACGGATGTGGCCGGCCTGCCGGCCGGCGAAGCGCGTCCCGGCGCGCTGCTCACCCCGCAGGGCAAGATCCTCTTCGACTTCCTGATCTGGCGCGAGGGCGACGGCTTTCTCATCGAAACCGATGCGGAGCAACTGGACGCGCTGACCAAGCGCCTGACGCTCTATCGCCTGCGCGCCGCCGTCACGCTGGCGCCGGCCGGCCAGGGCGTCACCGTCTCCTGGGCTCCGCCGGCGGAAGGCGACGCCGACGCCCGATTCGCCAAGGCCGGCATCACGCTCACCCGCCGCGCCGGCCGGCATGGCGATGGCGATCCATCCGCCTATCACGGCTTGCGCATCCGCGCCGGCCTGGTCGAGGCCGGGCGTGATTACCCGCTGCAGGATGCCTTTCCCCATGACGTGCTGCTCGACCTGACGCAGGGGCTCTCCTTCCGCAAAGGCTGCTATGTCGGCCAGGAAGTGGTGTCGCGCATGCAGCATCGTGGCACGGCGCGCCGCCGCGTCGTGCTCGTCGAGGCCGATACCGCGCTGCCCGCCACCGGCACGGATCTCACCGCCGGCGGCAAGCCGCTCGGCACGCTCGGCTCCGTTGACAATGCGCACGGCCTTGCCATCGTGCGCATCGACCGCGCGGGCGACGCCATGACCAATGGCTTGCCGATCCTGGCCGGCGACGTGCCCGTGCGCCTGACGCTCGCCGGATGGACCGGCCTCACCTTCCCGTCCGGTGGCGACGAGGCGCAGGCGTGAGCCGGGTGAAACCGCCGCGCGCCTGGCAGAGAATGCTTTCGGGCCGGCGGCTCGACCTGCTCGATCCGTCCCCGCTCGACGTCGAAATCACCGACATCGCCCATGGGCTGGCGCGCGTCGCGCGCTGGAACGGCCAGACGGCCGGCGACCATGCCTTTTCCGTCGCCCAGCATTGCCTCGTGGTCGAGGAAATCTTCCGCCGCTGCCATGGCGAAACGCCCGAGCACCTGCTGGTGGCGCTGCTGCATGACGCGCCGGAATATGTCATCGGCGACATGATCTCGCCGTTCAAATCCGTTGTCGGAGGCGATTACAAAAGCGTGGAATTGCGCCTTGAGGAGGCCGTGCATCGCCGTTTCGGCCTGCCGCCGCATACCTCGCGCGAATTGAAGGACCGCATCAAGAAGGCCGACCGCATCGCCGCCTATTTCGAGGCGACAAAACTGGCCGGCTTTTCGGCGACGGAAGCCCGCAAATTCTTCGGTGAGCCGCGCGGCATCACCGGCGACATGCTGCCGATGTCGCCCTGGCCGTCGCTGGAGGCGCAACGCCGCTTCCTTACCCGCTTCGAAGAACTGGAGGCCGCCCGCCACGCCGCCGCAGGAGCCAAGCCATGACCGCCATCGTCGTTTCCCCGCTGTCGCGCATCGCCGAAATGGCCGTGCGCCATGGGTCGCGCGAAATGATCAGCCTGCTGGCCAAGGGCCAGGACTTCCATCGCCCGGCGGTGATTTCCGCGACGCGCCACCTGCTTCTCGGCCTCAACGACATCACCTTTGCCGGCACGGCCGACCTCGTCGCGCCGCAGGAGGCGCATGTCGAGGCGATCGTGAATTTCGCGCGCGCCTGGGACCGCAGCGCGCCGCTGCTGATCCATTGCTGGATGGGCGTGTCGCGCTCGCCGGCGGCGGCGGTGATCGCAGCACTCGCCATCGAGCCGGACCAGGACGATGCCGAGCTTGCCGCGCGCCTGCGCCAGGCCTCGCGCTACGCAACCCCGAATGCGCGGCTGATCGAGATCGGCGATTCCGTTCTCGGGCGCGGTGGCCGGCTGAAATCCGCCATCGCCGGTATCGGCCGCGGCGCCGATACGGATGGCAACATGCCTTTCGTGCTGCCGCTGGCGCCGGCCGGAAACATCGCCTGCGGTTGACCTGCCGCCCCTGCGCTCCATCTTGTTGAAACGTTCAACAACGGAGCCCATGCCGGATCATGAACCAGGAAGCAGCGGATTTCATCGTGGCGACGCGCGCGGCGCTGACCCAGGCCAGCGCGCTCGCGGTGCATTATTCCTTCTCGATCGTCGGCGCCGTCATCATTCTCGTCATCGGCTGGCTGTTCGCGGGCGTGCTGCAACGCTGGGCCTATCGCGGCCTGGAAGCCATCCACGGCATTGACGAGACGCTGGCGCGCTTCTTTTCCAACCTGCTGCGCTATGTGGTGCTGATCCTCGTCTTCATCACCGTGCTCGGCCAGTTTGGCGTGCAGACCGCATCGATCATCGCTACCCTCGGTGCCGCCGGGCTGGCGGTCGGGTTGGCGCTGCAGGGCACGCTGCAGAACATCGCCGCCGGCATCATGCTGCTGGTGTTAAGGCCCTTTAGGGTCGGGGAATATATCGAGACCTCCAGCGTCAGCGGCACGGTGGAGGAAATCGGCCTGTTCGCCACCGAATTGCGCACACCCGAGGGACTGTACCGGCTGGCGCCGAACTCGGCGCCGTGGGACACGCCGGGGAGCCAAGTATTCCACC
>Ga0066256_1001736_pt1 | contig 27756 bp, 22 predicted proteins | sample ThiBio_1000_biof_FD_87107 | JGI IMG/M metagenome (GOLD analysis project Ga0066256, IMG submission 87107) | Wastewater bioreactor microbial communities from Cape Town, South Africa - Thiocy_expt_1000_biof (version 2) | ecosystem: Engineered > Bioreactor > Thiocyanate-remediating >... | reverse complement strand
CAGGCGAGGATCGGCGCATAGGGCCTCGTCATGCCATCACCCTGCCGCCGAAAAGTCCGTTGCGCCGGAAAAGCATGACGAGGGCGAGGATGATGTAGACGGAGGTGGCCGCAAATTCGGGGGCGAACAGGATGCCCAGCGCCTGCGCCAGGCCGACGATCAGCGAACCGGCGAGAGCGCCGACGATGCTGCCCACCCCGCCGATCAGCACGACCGCGAAGGATTCGATGATGACCGCATGGTCCATGCCGAGCGACACGGAGCTGGCCGGGGCCGAGAGCGCGCCGCCGAGCCCGGCCAGCATGCAGCCGAGGACGAACACCTTGCTCTGGAGCTGGCGCACGTCCGTCCCGAGCGCACCCAGCATCTCGCCGTCGAGCACGGAGGCGCGGACCAGCGTTCCGAACCGCGTGCGGTTGAAGACGACATGGATCGCCGCCAGCACGGCGAGCCCCACCGCGATCAGGAACAGGTTGTAGACGGGCACGACGATCGAGCCGAGGAAGACGGCGCCTTCGAGGAAGGACGGCCGCGGGACGGTGAGGTAGGCGACGCCCCAGATCATCTTCACGAGGTCGGCGATGATGAGCGCGACCGCGTAGGTCAGGATGATCTGGTAGTAATGCGACCGGTGGGCGATGCGCCGCAGCAGCCCCCGTTCGACGGCGAAGCCCAGCGCCCCCACCACGATCGGCGCGCCGACGAGGGCGGCGACGAACGCGGCCGTGCCGAAGCCGAGCTGGCTCGACACGCTGAAGGCCACGTAGGCCCCCAGCATGTAGATCGCCCCATGCGCGAAGTTGGCGATCCGCAGGGAGCCGAAGATCAGGGTCAGGCCCGTCGCGACGACGAACATGACCATTCCCCGGCTCAGCCCGCCGACGACCTGGCTCGCAACCGCTTCCAGCATCGCAGCCGGACCTCTGGCCTATGCGCGCCGGCTCGCCTCGACTTCCTCTATGGACGGCCAGATCTCCTCCGCCGGGATGCGGCTCATCGAGCCGAAGACCTTGAACGGATAGGCCGGGTCCGGGACGCTGGTGCCGATGAAGGAGGGCACGTTGGCCTGGTGGTCCTCCTTGCGGAACGAGATCTGGCCGCGCAGGCCGTCATACTGGATCGCCTCGATCGCACCCACGACCGGATCGCTGTCCACCGTGCCGGCCTTGGTGCTGGCGAGCGCGAAGATCTGCATCGCCTCGTAGGACATGATGGCCCAGTCCGCCGGATATTCGTTGAACTTCGCCCGGTAGTTCTTCGTGAACTCCTCCATCCTCGCGCCCTCGAGCGCGAAGAACGGCGCGCGCATCTGCCCGACGATGCCGTCGGGCATGTCAGCGCCGAGCGCCCTCAGGTCGTCGAAGAAGAACATGCTGGCGAATATCGTCCTGTCGAAGAAGCCGTAGGGCTTGGCCTGCTTGACGAAGCCGACGAGGTCGGCGCCCCACAGATAGGAGAAGACGACCTCCGGGCGCGCCGACATGAGCTGGGTGATGTAGCTGGTGTGGTCCGGCTCGCCCAGCTTCGGGAACGATTCGACGGTGACCTCGGCGCCGGGGTTCACCTTCTTGAGCCAGGGCTTGAAGTAAGCGAGCCCCTGGTGGGAGGCCTCGTAGTCGGCGCCGATGAAGCCGAAGCTGCGCGCCTTCTTGCCGATCGCCGCGGCGATCGCGCGCGATTCCATCAGCCCGCTCGGCACGACGCTGAAGAAATACGGGTGGAACAGCTCCATCGCCAGACGCGGCGTATTCGGCGCCGTCATGATGACCGGGACCTTGTTCTGCTTGGCGAGGTTGGAGATGCCGAGCGCCACGCCGCTGCTCACCGGCCCGATCAGCAGGCTGACCTTCTCCGACGTGATCAGGTCGCGTGCATGCGAGACGCCGAGATCCGGCTTGGCCTGGCTGTCGCGCACGACGAGCGCGACCTCGCGGCCCAGAAGCCCGCCGGCCGCATTTATTTCGTCAATAGCTTGACGCAAGCCGTTGATCTGCGAGTTCGCATAGGCGGCAGCGATGCCGGTGAGATCCGTCGCGATGCCGATCTTGATCGGGTCCTTGGACTGCGCCCATGCGCGCGAGGCAAGCGCAACCGCGCCCGCGCCACCCATAGCGAGGACCGTACGGCGCGACGGATTGAAACGGCTGGTCATTTCGAGCTCCTCCCGAGTTCGGATATCCGCCCTGCCGCGGCCACAGGCCTGCGCGCAGGATGGGGCACGCTATCATCGCGGCGCCAATTACGTCAAATAGTTTACTCAATATGACGGATGGGGGCGCGCGAAGGCCGTGAATCCAGCTCTAAACGGTACAATCGTCCAGCTCTGCGCTCGACACGAATGCCGCGTCCGCCTATGCTCGGTCCGCTCCATGCAGAGGGAACAGGCCAATGATCGTCGACCGCCGGGACCTGGATTTCGTCCTGTTCGAGCTGCTCGGCGTCGAGCGGCTCCTGGAGCGTCCGCGTTTCGCCGCCTACGACCGCGGCGCGATCCGGCAGATGCTCGACACCGCCCAGCAGATCGCCGAGGCGAAGTTCCTCCCCTGCGCGGCCGAGGTCGACGCCGACGAGCCGGCCTTCGTCGACGGCAAGGTGCGCATGCCGGCGGCGACCGGCGAGGCGCTGCGCGCCTTCGCGCAGGCCGGCTTCTTCGCCCTCCCCTTCCCCGAGGAAGCCGGCGGGCTGCAGGCGCCGTGGTTCCTGCACACCGCCGTCGGCGGCCTCTTCACCTGCGCCAACACGGCGATCAGCAACTATGCCTTCCTGACGGTGGCGGCGGCCAACCTGCTCACCGCCTTCGGCTCGGACGCGCTCAGGGAAACGTTCCTGCCGCCCATGCTCGAAGGCCGCTGGTTCGGCACGATGTGCCTGTCCGAGCCGCAGGCCGGCTCCTCGCTCGCCGACATCCGCACCACCGCGACCCCGGCGCAGGACGGGCTCTACCGCATCAGCGGCAGCAAGATGTGGATCTCCGGCGGCGAGCAGGAGATCTCGCAGAACATCGTCCACATGGTGCTGGCCAAGATCCCCGGCGGGCCGGCCGGCACCAAGGGCATCTCGCTGTTCCTCGTGCCCAAGCGCAGGGTCGGCCGGGACGGAACTCTCGGCGCGCCGAACAACATCGCGCTCGCCGGCCTCAACCACAAGATGCCGCACCGCGGCATCGAATACATGTTCCACATGATGAACGAGGCCCGCATCGGCGTCGGCCATGCCTCGATCATGGCCGCGCTGGGCGGCTATCTCTATTCGGCGCAGTATGCGCGCACGCGGCCGCAGGGCAGGCGGGCGGATCAGAGGGACCCGACGACGCCTCAGGTGCCGATCATCGAGCATGCCGACGTCCGGCGCATGCTGCTGGCGCAGAAGGCGGCGGTCGAGGGCGCGCAGGCGCTCAGCCTCTATTGCGCGACGCTTGTCGACGAACTCGCCACGCAGGACGACGCGCAGGAGCGGAGACGGCTCTCGGCGCTTCTCGGCCTGCTGACGCCGGTCGTGAAGTCATGGCCCTCGGAGCATTGCCTCGAGGCCAACAAATGGGCGATCCAGGTCCTCGGCGGCTACGGCTACACCCGCGACTACCCTGTCGAGCGGCTCTATCGCGACAACCGGCTGAACCACATCCACGAAGGCACGTTCGGCATCCAGGGCATGGACCTGCTCGGCCGCAAGGTCGCCGGCGACGGCGGCGAGACGCTGCGGGCCTTCGCCGCCACGATGCGCGAGGCGGTGGCGGCCGCCGCGCGACACCCGCGGCTCGGCGAGGATGCAAGCCGGCTCGCGGAGGCGATCGACGCGCTGCTGGAGACGGCCGCAGGCCTGCTCGCATGCGCCGACCCGGCGCGGCGGCTGGCGAATGCGACGGTCTTCCTCGACGCCTTCGGCCATGTCGTGATCGGCTGGATGTGGCTGCGCCAGGCGACCGTCGCCGCCGGCGCCCTCGCCGCGCAGGACCTGCCCGACGCGGAGCGGGCCTTCTACGAGGGCAAGATCGTCACCTGCCGCTATTTCAGCCGCCACGAGCTGCCGCTTGCGCAGGCGCGGCTGGCGCTCTGCGCCTCGCTCGACGCGACCTGCCTCGACGCACCGGTCGAAATCTTCGCCGGATAGCGTAGTCTGCGCCGCGGCGGCGAGCGCGGCCCGCCGGACAGGATCGGCCATCGGACACGGCATGGGCGGAGAAGGCAGGACAAGGCAGCGCGCGGCGCAGGACCGGACGCTGGTCACGCGCGGCAGGATCCTCGACGGCGCGACCCGCGTGCTGGCCGAGGCCGGCGTGCCCGGCCTGACCCACCGCGCGGTCGCCCGCGCCGCCGGCGTCAGCCTCGCGGCCACGACCTACCATTTCGACACCAAGGCGCAGATCGTCGAGGAGACCTCGCGCGCGCTGCTCGAGGCCTATCTCGCCGCCTTCCGGCGCATGGAGGCGCGCATCCGCACGGGCGGGGAGACCCGGCTCGCCAGCCTCGACGACCTCGTGCGGCGCGTCGTGCTCAACGCCGTGGGGCGCGACCGCACGCGCTCGCTGGCCTGGTGCGAACTGGTCCTGCATGGCGGCCGCAGCGCCGCCGGCCGGGCGATGGCGCAGCTCTGGTACGAGCAGCTCGATTCGATCTGGCACGACATCGCGCGGCTGTTCGATCCTTCCGCATCGAGAGATCGAGCGGCGGCCGCCGTCGACCTCGCGATCGGCCTCACCTTCATCCTGCATCCGCTCGGCCTCGACCAGGCGACGGCGGCCGACCTGCTCGCCGGTCGGCAGGATCTCGAGCCGGTGCTGCGGGCCGGTCTGCCGGCGAACCGCATCGAGCGCGGCGACGACACGGGGCCGGAGGCGCGCAGGAAGGTCCTGCAGGCGGCGATCGATATCATCGTCGAGGAGGGCGCGACCGGCCTCTCCTACGGCCGCGTCGCCAGCCTCGCCGGCATGGCGCGCAGCGGCCCGGGCTATTATTTCCCGGCGATCCGCGACCTGCTCGAAGCCGCCCAGATGGCCCTGTTCCGGCGGGCCAGGGCGCGCTACCGGGACGGCCTCGCGGCTGGCGACGCGGCCGGGATCGACGAGAACCGCCTGCTCGACCTGACGACGGCGATCTTCTTCCGCGAGGCGCTGGAATCCGGCCGCGAGAACATCGGCTACCATTCGGTCTGGATGAGCGCGGCGCAGGACCCGTCGCTGCGGCCCGCCGTCGCGTCCTCCCTGCTCGACCTCCAGCGGGCGTGGTCGCGGCGCATCGCGGCCGTCTACGGCGCCGCACCTAGCCCGACGGTCCCGCTGCGCATGCAGGCCATGTTCACCGGCAAGCTGGTCCGCGCGACGGCCGCCGCCGCCGGCCTCGCCGACCTCTCGCGGGTGCGCGGGGACTTCGCCGCCGTCCTGCGGGACGGGGCGGGCGGGAAGGCGCCATAAACAGTACATTCGTACAAATTCCGCTTGCCGCGCATTTCCGGCGAGCCTATGACGGCGCGCAGCGGCCCGCTCCCGGGCCGGATGCAGCGGAGGCTGGAATGCTGGATGCGTCGGGGCTGTTTTCGCTCGAGGGCCGCGTCGCCCTCGTCACCGGCGGCTCGCGCGGCATCGGCCGGATGATGGCGGAAGGTTTCCTCGCCCAGGGCGCCCGCGTCTACATCTCGGCGCGCAAGGCCGACCAGTGCAACGCCGCGGCGGAAGAGATGGGGCCGAACTGCTTCGCCCTGCCCGCCGACATCTCCACCGTCGAGGGCGCTCGCGCTTTGGCCGACGCGTTGCGGGCGAAGGAGCCGGCCCTGCACATCCTCGTCAACAATGCGGGCGCCGCCTGGGGCGCCCATTTCGAGGACTTCCCGGAGAGCGGCTGGGACAAGGTCTTCGACCTCAACGTGAAGACCCCCTTCTTCCTGACGCAGGCGCTGCTGCCGGCCCTCAAGGCTGGCGCCGGCCCCGACCGGCCCGCCAAGGTCATCAACATCGGCTCGGTCGACGGGCTGCGCATCAGCCCGTGGGAGACCTTCAGCTACCAGGCCTCCAAGGCCGCGCTGCACCACCTGACGCGCAGGATGGCCGCGCGGCTCATCTCCGACCACATCGTCGTGACGGCGATCGCGCCCGGCGCCTTCCCGTCGGACCTGAACCGCGCCGCGCGCGACAAGGGCGATGCCTATGTCGCGTCGATCCCGGCCGGCCGCGTCGGCAGGACCGAGGACATGGCCGCGGCGGCGATCTATCTCGCCAGCCGGGCGGGCGACTACGTGGTCGGCGAGGTGCTGACGGTCGACGGCGGCGCCGTCCACGCCTGCCCGCCGCAGATGGTCGAGCCCTGAGCGATCAGGAATAACGCCGAAGTCCCCATACGGCGGTCTGGACAGCCAGCCTGTGTCATGACGACGGTGCGGCGGCTTCCAGCGCGTGCAGCACGTCGAGGGCGATGGTGCGTTCTTCGTCGGCGGGGACGATCCATGCTTCGATCGCCGAGGGCTGGTCGTGGAGCGGGGGGGCGTTGCGGGCATTCGCTTGCGTGTCGACGCGCAGGCCAGTCCAGGCAAGGCCGTCCATGATGCCGGCACGGACCGGCGCGGCGTGCTCGCCGATGCCTCCGGTGAAGGCGAGCGCGTCGAGCCCGCCCATCGCGGCCATCATCGAGCCGGCATGGCGCACGGCCCAGTAGACGAAATGGCGGATGGCGAAGTCGGCCTGCGGCGTTCCGGCCGCGAGCAGCGCGCGCATGTCGGAGCTGCCGCCGAGGCCCCTGAGCCCGCTCTCGCGGTTCAGGATGCGCGCGGCGCCCTCGATGCCGTGCTCTGACGCCAGCCGCAGCACCGCATTGCCGTCGATGCCGCCGCTGCGGGTGCCCATCGTCAGCCCCTCCAGCGGCGAATAGCCCATCGTCGTCGCGACCGAGCGACCGTCGCGGATGGCGCAGAGGCTCACCCCGTTGCCGAGATGGAGCGCCAGCAGTCGGGCCGGCAGCGGCCGGCCGGCGAGCTCCGGCAACTGCCGCACGAGGCCGGAAAAGGAGATGCCGTGGAAGCCGTAGCGGCGGATGCCCTTGCGGTCCTCGGCCTCGGGGATCGCATAGCGGAGCGCGACGTCCGGGTTGGTCGCGTGGAAGGCCGTGTCGAAGCAGGCATATTGCGCAAGCTGCGGCGCGGCGGCCGCGACGGCGCGGATCAGCGTGAGGTTGTGCGGGTTGTGCAGCGGCGCCAGCGGCACGCAGGCTTCGATCGCTGCAATGGCTTCCGGCGTGAGCCGGCAGGGCGCGGTGAGCGTGCGGCCGCCATGGACGACGCGGTGGCCGGTGCCCCTCACCCCGTCGAGGCGGATGCCGCGGCCGGCGAGCGCGCCGAGGATGGCCTGCAACGCCGCCGCATGGTCGGCGAAGCGGGCCGCCTCCGACGTGTCGCCGATCCGCAGCCGCCCGCTGCCGCCGATCTCGTCGGCGAGGCCGGAGACCCCGCGCCGGAGATCGTCGTCGAAGAAGGCGAACTTGATCGACGAGGAGCCGGCATTGAAGACGAGGATGCCGGACCGGCTCGCCATCGGCTGGTGCTGCTCAGGCGCGCATGTCGGCGGGGTCGATGCCGGCGACGACGACCGGCTTCTTCATGGCGTCGCGGCGGAACGGCTCGCCCAGTTCCTGGTTGATCATCGCCTCGATCAGCGTCGTCTTGCCGCGCTTCATCTGGTCCTCGATCGCCTTGTCGAGGGCGGCGGTCAGCTCGTCCATGGTGCGCGCCTGCACGCCCTGCAGGCCGCAGGCCTTGGCGATGCCGGCATAGGAGACGTCGGTGTCGAGCTCGGTGCCGACGAAATTGTCGTCGTACCAGAGCGTCGAGTTCCGCTTCTCCGCGCCCCACTGGTAGTTGCGGAAGACGATCATGGTGATGGCCGGCCATTCGGGGCGGCCGATCGCGGTGAGTTCGGTCGCGGCGATGCCGAAAGCGCCGTCGCCGGCAAAGCCCACTACCGGCACGTCCGGGCAGGCGATCTTGGCGCCGACGATCGACGGCAGGCCGTAGCCGCAGGGGCCGAACAGGCCGGGCGCCAGATATTTGCGGCCTGCCTCGAAGGAGGGATAGGCGTTGCCGATCGCGCAGTTGTTGCCGATGTCGGAGGAGATGATCGCCTCGCGCGGCAGCGCGGCCTGGATGGCGCGCCATGCCATGCGCGGGCTCATCCAGTCGGGCTTGGCCGCGCGCGCGCGCTCGTTCCAGCTCGTGCCGGCGTCGTCTTCCTCGTGGTCCATCGAGGAGAGCTCCTGCGCCCAGGCCGACTTCGTCTGCGCGATAAGCGCCTTGCGGTCGGCGCGGCTTGCATCGCCCGCCTGCGGGGAAAGCCGCTCCAGGATCGCGCTCGCGACCTTGCCCGCGTCGCCGACGATGCCCACCGTCACCTTCTTGGTGAGGCCGATGCGATCCGGGTTGATGTCGACCTGGATGATGGCGGCGTTCTTCGGCCAGTAGTCGATGCCGTAGCCCGGCAGCGTCGAGAACGGGTTGAGGCGGGTACCGAGCGCCAGCACGACGTCGGCCCTGGCGATGAGCTGCATGGCCGCCTTGGAGCCGTTGTAGCCGAGCGGGCCGACGGAGAGCGGATGCGAGCCGGGGAAGGCGTCGTTGTGCTGGTAGCCGCAGCAGACCGGCGCGTCGAGCCGCTCGGCCAGCGCCTTCGTCGCGCCGATCGCGCCGGCGAGCACGACGCCGGCGCCGTTGAGGATTACCGGGAACTTCGCCGAGGAGAGCAGCGCGGCGGCCTTTTCGATCGCGTCCTCGCCTCCGGCCGGGCGCTCGAACTCAACCAGCGCGGGGAGGTCGATGTCGATCACCTGCGTCCAGAAATCGCGCGGCACGTTGATCTGCGCTGGCGCGGAGGCGCGCTGGGCACGCAGGATCACCCGGTTGAGCACCTCGGCGATGCGGGAGGCGTCGCGCACCTCCTCCTGATAGGCGACCATGTCCTTGAACAGCGCCATCTGCTCGACTTCCTGGAAGCCACCCTGGCCGAGCGTCTTGTTGGCGGCCTGCGGTGTGACCAGCAGCAGCGGCGTGTGGTTCCAGTAGGCGGTCTTCACGGCGGTGACGAAATTGGTGATGCCCGGCCCGTTCTGGGCGATCATCATCGACATCCTGCCGCAGGCGCGGGTGTAGCCGTCGGCCATCATGCCGCCCGAGCCTTCGTGGGCGCAGTCCCAGAAGGTGATGCCGGCCCTCGGGAACAGGTCGGAAATCGGCATGAAGGCCGAGCCGATGATGCCGAAGGCGTGGCGGATGCCATGCCGCTGCAGCACCTTCACGAAGGCTTCCTCGGTGGTCATCTTCATCGTTTCGATCTCCCGGCAGGACGCGGCGCAAAGGCTCCGAAAGCGGCGCCCGTCATGGTCATAGTGGTGCGGAGGGTCGCCTCAGGTAGCGCCAGTCCACGGATGCGATAACGCCAGTTTGTTTGCCGCCCGTCATGCCTTGCCGCCCCCGCTCCCGAGCTGGCCGGCGATCAGCCTGATGCCCTTTGCGATCTTCGTCTCGTCGATCGACGAATAGGCGAGGCGGTAGAAATCGCGCGGCGCGTCCTTCGCGCCGAAGAAGACGTGGCCCGGCTCGATCAGGACGCTGAGCGGGCGCAGCCGCTCGGCGAGCGCGCTCGTGTCGAAGCCATCGGGCGCATGCATCCAGAAGCTCGAGCCGCCCTCGGTCTCGGCGGCAAGCGGCAGGCCGCAGTCGCGGATCGCTTTGCGCATGGCGACCCGGCGGCGGGCGAAGGCCTGGCTCATGCGCGCCACCATGGCGTCGTAGTGGCCGAGCGACAGGAAGCTGGCGACGGTGCGCTGAATCTGGCCGGGCGGATGGCGCAGCACGGTCGCGCGCAGCGCCCGCAGCTCGCGGATCAGCGGCTCGGCCGCGATCACGTAGCCGAGGCGCAGGCCCGGAAACAGCGACTTCGAGAAGGAGCCGATATAGATCACGCGGCCGTCACGATCGAGCGACTTCAACGCCGGCACCGGCCGGCTGGCGAAGGAGATCTCGAACTCGTAGTCGTCCTCGACGATCATGAAGTCGCGCGCCGCGGCGAGGTCGAGCAGCGCGCGGCGGCGCTCCAGCGGCATCGTCACGTTGGTCGGGCAGTGGTGGCTCGGCGTGGTGAAGACCACGTCGAGCCCGTCGGGAAGCTCCTCGAAGCGCAGCCCTTCGCGGTCGACGGGGACGTGGACGAGGTTGCAGCGCGTGTGGTTCAAGATGGCGCGCAGGCCCGGATAGCCGGGCTCCTCCATGGCGGCGGTGCGGCGCTGGGTGAGCAGCACCTGCGCGGCCAGCCACAGCGCGTTCTGGGCGCCGAGAGTGACGAGGATCTCCTCCGGTCGGGCGAAGATGCCGCGGCGCGGCAGCGTGTGCATGGCGATGAACTTCACCAGGTCCGGATCGTCGCGCTCGAAGAAGTCGGCGGTGACGAAGGGGATCTCCCTGCGCCCGAGCGTCTGCAGCGAGCAGAGCCGCCAGTTGCGGTGGTCGAACAGCGTCTCGTCGGCCTGTCCGTAGATGAAGGGGTATTCGTAGCTGCGCCAGTCGGCCGGCTTCTCCGGCAGCACCTGGCCGGAATAGCGCTGGCCGATGGCGCGGCCCCAGTCGACGGGGCGCTCGCCGGGCCTGGCCGGCTGCTCGAACTTGGTGCGCTGCGGCGCGCTCTGCGACACGAAATAGCCGGAGCGCCCGCGCGCTACGATGTAGTCGTCGGCGAGCAGCTCGCCATAGGCGAGCGTCACCGTGATGCGGCTGACGCCGAGATGATGCGCCAGCCTGCGACTCGACGGCAGCTTCTCGCCCCGCCGCAGCCGGCCGGACAGGATGCCGTTGACGATCGTGTGCTGGATGCGCTGCTGCAGCGTCCCCTCGAAATCGGGGGCGAGGAACAGCGCTTCCGGCGGGATCGACATCGCGACATGGTCCTGCTTGCGGGACGGCAACGGCGCCATCCTAGCAGGATTCTGCCGCCGGTCGGCGGCAGTGAAAGCTTTTGGAACGATACGTCCCGCGCTCAGCCGAACACCTTGGTCAGCGCCCTGTCGATCGCCTCGGTGATGGCGTCGATGTCGGCCGGTCGGGAGATCAATGCAGGCGCGAGGCAGAGCGTGTTGTTGAAGCCGGGGAGCGAGCGGTTGGTCATGCCGATGAGCACGCCGTCGGCGTTGCAGGCGCCGACCACGGCCGCCACCTTCTTCTCGTCCGCCGGCTGCTTCGTGGCGCGGTCCTCGACCAGCTCGGCGCCGAAGAACAGGCCCTTGCCGCGCACGTCGCCGATCACCTCGTGCTTCTCCATCAGGGCGCGCAGGTTCCGCTCCAGCCGGACACCCATCGCCTTGGTGTTGTCGAGCAGCTTCTCGTCCTCGATGATGCGCAGGTTTTCCAGCGCCGCCGCCGGCCCGGCCGCGCAGCCGCCGAAAGTTGAGATGTCGCGGAAATAGGACATCGGGTCGTCGGGATTGTCCTTGAACAGCTCGAAGACGGCCTCGGTGGTCACCGTGCAGGAGATCGCCGCGTAGCCGGAGGCGACGCCCTTGGCCATGGTGACGAAGTCCGGCTTCACGCCGTAATTCTGGTAGCCGAACCACTCGCCGGTGCGGCCGACGCCGCACACCACCTCGTCGATGTGGAGCAGGACATTGTGGCGGCGGCAGATGTCCTGCACCTTCTCCCAGTAGCCGGCCGGCGGGGTGATGACGCCGCCGCCGGCGGTGATCGGCTCGAGGCAGATGGCGCCGACCGTGTCCGGCCCTTCGCGCAAAATCACCTTCTCGATCGCGTCGGCCGCCGCCTCGCCGTAGTTCTCGACCGCACCGTACTGGCTGCGGTACTCCAGGCAGTGCGGCACCTCGACGAAGCCGGGCGTCAGCGGCCCGTACTGCTCGGCCCGCTGCGGCTGGCCGCCGGCCGAGAGCGTGCCGATCGTGGTGCCGTGATAGTCGCGCTCGCGGTAGAGGATCTTGTACTTCCTGCCGCCATGGTGCCGGTGCGCGATCTGGCGCACCATCTTGAAGGCCTTCTCGTTGGCCTCCGAGCCGGAGTTCGAATAATAGACCCGGGTCATGCCCGGCATCTTCCCGATCAGCCGCTCGGCGAACAGCGCGCCGGGGATGGAGCCGGCCGAATTGGCGAAATAGTTCATCTTGACGAGCTGGTCGCGCACCGCGTCGGCGATGCTCTCGCGGCCGTAGCCGACATTGACCGTCCACACGCCGCCCGAGACGGCGTCGAGATATTCGCGGCCGGCGGCGTCCCACACCCGCATGCCGCGGCCTTCCACGATCACGCGCGGATCGACCGTCTCGAACGTCTTGTGCTGGATCAGGTGATGCCAGACGTGCTTGCGGTCGGCCTCCACGACCTCGCGGATGTCGTTGAGCTTCGGATTCATGTTCATGATGGGCGACCCCGTTCAAAAACGGCGGCACGATCCGCCGACAGCGTATGGTTCAGCCTGCTCTCGAACGGGGCGCGAACTATAGCGCCAAACGGATATAGATGTATGTCCAGCTTGGGCCGGCTGGACGGGCCGTGTCAGACCTTGCCCTTCCAGGGGATCATCACCCGCTCCATGTAGCGGACGACCAGGTCGAAGGCGAAGGCGAACAGGCCGATGACGATGATGCCCATGACCACGGCGGCGCTGTCGAGGAACTGCGCCGAGTTGAGCACCATGAAGCCCAAGCCGCGGTCGGCGGCGATCATCTCGGCCGCGACCAGCGTGGTCCAGCCGACGCCGATGCCGATGCGCATGCCGGTGAAGATTTCCGGCAGCGCCGCCTTGACGATGACGTGGCGGATGATCTGGCCGCGCGTGCCGCCCATCGCGTAAGCGGCGTGGATCTGCTCGATCGACACCGACTTGACGCCGGCGCGGGCCGCGATCGCCATCGGCGCGAAGATGGCGAGATAGATCAGGAATATCTTCGGGAATTCGCCGATGCCGAGCCAGATGATGACCAGCGGCAGGTAGGCGAGCGGCGGCAGCGGCCGGTAGAACTCGATGATCGGGTCGAACAGCCCGCGCGCTATCCGGCTCACCCCCATCATGATGCCGATGGGGATCGCGGTCACGCAGGCGAGCAGGAAGGCGCCGAAGACGCGCTTCAGGCTCGCCCAGGTGTGCTCCCACAGCGTCGAGTTGGCGACGCCGTCGGTCCAGGCGACGACGAACTTGTTGTAGACGGCGACCGGCGAGGGCAGGAAGAGCGGCTTCACCCAGCCGGCCTCCGTCACCAGGAACCACAAGCCGATCAGGATCAGCGCGGTGATCAGGCTGATATGGCCGGAATAGCCCTCGCCCGGCGCGCCGTAGACCCTGCCCGCACGCACGGGCCTCGCTCTAGGCATGGGCCAGCTCCTGCGAGACCTGCAGCTCGTCGCCGTAGATGATGCCGAGCACTGTCTCGCGCATCTGGATGAAGTCGGGGCTCGACTTGATGGCGCGGGCATTGCCCTCCGCGAGGAAGCGCCTGTTGAAGTCGAGCTCGTAGGTGTGGGTGATGCGGCCCGGCCGCGGCGACATGACGATCAGCCGCGAGCCGAGGAACAGCGCCTCCTCGACGCTGTGGGTGATGAAGAAGAACATCTTGTGCGTGTGTTCCCAGACGCGCAGCAGGAGCTCCTGGATGCTCTCGCGCGTCAGCGCGTCGAGCGCGGCCATCGGCTCGTCCATCAGCAGCATGGCCGGGTCGCAGGTGAGCGCCCGCGCCACGCCGACGCGCTGCTGCATGCCGCCCGAGAGATGGTAGATCATGTGGTTGTGGAAGTCCTGCAACCCGACGAGGGCGAGGTTGCGGACAGCGCGCTCGCGGCGCTGCGCCTTCGGCACGCCCTGCAGCTTCAGGCCGAACTCGGTGTTGTCGATGACGTTGAGCCAGGGCAGCAGCGCATGCTTCTGGAAGACGACGCCGCGGTCGGCGCCGGGTCCCTCGACGCGCTTGTCGCCCAGCGTGATCTCGCCCTCGGTGGGCGACATGAAGCCGGCGAGCAGGTTGAGCAGCGTGGTCTTGCCGCAGCCGGAAGCGCCGAGCGCCACGATGAATTCGCCGCTTTCGATGGTCAGATTGACGCCCCTCAGGGCGACCACAGCTTCGTTCGAGTGCAGGCCCGGATAGGTCAGGCTGACATTGCTGATCTTCAGTCTTTCCATCTGCGCCGTCACGGCGAACCCTTTCATCGGGGGATTTCAGCCGCCGCCGGCCGTGGGCCGGCGGCGTGACGGAGCATGGCCTACTTGGCGGCCTCTTCGGCAAACGTGCTGTTCACGAAGGGCGCGTAGTCGGACAGGGTGCTGTCGATCTGCTTCTGCGCCTTGAGGAAGTCGGCGCTGGCGGCGAAGGCGCGCACGGCCCCGCCATCGGCGCCGCCGCCGAGCCAGACGTTCGACGCCTGCTCCTCGGCGGTCGGGTACTCGAGCAGGGCGGCGGCGTCGAGGATGTCCTGCGGCTGGCCGCCGATCAGCTTGACGTTGGCCAGCACCTCGGGCGAATCCACCGTCCATTTGGCGCCGTTGGCCTTGAAGTCGGCATAGGACTTGGCCAGCACCTTGGTGAAGCCGGTCATGAACTTCGCATTGTCCTTGGCGAAGGTCCTGTCGACCATGATGGCATCGAAGGTCGGGACGCTCGACTTGCCGACCTCGCCGGAATTGGTGATCTCCTTGCCGGTCTTCTCGATCTTGGACAGCGCCGGCGGCCAGACATAGGCGGCGTCGATGTCGCCGCGCTCCCACGCGGCCACGATCTGCGGCGGCGTCATGTTGAGGATGGTCACGTCGCGCGGGTTGATGTTCCAGACCTTCTCGAGCGCCACGAGCAGATGGAAGTGCGAGGTGGACACGAACGGCACGCCGACCTTCTTGCCCTTGAGGTCCTCCGGCTTCTCGATGCCGGAGCCGTTGCGCGCGACCAGCGCTTCGGACTTGCCGATATTGTCGAGGATCCAGAAGAGCTGGGCATCGACGCCGCGCGTCACCGACGCGGTGGCGCCGGTCGAGCCGATGACGCCGATCGCCACGTTGCCGGAGGCGAGCGCCACCGAGATGTCGCCGGCCGACGCGAACTGGCGCCATTCGATCTTGTAGCCGTCGGCGGCGACGGCCTTGTCGAAGCTGCCGTCGGCGATGGCGCTGATGAAGGGGCCGACGATCTGCTGATAGCCGACGACCACATTGGTCTCGGCATGGACAATCCCGGCTCCGGCGAACGCGCCGAAGGTCAATGCGACGGCGACAGCCTTCGCCCTGATAGCGATATTCATGAGTGTTCTCCTCATTCGTGAACCTGTTCCCCGATCGTCGCTGCTCGCCGGCTTGACCGCCAGTCTTGTCGATTTCACGTGGAATGTCGAACCGGAAAAAATATTTCTAATATATCCAGACCTTTTTATCACTATGTCCAGATAGGTCCCGCGCGCCCGCGCCGCCTGCCGGGAACAGGCTCAAGCGAGCGGCGCGGAGGGTGGGCTGCGATCGCGGCGGAGGCGCCGACGGAGGCACCGCACAGCCCGTGCGGGTCTGCCTTCCCTCGCCTATCCGAGCGGGTAGTGGCAGGCGACCGCGCCGCCGGCGTCGGCGCGCAGCAGCGGCCGCTCCTCGCGGCAGCGCGGCTGGGTGTGCGGGCAGCGTGAGGCGAAGGCGCATCCATGGGGGATGTTCACCGGGCTCGGCGGATCGCCCCTGACGACCGCCTCGCGCACATAGCCGGCGCTCTTGCGGCGGGCGAGCGAGGGTGCCGCGGCGAGCAGCGCAGCCGTGTAGGGATGGCGCGGCCGCGAGAACAAGGCAGGCCGGTCGGCGTGCTCGACGATCTGGCCGAGATACATCACCGCGATGTCGTCGCAGATGAACTGCACCACGCCGAGGTCATGGCTGATGAAGAGGTAGGACAGCCCGTGGCTCTCCTGAAGCCGGCGCAGGAGGTTCAGGATCTGCGCCTGGATCGCCACGTCGAGCGCGGAGACCGGCTCGTCGCAGACGATCAGGCGCGGGCGTGTGGCAAGCGCACGGGCGATCGAGATGCGCTGCCGCTGGCCGCCCGAGAACTGGTGCGGGAACAGCGCCATCTGGTCGAGCCGCAGCCCGACCAGGCCGAACAGCTCGCGCACGCGATCGTCGCGCCGGGAGGCCGGCTCGTCGGCCACCATCAAGTCGAGTGGCTCGCGCACGATGGCGCCGACGCGCTGGCGCGGGTTGAGCGAGGAATAGGGATCCTGGAAGATCACCTGCAGATGGCGGCGGCGCTGGCGCATCTCCTCGGCATCGAGGCCGAGAAGGTCGATTCCCTCGAACAGCACGGCGCCGGCATGCGCCGGCTTCAGCCGGATCGCGGCCATCGCCGTCGTCGTCTTGCCCGAGCCGCTCTCGCCGACCAGCCCCAGCGTGCGGCCCGGCCGCAGCGAGAACGAGACGTCGCGCACGGCCTCGAGATGGAGGCGCTCGCCGAACGGCGACCGGCGCGGCATGGCGAAGCGCACCGACAGGCCCTGAACGTCGAGCAATGCGCCGTCCGTCATGCCGCCTCCATTTCCGCCGCGAAACAGGCGACGCGATGCGGTCTCCCTTCGAGGACGGGCCGCTCGGCTCGGCAACGGTCGAAGGCGAGCAGGCAGCGGTCGGCGAAGGCGCAGCCGCGGCCGAGCAGGTGCAGCGGCGGCACGATGCCGGGGATCTCGGCGAGCGGCGGCATGCGCCCTTCCAGCCCCGCCGCCTTGCCGAGCACGGGGATGCAGCCGATGAGGGCACGCGTGTAGGGATGGAGCGGGTCGTCGAGGATGGCGTCGGCGCTGCCCGTCTCGACGACGCGGCCGGCATACATGACGGACACCTGGTCGGCCATCTCGGCGATCGCACCCATGTCGTGGCTGATCAGCATGATGGCGACGCCGAACTCCTGCTGGATGTCGCGCATCAGGTCGAAGATCTGCGCCTGCACGGTCACGTCGAGCGCGGTCGTCGGCTCGTCGGCGATCAGCACGCGCGGCCGGCACGAGATCGCCATGGCGATCATGACGCGCTGGCGCATGCCGCCCGACAGCTCGTGCGGATAGGAGCGCGCGCGCCGCTCCGGCTCGGGAATGCCGACCGTGCGCAGCAGCTCGACCGCCATGCGCCCGGCCTCGGCCCTGCCCGCCTTCTGGTGCAGCATGATCGCCTCGGCGATCTGGTCGCCCGCGGTGAAGACCGGGTTGAGCGAGGTCATCGGCTCCTGGAAGATCATCGAGATCTCGGTGCCGCGCAGGCTGCGCAGCCGGGCCGCGTCGGCATGGGTGATGTCCTCGCCGTCGAACAGGATGCTGCCGCCGGCGACCCGGCCGGGCGGATCGGGGATCAGGCCCATCGCGGCGAGAGCGGTGATCGACTTGCCGCAGCCGGACTCGCCGACGACGCCCAGCGTCTCGCCGGGCATCAGGTCGAGGCTGATGCCGTCGAGCGCGGTCACCGGGCCGTTGCGGGTCGCGAACTCGACCTTCAGGTCGCGGATCGAAAGCAGCGGCCCGGCCATGTCAGCGTTCGCGCAGCTTGGGGTTGAAGGCGTCGTTCAGCCCGTCGCCGACGAGGCTGACGGCGAACACGGTCAGGAAGATCGCGACGCCGGGCAGCGTCACCGGCCACCAGGCGTCGAGGACGTATTGCCGGTTGGTGCCGATCATCAGGCCCCACGACATGGTGTTGGGGTCGTCGAGGCCGAGGAAGGAGAGGCCGGCCTGGAACAGCACGGCGACGCCGACCGTCAGCGTCGCCGACACGATCAGCGGCGGCAGCGCGTTGGGCAGGATCACCCGCCACATGATGCGGCCGTTGCGCGCGCCGATGGAGCGGGCCGCAGTGACGTATTCGAGCTCGCGGATCTTGAGGAACTCGGCCCGCGTCAGGCGCGCCGTCTGCGGCCACAGCACGACGCCGATGGCGATGGCCGTGGTGATCGGCGACGGCGAGAACAGCGTGATGACGACCATCGCGAAGAGCAGCGCCGGCAGCACCTGGAAGAACTCGGTGACGCGCATCAGGAGGTCGTCCAGCCAGCCGCCGAAATAGCCGGCGATGCCGCCCAGCGAGACGCCGATCAGCAGCGTGATGATCGCCGCCGCGGCGCCGACCGACAGCGTCGGGCCGCCACCCTTGAGCAGCCCGCGCAGCATGTCGCGGCCGAGATAGTCGGTACCGAGCGGCACGCTCGCCTCCGTTCCCGGCGGCGTCTGCGGCGCCCAGACGATCTCGTAGGGATCGCCCGCATAGAGGAACGTCCCGTAGAGCACGAAGGCGACGATCACGGCGAGCAGCAGCGTGCCGAACATGGCCGGCCGGTTGCGACGGTAGACGATCCAGGCCTCGCGCAGCGGGCTGATCGCCTCGGGGGCGGCGGCGGGCTGGACGAGGCTCATCTCAGCGCCCTCCCGTGCGGATGCGCGGATCGGCGATCCGGTAGGAGAGGTCGGTGAGCAGGTTGGCGACCACCACCATCAGCGCGGCGAAGAACAGGATGCCGAGCAGCATCGGGTAGTCGCGCCGCAGCACCGAATCGAAGGCAAGCCGGCCCATGCCCGGCCAGTTGAAGACGGATTCGACCAGCAGCGCGCCGGAGATCAGGTTGCCGAACTGGATGCCGGCGACGGTGATGATGGGAAGCACGGCGTTGCGCAGCGCGTGCTTGAAGACGACCTTGCCCTCGCCCAGCCCCTTGGCGCGCGCGGTGCGCACGTAGTCGGCCCCGAGCACGTCGATCATCGAGGCGCGGGAGAGGCGCGAATACTGCGCCAGGAAGATGATGGCGAGCGTGAAGGCCGGCAGCGCGAGGTGATAGAGCACTTCGACGACATAGGCTGCGGAGCCGCCGGAAAACCGCGCGCCGGTCATTCCCGAGACGGGGAAGATCGGAATGATCGAGGCGAACAGGATGATCAGCAGGATGCCGGTCCAGAACACCGGCGCCGCATAGCCGATCGTCGAGACGACGGCGACGAAGCCCGACATCAGTCCCTGCGGCTTGCGCGCCGCGAGCACCCCCATCGCCACCCCCAGGGTGATCGCGATCAACTGCGCGGCGAGCACCAGGAGCACGGTGGGGCCGACGCGCGCGGCGATCAGCGAGATCACCGGCTGGTCGAAATAGTAGGACATGCCGAAATCGCCATGCGCGACGCGGCCGAGATAGATGGCGAGCTGGGTTAGCAGCGGCTTGTCGACGGCGTGGGCGGCCTGGATGTCGGCCATCATCCCGGCCCCCCCCCCCCCCATCGCGCCGGCGATCGTCTCGGCCGGATCGCCGGGCGCGGCATGGATGAGGAAGAAGTTGAGGACGAGCACCCCGATGAGAAGGATCACCCCGTAGACGAGCCGTCTGGCGATGTAGGCGATCGATCCCATTCGTCCCGGGCTCCGGTCGAGACTATGCCGGCCCCCGAGGATACACGGAGGGCCGGCTGCTGTCGGCCAGCTCTCAGGCCTTGTTCCAGTATGTGTCGGCCATCGACTGCATCGTGCCCCAGATCGATTCCGGGAACTCGGCGATCTCCTTGTCGTAAGCCGAGTGGTAGGGCAGCGCGTTGATCCAGTAGATCGGCAGGTCGTCGCCGACGATCATCTGGAACTCGTCGTAGAGGGCCTTGCGCTTGTCCGGGTCGTTCTCGACCGCGGCCTGGGTCAGCAACTCGTCCACCTTCGGGTTGCTGTACTGCTGGGTGTTCGACCAGATCACGCCCTTGCGGATGTTGGACGACAGATAGGTGCGGTGCACGCCGATCACCGGGTCGCCCCAGTTGTAGACGGCGTCCATCGTCATGTCGAAATCGAAGTTGGAGACGCGCTTGGCCCAGGTCGGGAAGTCCGGCGAGGCGCGCACCTCGACGTCGATGCCGGCCTTCTTGAGCTGCGACTTGAGATATTGCGCGACGCCTTCCTGCTGCTCCGGCGCGCCGGGGATGTAGTCGACCGTCAGCTTGAAGCGGATGCCGTCGGCGCCGGCCTTGTGTCCGGCCTCGTCGAGCATCTTGTTCGCCTTGTCGAGGTCGTGGTCGTAGAAGGGCATCTTCGGGTTGAAGAACGGGCTCGACTCGATGATCGGCGAGCGCTGGGCCCTGGCCACGCCGCGCATCAGCGCGTTGGTGATGAAATTGCGGTCGATGGCGTAGCCGATCGCCTGGCGCACGGCCTTGTCGTCGAGCGGTGCCTTGCCGGTGTTGAAGGCTAGCCAGTTGATCGCGCCGATGCCCTCGAAGCCCTTGTCGGTGACGTGCAGCCGGTCGACCTTCTCCAGCCGCTTGATGTCCTGGCTGGCGGTGGCGAAGGGGTAGCAGTCGGCCTCGCCGTTCTCGACCGCGAGCAGGATGGCGTTCGGGTCGTTGCTGATGGTGACGATGATCCTGTCGAGCAGCGGCCGGTCCTTGAGGAAGAAGTCCGGGTTCCTCACCAGCGTGATCTTCTGGCCCGGCGTGAACTCCTCCAGTTTGTAGGGGCCCGAGCCGACCGGATTCGCGTTGGCGGGATGGGTCTTGATGTCCTGCCCGTCGCCGAAGACGTGCTTGGGGATGATCGGGCACAGCGCGCCCGACAGGCACAGCAGCAGCGCCGGGTGCGGATGCGCGAGGCGGATGACCGCCGTGTGCTCGTCCGGTGTCTCGATCGCGCTCACCGGCTCGTACATGGTCGTGAACGGGTGGTTGGCCTTGATCGTCTCGATGGAGAACTTCACGTCCTCCGAGGTGATCGGCTTGCCGTCGTGGAACTTCGCGTCCCTGACGAGGTGGAGCGTCACCGACAGCGCGTCGTCGGCCACCTCCCAGCTCTCGGCGAGATAGGGATGCGGCTTCCAGTCGGCATCGTACAGCAGCGGCGAGGCGAAGATCTGCGCGCCGGGCACGGCCGTCGCGGCGCCCGACTGGACGGCCGGGTTGAGATGGCGGGGCGACTGCGTCGACACCATCACCACGCTGCCGCCGGGCTTGCCGTCCGCGGCAACCGCAAACGAAAACGCACTGCCGGCGAAGGCCAGCGCCGCCGACGATTGCAGGAGAAGTCTGCGCGTAATGTCCATTTCGTTCACCCTCTGGTTCTTGCTCTCTTCGTGCTCCCTGGGTGAAGCGTAGGCCAGATGCAAAACGACAAAAAACAGTTTTATTGATGCCGTTACCGCCAAAAAATCGTGGAACTCAGGGCCGCACCACGATCTCGTCGAAGACGCGCTGCGCGGCGAGCTCGCGGCAATGGGCAAGGAAGGCCTCGACGATGCGCGGCTGGCGCGCATCCGCCATCGACGCCATGCCGAACACCGGGAAGAAGCGCTGGTCGGAGATCGGCCGCATGACGAAGTCCTGCCGCGTGCCGTCCTGCTCGGCGTAGCGGATGTTGAGGATGGTGAAGCCGAACCCGCCGGCCACCAGCGCCCGGGCGATCTCGGCCGAGCGGGCCGAGTGCACGACCCTCGGCGTCAGGCCGTGATGGGCGAACAGCTCCATGAAATATTCGCGCGCCCGCGGCAGGTCGAGCAGCACCATCGGGCGCTGCGCCAGCTCGGCCGGGCTCACGCTCTCCTGTTCGGCCAGCGGATCGTCGGACGGCAGCACCGCATGGGCGGGCGCCTCGAAAAGCGGCTCGAAGCGCTGGTGGTCGGACCGCGTGAGGTCGTAGGTCAGCGCGATGTCGACCTCGCCGTTCTCGAGGAACTCGGTGACGGAGCGCAGGTCGCCCTCGAAGATCTGGATCGAGATCGCCGGATAGTCGCGGATGAATCCCTTGAGCAGGCGCGGCAGCACCTGCGGCGCCGAGGTGGCGTAGCAGCCGAGTCGCAGCGTGCCGGTCGTCTTGCCGCCGACCGAGCGCATGTCCCTTCCAGGGGGGCGCGCGCCGTCGAGGAGGCCGCGGATCAGCTTCACCGCCCCCCCGCGGGCCGGGGTCGTGGAGATGCCCTGGGCGGCCCCCCGGATGACCAGGGCGTAGCCCAGATCCTCCTCGAACTTGTCGATCGCGGCGGTGATGGAGGATTGCGAGATGTTGAGCTCGCCCGCCGCGCTGGCGATCGAGCCGGTGCGGGCGGCCGCCTCGATGTAGCGGAGCTGCTTGAGCGTGAAGCCGAACATGGCGGACCTCCCTTCCATCAAAAAACCGAGCTTAATGGCCAGCTAAAACCATTTTCCCATTGAATTGAAGCCGCCTAGTTTGCCGGCCGCGTCAGGGGAGAGAATGAATGAGCAGGACGACGGTCTACGCGGCCCGGAAGATCATCACCATGGACCCGACGCTGCCCGAGGCCACGCATGTGGCAGTACGCGACGGGCGGATCCTCGCCGTCGGCGGGGCCGGCTGCGCCGCGCCGTGGGGCGAGTTCGACCGCGACGACCGCTACCGCGACGCGGTGCTGATGCCAGGCTTCGTCGAGGGCCACGCCCACATGATGGCGGGCGCGATGTGGAACTACACCTATGCCGGCTACCAGGACCGCATCGACCCCGACGGCCGCAGGTGGGAAGGGCTGACCGACATCGCCGGCGTGATGGCCGGGCTGAAGCGCGCGCTGGCCGGGCTGCCGGCCGGCAAGCCGCTGATCGCGTGGGGCTTCGACCCGATCTTCCTGCCGTCCGAACGACTGAACCGGCGCCATCTCGACGAGGTGGCGACCGACCGGCCGGTCGTCGTGCTGCATTCCAATTTCCACCTGATGACGGCCAATTCGGCCGCCCTCACCGTCGCGGGCTACAACCGCGACACCAATGCCGTCGGCGTCGCCCGCTTCGAGGACGGCGAGCCGAACGGCGAATTGCAGGAAATGGCGGCGATGTTCCCGCTGATGCGCCGGCTCGGCATGGACCTGCGCGGCATGGCGCGGACGGAAGGCGCGATGCGCAGCTTCGCCAGGACGGCGATGCGCGTCGGCGTGACGACCAGCACGGACCTGATGAGCGAGCTGCCCGACGAGGACATCGCCGGGCTGACCGCCGCGACCGGGCGCGACGATTTCCCGCTGCGCCTGGTGCCGGCGCTGGCCGGCGTCGCGCGCTCTCCCGAGGCGGTGGCCGCGCGTGTCGCGGAGCTGCGCGGACGCTCCACCGACAAGCTGCGGCTCGGCGCGGTCAAGCTGATGGCCGACGGCTCGATCCAGGGCTATACGGGCCGCCTGAAATGGCCGGGCTACGTGACCGGCCACCCGAACGGCATCTGGAACACGGCGCCCGACCAGTTGCGGGAGCAGATCGTGCATCTCCACCGCGAGGGCGTGCAGATGCACATCCACGTCAATGGCGACGAGGCCTCGGAAGCCGCGCTCGACGCGCTGGAGGAGGCGCAGGCGCGCCACCCGCGCCTCGACCACCGCCACACGCTCCAGCACTGCCAGATGGCCGACGAGGCGCAGTTCCGCCGCATGGCCGCGCTCGGCGCCTGCGTGAACCTGTTCGCCAACCACATCTGGTATTTCGGCGACCAGCACTACGAGCGCACGGTCGGCCCGGAGCGGGCGATGCGGCTCAACGCATGCGCCTCGGCGCTGCGCCATGGCGTGCCGCTCGCCATCCATTCCGACGCGCCGGTGACGCCGATGGGGCCGTTGCACGTCGCCTGGTGCGCGGCGAACCGGCTGACGCCGTCCGGCCGGGTGCTCGGCGAGGCGCAGCGGATTCCGGTTGCCGCGGCGCTGCATGCGATCACGCTCGGCGCGGCCTACACGCTGAAGCTCGACGGTGAGATCGGCTCGGTCGAGGTCGGCAAGAAGGCGGATTTCGCCGTGCTGGGCGAGGACCCGGTGTCCGTCCCGGCCGCCCAGCTCAGGGATGTTCCAGTGCTGGGAACGATCGTCGGCGGCCATCACTTCCCGGTCTGAGGCAGGATGACCGTCCAGCCAACCCCAACCCCCCTGCCGCCGCTGCCGGTGACGGTGATCAGCGGCTATCTCGGGGCCGGCAAGACGACGCTCGTCAACGCGATGCTGGCCGGCCGGCACGGCCTGCGGATCGCCGTGCTGGTCAACGATTTCGGCAGCATCGCGATCGACGAGACGCTGATCTCGGGACGCGACGCCGACGTCATAGCGCTCGCCAACGGCTGCATGTGCTGCCAGGTCGGCGGCGTCCTCTACGACGCCATCGACCGTATCCTGACGCTGCGAGGGCGCTTCGACCATCTGGTGATCGAGACGAGCGGCGTGGCCGATCCGGGCAAGATCGCGCAGATCGCGGTGGCCGAGCCCGACCTCGACCTGTCGCGGACGGTCGTGCTGGTCGATGCGGCGAACTTCACCGCCTGCCTGCGCGACCCGCGGCTCGAAGACACGCTGCTGCGGCAGGTGCGCGCCGCCGACCCCCTCTTCCCCCCCCCGACGGACGGGGGGGCGGGGGGGGCGCCGGCGGAGTGGCAGAGGCGGCTTGCCGCGCGGGGGGCCGCCGCCGCGAGGGCGCCGCTGGAAAGGGGCTGGGCGGATGCCTGGCGGATCCTCGCGGCGGGGCCGAGGTGGGAGCGCGGCCCTGCCGTCGGCCCGCTCGGCTTCCACTTCCTGCCGTTCGAGAGCTGGAGCTGGCGCGGCAGGAACCCGGTCGACCGGGACCGCCTCATCGGCTTCGCCCGCGACGCATCGCTTCATGCCTACCGGCTCAAGGGCCGCCTCAACTTGACCGACGGCGGGTCGATCGTCCTGCACAAGGTCGGCCCGGAGCTGGCCGTCGAGGAGACAGGCAAGGCGTTCGACCTGTCGGAGCTTGTCGCGATCGGCGCGCGGCCGGAATTCGACCCGGCGCTGCTGAATGCGGCGTGGGCGCGGGTGGCCGGCACGGGGCAGCGCCAGCCCGCCCGGCCCCGCCCTTCCCGGACCTAGTGGACGGCCGCGTGCAGGATCTTGGTCGCGCTCGCCTCCGCGCGGGAGAACTCGGCGACGATCGTGCCGCTCTTGGCGACGAGGATGCGGTCCGACATCTCCAGGATCTCGGGCAGGTATGACGAGATCAGCATGACGCCCGCGCCGCTGTCGGCGATGCCGCGGATGATCTGGCGGATCTCGGCGATGGCGCCGACGTCGACGCCGCGCGTCGGCTCGTCGAAGATGACGAGGCGCGGCTGCTGCACCAGCGACTTGGCGATGACCACCTTCTGCTGGTTGCCGCCCGAGAGATGCAGCACCGGCTGGCTGGAGCCGATGCCGCGGATCGCCAGCCGCTCCTCCCATTCGCGCGCGATGGCGCGCATGCGGCCGAGCGGCGCGAGCAGCGTGCGGCGGCCGAACTTCGCCAGCCAGCCCAACCCGACATTGTCCGCCACGCCGAGCGTCTCGAAGAAGCCGTCGAGCTTGCGGTCCTCGCTGACATAGGCGATGCCGTCGGCGACCGCGCCGGCGGGGATCGCGTAGCGCACCTCGCGCCCGTCGAGCCAGATGCGGCCGCCGCCGAAGTTGCGCTTGGTGTGGCCCATGATCACCTTGGCCACCTCGCTGCGGCCGGAGCCGATCAGCCCGGCGATGCCGGTGATCTCGCCCGGGAAGATCGAAAACGACATGTTGTTGACCATCGAGCCCATGCGGATGTTCTCCACCCGCAGCACCGGCAGGGCCGAGCGCGGCGCGCGCGCCGCGGCCGGAGCTGCCTGCTCGTCCAGCTCCTCGCCGATCATGTGGCGGATCAGCCGCGCGCGGTCGAATTCGGCGGCCGGGCCGGTCACCATCATCTTCCCGTTGCGCAGTACGGAGATACGGTCGGCATGGGTCAGCGCCTCCTCCAGCGCGTGGCTGATGAAGATCATCGCCACGCCGCTGCGCTGGAGCGACCTCATCAGGTCGAAGAGATGGTCGGTCTCCTCCGGCGTCAGCGCCGCGGTCGGCTCGTCGAGGATGATGACGCGCGCCTCGTTGAGGACGGCGCGCGCGATCTCCACCATCTGCCGCTTGGCGGCCGAGAGCGAGCCGGCGAGCTGCGAGGGGTCGACCTTGAAGTTCAGCCGCTGCAGCACCTGGCGGGCGACGTTGCGCACCTTGCGCACCGAGTTGAAGGCGCGCTCGCGCCCGAGCACGAGGTTCTGCGCCACTGTGAGCTGCGGCACCAGGCTGGTCTCCTGGTAGACCATCGAGATGCCGCGCAGGCTGGCGTCCTTGGGTGCGGCGAAGGAGACCGCCTCGCCGTCGACGCGCAGCACGCCCTCGCTCGGCGCGGTGACGCCGGCGATCAGCTTGCACAGCGTCGACTTGCCCGCGCCGTTCTCGCCCACGAGCGCATGGATCTCGCCGGGATAGAGCTCGAAGCTGGCATTCGCCAGCGCGGCGATGCCCCCATAGGTCTTGGTGGCGTTCTCGAGGCTGACGATCGGCGTTGCTGTCGTCCCGGTCATGCCGCGGCTCCGAGGTTGAGGATCTCGCCGCTCGCCCTGCTGACCGCGATCAGCTCGCCGTTCCAGTCGGCTACGTCGCAGATCGCGTGACGCCGCCCGTTCGCCCGCGACTGCGCCGAGCCGACCGGCATCAGGCTCGCGTCCAGCTCGATCAGCAGCCCGTAGGAGAAGGACGGCGCCCAGGGCTTCACCTCGCCGAACAGGCGGGTGGCGCCGAGCTCGATGGGAAAGTCGTGGCTGAACTCGGGGTTGGCGCGCGGCGCGATCCAGTGGCGCGGCTCGATCTTGGCCTTCATCTCGGCGACGAAGGCATGCTCTGTCTTCAGGAACTCGATCAGCGGGTCGCGCCGCGACAGGCAGGCGAGCACGTAGCCGTTCGCGGTCTTCCGCAGCCGGCCGAGGTAACCCGGATAGCCGCCCTGGCGGACGCGTCCCGAGGCATCGGCGATGCCCGCGCGCTCCAGCAGCGGCACCAGCATCCCGCCCTGCCCGTCGAGACTGACGCCCATCGGGCAATGCAGGCCGGAGGCGACGAAGCGCGTCTGCCCGGACCGGCCGAGCGCCACGAGCTGGCCGCGCGCCTCGTCGTCCCAGGCAGCGCGCGCGAGCAGGTCGTCGCCGGAGCCATAGCCGCAATCGACAAGCAGCAGCTCCTCGCCGGACAGGAAGGCGCAGTCGACCACCGAGGCGACACTGCCGGCCGGCAGCGCCCAGCCGTCCTCGGGCCGTCCCGACGCGTCGAGGACAGCGGCACGGCCGCCGGCCAGCCCGATCGCGAGGCGGCCATCGGGTCCGGCGCAGAGCGCGGTCACGGGCGCGTCGAACGTCGCCACCGGGCGCGGCTCCCCGCCCCATGCGTCGAGCGCCATCAGGCGCGCGCCGGAGCTGAACAGCAGGTGCCGGTCCGCCGCCACACAGACGGCGTCGGGCGCATCGACCTTCATGCCGCGCGCTTCGTCGAGCCGGCCGTTGGGACCGAGCACGCCTTCCAGCGTCATCGCCGGCGGCTCGCGGCGCCTGCCGCGGAGGAACGGCATCATCGCGCCCTCCCCCAGTAGCTTTCCGGGCCGCGCCATGCTGGGTCGGCGCCATCGAGCCTCAGGCGGCCGATCTTGTCGTTGGTGACGCCGCCGAGATAGAGCGCGCCCTCGTGCTCGCGCATCGAGGTGATCATGTAGAGCGGGCCGTCGGGCGCGTCCCACAGCGCGTCGACCACCTTGCCGCTGCCGTCGATCTTAAGCACGCCGCCGATGTTGAGGTTGCCGAACAGCCAGTTGGTCGGCGGCACGCGCCGCGTCATGCGCCGGCGCAGGCCGGGGTGCCGCATCGCCTGGTCGAAGACCGGGTTGCGCATGCCGGCCAGCGCCACCCAGTAGCCGCCGTCGGAGGCGCGGTTGACGTTGTCGGGATAGCCCGGCAGTCCGCTCGCGAAGACCCGGGGGCCGTCGGAAAGCCGCGCCAGGTCGAAGATC
>Ga0066256_1001730_pt1 | contig 27782 bp, 23 predicted proteins | sample ThiBio_1000_biof_FD_87107 | JGI IMG/M metagenome (GOLD analysis project Ga0066256, IMG submission 87107) | Wastewater bioreactor microbial communities from Cape Town, South Africa - Thiocy_expt_1000_biof (version 2) | ecosystem: Engineered > Bioreactor > Thiocyanate-remediating >... | reverse complement strand
GGCCGAGACGGTGGGCGCCCCCGTCGCGACACCGATGGAGCAGGAGACCACCGCCCGGGAGGGGACGCTCAACGGCCAGTACACCACCACGAAGGGGCTGTCGCGGTTCGCCGCCAGCTTCGTGCCGAGCGCCGTCTTGAATATCGCGGAGGTGCGGGTGAAGACCCGCGTCGGGCAGGTCGAGCCGAGGCTTCCGGCCGAAGTGCGCCAGGTGGGCGTGACGGTGAACAAGCAGATCACCGGCTTCCTGATGGTCACCATGCTGACCAGCGATCCCGAGGCCGGCTATGACATGGCCTATGTCGGCAATTACGCGCAGACCAACATCCGCGACCGGCTGCTGCGCCTCAAGGGCGTGGGCGACGTGCGCGTGCTCGGCGGCGGCAATTATTCGATGCGGGTGTGGATCGACCCGGACCGGGCGGCCGCGCGAAGCATCACCGCGGGAGAGATCGTCGCGGCGCTGCGCGCGCAGAACGTGCAGGTTGCGGGCGGTGCGCTGGGGCAGGCGCCTTCCGGCGTGAATCAGCCGGCCTTCGAAGTGCCGGTGGATGTGCGGGGAAGGCTGACCGATCCCGCCGACTTCGCCGATGTGACGATCAAGTCCGATCCGGCGACCGGCGCGATCACGCGGCTGCGCGATGTCGCCCGGGTGGAGCTGGCCAGCCAGGATTACGGCGTCCGCGCCTATTACAAGGGCCAGCGCGGCGTGGCGCTGGCGGTGCTGGAACAGCCGGGGGCGAACTCGCTCGAATCCGCGCAGCTCGTACTCGACGAGGGGGCCCGGATCCGCACGGAGCTGCCCGTGGGCATGCATTTCGAAGACGCCTACAATCCCACGCAGTTCGTCTCGGCTTCGGTCAGTGCGGTGCAGGAGACCCTGCTCGAGGCGGTGCTGATCGTGGTGCTGGTGGTCGTGGTCGTCCTCCAGACGTGGCGGGCTGCGGTCATTCCCATCCTGGCGATACCGGTGGCATTGATCGGCACCTTCGCGGTGCAGCTGGCCCTGGGCTATTCGATCAACTCGCTTTCGCTCTTCGCACTGGTGCTCGCAGTCGGCATCGTGGTGGACGATGCGATCGTGGTGGTGGAAGCGGTCGAGCGGCATGTCCGCGCGGGGATGGCCCCCCGTGAGGCGGCGCATCTGACGATGAAGGAAGTGTCCGGCGCGCTGGTGGCGATCGGGTTGGTGCTGGTGTCGGTGTTTGTGCCGACGGCGCTCGCGCCCGGTATTCCGGGGATCTTCTACCGGCAGTTCGCCGTCACCATCGCGGCGGCGGCCGTGATCTCGCTGATCGTCTCGCTCACGCTTTCGCCGGCGCTCGCAGCCTTGCTGCTCAAGCCGCACGAGAAGCAGTCCATCGAGCATGGCCCGCGCTGGGCCAGGCCGCTGCGCGTGGGGGCCGATCGCTTCAACAAGGGGTTCGACTGGCTGTCGGAGCGCTACGGTGCCTTCACCGCGCGGGCCGTGCGCATGGGCGCGATCATGCTCGTGATCTATGCCGGGCTGCTCGCGGTTACCGGCTGGCGCCTGCATGCCACCCCCACCGGCTTCATTCCGGAGCAGGATCAGGGCGTGCTGATCGGCATCGCCCAATTGCCGGCCGGCGCTTCGCTGGATCGCACCAATGCGGTGCTGGACAAGGCGAACGAGCTGGCGATCAAGCATGAAGGCGTGGGGGAGCCGATCTACCTCGCCGGCCTCGACGGCGCCACCCAGTCCGCCTCCTCGAACGCAGGCACGCTGTTCATGCCGCTGGACGACTGGTCGGAGCGGGGCGGGGAGCTTGCGGCCGCCAACCTCGGCAAGGACTTGACCGGCCTGGTCGCCTCACAGGTGGATGACGGCAACATGTTCTTCTTCTCGCCGCCGGCCGTGCGCGGGCTGGGCAACGGCAGCGGTTTCGTGATGATGGTGCAGGATCGCGCCGGGGCCGGCTACCGCACCCTGGAGCAGACCGGCGGCGCGATGATGGGCGTGGCCGCGCAGGCGCCAGACACGGGCACGCAGGTCTTCACCACCTTCAACACCGGCTCCCCGCGCATCCGTGCGGTGGTCGATCGCGACCGGGCGCAGCTGATGGGTGTGCAGCCGCAGCAGGTGTTCGATGCGCTGGCGACCTATATCGGCTCCACCTACGTCAACGACTTCAATTTCCTCGGCCGGACCTTCCGGGTGACGGCGCAGGCCGAAGCCGTCTCGCGCGACGATCCGTCGGATCTGGGCAGGCTGCAGGTGCGCTCGTCGAGCGGGCAGATGGTGCCGCTCTCCGCGGTGGCGACGCTGCTCAACGACACCGGGCCGGCGCGCGTGGTGCGCTACAACCTGTTCCCGGCGCTGGAGCTGCAGGGACAGGCCGCCCCGGGCATTTCCTCGGGCGAGGCGATCGGGGTGATGGAAGGACTCGCCGCGGCGAACCTGCCGCAGGGCTTCGGCTATGAATGGACCGGGATCGCCTATCAGGAAAAAGCGGCGGCAAGCAGTTCCGCGCTGATCTTCGTGCTGGCGGTGGTGTTCGTCTTCCTGGTCCTCGCCGCGCAATATGAATCGGTCAGCCTGCCGCTGGCGGTGATCCTGATCGTCCCGATGTGCATTCTCGCCGCGATGGTGGGGGTGAACCTCAGGGGGATGGACAACAACATCCTCACCCAGGTCGGCCTGGTGGTGCTGATCGCGCTGGCGGCCAAGAACGCGATCCTGATCGTCGAATTCGCCAAGCAGGCCGAACAGGCCGGCAAGGATCGCTTCGCAGCGGCCACCGAAGCGGCAAGGGTTCGCCTGCGCCCGATCCTGATGACCAGCTTTGCCTTCATCTTCGGCGTCACGCCGCTTGCCCTGGCAAGCGGGCCGGGCGCGGAGATGCGCCAGTCGCTGGGGACGGCGGTGGTGTTCGGCATGCTGGGCGTCACCGCGTTCGGCCTTATCTTCACTCCGGTTTTCTATACCCTGGTGCGCGGGGCCGGAGACTATTTGCGTCGGCGCAGGAACAAGCAGGCCGAGCCCGCCGCCGGGGAGGAATTGGCGTGAGGCGGCGCTTCCTCGCACCCCTGGCCTGCGGCCTTGCGCTCGCGGGCTGTGCGGCGGGGCCGGATTACGTGCCGCCGCTGGCGCAGGCTCCAGCGCAAGGAGCCTTCGTGGAAGGCGCGAACACCTCCTTTGCGCCGGAAGAGCCGCCCGCCGAATGGTGGAAGCTGTTCGATTCCCCCGTGCTCGACCGCCTGGTCACAGAGGCGCTGGCGGCGAACACCGATCTGCGGATGGCCGCCGCCAATCTGGAGCGCGCGCGTGCGGCGCTGAGCGAGACGCGCTCGGCCCGCTTCCCATCCACCACGCTCGCGGGAGGGGCGAGCTACGGCAGGCAGTCCGGCTCGGTCGCCGGAACGCCCGGGGCGGGGCCGGAGGGCGAGACTTACGACGCCGGGGTGGACGTCAGCTATGAAATCGACCTGTTCGGGCGGATACGCCGGGGGATCGAGGCTTCGCGGGCGGACCTGGGCGCGGTCCAGGCAAGCTACGACCTTGCGCGGGTGGCCGTGGCGGCGGAAACGGCGCGGGCCTATGCCGATGCCTGCAGCTCGGGCCGCCGGCTCGTCGTGGCGCGGGAGAGCCTGCGCGTGCAGCAGGAAACGTTCGACCTCACGCGCCGCCGGGGGGAAGGCGGGCGCGGCACCGCGCTCGACACCAGCCGCGCTGCCGCACTGCTCGAGCAGGTGCGTGCCGACGTTCCCGGCCTGGAGGCGGAGCGCAAATCGGCGCTGTTTCGCCTCGCGGTGTTGACCGGCAAGCCGCCGGCCGAATTTCCCCGGGAAGTCGCCGGTTGCGAAACCGTTCCTGTCATGGGGCGGGCCATCCCGGTCGGCGACGGGGCGGGTCTGCTCGCCCGCAGGCCGGACATAAGGGAGGCGGAACGCCGCCTGGCCGCGGCTACCGCGCGGGTGGGCGTGGCCACGGCGGAGCTCTATCCCAGCGTCACGCTGGGCGGTTCGGTAGGCTCGACCGCGGTTTCGGCTGACGACATGTTCACCGATCGCGGCTTCCGTTTCGGCATCGGGCCGCTGATCAGCTGGAACTTCCCCAATATCGCCGCCGCTCGCGCCCGCGTAAGGCAGGCAGAAGCGGGAGCCGATGCCGCGCTTGCAGGCTTCGACGGGGCCTGGCTGCGGGCGCTGGAGGAAACCGAAAGCGCGCTCGTCCGCTATGCCGCGGAGCGCGAGCGGGTCGCGATCCTGCGGCGCGGGCGCGGCGAAGCGGTGGAAGCCGCGCGGATCGCCCGGCTGCGCTATCAGGCCGGGGCCGAGGACTTCCAGATCGTGCTCGATGCCGAACGGTCGCTCGCATCGGCGGAAGCGCAGCTCGCGGCGAGCGAGGCCGCGCTTGCGGAACGGACAGTCGCGCTCTTCCTGTCGCTGGGAGGCGGATGGCAGAACTGAACATCTCTGCTATGGCTCCGCGTTCCCTACTTGCACTGATATCATTTGAAACCATATGGTATGCCAGCCGGGATGTCGCTGGAGAAGAAGCCGATGCCTACCCTGTCGGAGCTTGCCGACGAACTGGAACACCGGATGAGCGAGGAGCTCGAGGCCGCGGTTCCGATCCGTTCGCCGATCTATCGCTCGGGCGAGCGCGATCCGCGCGCCGACGATAACGAGATGGACGCCGTCGTCGCGCGTGGCCGCAAGCTGCTCATGGGGCCGGACCCGCGCCTGCCGCCGATGCCGGAGCGGCCGACGCTGGAGGATTTCTTCCGCCTGCGCCTGGGCAACACGCAGCACATGCTGCAAAGCGCGCGCCTTGCGCGGATCAACGGGCATGACGAGAAGGTGGTGCTCGCCTGCCTGCTGCACGATATCAGCGTGACCGGGTTCATCGGCGGCGATCACGGCTATTGGGCCGCGCAACTGGTGGAACCCTATGTCGACGAGGAAGTGAGCTGGGCGATCCGCGCGCATCAGGTGCTGCGCCTCTTCCCGGACCCTTCGGTGGGCTATGAATACCCCGAAGCCTATATCCGCTTCTTCGGCGAGGATTTCGAGCCCGAGCCCTATGTCCGCGAAGCCTACAAGCGCTTCAAGGATCACAAGTACTACATGACCGGGCGGCTTATCACGATGAACGACATCTACGCCTTCGACCCGAACGTCACCGCCGAGCTGGACGATTTCCTCGACGTGATCGGCCGCCACTTCCGCCAGCCGGAGGAAGGGCTGGGAATGGACCACAGCCCTTCGGCGCACATATGGCGCACGATGATGTGGCCGACCCGGGCGCTTTAGGGAGGAGTCTACGCGCCTCTCAGAAACCCGCCGCCCAGCAGCATCAGCAGGCGCACGTCGATGCCGGTTCCCCTGGCGCGATGTTCGGCGATCGCCTGCTCGATCCCGTCCAGCGGCACGCGGTGGACGGTGATGTTCTCGCCGTCCGTCCCGCCGCCGGGGCCGATCTTGGTAAGTTGCGTGGCCTTGAGCAGGGTGAAGGCTTCGCTGACCATGCCGGGCGAGGAATAATATTCGCCCAGGTCCTCCCACCGCTCCGCGCGGTATCCGGTTTCCTCTTCCAGCTCGCGTTGCGCCGCGTCCAGCGGCAGTTCGCCGTCCGTGCCTGCCTCATCGCCGATCAGGCCGGCGGGAAGCTCCAGGCAATTGCGCCCCAGCGGCACGCGGAACTGTTCCACCAGCACCACATGGCGCCGCCCGTCCGGGCTTTCGTCGACAGCCAGGATCACGGCCGCGCGGATGCCGCGCGTGCGGCTGACATATTCCCAGCGGCCACGCGTCTTCGCGGCGATGAACTTGCCCTGCCAGCGGATATGCTCGGGCTCTTCCATGTCGCTCAGGCTCACAGTTCGATCAGCCTGTCGGGAAGTTCGTTCACATCGTCCTCGGCGCGGGGGAAATGCTCGGCCAGAATCATGCCGACGTCGCGGATGCCGGCCACCATGCCGTCTGCGATGTGGCCGCTGCCGATATGCTCCAGCATGTCCGCCATCGCCTGGCCCCAGGTTTCGGGTGGAACCTTGGCCGCGATCGCGGCATCGCCCAGTATCTCGGCGCGATGCTCTTTCATCGAGAGATAGATCAGGATTCCGGTGCGCCCACGGGTGCGGCGCTCGGCCCCTACCTTGAACAGCGCCATGGCCCGCTCATGCACGCGCGCGGTCTTGATCCGGCCGGGAACCAGGAAGAACTTGAGCGGCCGCCAGAGCTGCAGCAGCGCCATGGCGATGAACTTGATCACCGCCACGCCAAGCGCGAGCGTCAGCACTTCGCGCATGCTCCATTCATGGCTCCACCGGCCCACAACGTGGTCGACGAGGCCGGTGTAGAAGTCCGGAAACAGGGTGATGACGGTGAGCGCGGCGAAGGCGACAGTAGCCGCCCAGGCGAGCACGACATCGGCATAGCCGTCGGATTGCTCGGCCAGCACCGTCACGATCTCGCCGGCGGTGTGCTCTTCCGCCGCGGCGACCGCCTCGCTCACCTTGCGGTGACCATCCTCGTCGAGATGGAGCGGGGTTCCCATTGCGGCGCTCTACCAGCTTCCCGAGGCGCCGCCGCCATTGAAGCCGCCGCCACCGCCGCCGAAACCGCCGAAACCACCGCCGCTTCCTCCGCCGAAGCCGCCACCACCCCAGCTGCTTCCGCCGCCGCGCCCACCACGAGAGGCTGCATTGAGCGCCTCCCACAGCACGATGTTGCCCACCGCGCTGCCGATGCCGCCACCGCGAAAACGCCGGCCCCGCCCGCCGCGTCCGAACACGAACATGAAGAACACGATCAACGCGATCCAGAACAAGGCGCTGCCGAAATGGGATTGCGGATCGTTCTGCTGCGCCATCCGCGCTTTTTCCGCTTCCTCGATGGCGCGGGCATCCGCCGGGTCCATGTCGAGCTGCGCGATCATGGCGTCCACTCCGGCTGCGATTCCGCCCGTGTAGTCGCCTTCCTTGAAATGCGGCACGATCTCGTCGCGAATGATCCGGCCTGACATGATGTCGGTCATCCGTTCCTGAAGTCCGCGCGCGGTGGCGATGCGAAGCTCGCGCTCGTTGGGGGCGACCAGCAGCAGCGCGCCGTTCTCCGTCTCCTTGCCGCCGATGTCCCAGCTTTCCGCCAGTTGCTGGGCATAGTTCTCGATCGGCAGGCCATCGAGCGAAGGGACCGTGGCAACGATGATCGCGCGGCCGGTCGCCTCGTTATAAGCGCGCAATTTCGCGTTCAGCGCGGCTTCCTCCGCCGGTGCGATAATGTCCGCCCCGTCGAGTATCGGCCCGTCCGGCGGTGCGGGCAGGGCGGCCGAAGCAGCCGTGCCCGATAGCGCCAGACCCGCGAGAAGCAGCCAGATGAGGTGGAACAGGCGCATCAGTTCGCCGCGGCTGCGGGCGTCTCCGTAGAGGCTGCGTTGTCGTTGGCCGCCGGGGCGGGGCTTGCTCCCAGGCCGCCGAAATCGACCGACGGGGCCGATTGCGATCCCGGATCGGCGGTGAACATTTCCATCGGCTTCGCACCGTGGATCAGCTTCGCCCCGATGATCGAGGGGAAGGTGCGGATCTCGGTGTTATAGTCGCGCACTGCCTCGTTATAACGGTCGCGAGCGGTGTTGATGCGGTTCTCGGTGCCTTCCAGCGCGGTCATCAGATCGGCGAAGCGTGCCTGGCTCTGGAGCTGGGGATAGTTCTCCACCACGGTCCGAAGCTGGCCGAGCGCCTGGGTGAGCTGGTTCTGCGCTTCCTGGAACTTGCGGAATTCCTCCGGATTCGAAAGATCGTCAGTGGTGATGTTGATCGAAGTGGCGCGGGCGCGGGCCTCGGTCACGTTGGTCAGGATCTGCGTTTCCGACGCCGCTGCCGCCTTCACCGAGGCGACGAGGTTGGGGACCAGGTCGGCGCGGCGCTGATAGGAGCTCTGGACGTCGGCCCATTTCGCCTTGGCGGCTTCTTCCTTGGTCGGCACGCTGTTGATGCCGCAGGCCGAAAGGCCCAGCGCCGCAAAGGCGACGAGGGCGAAGCGCGCGAGATTCCGGGCAAAGGGATTGGAGGCTGGGGGATTGGTCATGACGATCATCTCTCCATCGCCGCCGACGGGCGGCCTGCTGTATTGCAAAGATAGCACGGTGGCGGGTGCTTTCAAGCGAGGGGCTGTGCGTTCGCATCCTTCTCCCCCGCCGGGAAAGATGCGCACGGGCGCTTGTGAGAGGCCCGCCGGCGTGGCAGGTTCGCGCCGCCCCCAGCAGAGGAAAGGAGCCCTTATGCTCAAGGAATTCAGAGAGTTCATCGCTCGCGGCAACGTGCTCGACCTCGCGGTCGCGGTCATCATCGGCGGGGCTTTCGGGACGATCGTGACTTCGCTGACCGACGAAGTGATCATGCCCCTGATCGGCGCGCTGATCGGCGAGGCGGATTTCTCCAACTATTTCATCCTGTTGAGCACGCCGGCCGGATATGAGGGCTCGCTGTCGGACTATGCGGCGCTTAAGGAAGCGGGCGCGGCGATGATCGGCTATGGCGCCTTCATCAGCGCGGTGATCAATTTCGTGATCCTGGCCTTCGTGATCTTCCTGCTCATCAAGGTGGCGAACAAGGTCATCGCAAAGCCGGAAGAAGCGGCGGGGCCGACCGAGATCGACCTGCTGACCGAAATTCGCGACGCGCTGAAGAAGTAAGGCGGTCACGGCCTGCTTGCGGGGCGCGGGGCGGGAACCATTCGGCCGCTTGTCGCTTTCTATTCCCGATAACCGACGCCGGCCCCTGTTTGTGACGAGCAGGGGCCGGCCAACTCCCGGCAATTCCGGCAAGAGAGGGAATATTATGCGCAAGCTTTCGATCATCGCCCTGGGCGCCGCTTCCGCTGCCTTGGCGGCTTGCGGTTCGGGTGCGGAAACCCAGACCGAGGCGCAGGCCGATTCGATGGAGGCCCAGGCGGACCGGCTGGACGATGCCGCCGACGCGGCGAGCAGTCCTGCCGAAGAGGCATCGCTGGAGGCGGAGGCCGACAAGGCGGAAGCCGCGGCGGATCGCCTGGAAGACAAGGCGGATGCCGAAGAAGGCGTGACCGGAACCTGATATTTTCTGCCGCAGGCGGAGAAGGAGAAGGGGCGGCCTTTGCCGCCCCTTCTATTTCGCGAATACGGCCCTATATGTGCTGTGCCGGTTTCGGCCGGCTATGGCGATAAACTGCGGTGTGCAATAGGCACAGCGGACCCGGGGGCAGTACCCGGCGGCTCCACCACAAGGCCCGGCTGTTTCGGGATTTATGACGGGGCCGAACCAGGATCGACGTGTGTTGAAAGGCACTGTTTTCGCCCGGGCTGAGTAACCCGTTAAAGGCTCAAAACTCATAAGTGCCAACGACAACGAAGCACTTGCTCTCGCGGCGTAATTCTAGGGGCTAACGCCCTGAAGTTACAAAGTTAGAACGCGGTCGGGCCGACCGGGCAACAGAACGGATTCCGGGGGCTGGGGGCGAGCCTAGCAACAGAATCGCCCCACTCTCTCCCCGTGACTTTCGTCATCTCCCCGCTCGGGGCCGGATCACGCCCGCTCGGATTCCTGCCGCGCCGCCTGCTCGTATTTCAGGCAGTCGAGGATCTTGCCCCCAGCCATGAACACCGCGCCGGTGCAGGCGAGGAACAGCAGCTTGCCGCCGAACCCGGGGAATCGCGTCAGGTACACGCTGCCGCGCTCGACCGCGCCGAGGGCGAGGGCATAGATGATCATGAACGCCTCGAAGCGGGTCTTGATCACGAAGAGGCGGCGGATCTTGCGAAACATGCTCGTCAGGTCGTCGAAAGTGTGTCCTGGCAATGTCTTCGCCGCAGCCGGCGTTCCACGCAAGTCCGGTTAACCTCGTGCTAACCACGTTCCGTCCCGGCATGGGACGGCGGCGGCCCGCGTTGCCAAGCGCCGAGCCATGCGCCATAGGCCTTCCGATTCCTTCCCCAGGGCTCGACGGTTTCTTGATCCGCTGCGCAAGGTCTGCGCGGCGCTAGCGATGGTGGAATGCAATGAACGAACGGGTTGAACGCTCCGGGCTGAAGATCGATGCGAAGCTGGCCGCCTTCGTCGAGGGCGAGGTGCTTGCTCCGCTGGGCAAGGATGCCGGGCCGTTCTGGGCGGGCTTTGCGAAGCTGCTCGACGAGTACGTCCCGCGCAACCGCGCGCTCCTCGCCAAGCGCGACGACCTCCAGACCCGGATCGACGCCTGGCACGTCGAGCGCGCCGGCAAGCCCATCGATCCGGCCGAATACGAGGCCTTCCTGCGCGAGATCGGCTACCTCGTCCCCGAGCCGGGCGACTTCGCCATCGGCACCCGCAACGTCGATGCCGAGATCGCGACCATGGCCGGGCCGCAGCTTGTCGTGCCGGTGCTCAACGCGCGCTTCCTGCTCAACGCCGCCAACGCCCGTTGGGGCAGCCTCTACGACGCCTACTACGGCACCGACGCGCTCGACGCGGCGCCGGCCAAGCCCGGCGGCTACGACACGGCGCGCGGCGCGGCGGTCGTCGCCAAGGTGCGCGAGTTCCTCGACGCGACGCTCCCCGGCTGGGAGAAGGCGCTGACCGGCGGCGACTGCCCGCACGACTTCGCCACCCGCGAGGGCGGCGTGCTGTTCACCCACAACGGCCTGCATATCGAGCTGGTGATCGATCCCAGCCACCCGGTCGGCAAGGACGATTCGCTCGGCATCGCCGACGTGATCCTCGAAGCGGCGCTGACGACGATCGTCGATCTCGAGGATTCGATCGCGGCGGTCGATGCCGAGGATAAGCTGCTGGCCTACCGCAACTGGCTTGGCGTGATCCGCGGCGACCTGACCGACACCTTCGAGAAAGGCGGCCGGACCATGACCCGCGCCCTCGCGCCGGACCGGGAATGGACCGCGCCCTCGGGTTCGCAGTTCACCCTGCCGGGCCGCAGCCTGCTGTTCGTCCGCAACGTCGGCCACCTGATGACCAACCCGGCGATCCTGCTGGCGGATGGCAGCGAGATTCCCGAGGGCATCATGGACGCGGTGATCACGAGCGCGATCTCCGCCCAGGACCTCGCCGGGCTCGGCAAGTACAGCAACAGCCGCCAAGGCTCGATCTACATCGTCAAGCCCAAGATGCACGGGCCCGAGGAGTGCGGCTTCACCAACGCCCTGTTCGACGCGGTCGAGGACCTGCTCGGCCTGCCGCGCCATACGGTGAAGGTCGGCGTGATGGACGAGGAGCGTCGGACCAGCGCCAACCTCGCCGCCTGCATCCAGGTGGTGAAGGACCGCATCGTCTTCATCAACACCGGCTTCCTCGACCGCACCGGCGACGAGATGCACACCTCGATGCGCGCCGGGCCGATGATCCGCAAGAACGCGATGAAGGGCTCCGCGTGGATCGCGGCCTATGAGAAGCGCAACGTCCTGATCGGCCTCAGGCACGGCCTCTCGGGCAAGGCGCAGATCGGCAAGGGCATGTGGGCCGCGCCCGACCGGATGGGCGCGATGATGGCCGAGAAGACCGGCCATCCGAAGGCCGGCGCCAACACCGCCTGGGTCCCGTCGCCGACCGCCGCGACGCTCCATGCGATCCACTACCACCAGATACCCGTGTTCGAGGTGCAGAAGGCGCTGGCGAGCGAGGCGATCCCCCCGCTGTCCGCCCTGCTGACGATCCCGCTGGCGACGGGGCAGAACTTCTCCGCGGAGGAGGTCCGCGAGGAACTGGACAACAACGCGCAAGGACTGCTCGGCTATGTCGTGCGCTGGATCGACCAGGGCGTCGGCTGCTCGAAGGTGCCGGACATCAACGATGTCGGCCTGATGGAGGACCGCGCGACGCTGCGCATCTCCAGCCAGCACATGGCCAACTGGCTGCTTCACGGCGTCGCTACCCGTGAGCAGGTGATGGACTCGCTCAGGCGCATGGCGGCCAAGGTCGACGCGCAGAACGCCGCCGATCCGCTCTACGAGCCGATGGCCGGCAACTGGGACGGCTCGATGGCCTTCCAGGCGGCCTGCGACCTGGTGTTCAAGGGCGTCGAGCAGCCGAGCGGCTATACCGAGCCGCTGCTCCACGCCTGGCGGTTGAAGAAGAAGGCGGCGCAGGGCGTCCCGGCCTAGTCCTATCGGGGCCCTATCGGGCATCGCGTTTGCACTTCGGCAAGGATTTCGGTCCTAGGCTGTCCCGCATCAGGGGGCAGCCTGCCGTGATCGAGATCGAAGTTCAGAACGAGACCCACCAGACGCAGCAGCGCCTGCGCTTCGCGGCCGTGCCGCGCATCGGCGAAGGCCTGCGCCTGCTCGAACCGGACGGCTTCTGGGCGTCCTACGACGTGATCGACCTGTGGTACCAGAAGGCCGAATACGGCGATGTCTGGGAACCCTACATCCACGTCCGGATTACCGCGCCGACCGAGCTTTCGCAGCCACTGGCCAGGCGCGAGGTCGCGCCGGCTTCCGAAGACGAGCTGGAGACGGTGCCATTCGCGGGCTGATCAAGCGCACCCTGCCTCCCGCGGGCGCCGAGCCGGCGGTCGCCGCGCCGTCGCCGGCAGCGGCGAGGACCTGCCTGGTGGTCGACGATTCGCGCATGATCCGCGGCCTCGCACGGCGGATCATGGAAGGCTTCGGCTATGCGGTGGCCGAGGCCGAGAACGGCGAGGAAGCGCTCGGCAAGTGCCGCGCCGCCATGCCCGGCGTGATCCTGCTCGACTGGAACATGCCGGTGATGAGCGGGATCGAGTTCCTCGCCGCCCTGCGCGGGCTGGACGCCGCGAGCCAGGCCAAGGTCGTCTTCTGCACCACGGTCTCTGACGAAGCCGCCGTGCGCAGCGGGATCGAGGCCGGGGCGGACAGCTACGTGCTCAAGCCGTTCAACGAACAGACCCTGCGGATCGCGCTGGAGCGCGTGGGCGAGGCTTGAGGCGGATTCGATTCGGGTCGAGCGTGGGATGGCGAGAGGATAGGCCGCTTTGCGGCGCTCTTGTTCAGAAAACCGGCGTTTATCGCACTTTCGGATACTCAGGCCGAAGCATCGTCTCGCTACCCCAATTTGGATTTCCAAGATCGCCATGCAAGCAATAGTCGAATGCGTAGAGGGTATCGGTAGCAGGACGGCTTTCCCAGAATGTGAGAGGAAGATTTGCGGTCCGAACAACACGCTCCCGCGCCTGCTCTATGTTCATGTTGAGGATGAGGGAGCCATCTTTGCGCTCCCGCGCCCACTTTTCGATGTGCTGGCCCAATTCGCGCGCATTCTTCGCGCTCAAGCCCATCGTGAGATTGGTTTCCAGCGCGGCACTGGTAGAATCAGGCCATAGCGGAGCGAAAGCAAGCTCCGCGAGCGTCATCTTATTCTCGCGCAGGACCACGCAGTCTGCGCCAATGGCAGCACGTTGCGCTGCCCGCCATCTCGCCAAATCGTCACGCCCGCTCGGGCCGTAAAACTTAATCGTGTCAAGGAAGTCCGCGTAGGAACGATCCTTGTCGAAACCCAGATTTTGGAACTCAAGGCTCTCTATCGCCTGAACCAAAGAAACGCCTCGGCGGGCCGCTTCCGTATTGCCCTGCCAAGCGGCAACCGCGTAATCGCTGCCCATGATGTTGCGATCGTAGAAGTCAGGCAGGCCTTCATCCAGCTTCGCCAGCGGAACGGCAAGGGTGTCAAAGGCCTCGCGTCGGGCATCGCTTCGAATGCCGTCAAAAACGAACTCGCTCCATGTCACGAAAATGGCCCGGATCGCGTGCAGCCGGATAGGCAGGTCTACTTCGCGCCCCAGCCCCCACGGTCCGTCGCCAATGTCCGCAACGCCCGGCCAGGCGCGCATGGCGGATCGCAAGGCGACAAGCCGCTTGTCTACATCATTAGCGAGACTAGCGAGCATGATGCGTGGAGAAACATCGTCAGGGCGGCGCCTGCTCCAAAATTTCAGCCATTCAGATGGACGCATTGAGATTTCTATCGGCTCTTTGTTATCAGAGACCCTCTTATGAGTTAGTTCCTAATAACACCTGCACATTACGTCAGCGCGGAATTCGAAAAACCCTGATTTTCAAGACAGAGCAGTTTGCTTGCCTCGGAAAACCGCGCTTCCGGTTCCCTCTGTTTGGAAACCCGTCTCAAAATCTGTGTCGTAAAATGGGTGGGTGTGACTGACGAATGACAAAACCCGGGTTGCAGGCTGCGGTCTGCTAACCGCCTGCCGACAGCACCCGCGCGATGTTGACGAACTCCTCGACGCGCAATGTTTCCGCCCGCCTTTGCGGATCGATCCCGAGCCGCTCCAGCGCGTCCAGCGCTCCCGGCACGCCTTTCAGGCTCTGGCGGAGCATCTTGCGGCGCTGGCCGAAGGCGGCTTCGGTGAGGCGTTCGAGCAGTCGCGCCGAGACGCCCTCGGGCATCGCCGTGGGGACGACGTGGACGATGGCCGACATCACCTTGGGCGGTGGGGTGAAGGCGCTGCGGTGGACCTTCATCGCCAGTCTGGGCGCGCCGCGCCATTGGGCGAGCACGGCGAGGCGGCCGTAGGCGGAGGGTTCGGCCGGGGTGGCGACGATCCGCTGGGCGACTTCCTGCTGGAACATCAGCGTCAGCGAGGACCAGCGCGGCGGCCAGCTTTCACCCGAGAGCCAGCCGGTGAACAGCGCTGTGCCGACGTTGTAGGGCAGGTTGGCGACCACCGCATAGGCCTCCTCGCCAAACAGGCTGGCGGGGTCGATCTTGAGCGCGTCGCCCTCGATCACCCGGAGCCGGCCGGGAAAGGCCTCCGCCAGCTCGGCCAGGGCGGGGAGGCAGCGGCGGTCCATCTCGATCGCGGTGACGCGCGCGCCGGCGCGGAGCAGGGCGCGGGTCAGCCCGCCGGGGCCGGGGCCGACTTCGAGGACGGCGCGGTCCTTGAGGCTGCCGGGGATCGCGGCGATGCGGTCCAGCAGTTGCTCGTCGAGCAGGAAGTTCTGGCCGAGCGCCTTCGAGGCGGAAAGGCCGTGCCTGGCGATGACCTCGCGCAAGGGGGGGAGGGAGTTCACCGCCTGTCCCGGGATCAAGCGGCCGAGGCCCGCCGCGCGGCGCATTCGCCCGCCATGCGGATCGCGGCGATGGTCGCGCCGGGCCGGGCCGCGCCCTTGCCGGCGATGGCGAAGGCCGTGCCGTGGTCGGGCGAGGTGCGGACGATCGGCAGGCCGAGCGTCATGTTCACCCCGGCGTCGAAGTCGAGCGCCTTCAAGGGGATCAACGCCTGGTCGTGGTACATGCAGATCGCGACGTCGTAGTGCTCGCGGGCATGGGGAGCGAACAGGGCGTCGGCGGGGTGCGGGCCGGTCGCGTCGATCCCCTCGGTGCGCAGGCGGGCGAGGGCGGGTTCGATAATCCGGGCTTCCTCGTCGCCGAACCTGCCGTCCTCCCCGGCGTGGGGATTGAGCGCGGCGACGGCGAGGCGCGGGGCGGCGAGGCCGAAGTCGCGGCGCAGCGCCGCGGCGGTGATCGCGCATTTCGCGTGGATCAGCTCGGCCGAAAGGCTGGCGGGCACCCTGGCCAGGGCTTCGTGCACCGTCACCGGCACGGTCTTGAGGTTCGGCCCGGCGAGCAGCATCACCGCCTTATCCGCCGCCACGCCGCAGGCTTCGGCGACGAACTCGGTCTGCCCGGGATGGGTGAAGCCGACCTCGGCCAGACGCGCCTTGGCGATCGGCCCCGTGACCACGCCGCCGGCCCGTCCGGCCACCGCCAGACGCGCGGCCTCGGCCAGCGAGGCGAGGGCGAGCGCGGCGCCCGCGCGATCCGGCGTGCCCGGCGTGAACACGCCGTCGAGATCGCCGAGGACGGGCAGGGCCGAGGCGAAGCAGGCGGCGGCCTCGGCGGGATCGGAAATCGTCCGGACCGGCACGTCGAGCCCGCGCGAGGCCGCCGCAGCCGCAAGGACCCGCGCGCCGCCGACCGCGAAGAACGGCGGCAGGCGCTCCGCCTCGCGCCGGGCCCAGGCTTCGGCGAGCAGTTCGGGGCCGATTCCGGCGGGGTCGCCCAGCGAGGCCGCGAGCGGCTTCACCGCCCGATCACTGATACTCGATGATCGCGTCGCGGCGCAGGTCGCGCAGGTACATCTGCGCGCGCTTGTTGACGCGCTCGTCCTCCATCTGGGTCTGGAGCTCGTCGAAGCTCGGCCCGTCGTTGGCCTTGGGGTCGTCGCGGCCGCAGAGCATGAGGACGCGCACGCCTTCCTTGACCGTGCCGAACGGGGGCGAGCTCTGGCCGATCTGGAGATCGAGCATCGCTGCCTGGAGCGGCCCCGGCAGGTCGCGGGCGCGGACCTGATCGTTGGCGACGACCTCGGCGCCGATCTGGTGGGCGACCGCGTCGACCGCGCCGCAGCCCTGGGCGTTGTGCATCGCGGTGGCGAACTCGGCCGCCTTCTTGTTGGCGTCGGCCTCGCTGATCCCGGCCGGGAAGCTGATCGAGATCTGCTTGAGGCTGAGGATCGCGTCGCGCGGGTCGGCGGTGAGGACCTGGCGCCGGTCGATCATGTAGAGGATCGAGAAGCCGCCGCGCACCTCGATCGGGCCGACGAGCTGGCCGGTCTGGAGGTCGCGGGCAACGTTGGCCAGCTCCTCGGGCAGCTGGGCGAGGCGAATCCAGCCGAGATCGCCGCCGACCGCGGCGGTCGACGCCTCGGAGAACTGGCGGGCATAGGCGACGAAGCTGCCGCCTTCCTTGAGCTGGTCGACGATCCGCTTGCCGTTCTCGAACACGGTGTTCTTGCTCTCCGGCGTGGCCGAGAGGAAGATTTCGCCGATCCGGTATTCCTCGGTGCCCTTCGACGCCTTCATCCGGTCGAGCACTTCCTTCACTTCCTCGTCGGAGACGTTGATGAAGGGTTGGACGTTGCGGCGCAGCAGGCGCTGCCATGACAGCTCGCCGAGGATCTGGCGCTTGAGCGAGGCCGGCGAGGAACCGATCTTGACGAGGTAGGCGTTGAGCGCCGGCACCGTCTGGCGGAAGCTGCGCTGCGCGACCTGGGCGTAGGTCTGCTCGACCTCCGCGTTCTCGATGTCGATCTTGTTGGCCTTGGCTTCCTGGATTTGCAGGGTCTCGTCGATCAGGTTGCGCAGGACTTGCAGCTTGAGGCGCTGGATCTCCTCGGCGCTGGGCTTGTTCTCGTTGGCGGCGAGTATCAGAGCCAGGCGCTGCTCGACGTCGGTGCCGGTGATGATCTCGCCGTTGACCACGGCCGTCGGGCGGCGGAAGTTGGGATCGGGATTGCCGAACAGCTTGACGTCGTCGGGGATGTTGAGCGCGCCCTGGGGGCTGGCCGGCGCGGGCGCGGGCTCGTCCTGCGCCCCAGCGGAGGTGCCGAGCACCGCGGCCCCCAGCGAAGCGGCGAGCGCGAGGCCCAGGGCGATGCGTCCGGAAACTGACTTGCGGGAGATGATCTTCACGCGTGCTTCAATCCTCTTGCGGCGCGGGATGAGCCGCCCGATCCTTGCGGACGGATGGCTACGGGCGCCTTAACCCAAGCTGTAGGGGCGATAGCGCGTTTAATTCACCCTGCCAACGGCGCGGTCCGTCGAACCTGCGGATTGCGCCCGGGATCGCGCCCTAGCGGCGGAAGCCGAGGTTGCGCAGGGCGAAGTGGAGCTGGAAGGTGTTGCCGCGCTGGGCGTCGCCCGTGGTCACGTAGTCGCGCCGCCAGGTGAAGGCGATCTCCATGCAGTCGTCCTGATAGGACGCGCCGAGCCGGGTGCGCAGAGCCTGGAAGCCGTCGGAGCCGGCTACCGTCGGGTCGTTGGTCAGGTTGAACACGCCCGAGCCGAACAGCGACCAGTACTTGGCGAAGGCGACGCGCGCCGACAGCCGCAGCTCCTCGCGGTCGCGTAGGTCCTCCAGCGGCAGGGCGCCGACCGGCGAGAGGTTGGCAAAGCTGATGTCACGGTTGAGGCGCAGGTAGCCGACCTCCAGATAGGTGCGCTGGCTACCCACCGTCGCGTCGATCTCGTTGCGGCGGAAGGCGAAGCTGTCCTTGTCGAGGCGGAAGCGGTGGGTGAGCTTGACGAAGTCCTTGTAGCGGATCTCGGTGCGGCCGACGATGTCGGACAGGCGGTCGGACAGGCCGGTGCCGATCGGGAACAGGGTCGGCTTGTCGGACAGGCGGTAGGACTGGCCGATCGTGGTCGAGACGCGCCAGTGCGGCTTCTCCCACTGCCAGTCGAAGCCGTAGGTGAAGCGCGCGCCGTCCTCGACCCGGTCGTAGCCGGGGAAGCGGTTCAGCGCGAAGAGGTTGGTGTCCTCCAGCTCGATCGCGCGGGCGTCCTCGTTCGGCACCTCCAGATTGCGGATCGGCGGTGTGGCGACGAACTGGACGCGCGGGGTCAGGACCTGGGTGCCGCCGAGGAACGAACCGACGAAGGGCCACTTCACGTCGACCGCGCCGAGCACGATGCCGCGGGCCTGCCAGCCGGGCTGGCCGCTGTAGGGCGCGGCGGTCAGGGCGTTGTAGTCGGAGTGATAGACGTCGCCGCGGACCAGCGCGGTCAGGGTGACTTCCTGGCCCATGCCGGTGATCTTGCGCAGGCTCCACTGCGCGCTGGCGAAGGCGCGCTGGGTATCCTGCCCGTCGGTGCGGGTCAGCGCGAGGGTATTGAGCTGGAGGTCGATCTTGCCGCCGAGCAGTGGATCGGCCAGGCGCCGGCGATAGTCGATCAGCGGCAGGGCGATCGGTTGCAGCCCCTGGTTCTCGCCGACGCGCATCGTCTGGGTCGCCCAGCCGGAGATCGACAGGTAGCTCTTGTCGTCGATCCGCTCGACGTCGAACATCGAGCGCAGGCGGTCGTCGCGGCTGATGTCGTAGCGGCGCAGGAAGGTGCGGTCGCTGGCGAAGCGGCCGGAGAAGGTGACGCTCCATTTCGGGTCGAGCTGGAACTTGCCGTTGGCGTAGACGTAGCCGCGCCACTCGTCGCTCTGCCCGGGCGCGCTGGTCCCGCCGATCGGGATCACCTCGGACCGGGTGACGTAGCCGGTGATCTGGTAGGCGCCCTTGTCGGTCAGCGCGCGGTACTGGGCCGAGACCATCGGCAGGGCCTTGGTATAGACGTAGCCCGTGACCGCCAGGTCGCGGTTGTTGCCGAGCCGGAGGTAATAGGTTTCGTTGACCTCGACCCCGTTCGAGGCCGAGAGGCGCAGGTCGGGGATCAGCGGGCCCGAGATCGCCCGGCCGTCGGTCGCGACGAGGAGGCCGGGGAGGGGGATCAGGCGTATCCCGAACAGCTCCAGCCGGGCGCCGTTGAAGCGGATCGACTTGCGGTCGGGATCGTAGATTACCTGGCGTGCGGTGATCCGCCAGCTCGGCCGCTTGGGGCATCCGTCCGCGTCCTCGACCTCGCAGCCGGTATAGGCGGCGCGTTCGAGGACGACCGTGCCGTTCTCCTTGCGGGTCCCCTGCTCGGCGGCGAGCCGGCCGCCCTCGCGCAGGGCGAGGAGCATGTTCTCCATCGCCCCGGCCTTGAGCTCGTCGGTCAGCTCCAGCTTGTCGACGTAGAGCTGGTTGCCGTCGGCGTCGACGAAGCGGATGTTGCCATTGGCGACGATCTCCCCGGTCTTGCGGTTCCAGGTGACGGTGTCGGCGCGGACGGTCTGGTTCGCGCGGCGCAGCACGACGTTGCCGAGCGCGGTGACGACCTCGCTGTCCTGCTGGTATTCGAGGCGGTCGGCCTCGAACCCGATCTGCTCGTTCTCGGTGAGTTGCCCGGCCTGCCCGGAAACCTCCTGGGCGAGGACGGCGCTGCTCCACAGGCCCGGAACGCAGGCCGCCAGCGCTGCTGCGGCAGCGATGTGCCAGCGCGGCAAGCGGCGGACAGGAGCTTGCAGCGGGCGCTGCGACGTGGGGAGCATGGCTTGCCTATCGCATTGCCCGGGCCTAACTGCAATCCGCTGAAATCGCCGCCGATCACGTCTTGTCGCGGATAGCATTCCGTTCGGGAGTCCAGATGAAAGTTGAATTCGCCGCTGCCCCAGAGGGCACTGCCGCCGGCATCGTCGCCCGGATCGTCGATCAGGACGCGCTTCCCGCCGGATTGGAGCCGGTCGTCGCCCAGGGCGCGCGGGCCACGCGCTTCGCCGGCAAGGCCGGCCAGTTGTTCGAGATCTTCGTCGAGCGGGATGGTCAGGCGGTCCGCCTGGCGCTTGCCGGAGCTGGGGAAAAGTCGGCCGCCGCGCGCCTGGCGAACCTGGAGAAGGCCGGGGCCGGGCTGGTCGCGCGGTTCCTGACCTCGGGCGAGACCGTCCTGACCATCGACCTTACGGATCCCGCGCTGTCGAGCGCGGAGGTGGTCGCCGTCCTCTCCGGCGCGCGCCTGCGTGGCTGGCGGCACGATGTCTATCGCACCAGGCTGACCGACGAGCAGAAGCCTTCGCTCGGCACGATCCGCGTGGTCGGCGCGCCGGCCGGGACCGCCGAAGCCTGGGCCGTCGAGACTGCCCTGGCCGAGGGCGTTGAGTTCACCCGCCAGCTCGTCACCGAGCCGGCGAATATCATTTATCCCGAGAGCTTTGTCGCCCGTTGCCGTGATCGTTTCGCGGGCACGGGACTGGAGCTCATCGTGCTCGACGAGAGCGAGATGAAGGCGCTCGGCATGGGTGCGCTGCTCGGCGTGGCGCAGGGCTCGGCCCGCCCACCCCGGCTGCTGGCGATGAAGTGGAACGGCGGCGCGGTGGGCGAGCCGCCGGTCGCCTTCGTCGGCAAGGGCGTGACCTTCGACACCGGCGGCATCTCGATCAAGCCCGCCGCCGGCATGGACCACATGACCTCCGACATGTCCGGCGCCGCGGCCGTCGTCGCCACCACTGTGCTGGCCGCGACGCTGAACCTTCCCGTCGCCGTCACTGCCACCGTGCCGATGGCCGAGAACATGCCCAGCGACACCGCCTACCGCCCCGGCGACGTGCTGCGCATGTACGGCGGCAAGACCGTCGAGGTCCTCAACACCGACGCCGAGGGCCGGCTCATCCTGGCCGACGCCATCGGCCGCGCCGCCGAGGACGAGCCCGACTACCTCGTCGAGACCTCCACGCTCACCGGCGCCCAGATGGTCGCGCTCGGCACCCGCACCGCCGGGATCATGGGCTCCGACGAGCTGCGCGACCGCATCGCCTCCCACGCCCGCGCCGTCGGCGAGGACGGCTGGGCGATGCCGCTGCCCGAGCACCTCCGCCCCGAGCTCGACTCCCGCGTCGCGGACCTCGCCAACGTCACCGGCGCCCGCTGGGGCGGCATGCTCGCCGCCGGGATCTTCCTCGGCGAGTTCGTGCCCGACGGCCTGCCGTGGGCGCACATCGACATCGCGGGCCCGTCGTTCAACACCGGCGGCGCCTGGGGCTACACCGGCAAGGGCGGCACCGGCGTGCCGGTGCGCACCCTGTGGGCGCTGCTGGGCGACATCGCCACCAACGGCTGAGCGCCCCGGAACGGCTGGGCGCTGCAGGGTCAGCCCCCGAGATCCTTGCGGCGACGACGTTCGCGCAGCACCCGCTCGCGGGCGTCGTGGTCGCGCATGCGCTGCGGGTAGCCGACGATCTGCACGTCGTAGACCGGGAGCCGCAACGACCGGGCCAGCTTCCGCGCGCCCTCCGGGCCGCCGACGCGGCGCCGCGTCCAGCTGCCGTCGGCGGCGACCATCACGGCCGTCGTGTCCGTCACAGTGGTACGCGGCTCCACGAACATCTCGACGCCCTGATGAGCCGCCGCCCATGCACGCAGGTGTGCCTCGTCGCCCTCGGGGACCCGACGGCGTGCACGCGCGGCCCGTGACCGTCGCAACCTGCTGACCAGGCCCATCACGTCCACCTCCGTCCACGCGGGCCGGTTCACGGCGACGCCGGCCGGGCCCGCCGGCGACGCCGCAGCCCCGCACCGTGCACACCGGCCGGCATGCCCGGTTTCCCCCCGCCCCTGACCCCACCGTGCCGCGCCAGAGTGACAAGAGGAGCCCGCCTGTGGCGCGAGACCCGCGCCCAGCCCCGCGAGGAGGAATGTCACGGTGCCCGAGCACAACGCCGACCTGGTGATTCTCGGCGGCGGATCCGGCGGCTACGCCTGCGCACTGCGGGCGGCCGAACTGGAGATGTCCGTCGTCCTGGTCGAGAAGGACAAGCTCGGCGGCACCTGCCTGCACCGCGGCTGCATCCCCACCAAGGCGCTGCTCCACGCCGCCGAGGTCGCCGACGCGGCCAACGAGGGCGCGAAGGTCGGCGTGCGCAGCACGTTCGAGGGTATCGACATGGCCGGCGTCAACTCCTACAAGGACGGTGTCGTCGGCAGGCTCTACAAGGGACTGCAGGGGCTCGTGAAGTCCCGCAAGATCGAGCTCGTGCAGGGCGCGGGCACGTTCGTGGCCCCCAACGCGATCGACGTGAACGGCGAACGCTACATCGGCCGCAATGTCGTCCTCGCCACCGGCTCCTACGCCCGCTCGCTGCCCGACCTCGAGATCGGCGGCCGGATCATCACCTCCGACCAGGCGCTGACCCTCGACGAGGCCCCGACGAAGGTCGTCGTCCTGGGCGGCGGCGGGATCGGCGTCGAGTTCGCCAGCGTGTGGCGTTCGTTCGGTGCCGAGGTCACGGTCGTCGAGGCACTGCCGCGGCTCGTCCCCAACGAGGACGCCTTCGCCTCCAAGCTCCTCGAGCGCGCGTTCCGCAAGCGCAAGATCGCGTTCAAGACCGGCGTCCGGTTCACCGGGGCCAAGCAGGACGACAACGGGGTGACCGTCAGCCTCGAGTCCGGTGAGGAGCTGGAGGCCGACCTGCTGCTCGTCGCCGTCGGCCGCGGCCCCAACACGACCGGCCACGGCTACGAGGAGGCCGGCGTCACCATGGAGCGCGGCTTCGTCCCCACCGACGAGCGCCTGCGCACCAACCTGCCGAACGTCTACGCGGTCGGCGACATCGTCCCCGGCCTGCAGCTCGCGCACCGCGGCTTCGCCCAGGGCATCTTCGTCGCCGAGGACATCGCCGGGCTCTCCCCCGCCCCGATCGACGAGGCCGGCATCCCGCGCGTCACCTACTGCGAGCCGGAGGTCGCCTCGGTCGGTCTGACCGAGGAGCAGGCCCGTGAGCGTCACGGCGAGGTCCAGACGCTGACCTACGACCTCGGCGGCAACGGCAAGTCCCAGATCCTGCAGACCTCGGGCGCGATCAAGCTGGTCAAGGCCGGCCCCGAGGGCACCCCCGGCCCCGTCGTCGGCCTGCACATGGTCGGCGCCCGCGTCGGCGAGCTGATCGGTGAGGCGCAGCTGATCTACAACTGGGATGCTCAGGCCGAGGACGTCGCCGCACTGATCCACGCCCACCCGACCCAGAACGAAGCGCTGGGCGAGGCACACCTCGCCCTCGCCGGAAAGCCGTTGCACACCCACGGCTGACGGCCGCCGAGACCTGCTCACAACGCGAAGCACATCGAAGGAGCTCCGACCCGCCATGGCCTTCTCAGTCCAGATGCCCGCCCTCGGTGAGAGCGTCACCGAGGGCAGGGTCCCCCGCTGGCTCAAGCAGGTCGGCGACACCGTCGAGGTCGACGAGCCGCTGCTCGAGATCTCCACCGACAAGGTAGACACCGAGATCCCCTCCCCGCTCGCCGGCACGCTGCTGGAGATCACCGTCGGCGAGGACGAGACCGTCGAGGTCGGCGCCCAGCTGGCCACGATCGGCGACGCGTCGGCGGCACAGCAGGAACCGGCACAGCAGGAGCCGGCGCAGCAGGAGCCGGCGCAGCAGGAGCCGGCGCAGCAGGAGCCGGCGCAGGAGAAGCCTGCGCAGCAGGAGCAGCCGGCCGAGAAGGCGCCCGAGCCGGCCGCGGAGCAGGCCCCCGAGAACGCGCCGTCGGCGGAGAAGGAGCACGAGCCCGCAGCTGCGGAGCCCGCCCCGCAGGACGAGCCCCGGCAGGCCCCCGCCGCCACGAGCAACGGCGACGGTGGCGGCGAGGGCGGCGGCTCCGACCGTCTCCCCTACGTCACGCCGTTGGTGCGCAAGCTCGCCGCCGAGCACGGGGTCGACCTCGACTCGCTGCAGGGCAGCGGCGTCGGCGGCCGCATCCGCGAGCAGGACGTCCTGGCCGCGGCGGAGAAAGCCGCACCGGCCGCTGCCGCCGAGGAGCCCGCCGCCCCCGCGGCCGCCCAGCCCGTGGCCGCCCAGCCCGCCGCCGCGCAGCCGGCCGGTGGTGCGCCGCGGACCCCGGCGGCCGTGCCGCAGCGCGCCGAGGGCGCCCCGCAGCCCGGGACGACCGTCAAGATGCCGCGGCTGCGGCAGGTCATCGCGCAGCGCATGCGCGAGTCGCTGGCCGTCTCTGCGCAGCTCACCACGGTCCAGGAGGTCGACGTCACCCGCGTCGCCCGCCTCCGGGCCCGCGCCAAGGCCGAGTTCGAGGCCCGTGAGGGCGTCAAGCTCACCTACCTGCCGTTCTTCGCCAAGGCCACCGTCGAGGCGCTGCGCGCGTTCCCGCAGGTCAACGCGTCGATCAACGACGAGACCAAGGAGGTGACCTACCACGGCGCCGTGCACCTGGCGATCGCGGTCGACACCCCCCGCGGCCTCCTCGTCCCGGTGATCAAGAACGCGGAGGAGCTCAACATCGCGGGCCTCGCCCGCAAGATCGCCGACGTCGCCGCCCGTACCCGGGCCGGCAAGATCGGCCCCGACGAGCTCTCCGGCGGCACCTTCACGATCACCAACATCGGCAGCGCGGGCGCCCTGTTCGACACGCCGATCATCAACCAGCCGCAGGTCGCCATCCTCGGCACCGGCGCGATCGTCAAGGAGCCCAAGGTCGTCGCGGGCGCCGACGGCGAGGACGTCATCGCCGTCCGTTCGGTCTGCTACCTCCCGCTGACCTACGACCACCGCCTCGTCGACGGTGCCGATGCCGGCCGCTTCGTCAGCGCCGTCAAGGCCCGCCTCGAGGAAGGCGCGTTCGAGTCCGACCTCGGGCTCTGACCTGCCGGCGTCCCGGCGGCCCCCACCGGCCGCCGGGATGCTCCGGTCGCGGGCCGGCACCGGCTCGGGAAGGATCACGGCCGTGCGCGTGGTCGTCGCCGGTTCGTCCGGCCTCATCGGAACCAGCCTCGTCGCCGCCCTGCGCGCGGCCGGGCACGACGTCGTCCGGCTCGTCCGCCGGGCCCCGGCAGCCCCCGACGAGCGCGGCTGGCCCCCGCCCCCCGGCCGCATCGACGCCGGCCCCTCCGAGGGCGCCGCCGCCGCCGTCACCCCCGGGGGCGCCGGCACCGGCGCCCGCCCCTGGAGCGGCTCCCGCAAACAGGCCATCCGCGCCAGCCGCAACGTCCCCACCGACGTCCTCGCCCGCGCGGTCGCCGAACACGGCGTCCCCACCATGGTCAGCGGCTCCGCCGTCGGCTACTACGGCGACACCGGTCCCCGCGTCGTCTCCGAGTCCGCACCCTCCGGCCAGGGGTTCCTCGCCGACGTGTGCCGCGACTGGGAGGCCGCCACCCAGCCCGCCGTCGACGCCGGCGCCCGCGTCGTCCTGCTCCGTACCGGGCTCGTCCTCTCCCCCGCGGGCGGGCTCCTCGGCCCCATGAAGGCCGTCTGGAAGCTCTACCTCGGCGCCCGGCTCGGCAGCGGCCGCCAGTACATGTCGTGGGTCTCCCTCGACGACGAGGTCGGCGCCATCCTCTTCGCCGTCGAGAACCCCGCACTGACCGGGCCCGTCAACGTCACCGGACCCACACCCGTCACCAACCGGGAGCTGACACGCGCCCTCGGCGTCGCCCTCGGCCGCCCCGCACCCTTCGCCGTCCCCGCGTTCGCGATCAAGGCCGTCCTCGGCGAGATGGGTGAGGAGATGCTGCTGTTCGGCCAGCGCGCCGTCCCCACCGCGCTGCTCGACGCCGGCTACCAGCACCGGCACAACAGCGTGACCGAAGCCCTTGCTGCGGCCGTCTGACGGGTGCGTGCACTGACGTACGGTAGGACCATGTCCGACACGCTCACCCCGGCCACCATCGCCACCCGCCGTGCCCGCACCGCCGACGGGCCCGTCGAGGTCGAGGTCATCGAGCTGATCGGCTACCTCGAGGCCTGGGACCGCCAGCGTGAACACGCCCAGGCCCGCCGCGACGGCGGCCCGGACGTCCTCATGCTGCTGCAGCACCCCTCGGTCTACACCGCGGGCAAGCGCACCCGCCCCTCCGACCGCCCCACCGACGGCACGCCCGTCGTCGACGTCGACCGCGGTGGGCTCATCACCTGGCACGGCCCGGGCCAGCTCGTCGGCTACCCGATAATCGGGCGCGCCGAGCCCCTCGACGCCGCCGACTACGGGCCCCGCCCCGAAGAGGCCATGATCAAGGTCTGCCACGAGCTCGGGCTCACCACCGCGGGCCGGGCCGCCGGCCGAAGCGGCGTCTGGCCCCCCGCCGACGCCACCCGCCCCGAGCGGAAGGTCGCCGCCATCGGCGTGCGCGTCCAGGGCGGTGTGACCCTGCACGGCTTCTCGCTCAACTGCGACGCCGACCTCTCCTCCTTCGCCAAGATCGTCCCCTGCGGCATCACCGACGCCGGCGTCACCTCACTCAGCCTGGAACTGCAGCGGCCGGTCACGGTCGAGGAGGTCCGCGACGCCGCCCGCGACGCCGTGCTCGCCGCCCTCGAAGGCACCCTCCCGGTCACCGACCACACGGTCGAGCGCCCCGCCACCCCCGCTGGCCTCGACCTCCGCCTGGACCCCCGTCTCCACTGACCCCGCGCGGCGACACGGACATCCGTGCGCAACCTCACCGTCCTCCCGCGGCGCTTCGACAGCCGTCAGGTTGCGCGCGGCCGCCGGCGCACTGAGCTGCACCCGATCCGCGCGCAACCTCACTGTCGTCGTGCGCCGCATCGGCGACCCTGAGGTTGTGTCCGGCCCACGGCCCGCAACCTCATTGCTGTGTCGCCCGGCCGCCCGACCGCAACGAGGTTGCGCGATGTGGCGACGCCCGGCCGTGGCAGCTGATCCACGGCCGGTCAGCTCCATCCCAGCCGCCGAGCGTCTCGTGGGAGCTGCCCGAACGCGCCCAGGACACGCTCGACGCCGGCCCCGACACCCGACGTGTCGCCAGGGCTGCGCCAGCGCGTTGACGACACGTCCGGCGGCAGCTACCCCACCCGCGCAAACTCGGCGTCGTCCCAGGGGGCGATCACGACCGTCAGGTGACAGCACCGACAGCACCGACAGCACCGACGGCCGCACCGGGCGCAACCTCACCGTCCTCCCGCGCCGGATCAGGGACCGTCAGGTTGCGCACGGTGGTCAGCGGTCGGCGGCGGGCGGGGGCGGGGTGTCCTGGGGGGCCGGGCCGTCGGGGGCCGTGGCCGTCGCAGGCGGGGGGGGGGCGGCGTTGATCGCGGAGCGCAGCCGGAACGCCCACACCACGACGACGATGCCGAAGACGAGCGCCCAGATCCCGGCGATCCAGAGCAGCGTGACGAGACCCGCGCTGGGCTGGACGACCAGCAGGATGCCGAAGACGATGCTCAGGATGCCGGCGGCGAGCACCCAGCCCCAGGTGGAGGAGCCGTTGCGGCGCATGGTGAGCGACTCGGTGATCTCGGCGATACCGGCGACGATGCTCCAGAACGCGATCAGGAACAGGATCACGAGGACGGTGGCGCCGGGCCAGGCGAAAGCGAGGACACCGGCGATCACGGAGATGACGCCCTGGACGCCGTGCCAGCCCCCGTGGTTGTCCTCGGAGCGGCGGCGGCTGCCGGCGCCGACGGCGGGGGTGCCGTCCACCACGGCGTAGACGCCCAATCCCAGGACGAGCGCGA
>Ga0066256_1001614_pt1 | contig 27786 bp, 28 predicted proteins | sample ThiBio_1000_biof_FD_87107 | JGI IMG/M metagenome (GOLD analysis project Ga0066256, IMG submission 87107) | Wastewater bioreactor microbial communities from Cape Town, South Africa - Thiocy_expt_1000_biof (version 2) | ecosystem: Engineered > Bioreactor > Thiocyanate-remediating >... | reverse complement strand
GAGGCGTGAGCGAGCGGGTCGCTACACATCACGCCGCTGGCCCAGCCGTTCTCCGTCAACGTCCCGACCAAAGTGTCCCGATCCTCTTTCTCGCGCAGGTTAATCGGGTCCATGATGACAGCGATGTTCGTCCGCACGTCCTCGGGCGGAACGACGGACATAAGCACCTCGGGGTTGCGCTGCGCCGCTTGCGCCAATCGCCATGCTTTCACGCGACTGGGAACGCCGCCCTGCCCCTCGAAGGGAACGTAGACAGCGGGAGCCTGCTTGACGCGATGGCCAAACCATTCCTGCCCATTTGAAATGTGAGCGAGTAGATCAAGCGTCAGAAACGATTTGAACGTGCCTGAATCGCCATAGATCGCGCCGATACCCGCGTCGGGAATGACTCGCTTCACCAGCCATCGCAATGGCGGCTGGCGCTCCAAGTCTCCATCAAGCAGAAATGGAAAATGGCGCTCATTGTGGGGGGCTGGTCCCTGCCAGAACAACCCCGCCGCCATATCCGCACCGACCTGCAAGTGAAGGGCATCGTTAGCAAGATGCTGAAGCGCCAGCGCTATGGTTCGCCGCGCATAATCGGGCCGGTTCGCCTTTTCCCGCCCACCCAGCTTCGAGAGGCGGAATGTGCGCCAGCATTCTAGCGGCGACTCCGTGATGGGCAGGAGCAGCTTGACGAGCGCAAGGTCCGCCTCAGATTGAGATTCGTATCGATCTTCCCAATCGCCGCGGAACAGGCGTCCCAATTCACCGGTATCTTCCGCAGCCTGTGCCGCAGCAGACCAATCGACATTGTCATCGCCGGTAAGCTCAACTTCGGGAGGCGCTGCTGGTGCCATCTGCTTCACCATGTTGGCGAGCATGGCCTGCCGCTCTGCGATAGGGCGGTCATGCACGACATTGCCGGTGCAGATGATAAACCGTTCCTGCGAATACACCTCCACGGCGTCGCGCCGCCTGCCTTTGCCAATGGCACCGATGACAAAGACGTGCCATCCTCGGCCAGAGCGGGACAGTTCCGTGTAGCTATCCGACTCAGCAATAATGCGTTGATGCCGTTGAAGGTAAGCGTCTGGCGTGCTGTCTTTCACATCAAGGTCGATACAGGCGAACGGGTCAGTTTCATGCAGCATGAACCCAACATGCCAACCGCGCTCCGCTGCCGCAGCGCAGGCGGCGTCGAAGCTGCTCCAGGTAGATGGATTGGTGCTGCTGGCGAGGCGTCCGTCAAGTGAACGAGGTGCCTTGTCTCCATCCAGACCAGGACTGATGCACCATTGTGGGCGCTCACGCAGTTCAGATGGGATGTGCGCCCAGCGCTCGGCGGTCGAATCAGACATGACGCGCCTCCCTGCCGGTAGGGGTATGCGTAAAATCCTGCCAATCGCCATCTACACTCGGCAAATTTTTACTCGGCGCGAATTTCCCGAATAGTTCGGCACGTGTTGATGTTTGCGACCTTCTGCCGCCTTCGGTTACACTGCTGCTGTTCACGGTAATACTCCGGCGGCAGGACGTGGTGGACGCCCGGTCCTGCCGCTATTCGTGAGGAAAGGATCAGGCGGCGATTTGCTCGCTGGTGCTGTATCGCGCCCCGGTGGCCAGCCATGCCAGCACGTCGCGTTCCGCATACCGGACGATACGGGTTCCGGGCGGAGCGAAATGGCGAAGGGGAATGCCGCGCCCTCGGTATCCTTCGAGGGTATCCACGGACACGCCGATCAGTTTGGCGCATTCCTTAGGATCAAGGGGACGCCCTTTGGGCGTATAATTGAACAGCTCGCAAAGCTGCTCGAAAGACAGGTCAGACATACACGCAACTCCGGCGCATCCCGCCAATGGCAGGTTCGTCATGCCTCCGAGTTTTGTGTCGTCACCTGCCCCAGTCGGCATCGGGGGTGTCCGGGGCCTAGGGGGCTTTCACCCTTACGCCTCACCGGCTTGCGTCTCTGGAATTTTCCTCGTGGGCACGCCCCAGTGCGGCGCTGTCACCCGTAGGTGACGGTGAAAACCTTATGCTACCGGCAATCAGTCGCGCAAGCTCTTATTTTCTCTTGATAAGCACATGCTTATGTCACGATGCGGACAGGCTGTAGCAAGCCGTTTGGGTGCGATCGGCACGTTGCCGCCCCTGCACCGGCGGCGCGCTGCGATCGGGGCTGTAACCCCGGCTGTTGCGGCCCCAACCATGCATCACGCGCGCTGTGGCATGGGGACCACGTTCGCGCCGCTCGCCTGTGCCGCCTGCTGCTCAATCCAGTCCGCAATGCGCTGGGTTTCCGGCTTGAGATAGTCGAGGCGCGAGGTTTCGAGGTAATGCTTGGCGGTGACGCCGGTAGGGATGTGATTGGTCAGCAACTCGACCTTGTAATAATCCAAGTTGCAATTCGGCTCGCGTGGGGGTGTGGTGGGCCGCCGCAGTGGGTGGTTTGTGACGCTCGGTCGGGCACCCCCGCTGCTTTCCCGGTGTGTCCCACGGGGGCCGATAGTGTGTCCCGCCCGGCCCCACGTCCAGACCCCGTGCGGTTTCCCTTCACCCCTTGCCCGTGATTCAAATAGCGCATCCGCCTGCGACGACAACGGGAGCCACACCGGATTCCGGTTCTTCGGGTCGGGCAGATGGAACCAACCCTCCTCCAGATTAACGCGATCCCATGTGAGCGAGGCGGCTTCCTTGAGGCGGCACCCGGTCAACAGCAAGAACATCGAAAGGTCGATGGCAGCGAGGGTTTCGCGGTTGTGCGTATCGCCGCGCCACTGTTCCAGCGCGTTCCACACCGCGCCAACCTTGGAGTCGGGGACGCGGCTGGTGCGCGGTTTCAACTGAATCCAGTCGTCTTTGAGTGCACCGACCGGATTGTGCGTGATGACGGGCGACCCGTCCGAGCGCTTGTAGCGGCGGCTGGCGAAGTTAATCAGCGCGCGCAGCACGGCAAACCCCTGATTTGCTTGGCCGGGTGCACCTGCCTTTCCGCGCAGACCCTTCGTCAGCATCTCGCGATACCGCTTCCGCACATCGTCCTCGGTGATGGAAGCAATGGGCTTGGACAGCCACGCCTCAAATGTGGTGGTGACGTGACGCTCGATCACGTCCGCGCTCGAACCCTTGAGCTTGCCCGGCCGGTCCTTGTAGGCGTCGGCTACATCGCGGAGCGTCACCGCTACCGCCGCGTCATGCTTCTTGGCATCGCGCGGGTCGATCCCCTCCCGCATGTCCTGCAACAGCTTCTGCGCCCGCTTGCGCGCGGCGTCCTCAGTGTAGGTGCCATACGCGCCGATGGTGAACTGGATCGACTTACCCGCGACCCGCCCCATGACGATGAACACCCGGCGCGGCGGCTTGCCCGGGTCGGGTGGCGGAGCGACCCGCAACCCATAGCCCTTCACCGAATCGTCCCAATGGACCTGATAACCCTTCTCCGGCGCTTGGACCTTGTCGATAAACGCCTTGGTGAGCTTCACCATATGACCTCCTTCTAGCGCATTTCTAGCACGCGGCACAGTGCTACGACGTGCTGCCACGAGCTTGCAAGGAGGTTATATTATTGATTCATAAGGCATTTTAAGGCGTCTGCGTGCTACTACGGGTTACTGCCGGGCCGAGTGTCCCAAACTTGAAAACCGCCGTGCGCGCAAGCGTACCGTGGGTTCGAATCCCACCCTCTCCGCCAGACAACCGGGGGGCATGGGCATGTACAGGGGCTGGCTCGCAACGATCGCCGCCATCGCGTTGCTCGCGCCGGGCGCCGCCCTTGCCGGCCCCTGCGAGGACAAGGCCGCCTGGGCCGCCGCCGCCCAGCCCGAAATCGAGAAGGCCTTCGCGCTGATGAAGGCGCAGGACAAGCCCGGCTTCGCGGCCCTGCTCCCGATCCTGCAGAAGCGCTACGCTCTCCTCCCCGCCACCATGCCGGCGCCCGAGCGCTGCGGCGCGGAAGTGCGCGTCTATGACGAGCACCAGTATCTCGCCTATGCCGATGCCGCCAGGGCCGGCCGCGCGATCGACGGCTTCCCGGCCGGCTCCAACTTCGTGCTGACCAACCTCCATTATGCCGACCTCGCCTATGCCGTCGGCTGGATCCAGTACGAGATGGAGGATTATGCCGCCGCCAAGGCCAGCTACGCCAAGGGGCTGGCGATCGCGCCGAACCAGCACGACCTGACCAAGGAATATGTCGCAACGCTGCTCAGCCTCTCCGCCTATGGCGAGATGGCGCCGTTCATCGACAAGTTCCTTGCCGGCGACCGCGACATGGATGGCCCGGGCCGCGCCAATCTGATCGCGGCGAAGGGCATCGGCTTCGTCGCGCTGGGCGACATGCCGGGCGCCGCCAATGCCGCGAACCAAGCCAAGGCGCTCGATCCGAACAACGAATATGCCAGCCTGGTGCTCAATCTCGTCGCGCAGAAGCAGAAGGCCAACTGAGCGCCCCGCCCCCGGGCCGAGGCGCGCCGGGCGTCAGTTCCCCGGCATCACCTGCCAGATGGCGGAGGCAACCCCGCCACCGCCCACGCTGAGCGGCGCGCTGCCTTCCTCGCCATCGATGCGCAGCACCAGCATCGTGCTGAACGCGGAACGGCGGAAGCGCGGTTTGCGGTAGTCGGAAAGTATGTCGTACACTGCCCAGCTGCCGCCACGCGCGCTGGTCGCATCGGCGCCGGTATCGAACGCCGCGAGATGCCGAAGCGGCCGGGCGCGCAATTCGGCGATCGAGAAATCAGTGGTGAGCCGAATCGGCTCCTGCGGCAGAGACGTGGTGGGCAGCGCGCGAATCCCGCCCCCCTCCAGTCCGCGATAGGCGATCGGCATGAAGGTCGTGGGCCGCGGCCGGACCAGCTTCCGGCCGGGGACCGTGCGCGCAACGCCATCCGCAGCGAGCAACGCCTTGAGATTGGGGACGATCGGCAGGTCCTTCTCGCCCGCCTTAGCCGTCATGGGTGCGGCACATGCGGCCGCGCAAAGCAGCAGACCCTTTATCATCACCAGTTTCCCCAGCAGGTGAATTCGGGCGAGGATGTCCTATCTTGCGGGTGAACGCAATCGCGCCGCGCCGCCTTTCGGCGCACGATGCCGTCGCTACGTCGTAAGTGTCTCGAAAGCTTCGGGAGTCAGCGCGGCCTGAAATTCGAGGCCTGCCTCGAAATCATTGGACCAGACGACGCGCGCCGCGACGTGCCCGATCCCCGGCAGCGCGAGCCAGATCATCGAACTGGCCTTGATCAGCGAATAGGTCTGGATGCGGGCGCCATGCAGCGACACGTCGACCACCTTGCACAACGCGCGATCGAGGCCGCCCCGGCCGATCTTCGCGTCGAGCGACACGGGCGCGCGCATCGAACGCCGCCGGCCAAGTTCCTCGGCCGGTTCGAATTCCGCTGCGAATGCTCGTGCTGCGCTTGCCATGACGAGCAAGCTAGCCCTGGCTGGCTAACGGCGCGTTAACGTCGTAACGCGCCGAAAGCCCAGGGAATTACTTCTTGCCGAGGTTGAGGCCGCCAAAGCGCTTGTTGAAGCGCGCGACCTGGCCACCCTGATCGAGAAGACGCTGCGAACCGCCGGTCCAGGCCGGGTGCGCCAGCGGATCGATGTCGAGGGTCATCGTGTCGCCTTCCTTGCCCCAGGTGGAGCGGGTCTCGTACACGGTGCCGTCGGTCATCTGCACCTTGATCATGTGATAGTCGGGGTGAGTGTCTTTCTTCACGTCGAATTCCTTGGAAAGCCGCCGGTTTCCGACCGGCAGCGGAGGCGCGCGCCTAGCAGAGACGCGGACGCCGCGCAACCTGGGGCTGCGCGGCGCCGGAAACCGGATGCCGGACCCTGCCCCGGCACCCTTGGCTCATGCCGAAGGCGGATCCGCGATCATCGCGGTGAACTCGCATTCGGTGGCGACTTCGCCGTCGAGCATCGCCCGGCCGGCGAACTTGCAGACGCGCGAACGCTTCTGGACGAACTCGACCTCGAGGCGGAGCAGGCAACCGGGCTCGACCGGCTTGCGGAACTTCACCCCGTCGATCGACATGAAATAGACGAGCTTGCCCGAACCGGCGAGGCCGAGGCTCTCCACCGCGAGCACGCCCGCCGCCTGTGCCAGCGCCTCCACCTGGAGGACGCCGGGCATGATCGGCCTTCCCGGGAAATGCCCCTGGAAGAATTCCTCGTTCATGCTGACCGCCTTGATCGCGACGATTCGCTGGTCGGGGACCAGTTCCTCGACGCGATCGACGAGCAGCATCGGGTAGCGATGCGGCAGCGCCGCCATCACCCGCTGAATGTTCAGCGGGCCCCCGGACTTCTCCGGAGCGGCGGCGACTGCCGAAACGTCCTCGCTCACCGCGGCTCGGCGGGCTTGTTGCCGGCCGGCTTGGCACCCGCGGGCGCGGCCGGCGCCGGCGCGGCACCCGCACCGCGCTGCTGCTGCTGCTGCTGCGCCGCTGCCTGATAGGCGCGCATCTGCTCGATCTGGGCCAGCTGCTGCTGCATCGCCAGCGTCTCGCGCGCCGGCTGCCAATCGGCCGGCGGCTGGATGCTCACCGTCGGCACCGACTTGTCGAGCTCGGCGGTGATCGCGTCGCTGATATCGGCCGAATCGGGAGCGTACATGAAGACTTCCGGCGAAAGCACGACGCCGATCTTGCGCGCGGTGACGACGCGCAGCTGCGCGGGCTCATACTGGCGCAGGATCGATTCGATCGCGAACAGCTCGGCGCGGGCGGCCGGATTGCTCAGCTTCTGGACGTCGGCATTCGCCGCGTTCTGGATCGCCGCGATCTTGTCGAGCACCGGGTTCTTGGCGGCCTGGGCAGCCTTGAGCTCGGCGTCGTCGACCTTCTTGTCCTTGTTGGTGTCGAGCTGCGCGAGGAGCGGCTCGGCTTCCTTCTGCGCAGCCTGACGGCGGGCATTGATCTGGTCGAACGCCGCCTTGTAGGTGGTCTGGATCTGCTGCTGGGCAGCGGTGAACGCCTTGCTGGCGTCGATGACGCGAACCGGGCTGGCGGGGGCGATGCCGGTGACCTGTGCGCGCGCGGGAGCCGCGACGACAAGCGCGGCGGGCGCCGCGAGCAGCGCGGCGAGAATGCGCTTCTTGGTAATCATCAGAATTGAGTCCCTACGTTGAAGGTTACAAGCTTGGTGTCGTCGCCCTTGGCGTGGAGCAACGTCTTGGCCACATCGATACGCAGCGGGCCGAAGGGCGAATTCCAGTTCACGCCGAAGCCGATCGACAGGCGCGGCGACGCGGTGTCGCCGACATAGCGTTCGAAGAAGGGCGCGATCGGCGAATTGGCGATGGCGTTGATAGAGGTACCGACGCACGGCGCAGTCGCGCTCGCCGAATAGCCGACCTTACAGGTGGTATAGGCGCCCGAATTGGTCGGGTCGGACGCGCTGACGATGTAGAGCTGGTTGCCGGACGGATCCTTGATGAAATTGTCCTTGGGCAGCAGCGTCGGCGAACCGTCCTTGTTGTACAGCAGGTTGCCGTTGGTGTCCTTCGCCTGGGCGAACTCGATCGTCTTGCCCGGGCGAGTGATGTTGAACAGGCTGCCCGCCATGATGAAGATCGACGGCCGCAGGCCCATCTCGCGCGCGCCGGCGCCCAGCGGAATCTCCAGCTCGGCCTTGGTGAGGTAATAGGCCTTGCCGCCGATCGCATCGTCGACGATCTGGTCGCGATCGGTCACCAGCAGCTGCGTGCCCGCGGTCGGATCGCCCGTATAGTTGATGCGCTGGACGCGCGGGCCGACGCCGCGGATGTCGAAGCCGCGGAACTGCGGCTCGCCCAGATAGAAGCGGTCGGTGATGCGCACCGGATCGATGCCCGGGCCGCTCGCCTTTTCAAGGCTGTGGATGAGGCCGCCCTCGGCCGAGACCGAAGCGATGAAGCCGCCACCGACATTCCAGTATTTGTCGGCATTCGCACGCGCGCGCAGATAGCGCACGTCGCCGGCCAGGCCGGCGAAGTCGCCGCTCACCGACAGGCGCTGGCCGCGCGTCGGACGAATGCGGCTGTTCAGGCTGTCATAGGTCAGCGTCAGGCCGACCAGCGACGTGATGCGATTGCCCACCGCCTCGCAATAATAGCGGCCGGCCTTGAGCGGATCGCAGACGCCGTTGGTGTAGAAGCTCGCCTTGTCGAGCGTCACATTGTCCTGGGCGAGATAATAGCGGCCCGACAGCGTCCAATATTCGGTCAGCGGCACGCCGGCGACGATCTGGAAGCCGGTCGAAACCTGGCTGTAGGTCGTCGAGCGGTCCGAACCGATATAGTTGAACGCGTTATAGTCGCGGCGGAAGATCGTGCCGCCCAGCGCGATGTTCTTGTCGAACAGATAGGGCTCGGTGAATCCCAGCTCCACCGACTTGGAATAGGTCGAATAGTCGACCGAGGCGGACACCGTCTGGCCCATGCCGCGGAAGTTGCGCTGACGGATCGAGGCCTGGAGGATGAACTGCTCGAGGCTCGAAAAGCCCGCCGACAGCGTCAGCTCGCCATTGGCGCGCTCTTCCACATTGGCCTTGAGCACGATGCGATCCGGCGCCGAGCCCTCGACCCGCTCGACCTCGAACTTGTCCTGGAAATAGCCGAGCGAGTTGATGCGGTCCTGCGAACGCTTGACCAGGAAGGTGTTGAAGGCGTCGCCTTCGGCCACGCGGAACTCGCGGCGGATCACCTTGTCCTGGGTCTGGCGGTTGCCGGTGATGTCGATGCGCTCGATATAGGTGCGATTGGCTTCCGCGATGTGGAAGTTCATCGCCATGGTCAGCGTGACCTTGTCACGCTGGAACTCGGGGCGCACATCGGCAAAGGCATAGCCCGCGATGCCGGCGGTCTCGCTCAGCTGCTCGACCGTGTCTTCCACGGCCTTGGCGTTGTACCAGTCGCCTTCCTTGATGCTCAGCGCGGCGGCGAGCTTCTTGTCGTCGAAGTCGCGGATCGCGCTGTCGACGCTCACCGGGCCGAACTTGTAGCGCGGGCCTTCCTCCACCACGTAAGTGATGATGAAGTCCTTCTTGTCCGGCGTCAGCTCGGCCACGGCCGAGATCACGCGGAAATCGGCATAGCCGTTGGTCAGGTAGAACTGGCGCAGCTTCTGCTGGTCATAGGCCAGGCGATCCTGGTCGTAGCTCGTGTTCGAGCTCATCAGGTGGGTGAGGCTCGCCACCTTGGTCGCCATCTCGCCGCGCAGCTTGCTGTCGGAGAACACGGTGTTGCCGATGATGTTGATCTGGCGGACCTTGGACTTCGGCCCTTCATGGACCTCGAAGATCACGTCGACGCGATTCTGGTCGAGGCTGACCATCTTCGGCTCGACCACGGCGGCGAACCGGCCCTGGCGGCGATACAGTTCGATGATGCGCGCCACGTCGGCGCGCACGGCCGTGCGGGTGAAGATCTGGCGCGGCGCCAGCTTCACTTCCTTCTTGATCTTGTCTTCCTTGAGCCGCTTGTTGCCCTCGTAGATCACGCGGTTGATCACCGGGTTCTCGCGGATGCGGATCACCAGGTCGCCGGTCTCGACGCCTTCGATCGTCACATCGGCGAGCAGCTCGGAAGCGAGCAGGTCCTTGATCGCCTGGTCGATCGTCTCGTTGGTATAGGCGTCGCCCACGCGCAGACGCGTGTAGCTCATCACCGTCTCGGACTCGATCCGCTGCGAGCCCTGGACGCGGATCGACTTGATCGTGCGCGTCACCGGGGCGGGAACAGCGGGAGCCGGAGCGGCCTGTGCTGCCGGTGGCGCGGCGGCCGGAGCCGTCTGGGGCGCAGTCTGTGCGGCCGCCATGCCCGAGAGCATGGTGCCCGCGAGGAGGGTCGCCGTGGCGCGCGCGCCGATTTTCGTTGCCTTGATCGCAGTCACCATCCCACCCCAGTCGGAATCAAAATACCCGGCCGTCAGCCACGCGGCTTGCACCGCCCTGCACGAACCACATCAGCCGATCAACCCGGCCAGACTTCTCCACACGCCGAACGCGCCGAGATCGTTGAACGTAACGAACAGCATGAGCGCGAGAATTGCGACCAAACCGCCACGATAGGCCCATTCCATCACCTGCGGCTCCACCGGGCGGCGGCGAACGGCTTCCACTGCGTAGAACAGAAGATGGCCGCCATCCAGCACCGGGACTGGCAACAGGTTGATGAATCCCAGATTAATCGAAATCAGCGCGATCAGATACACCAGTTCGAGCGGTCCCATCGCGAGACTCTGGCCCGAGACCTGGGCGATCTTCAGCGGCCCGCCCAGCTCGCTCACGGGGATGCGGCCGAGAATGATGCGCTTCAGCCCTTCCACCGTGGTGCGCACGATGTCGATGGTCTGCGTCAGCCCCACCACCGGCGCTTCCCAGAGCGCCACCGGCTGCATCACCGGCCTGACGCCGTAGAAGCCGAGCACGCCGCGCGTGGAGATGTTGCCGAAGCGATCCTTTTCCTTGAGCGTGCCGATCGTGGCGGCGACGCTCCGCTCCTGCCCGTCCCGCACGAAGGCGATGGTCACGGTCTCGCCGGCGCGCAGCGCGGTGAAGAGCTGGAGATCGCGGAAATCGTCGATCCGCCGCCCGTCGAGCGTGGCGATCCGGTCGCCCGCCTGCAGCCCCGCATGCGCCGCGGCCCCGGCCGGATCGATCCGGCCGACCACGGGCGGCGTGACATTCTGTCCGAACGCGACCGCGAAGGCACCCAGGATCGCGATCGCGACGAGGAAGTTCATGATCGGCCCGGCGGCGACGATGATCGCGCGCTGCCAGAGCGGCTTGGCCTGGAAGGTCTGCGCGCGCTGCTGCGCCGGCAGCGAGAGCCATTCGGGCGAAGGCTGGCTGGCCGGGTTCATGTCGCCGGCGAAACGGACATAGCCGCCCAGGGGCAGCCAGCCGAACTTCCAGCGCGTCCCGCGCCGGTCGGTGAAGCCGGCCACCTCGCGGCCGAAGCCGATCGAGAACTCCTCGGCCTTCACGCCGAACCAGCGCCCCGCGAGGTAATGGCCCAGCTCGTGCAGGAACACGAGCGGCCCCAGCACCAGCATGAATGCGAATATGGTGACCAGGATGCCGGGATTTTGAATCAAGCGACGCCGTCCTTCACACGCTCGCCCGCGATCCGCCTAGCCTCGGCGTCGATTGCCCAAACGGCTTCGAGGCTTTCCGGAGCGACCGGGTCATAGCGATCAAGCGTATCGGCAGAGATTGCGGCAATTTCAAGAAAGTTGAGACGGCCCGCAAGGAAGGCGGCCACCGCCACTTCATTGGCGGCATTCAGGATCGCCGGGCGGGCGCCCCCGGCCTCCAGCGCCTCGCGCGCCAGCCGCAATGCCGGGAAGCGCACGGGATCGGGCGCCGCGAAGTCCAGCCTTGCCATCGCCACAAAGTCGAGCGGCGGCATCGGCGTCGCCATCCGGTCGGGCCAGGCGAGCGTGTGCGCGATCGGCACGCGCATGTCCGACGGGCCCATCTGCGCGAGCACCGAACCGTCGACATATTCCACCATCGAGTGGATAACCGACTGGCGGTGCACAAGAATCTCCAGCGCCTCATTCGCCACGGGAAACAGCCGCGCAGCCTCGATCAGCTCGAGTCCCTTGTTCATCATCGTCGCCGAATCGACCGAGATCTTGGCACCCATCGACCAGTTGGGATGCGCGCAGGCCTGGGCCGGAGTCACGCCGCGCATCGCCGCGACGTCCCAATCGCGGAACGGGCCGCCGCTCGCGGTCAGGATGATCCGCCTGACTCGCTCCGGCCGGGCGAAATCGAAGCATTGGTAGATGGCATTATGCTCCGAATCGGCGGGCAGGATCGTGGCGCCGTGGCGTCGTGCCGCCGCAGTCACCAGATCGCCGGCCGAGACCAGGGGCTCCTTGTTGGCGAGCACCACCGTGCCGCCGCCCTCGATCGCCGCCATCGCGGAACCCAGGCCCGCGAGCCCGACGATCGCCGCCATCGTCCAGTCGGCGCCCATGCGAGCCGCCTCGCAGACCGCCCGCGGGCCGCCTGCCGCAGCGATCCCCGTCCCCGCCAGCCGCGCGCGGAGCGCCGGCAGGCAGCTTTCGTCGGCAACCACCGCATGGCGCGCGCCGGTGCGGATCGCGGCGGCGGCAAGCTTTTCGACATCGCAATTGGCGGTAAGCGCGATCACTTCGAATCGCTCGGGTTCGCGCTCGATCAGGTCGAGCGTCGAGCCGCCCACCGATCCGGTAGCGCCCAGGATCGTGACGCTGCGCCTCATCGGACCAGCCAAAGCACCAGCAAGGCCGCCACCGGCGCAGTCGCGACCAGCCCGTCCAGCCGATCGAGCATGCCCCCATGGCCGGGCAGCAGGTTACCCGAATCCTTCACGCCGGCCACGCGCTTCAAATGGCTCTCGAACAGGTCGCCGAGCTGCGCGAGCACCGCGAGCACCGGCGTCGCCCAGGCAAGCGCGGCCGGCAGGCCGCAAAGCCAGACCAGCACGAAGGCGAACAGAGTCGCGCCCGCGATCCCGCCCAGGAACCCGGCCCAGGTCTTGTTCGGGCTGATCGCCGGGGCGAGCCTGGGCCCGCCGATCGCGCGGCCGGCAAAATAGGCGGCGCTGTCGCACGCCCAGACCAGCGCCATCGCCCAGAAGGTGAGCAGCAGGCCATGCCCGGGCTGCTCGCGGAGCAGCACCAGCGCGAGGATCGGCAGGCCGACATAGAAGGCGCCGAATGCCAGTTGCGCGCGCTTCGTGACGATCATCCGGAAGAAGAAGGCGCCGATGATCAGCCCCAGCGCCAGGAAACCCGGCCCGGCCGCAAGTCCTGGTGCCATCGCGGCGAGCGGGACGGAGACCGCATATTGAGCGAGCCGCTTGCCCCGGAAATTCGCGCCCGCGAGCAGCGCCCATTCGCCCATCATCAGCACGCCGGCGACGCTGACCACCAGCCAGAAGCCCAGCCCCCCCGCATAGAGCGCGGCAAAGGCCAGGCCGATCAGCACGAAGGCGACGCCCAGCCGGGTGGCGAGCTCGGAACCGGTCTTGCTCACAAGCCCCCGAAGCGCCGCTGACGCCGGCCATATTGCGCGAGCGCCCCGGCCAGCGCGTCCTCGTCGAAATCCGGCCAGAGCGTGTCGACGAACAGGAACTCGGCATAGGCCGCCTGCCAGAGCAGGAAATTCGACAGGCGCTGCTCGCCCGAAGTGCGGATCAGCAGGTCGAGCGGCGGCAGGTCGCCGGTGTCGAGCGCCGCCTCGAACGCCTTCTCGTCGATGTCCGCAGGATCGATCTCACCCGTCTTCGCCTTCTCGGCAAGCGTCCGCGCCGCTTCGGCCAGCTCGGCCTGGGCGCCATAGTTGAGCGCGATCACCAGCGTCGGCCCCGGATTGCCCGCGGTGCGCGCGATCGCCCCGTCGATCAGCGCGACCAGATCGGGCGACAGCCTTCGCCACGCACCGATCACGCGGAGCTTCACGCCTTCGGACACCAGCTCGTCCAGCTCGCTCGCCAGGAAGTGGCGGAGCAGGCCCATCAGGTCGCGGACCTCCTCTTCCGGCCGCCGCCAATTCTCCGAGGAGAAGGCATAGAGCGTCAGCACCTCGATGCCGAGCTTGCGCGCGGCGCGGCTGATGCGCCGCACCGCCTCGACGCCCTGCTTGTGCCCGGCGATGCGCGGCAGCAGGCGCTTCTTCGCCCAGCGCCCGTTGCCGTCCATGATGATGGCGACATGGCGCGGCGGCGCGGCGCCTTCCGACGCGGGAACAGGCTTGGCGGCCATCGTGCGAACCACCACCGTCACTCTCGCGAAAGCGGGGATCCATCTTCTGCCGGCGCCGCGTCGCACAACAGCCGTTGTGTGACAGGCCCGCCGGAGAGATGGCCCCCCGCTTTCGCGGAGGTGACGGGAAAAGACGAGGAAAAGGCGGAAGCCAGGCTCACTTGCCCAGGATTTCCTTTTCCTTGGCGCTCGCCGCCGCGTCGATGTCGGCGATGGTGCTGTCGGTCAGCTTCTGCACTTCGGTCTCGTGGCGCTTGCGGTCGTCCTCGCCGAACAGCCCCTTCTTCTCGTCGGCCTTGAGGCTGTCATTGCCGTCGCGGCGCACGTTGCGCACCGCGATGCGGGCCTTTTCGGCATATTGGCTGGCGAGCTTGGCGAGCTCCTTGCGGCGCTCCTCGGTCAGGTCCGGGATCGGCAGGCGCAGCGTCTGGCCGTCGACGATCGGATTGAGTCCCAGGCCCGCCGAGCGGATCGCCTTGTCCACCGGGCCGACATTGGTCTTGTCCCATACCTGCACCGAGAGCAGGCGCGGCTCGGGCGCCGAGACGGTGGCCACCTGGTTGATCGGCATGTGCGCGCCATATACCTCGACCGTCACCGGATCGAGCAGCGTCGCGCTCGCGCGGCCGGTGCGCAGCCCCGCCAGGTCATGCTTCAGCGACTCCACCGCGCCGTGCATGCGGCGCTCGAGGTCGGCCTTGTCGTATGCGGCCATTATCGGCTCCTCTTATCTATGCGAATTGGGGTTCGTTCTGAACGATCGTCGACGTGCCTTCACCGCGCAGCACGCGGGTGAGGTTGCCGGCATCGCGGATGTTGAACACGACGATCGGAATGTCGTTGTCGCGGCACAGCGCGACGGCGGACGCATCCATCACCTTCAGATTGTCCGCAAGGACACGGTCGTAGCTCAACGTATCGTAGCGCTTCGCCGTCTTCACCTTCTTGGGATCGGCATCATAGACGCCGTCCACCGAAGTGCCCTTGAACAGCGCATCGCACTGCATCTCGGCCGCGCGCAACGCCGCCGTGGTGTCGGTGGTGAAGAACGGCAGGCCGGTGCCTGCCGCGAACAGGACCACGCGGCCCTTCTCCATGTGCCGCTCGGCGCGGCGGCGGATATAGGGCTCGCAGACCGACGCCATCGGGATCGCCGACTGGACGCGCGTGTCCACGCCGATCTTCTCGAGCGCGTTCTGCATTGCCAGCGCGTTCATCACCGTGGCGAGCATGCCCATATAGTCGGCCGAGGCGCGATCGAAGCCCTGCGCCGCGCCGGCGAGCCCGCGAAAGATGTTGCCGCCACCGACGACCATGCAGATCTCGAGGCCGCTCTCCTTGGCATCCTTCACTTCGAGCGCAACGCGCTCGCAGGTGTCCGGGTCGATGCCGAACTGTCCCTGCCCCATCAGGACCTCGCCCGAGAGTTTGAGGAGGATGCGTTTGAATCGGGGAGCGGTCATCGGAGCCTTTGGTTACGACGGATACTGGGAGCGGCGCGGACCCTAGAGGAGGCCGCCGACTGTAACAAGCGCTCAGATGCCGGTTATCCGCCGCTTTGACGACTCTGCCGCCATGCGAGCGCCAGCCCCCAGAGCAGCATCGCCGCGACCAGGCTCAGCGCCGCGATCAGCGCGACGACGATCGCTCCGGTCGGCTCGCCATTGGGTGCGCGGATGCCATAGGACATCGCCTCCAGCCGCCCGAACACGCTGCGCCAGCCAAAGCCGAGCGCATAGGCCCAGCCCGCCGCCAGCAGCCCCGCCGCGCTTCCCGGCCGGGCGGTCAGCGACGCGAAGCCGCCGAGCAGCATCAGCGCGTTGCAGATATAGTCCACCAGCAGCGCCTGGAGCGGCTGGCCCCAAATGAGATGATACCAGGTCTCCAGCGTGAAATGCGTCGCGGCGGCGAACAGGGTGATGACCGCCAGCGCGGTTTCCGAACGATGCCGCATCCCGAACCTCCCCGCCCCCGATCTAGGCAAATTCGCACGCCGGGCGCCGCGAGTCGACGGGGGCTCAGCGCGCGGCCGAGTTGCGCGCGGCCGTGCAGGCGATCGTGCCGCCGCGCCCGTCCGCGACGCGGCGGATCCGGATGACCGGCACGGCCTCCGCACCCGGGACGAGAAACGCCACCTGGCATATTCCCTCGCGCGCCAGCGCGCGCATCGCTATCTGCATCTCCCGCTTCCCGGCGCCGTCCGGAAGGCGTGCGGTCAGATAGGGACCGATATCGTCCGGCCCCCGCGGACCCGGTTGCGGCCGGACCAACCCGGCGGCCGAGGCTTGCCGCCTGCCGTCGGCGATCCAGCCGCCCGTCGCCGGATCGAACATGGGAAGCTTCGCCAGCTCCGCCGCTTCCCGTCCCGGCGTGAGCTCGGCCGAGAAATTGGTGATCTCGAACTCGGTATCGGGCGCTGCGACCTTGCCCGCCGCCAGGAACCACCAGCCATAGCCGAGCAGGATCAGGACGCTCGCCCCCGCCAGCAGGATCCGCGTCTTGACCCCGAACCCCCGCATGCGCGCCAAGCTGCACGAGGCGCGCGCCAAACGCAAACGGGCGCGGCACCCCTGGGATGCCGCGCCCGCGCATTCAGGTCCGGGAAGACCTTACTTGGTGAGGCCCGCCGTCGCGGCCACTTCGGCGGCGAAGTCGCTCTCTTCCTTCTCGATGCCTTCGCCGAGCTGGAAGCGGACATAGTCCTTGAGCACGATCGACGAACCGGCATCCTTGCCGGCCTTGGCGATCACGTCCGCGATCGGGGTCTTGCCGTCCATGACGAACAGCTGGCTGAGCAGCGCGTTCTCCTTGGCGAACTTCTTCACCGCGCCTTCGACCATCTTGTCGATGATGTCGGCCGGCTTGCCGCTCTCGGCCGCCTTCTCCTTGGCGATCGCGCGCTCGCGCTCCAGCGTCTCCTGGTCGAGGCCGGTCTCGTCGAGCGCCAGCGGGAAGGCCGCCGCGATGTGCATCGCGACCTGCTTGCCCAGCGGCTCGAGCACGTCGACGCCGGCATCGCTCTCGAGCGCGACGAGCACGCCGATCTTGCCCAGCCCCGGTGCCGCGGCGTTATGGACGTACGGGATCACCGCGCCCTGCGACACCTGCACCAGCTTGGCGCGGCGCAGGACCTGGTTCTCGCCGATCGTCGAGATGTTGTTGGTCAGCACTTCCTCGACGCTGCCGGCCGGCAGCGGCGCCGCCTTGATCACCTCGATATCGTCGCCCAGCTCGAGCGCGACCGACGTCACGTCCCGCACGAAGGTCTGGAAGATTTCGTTCTTGGCGACGAAATCGGTCTGCGAATTGACCTCGACGGCCACGCCCTTGGTGCCGGCGACGGCGACGCCGACCAGGCCCTCGGCCGCGGTGCGGCTCGACTTCTTGGCAGCGGCGGCCCGCCTGTGCGTGGACGCCCGGTCGTCGGCGCCTTCGGGGACGTCATTGGTCGGGGTCGCCTCTTTCTTGCTTTCCATCTGGCCGCCCCCGCTTTTTGCGGGGGCCTCCTCCACGGGCGAAGCGGTGTTTGCGGCTATGTCTGTTCCCGTTTTTTTGGGGAGGGCGCTTGCCCCGCCGGTATGTCAAACCCCCGTTCATCCCGAGCGGGTCGAAGGGCCGTCTCGCTTGCCGCTCCGGAAAGAAGGGCGGGGCTTCGACAACCCCGGACCGGCTCCGGGGACGAACGGGGGATAAGGCGTCGTTCCGAACTGACCGGGCGCCTAGTGCGCGCCTATGTCAGTTCGGAGACAAGCACTTGCAAGTCAGGCGTCGATCTGGCGCTCGCCTTCGACGGCCTGCTCCGAAGCCTCGGTCAGGGCCGGCTCGACCGGCGCTTCTTCCTGGGCGCCCAGGTCGACGCCGAAGCTCGCCTGGCGGTCCTGGTTGCCGCGGGTCGCCGCGATGGCGATCGCCTCGCAGTACAGGCGGATGGCGCGCGAGGCGTCGTCGTTCGCCGGAACCGGGAACGCGATGCCGTCGGGCGAGACGTTCGAATCGAGGATCGCCACGACCGGGATGCCGAGCGTGTTGGCTTCCTTGATCGCCAGCTCTTCCTTGTTCGCGTCGATCACGAACATCACGTCGGGCAGGCCGCCCATGTCGCGGATGCCGCCGAGCGAGAGCTCAAGCTTGTCGCGCTCGCGGGTGAGCTGCAGCACTTCCTTCTTGGTCAGGCCGTGCGTGTCGCCCGAAAGCTGCTCCTCGAGCGTCTTGAGGCGCTTGATCGACTGCGAGATGGTCTTCCAGTTGGTGAGCATGCCGCCCAGCCAGCGATGGTTGACGAAGTGCTGGTTCGCGCGGCGCGCGGCCTCGGCGATCGGCTCCTGCGCCTGGCGCTTGGTGCCGACGAAGAGGACCTTGCCGCCGGCGGCGACGGTGGAGTTCACGAACTCGAGCGCGCGCGCGAAGAGCGGCACGGTCTGCGAGAGGTCGATGATGTGGACGCCGTTGCGCTCGCCGAAGATGTAGGGCTTCATCTTCGGGTTCCAGCGATGGGTCTGGTGACCGAAGTGCGCGCCCGATTCGAGCAGCTGCTGCAGGGTGACGACAGGTGCCGCCATAGGGATAACTCCTTCCGGTTGTGCCTCTGGGAAGCGAGTGATCGCGAAACGCGACACCGGCTTATGATGCTTCCCATGCGGGTTGAGAGCGGCGCCCCTACTCGAAAGCGAGGAGCGGCGCAAGCGTCGAGATGGGCGGCGCGCCTGGTGCGATTCCGGCCCGCGCGGAACATGCGGGGAACAACCGCTTGACAACGGAACGTTAGCGGAACATAAAGGGTTCACAACGCGGACAGGGAACGTCAGCGGGCGCCAAGGGGTTGGAATCGCAAGGTTCTCGCCAGGTAGGGCGCGTTTTGGGAGCCAAGTGATGACTGCACTGCTTACCGTTCTGCTGTTCGCCGCTGCCTTCGCCGTCGCAGGCTGGACGATCTTCTCGTCGATCGCCGCCGCGCTTCCGCGTATCCGTGAACTGACGGGCCGGAATATCGCCCGGCCGCTGCCCGAGCCGGCGCAGGCCCGCGTTACCCTTCGCTACCCGGCTCCGGCGCGCCGCCCCGCGGCGTTCCCGCTGCGCGCAGCTGCCTGATCCGGCGATAGCTGCGCACGCTGAACGGGATCGACACGAGGTACAGGATCGCGATCGCAGCCAGCGTCGGCCAGGGCGCGGCCACCAGCGCCGCGACCAGCACCACCAGCACGGCGATCGCCTCGAAGCGGATGCGCTGCTTCAGCCGGACGTGCGGCGCGAAGGTAGCGACGCTCGAGATCATCAGCACCGCGACGAACGCGCTCCACGGCGCGACCACGATCGGCGAGCGCAGGTGCGGCTCGTCGGTGAACAGCCACAGATAGAGCGGCAGCAACGCGAGGACGGCGGCGGCGGGCGCGGGCACGCCGGTGAGGAAGCCGGCGGACTTGTGCGGCTGGTCCTCGGCATCGATCTGGGCGTTGAACCGGGCGAGGCGGAGCGCGCAGAACAGCGCATGGATCAGCGCGATCATCCAGCCGAACCGGCCGAGTGCCTGCAGCGACCACAGGTACAGGATCAGCGCCGGCGCCACGCCGAACGAGATCGCATCCGACAGGCTGTCCAGTTCGGCGCCGAACCGGCTTTCGCCGCGCACCATCCGGGCGATCTTGCCGTCCACGCCGTCGAGCAGCCCGGCGATGAGCACCATCAGGACCGCCAATTCCCATTTCCCGTCGATCGCGAACCGTATCGCGGTCAGGCCCGAGCACAATGCGAGCGCGGTGATGGCGTTGGGCGCGATGGCGCGCAGCGGTATCCCGCGCACCGGGCGCATCCGCCGCATGCGCCGCATTCGGCGCGGCCGCAGCACGCGCGCTTCGCGCCGGTCGCTCACTGCGAGATGCCGCTGACGGCGGCGGCTCCCTTCCTGGCGATGATCGTCTCGCCCGCGATCGTCCGCTGGCCAAGCGTGACCTGCGCGACATAGTCGGCGGGCAGGAACACGTCGACACGGCTGCCGAAGCGGATCAGGCCGACGCGCTGGCCGGCGACCACCATGTCCCCCGGCTTGGTGAAGCTCACGATCCGCCGCGCGACCAGGCCGGCGATCTGGGTGAAGCCGATGCGCAGGCCGTGCTTGTCCTCGACGATGAAGTGCTGGCGCTCATTCTCCTCGCTCGCCTTGTCCAGATCGGCGTTGAGGAAACGGCCCGAGATATAGATCACGTGCCGGATCGTGCCGGTGATCGGCGTGCGGTTCACATGGACGTCGAACACGCTCATGAAGATCGAGACGCGCACCATCGGCGCGTCGCCCAGCGCCTGGGGGCCGCGCAGTTCGGGGGGCAGCTCCACCGGCTGGATCATCGTCACCAGTCCATCGGCGGGCCACCAGCATCCCCTCTCCCTGCGGCGTCACGCGGATGGGATCGCGGAAGAACGCCGCGACGCCGAAGGCCAGGAACACCAGCGGCCAGGTGATGAAGTCGAAGATGAACAGGCTCGCCAGGGCAATCGCGGCAGCGATAGCCACATATTTGCGCCCCTCGGGGTGAATGTCCGGGAAACGCCACTTCACCGTCGAGGTCCCCAGCGGGGGCTTGTCCATGGATGCCATCGGAAGCCTCTAGCCCCGTGTCGCGGCCAACACAACGCGGGCGAGCGCCTCTTTCCCGCCACGGCTTTGGGGCGTAGGGAATGCGGCATCGTCATCGGGGGACTGCGATGCTGACGGGCGGCGCGATTCGGGGCTTTGCCGAAACCGGGGGCGACAGCGCCGCCTTGCTCCATCCGCCCCGTCCCGAACCGTTCGCGAGCATCCTGCCCTGGCGGATCCTGCCCGCCGCCATGCGCAATCCGATCGCGGCCTGGCCGCGCGCGCTGTTCGAAGGGACGAGCTGGCGCCCGCCCTTTCCCGGCGCGCCCGTGTTCCTCACCGATCCCGCCGCGATCCGCGCCGCGATGGTCGAACATGCCGAGGATTTCCGCCACGGCGATCTGTGGCGCCGGGTGATGCACCCCGCCTGGGGTGAGGGGCTGGTCGCCGCGGAGGGCGCCGAGAGGCGCTGGCAGCGCCGTGCCGCGGCACCCGCATTCCGCGCCGCGCAGATGGCCGCGCTCGCCCCGCGCATGCGCGCCGCCGCCGAAGCCGCCCTTGCACGCTGGCGCTCCGCCGCCCAGCCGCTCGACATCGCTGCCGAAACCGGCCGGATCGCCTTCGACATAATCCTCGATACCGTCCTTTCGGGCGGCGAGGATTTCGAGCGAACCGAGACGGAGGCGCGCGTCGGCGCCTTTCTCAACCAGCTCGAATATCGGCGGCTCAGCTATCTCCTTCTCCCGGACCGGGCCCATCGCGGCAAGGTGAACAAGCCCGCGCCCGAAGCCGCGTTGCTCCGCGCCGATGTCGATCGGATGATCGCCCGCCGCCGCGCCGCCGCGCCGCGCGGCGACCTGGTCGACCTGCTGCTCGATGCGACCGATCCGGAGACCGGTCGCCCGATGGACGACGGGCTGCTGCGCGACAATCTGCTCGGCTTCATCCTCGCCGGCCACGAGACCAGCGCCGTCACATTGGGCTGGGCGCTCTGGCTCGCCGCCGCGCACGCGCCCACGGCCAGGCGCCTGCGCGCCGAAGTCGAGACGGTCACCGGCGGCGGCCCCGTCGAACCCCGCCATCTCGAGGGCCTCGCCTTCACGCGCCAGGTGATCCAGGAAACCCTTCGCCTCTATCCCCCCGGCTATCAGCTCACTCGCGTCTGCACGCGCGATACCCAGGTCAACGGCCGCCGGATCCGCGCCGGAACGCGCATCCTGATTCCCGTCTATGCGCTCCACCGCCACCGCGGCCATTGGCGCGATCCCGACGCCTTCGATCCCGATCGCTTCGCCCCTGGCGTGCCCGTGCCCGACCGGCATCTCTACATGCCCTTCGGCGCTGGCCCGCGCGTCTGCCTGGGCGCCGCCTTTGCGATGACCGAGCTGGTGGTCGCGCTCGCCACGCTCGTCCGCGCCGCGCGTTTCACGCCATTGTCGGCGCCCTTCCCGATCGCCGGCACCAGTATCCGGCCGGACGGCGGCCTGCCGATGCGCGTCGAATTCGCCTGAGCGCCGCAGAATTTACCCACAGCCCAGCCGCCCGGATGCGGCGAAATGCAACCGTGCCGCTTGCATGTTCGTTCGAATTGCCCAAATGCCGCGACTGTCCCCGAATTGTAATAAGGTCGCTCATGCCCGCTTCCACCGCCGCCAAGGCCCGTACCCGTAGCCGCCGTGCGCCCGGCACGCCGTCGCCCTGGGGCATGTTCTTCCGCGGCTTCCTGAAGCGCCCGGTGATGGTCGGCGCCGTCGCACCCTCGTCGCGCTTCACGATCAACAAGATGCTGGCCCCGGTCGACTGGGGGAACACCAAGCTGTTCGTCGAATATGGCCCCGGCGTCGGCACCTTCACCCGGCCGATCCTCGAGCGGCTCGCGCCGGACGCCAAGCTGATCGTGATCGACACCAACCCGGATTTCATCCGCTACCTGAAGCAGAGCATCACGGATCCGCGCCTGATCGCGGTGCAGGGCTCGGCGGCCGACGTGAAGCAGATCATCGCCGACCACGGCTTCGAACATGCCGACTATATCGCCTCGGGCCTGCCCTTCTCCACCCTGCCGCCGGGCGTGGGCGACGCGATCGCCAAGGCCACCCGCGAAGTGATCCGCAAGGGCGGCGCCTTCCTGGTCTATCAGTACAACCCGCGGGTGAAGAACTTCCTCACCCCGCACTGGTCGCACATCGACCATGCGATGGAGTGGATCAACATCCCGCCCGCGCAGCTCTGGTGGGCCTGGAACGACTGACACCGGGAGCGGGGCGCTTGATCCCCCCGCTCCATGCTCCTAGACGCTCGCCAAACCCCTCATAAGGAACAGCGAGCAATGGCGAAGATCAAGGTTGCAACGCCCGTCGTGGAGATCGACGGCGACGAAATGACGCGGATCATCTGGCAGTGGATCCGCGAGCGCCTGATCCTCCCCTATCTCGATGTCGAGCTGAAATATTACGACCTCTCGATCGAGAATCGCGACGCGACCGACGATCAGGTCACCATCGATTCCGCCAAGGCGATCCAGCAGTACGGCGTCGGCGTGAAGTGCGCCACGATCACCCCGGACGAGGCCCGCGTCGAGGAATTCAGCCTCAAGAAGATGTGGAAGTCGCCGAACGGCACGATCCGCAATATCCTGGGTGGCGTCGTGTTCCGCGAGCCGATCGTGATCAGGAACGTCCCCAGGCTCGTCCCGGGCTGGACCGACCCGATCGTCGTCGGCCGCCACGCCTTTGGCGACCAGTATCGCGCGACCGATTTCCGCGTCCCCGGCGCCGGCAAGCTCACCATGAAGTGGGTCGGCACCAATGGCGACGAGCTCGAATATGAGGTGTTCGACTTCCCCGCTGCCGGCGTCGCCATGGGCATGTACAATCTCGACGAGTCGATCCGCGACTTCGCCAAGGCGAGCATGAACTATGCGCTCGACCGCGGCTGGCCGCTGTACCTGTCGACCAAGAACACGATCCTCAAGGCCTATGACGGCCGCTTCAAGGACCTGTTCCAGGAGACCTTCGACGCCGAGTTCGCGCAGAAGTTCAAGGATGCCGGCATCGTCTACGAGCACCGCCTGATCGACGACATGGTCGCCTCGGCGCTCAAGTGGTCGGGCAAGTTCGTCTGGGCCTGCAAGAATTATGACGGCGACGTCCAGTCGGACACGGTGGCCCAGGGCTTCGGCTCGCTCGGCCTGATGACCTCGGTGCTGATGTCGCCGGACGGCAAGACGATCGAGGCCGAGGCGGCGCACGGCACCGTCACCCGCCATTATCGCATGCACCAGCAGGGCAAGGCGACTTCGACCAACCCGATCGCCTCGATCTTCGCCTGGACCCAGGGCCTGTCGTTCCGCGGCAAGTTCGACAACACGCCGGACGTCACCAAGTTCGCCGAGACGCTCGAGCAGGTCTGCATCGAGACCGTCGAGAGCGGCAAGATGACCAAGGACCTCGCCATCCTGATCGGCCCGGACCAGCCCTGGATGACCACCGAGCAGTTCTTCGAGGCGATCCGCGAGAACCTCGAAGCCAAGATGGCCGCCTGGGGCTGAGGCCCCGGCCATTCCTGAACGATCGCGTTCCGGTCAGGCCCCGCCTGGCCGGGACGTCTCGTTCTAGAGGTAGCGCATCCACCACGCCCCGCTTGCGCGCTTGACGGCGGCGAAGCGACGACAGGCGAACCAGCAGGGCAGCGCGACCAGCGCCGCCATCAGCCACAGGCTGCCGACATCCGGCAGGCTGACCAGCCCCTCCACGCCTGTGGCCGCGCTCCAGATCCGGTTGGCCGCGTGCAGCAGATAGAGGTGGAGCAGATAGAAGAACAAGGGCGCCGAACCATATACCGCAAGCAGCGCGACCGGGCGCGCCGGCAGTTTCTCGATCGCCATCAATATCCAGGCACCCAGCCCCAGCGTCAGCAGCAGGAAATCGGCGGAGGGGGGATATTTGGTCAGATTGACGAATGACATCATCGTATCGAGCGCGCTGGGCGTCGCTCGCCATGGCGCCGGCTCGCCATAGCCGTTGATCGCGCGCAGCAGCGCGAAGCCGCCCAGCATCGCCGCTCCCGCCACCAGGAGCCTGCGCTGCCGCCATCCGGCTTCCACCGCCCGCTCGAACCAGGGCCCTGCCGCATAGCCAAGCGCGATCACGCCGATCCAGGGCAGCACGGGGTAGGACGTGCGCGCCTGGGCACCCCAGGGCAGATCGATCAGGCCGCGCTCATGGAGTACCGCCCATAGCACATGCGCCGCCGTCCCCGGCGCGAAGGCGATCGAATCGAGCAGATTATGCCCCAGCACGATCGCCGCCCCCACCCCCGCGATCGCCAGCCGCGGCAGGCGGACGAGCGCGGCGAGTGCGAGCATCGACAGGCCGATCGCCCAGATCACCTGCAGGAATATCCTGTCCGGCGTCGGGTCGAAGGTCCAGGCGAAATTCACCGCGGTCCATTCGAGCGCGATCAGGAACAACCCGCGCTTGGCGAGGAAGGCGGCCGCGGCGGGCGCGCCGCCACGCGGGTTCGCATAGAGCCAGGCCGCAATGCCGGTGAGCGCAACGAAGACCGGCGCGCAGAGATGCGCCGCCAGCCGCGTGAAGAACAGCGCCGGCGGTGTCGTCGCCAGATCCATTGGGTCGCCGACCTGGGCGTGCAGATAGAAGAATTCACGGGTGTGATCGACAAGCATCAACAGGATCACCAGGCCGCGCAGGGCATCGATCGAGGCGATGCGCGGTGCGCGGGCAGCCCCCGGCATTGCCTCGGCATCGAAACGGGGCACCGGCACGGCGGCGATGGGCAGGGTTGACAATATCGGCTCCTTTCGCGACGGGAAATGTTACATCATATCCTGAAAGGCAAGCCTTGCTGAATCGATCGCCCGCGATGGCCCTGCTGTCGCCGCTGTTGCTCTGCGCCCTTCCCGCTTCGGCCGATCCCACCGACGAGGAGAGTGCCGAGGAGCAGGAAATCATCGTGCTCGGCACGCGCGGCGCGCGCGGCGACCGCACGCTCTCTTCAGGTCCCGTCACCGAGAAGATGTCCCAGTCGAGCCGCTCGGTGGAACGCGACCTGCTCACTGCCGCCGGCGTCTATCGCCTCGGCGATGCGCTCGAACTGATCAGCGGTGTCAGCAGCCAGAACAATCGTGGCGGCATGCTCGACAATTTCGCGATCCGCGGCTTTCTCGGCACGCCCGATGGCGGCGCCGAATATTATGTCGACGGCTTCCTTGCCAATCGCGGCATGGCCCCGCCCCGCGATCCGGCCACCGCGGAACGTATCGAGTTGCTCAAGGGCCCCGCAGGCGCGTTGTTCGGAGACGTGGACCCCGGCGGCCGGGTCAATATCGTCACGAAGACGCCCGGCTTCGCGCCGGCAGCCAGCGCCACCCTCACCTTCGGCGCGTTCGGCACCCGCCGGATCGAGCTCGATGCCACGGTGCCGGTCTCTACCAAGCTCGCCGGACGCATGGTGGTCGCCGGCGAGGACAGCGACGGCTGGCGCGATTTCGTCACGCTGAAGCGCCGCGTGGTGTCGCCGTCCCTGACCTGGCGCCCGATCGAGGGGGTGCGGCTCACCTATATCGGCGAGATCACTCGGTTCGATGCGCCATTCGATCGCGGCGTGCCGGCAATCGCAGGCGACGCCAATGCCGCACCGCGCCACGCTTATTACGGCGAGCCGTCGGATGGCGTGACGCGTTTCCGCAACAACCGCCATCAGGTGACTGCCCTGGCAAAGCTGGGGGGCGAATGGGTGTTGAACGGCGGCCTTGCCTGGCGCACCGGATCGCTCAGGGGCTTCTCCTCCGATCAATCGCGGCTGGTGAACGGACGCACGCTGTGGCGCCAGCGCCGCTCGCGCGACTTCGTCGTCGACGATCTTTCCGCCCGTATCGAACTCGCCGGGCAGATCGGCGCCCACCGGCTGAGTCTAGGCGCGAAGGGCTATCTGCTCGACTATGCCGAACGCTGGATGCGCCGCAATCCGAGCGCGGCCATGCCCTATGCGATCGATGTCTTCGCACCCGTCCATGGCGGCGTGCAGCCGGAATTGCTGCCGTTCACCGACAATCGCGAGAGACGCTGGTCCGGCACGCTCTATCTCCAGGACATGTGGGAACTCGGCAGCCGCCTGACCCTTGGCGGCGGCATCCGTTTCGATGCCTATCGCCAGCAGATCCGCAACAACCGCACCGGCGCGACCGGGCGCACGACGGGCGAGCCCGTCCATTTCCGCCTGGGCGCGCGCTACCGCGTGAACCAGGCCATCGCACTGCACGCCAATTGGGGCGAGAGCTTCCTCCTCAACTCCGGCACCGATCGCTTCGGCCGGGGCTTCGCGCCCGAGCGCGGCAAGGGCCATGAGCTGGGAATTACCGGCGCCTGGACGGGGATCGATGTCGCGCTCACCTGGTTCGACATCCGCAAGCAGGGCATCCTGACCAACGATCCGATCGATTCGAACTATCTGGCTCCGATCGGCAGCCTGAAGAGCCGGGGAATCGAAATGGACGCCGCGATCAAGCTCGCGGGGCGCTGGCAGGTCGTCGCCAACTATGCCTGGACCCGGGCGCGGACCGACGACAGCAGCTTCGCAACCGATCGCGTGCTCAACGTGCCCGAGCATGCCGGCACGCTGTTCGTGCTCGGCCGCTTCCGCGACGCCGCCGGACGCGGCCCGTCGTTCAGTGCCGGGCTCAGCTATGTCGGCGACCGGGCCGGCGGGATCGATGGCAGCGGCCTGGTCCTGCCCGCCTATGTGAAGGCCAAGGCCGCGGCGGAATACGCCCTGTCCTCCGCGATCAACCTGCGCGCCGAAATCGATAACCTGTTCGATGCCCGCTACGCGCACAGCTCCTACAGTCCGGTATGGATCTTTCCGGGCCAGCCCCGAACAGCGCGCGTCTCGATGCGACTGGAGCTCTGATCCGATATCGGGCGGAAAAATCGGGGACGCGGGGTTGCAATGCGGGGGTTCCCATGCTGCGCTTCCGCACATGGCCAGAATCCAATTTCGATCCTGTATTCCGACGTTCCCGCACCGCTTCGAATTCGCCGACCGCGCCGCCCCCGCATGCTGAACCTCGGCAATCACGGCCTCAGCGACGCGCTGGTGATCCTCGGCGCCGCCGGGCTGGTGATCCCGGCCTTCGCCCGCGTCCGGATCAGCCCGGTGATCGGGTTCATCCTGGTCGGCGCGCTGGTCGGCCCGTTCGGCCTGGGCAGCCTGGTGCCGACCAATCCCTGGCTCTATCACATCACCATTTCGGACGCGCATGCGATCGAGCCGTTCGCCGAGTTCGGGGTCATCCTGCTGCTGTTCTCGATCGGCCTGGAATTGTCGTTCAAGCGGCTATGGTCGATGCGTACCCTGGTCTTCGGCGTCGGCGCAACCGAGCTGCTCGGCGCCGGGCTGATCCTCGCCGCCGTCCTCTATCTCACCGGCCTCAGCACCGGCGGCGCGATCGGGCTCGGCCTGGCATTGGCACTGTC
>Ga0066256_1001729_pt1 | contig 27789 bp, 32 predicted proteins | sample ThiBio_1000_biof_FD_87107 | JGI IMG/M metagenome (GOLD analysis project Ga0066256, IMG submission 87107) | Wastewater bioreactor microbial communities from Cape Town, South Africa - Thiocy_expt_1000_biof (version 2) | ecosystem: Engineered > Bioreactor > Thiocyanate-remediating >... | reverse complement strand
AGGCGGGAGCGTGTGCGAATTTCAAGCGGGGCATTTGTTCCGCGTCTGCAAGACATGCTGAAGCGGCACCCGGCTGGGTGTTTGGCCTGGGTAAGGAGCGACGGAAAACCACCCTCTAGTGATGTCAAGCAGCGAAGGGTCAGCGATTTGTGTCCGGGGCGGCAGTTTTCATGGACTCTGGCAATTATCCCCAGAAATTAAAAAAAGTGCATCGAACGGATACGTTGGACAAACTACTTCGAGTGAACGCCATGCGTATATTGCGACTACCTGCAGTGAGTGAACTGACGGGACTGCCACGGTCCACGTTGTATCTGTACATGAGTAAGGGCCTCTTCCCCAAACCCATAAAGCTCGGCGTCAAATCTGTCGGCTGGATCCAGGAGGAGGTGGATCAGTGGCTGCGCCAGAAAATGGAATCGCGGGCTTCTTAAGCCGAATCCCATTTTTCCAGAGCAGATTGGCCATTGGTTTTTATCAATAACCCCAGGGATTGCCTATTTCGGCGTGCCGATGTTGCTGTTGTTCTGGACTGTTCTTGCCTCGGTATTGGTAGTATAGATAGGATAGATAGGTGTAGAGCTATGGGCAATCTATACCGGTAAAACATCCAGGCACAGCACATACATCGACCACCATGCAGCCAAGGGGGCACTTGTGTGAGGTGAACGTGTTTTACAGTGAATTTGAGATAAACAAGAATCATCGCCTGTACAGCGATGGGGTGTACCAGTCGTTGCCCGTGATGAATGGGCACTACCCAATGATTGAGGAGTATCTTCGGGCATTGCATGAGGTGCTTGCCAAGGCAATTCAACAGTATCGAAGAGTTTTTGCCTTCAGGGTGGATCTGCATTTTTCTGCCGGAACGGGGGGTCGTCAGGATGAATTCTGCAACTCTGTTGTGTCCAGGTTCATCGCATCATTCAAGGCAAAGATTCGGCATAACCGTGCGGTGGCTTCCAAGACAGGTTCCTACATTCATGGAACCAATGTGCGTTATTTCTGGGTCAGGGAGGTGGGTGAAAGCGGTAGGGTTCACTACCATGTCTTGTTCCTCCTGAATGGGGATGCTTTCAACTGGCTGGGCAACTACCAGTCATCGGCAGCGAACATGGCCCATCGAGTATGGGAGGCCTGGGCCAGTGCTTTGGGTGAAAGCGTGGAGAGGGCCAAGACCCTGGTGCACTTTCCGGAGAATCCGTCGTACATGATCCTGCGCGATGATCCCGAGTCATTCGCTGCGTTCTTTCATCGTGCCAGCTATCTTTGCAAGGCAAGGACGAAGCAGTATGGGGAGGGGCACCACGGTTACGGGGCAAGCAGAAGCTGAGTTGCAGTGTCCGGTGACGAATTGGGTGCTGCATACAATTACTTATCTACCCTATCGCATACGCGTTCTCTTTGACCGGTGCGGGTAAGATGTACAAAATTTTGCACCATCTTCGTCAACCGGAGGCCCCCATGGCAATCTCAGCCAGCGACGTGATCCCCCTGTCCCATGCTCGTGCCAACTTTTCTGAGCTGGCTGAGGATGTCAGGGGTGGTGCTGAAAAGCTCATCACCAAAAACGGTGAGGCCTACATTGCCATCATCGACGCGAAACGCCTGGACTACTACCACCAGCTAGAGCGCGAGCGCATCCACCTGCTGCTGATCGACGAAGCATCCAAGGGCCTGGCTGACGTGGCGGCAGGACGCACCCAAGATGCTCGCGCACCACTGACGGCCATCAAAAAACGACGCGCAGCCGCTTGAGTACCGTTGGCATCTCATGACCAACCGCGTGACCATCAAGCTCACCGCCAACTTCGAGCGGAACCTGGTCGACATCGAACAGTTCCTGACCGAGGCAGAAGCGCCGCAGGCGTTCGACGGACTGATCGACGAGTTACTTGGCACGGTACTGCCAAACCTAGAACGGTTTCCCGAGCTAGGCCGACCGTTTTTTAATCGGGCTGTCGGCTCTGCGGAGGCCACCAACGCCACTGCAGCACTGAAAGCCAAGCTGGCTGGCCTGGTGGGCACCTCGTTGACCAGCTTGCGTGAGTATGTGATGAACCACTACCTGGTGTTGTACGTGCAGGTTGAAGACACCCTTTTCCTGCTGTCGATCAAGCACCACAAGCAACTGTCATTCGACTTCGAGGGGCATTGGGGAGGCAGTGCGTGAGCGAAACAAAAAGAATCAACGGGATGTCGAGCGAGGGGGGACGCAATGAAATTTGTCAGTAACGTTGGATCTGTTCGTGTTTTGGACCTGATCCGTCCTTGGCGCAAGCCCAACCATCACTTGAACGCCACCACGCCGACTCTCGTAAGGGGTTCGTGTGGTGCGGTTCTTCATGCTGAACTAGCAGCCGCAGGAAATTAATTCTTGGTGGCCTTCATCCTCAGCTTCTCAACCAACTCCGGCTTGCACCGAGCATCGCGACCATAGTCACCGATGTCCTGGCCTTCTACGTCGGTCGGATAAAACTCCTCCACACAGCGGGTCCATTCTCCTCGGACTCCGTTTCCGCCAGATAAAAAGCCTAAGTGATTGATTCACTTGGGCTTTTTTTATTTTGTGCTTTGGCAGGTATGTGTTAGCGCCGGAGTAATACTGACCCACCCCGTCGACGTAAAACTGACCCACCTGGGAGAGGATGACGGCTTTTTTGGTGCCGTCGATGTTGACCCAGGAGGAAGCAGTGGAGATACGAGTGATGGCCCGAAGGGGCGAAGGAATCAGGGCGATTGCCAGGCAGCTGGGCTGCTCGCGCAACACAGTGCGGCGCTATTTGCGTGAGGCGCAGGCCAAGGTGTATGGACCGCGCGCAGCGCGTGCCTGCAAGCTGGACGACTACAAGGACTACCTGCTCGCTCGGATCGAGCAAGCCAGGCCGCGCTGGATTCCGGCGCCGGTGCTGCTGCGCGAGATCCAGGAGCGCGGCTACACGGGCGGCATCAGCCAGCTGAAGGCGTGGATCGCGCCGTTCAAGAAGACCGAAATCGAGCCGGTGGTTCGCTTCGAGACCCCGCCGGGCAAGCAGATGCAGGCGGACTTCACTACCGTGCGGCGCGGGCGCGACCCGCTGCTGGCGCTGGTGGCCACGATGGGCTACAGCCGCGCCAGTTTCGTGAAGTTCACCCGAGGTGAAGATGCCGCGACGCTGTGCGCGGGGCTGCGCGAGGCGTTCGACTACTTCGGCGGCGTGCCCGAGCATGTTCTGTTCGACAACGCTAAATCGGTGGTCATCGATCGGGACGCCTACGGCGAAGGCCTGCACCGCTGGAACGATGATTTGAAGGAGTTGGCCGAGTCCTGCGGCTTCACCCCGCGGCTATGCCGGCCCTACCGGGCCAAAACCAAGGGCAAGGTCGAGCGCTTCAACTCCTACCTCAAGGGCAGCTTCGTGGTGCCGCTGGCCGCCACACTGGAGGCGGGCGGGCTGAAGCTGGACGTCGAGATTGCGAACGTGCATGTGCGTCGGTGGCTTGACGAGGTCGCCAACGCCCGTTTGCACGCCACCACCAAGGCCGTTCCGGCGGTGCGCCTGGCCGAGGAACGCGCTGTGATGTTGGCGGCGCCGGCGCTGAAGGCGACCCCGAGGATGCCCCAGCGCGTGGCCTTGCCGGTTGAAAGCCTGCAACACCCCCTGTCGGTGTACGACGAGCTGCTGGAGGTGCTGGCATGAGCTTGCAGCACCAACGCATTGCCGAGTTGTGCGAGCAGCTCAAGCTCGCTGGCCTGGGCGCGCAGTGGCCGGCGCTGGCGCAGGACGCCGTCCGCGATGAAGCCAGCTTCGCTGACTTCCTGGAGAAGCTCCTGGTCAGCGAGCTGGTCTTGCGCGACGAGCGCCGCACCACCACCTTGATGAAGCTGGCCACGATGCCCGCCGTGAAGACGCTGGAGCAGCTCGACTGGAGCTGCGCCGGTGGCGCGCCGAAGGCGCAGATCCAGGAGCTTGCGCACCTGGCGTTCGTGCAGCGCGCCGAGAACGTGGTGCTGCTGGGACCCAGCGGGGTGGGCAAGACCCACATCGCGCTGGCGTTGGGGCAGCGGGCCGTGATCGCCGGGCACAAGGTTCGATTCATCAGCGCAGCCGATCTGATGCTGCAACTGGCCGCAGCCAAGGCCCAGGGGCGGCTGAAAGAGTACTTCAACCGCGCGGTGCTGGGTCCCAAGCTGCTGATCGTCGATGAGATCGGCTACCTGCCCTTCGGGCGCGAGGAGGCCAATCTGTTCTTCAACGTGGTGGCCAAGCGCTACGAGCGTGCCAGCATGGTCCTCACAAGCAACCTGCCGTTCACTCAGTGGGCCGGCGCATTCGCCGACGACCAGACGTTAACGGCGGCGGTGCTGGATCGGCGGCTGCACCACCCGCACATCGCGCAGATCATCGGCGAGAGCGAATATGACGCGATCCTGACGCCGATGGCAGGCGTTTCGACTGGCCTCACGATCCCGGGAGGCGAGCACTATCCCTCGAAGCTGGCATCCTTCAAGATCGATGGGAACAATACCTTGGGGGCAACCGGACTGTTCCTGGGTCAGTCGGCCGGCCTTGATCCATTGGCGAGTTCGGTGCAAATGGATGGCGTCCGAGTACTGAATTTCACGGGCACGGGTGCCATCGGCGTTCGCGTGGGCAATCTGCTCAAGTCGACCGTTCGGAAACTGACGGCGGAGAGCAATACCCTGAACCTGCTCCTCGAGAAGGTGACGGATCTGCTCCCGACCACCGTCCATTTCGATTCCTGCGTGTTCAACGAGGCGGAAACCCAGGGCGCCAAGCTGATCGACGGGTGGAACATCCTGTTCACCAATTGCGATTTCGAGAGTTCCCGAGAGGAGGGAACGCTGCTCCTGCCGTCCGCCGGGGGCCATTTGGAACAGATCATCTTCGACAGCTGCTGGTGGGAACACAATCACGCCGCCGGCACAACTGCCCATCAGTTCGTGGCGGGGGACGGCACGGCACGCGGCGGGGCGGTCATCCACACCAGCTTGCGCAACCCGCGCTTCTCCACCGATCAAAACTCCGCCAAGGCCGTGCGCATGAATGGCCCGGCCGTGCAGGGCTTCGTCATCACGAACCCGCGGGTCTACTCGGCCGTGAGCGGCGCGATCTCGATCGAAAACGGCGCCTTTGGCGAAATCAACGAATGGCAGGCGATCGGGGGCATGGTGTTCGACGACGTCGTGCATGACGTCCTGAACAAATGCGCGTCGCGCGGTTTCGCGGGATTCCGCTCCTGGAGCCCGACGCTCGCGGCGCTCGGCTCGGGCGTCGCCTCGTCGAGCATCTCGACTGCCGACTATCGGCTGGAAGGCGCCACGACCGTCCTTCAGCTCGATTTCTCCGTCGTCCTGGCCGCGCCCGGTACGCCGTCGGCGATCACTGCAACCTTGCCGACGGGCCTGACCCCCGCGCAGCCCACGATATGCTACGGATTCGTCACCGAAGACAGCGGAAGCGGGCCGGCATACAGCCCCGGCATCCTCGCTCCGTATACCGATGGCATGCTGTACGCACGCAAGGCCGACAATTCGCCGTTCACCGCCGGCGCCACGGTCAATTTCCGCGGCGTGGCAATCTACGAGAACTGACCGGCATCTTCAGGACGGACGGCTGTTTTCCCGGATCGGGAGAGCAGCCGTTCACCCCACCCGGAACGACGCCCCGAACAGCAGCACCTCGGCATCGGGCGGGCTCACCTGGAGCATGCCGCCGCCCTGGGTGACCAGCGCGTGGATCAGATACGCCGCCGCCGCGCGCGGCGTGATCGGCATGTCGTCCTTGCCGCCGGCCAGCGCGCCGCGCAGCTCGGGATCGAGCACGATGCGCGGGCCGTCGGCGCGCACGACGATCTCGATCTGGCCGTCGACGATCTCGGCACCGATATCGAGCTGGCCGCCGCGGATCAGCGCGTCGCCACCGATCAGCGCCAGGTTCATCAGCACCTTGATCGCCTGCTTGGGCAGCACCGGATCCTCGACCATCCAGCCCACATTCACGCGGTGGTTCTCGCCGAACAGCCCCTCGATCGCCCCCTGCGCCTCGCGCGTGTCGACCGTCTCGCCGAAGCCGCCCGCCGCGCCAAAGGCCAGGCGGAAGAACTTCAGCTTGTTGGCGCTCGCCTTGGCGCTCTCGTTGAGCAGCTCCAGGCAGCGGGCGCGCATCTCGGGGTCATGCTCGTCGGCGAGCAGTTCCAGCCCGTTGTTGAGCGCCCCCACCGGGCTCAGCAGATCGTGGCAGAGCCGCGAACAGAGCAGGCTGGCGAAATCGGTCGGGCTGATGTTCAAGATGCTTGCTCCCCCGCAGGTGCAGCCTCTTTGGCGCAGGGCGCGCCATGCTGCAAGCGCATGCCTGTACGCGCCATCCGGGCAACGCTACCACCCCCGGAAAACACGGGAGAGACCAATCGCCTGCGCGAATCCGCGCATCGGCAAGGCACGCACCGATCGCGCCGCGCCGCGCATGGCAGCGCCTGTACGGTGCCGGCGGGCGATGAAGCGCCCGGGAGGCCCCTAGACCACTTTCCGCCCGGTGAAGAGCTGGATCAGGCCGACCACGATGGCGATCACCAGCAGGAGGTGGATGATCCCGCCGGCGATGTGGAAGGTGAAGCCCAGCAGCCAGAGGATCAGCAGGACGACAACGATGGTCCAAAGCATCTTCATGCTCTCCATTTAGCGTTCGTCCATCAACGGGTTGCGCCGCCGAAACGTTCCCCGGCCTCCCTGCGGTTTTTCCGGATTACGCACCATGCCGCGCTTGCTGCTACAATGCCGCCGGGCAGGCACTGGCCCGGTACCCGGAACGAGCCATGACGAGCAGGGCCGCAGACAGGCAGGACGCCGCGATACCGGGCCGCCATCGGATCGGCTTCGGCGCGGCCGCCCTGCCGCAATGGATGACCGGGATCGGCTGCATCGTCCTCTCGCTGCCGCTGCTCGGCTGGCTGCTCGACTTGCCGGTGCTACGCGGCTTCGGCAATCCCCATTACGCAGTGGCGCCGCTCAGCGCGATCAACGGCTGCAGCGTGACCCTGGCGGCGTTCCTGGCAGTGAGCGGCCACCCCCGGCTGGCCCGGCTGGCCGCCGCCCCGGCAGCGATCCTGCTCAGCCTCATCACCTTCCAGTACCTCACCGGCGCGATCGCCATCGAGCGCCTCTTCTTCTTCGACGCGGTGCAACGCCTCGGCGTGCGCAACGACGGCCTCAGCCCGGGCGGCACGGTGGCGGTGCAGGCGCTGGGCGGGCTCGCCGCGCTCGCCCTGACCGTGGATCGCCGCGCCTATCGCGTCATCGGCATCATCCTGGCCAGCGGAACGGCGGCGCTCACCCTGCTGGCAACGGCCGCGCTCGTCAGCGAGCCGGGCGGCATCTCGCCGGCCTTTCTCGGGCGCTCGGCGATCTCGAGCGCGCTCGCCCTGCTCCCGGCCGCCGGGCTCATCCTCCATGCCATGCGCCACGAACCGAACGAGCGGGGATGGCATCTGCTGATACGGCTGGCGCCCGCGATCATCATTCTGCCCGCCATCCCCTCGCTGCTCGGCTTCGCGGCATATCAGGCGGACCTGCTCGGCTTCGGCGCGGCCCAGTTCGCCGTGCTCGCGGCCAATGTCGTGATCCTGGCGGGCGTGCTGATGCGCGCGATCGGCCATGCAGATACGCAGAGCCGGGCGCTGGCGATCCGCGAGGCGAAGCTCAGCGCGGTGCTGACGATGGTGCCCGACGCCGTGATCCTGGTCGACGAGGAAGGCACGATCCTCGATTTCAGCGCCGCCGCCGAGCGCCTCTGGGGCTATCGCGCCGAGCAGGTCGTCGGCGAGCCGGTCATCCTTCTCGCTCCGCCGTCGCATGCCGAACGCACGCGCCAGGAGCTGGCCGACCTGCGCGAACGCGAGCTGAGCCCATGGAACGCCGAGCCGCTCAGCGCCGTCGGGCAGCGCAGCGACGGCTCGCTCTTCCCGCTCGAGGCGCGCGCCGGCCGGGTCCAGGCGCAAGACATGGCATGCCTGACCATCTTCGTTCGCGACATGTCGGCGCAGTTCGGCGTCGAGGACCAGATCGCCCAGCTCAACGCCGAGCTGGCCCATCTCGCCCGGCAGAGCGCCATGGGCGAAGCCGCGGCCGACCTTGCGCACGAGCTCAACCAGCCGCTCACCGCCGCCGCCAACTATCTCTCGGCCGCCGCCATGCTCGCGCGGAGCACCGGCGCCGAGGGGCCGGGCACCGAGATGGTGGACCATGCCCGCGCGCAGGTGATGCAAGCCGGCGAGATCATCCGCCGCCTGCGCAGCTTCACCGAGCGCAACGATACCGAGCGAAGCGTCGAGCCGCTCCGCCCGATGATCGAGGACGCGGCGCGGCTCGTGCTGGTCGGATCGAGCCGCCTCGCCGCCCAGATCGACTGCGATGTCGCGCCGGTCGATCTGTGTGCCTTTGTCGATCGCGTCCAGGTCCAGCAGGTGCTGGTCAACCTGATGCGCAATGCCGTGGAGGCGCTGCGCGCGAGCGGGCAGCGGGACCCGCGCATCTGGGTCACCGCCCGGCGTGTCGACGGCGCCATGATCGAGCTGCGCTGCCGCGACAACGGCCCCGGCCTTCCGCCGGAAACGCTTGCGCATCTCTTCCAGCGCTTCTCGGCCAGCCGGACCAGCGCCGGCATGGGCATCGGCCTGTCGATATCGAAGCGCATCATCGAGCTGCACGGCGGCGTGTTCTCCGCCGAGAACGCCCCCGAGGGCGGCGCCATCTTCGTCTTCACCCTGCCGACGCTCGACGAGGATGGCGCGAACGCCCGCTAGGTTGAGAACCCAAACAAATATGTGATTTTCTGCCGTCATACCGCGCAGGCCGGGATGACGGGGTTCGCGGAATGCGCCCTGACCCCAGCCGCCGACAAATTGCGACAATTTCGCCCCCCGGCCGAGAAACCCTCGCGACAGGCCCGTCCTATCCCCGGTCTCGTCCAGACGTCACTGGAGCGGAGAAATCGCATGATCAAACTGAAGCTCGCCGCGCTGCTCGCTGCCGGCGCGATCGCTTTCGGCGGAGGCGCCGCGCTGGCCGCCCCGGCGCAGCAGGACCAGACGGCACCCAAGGCCCAGATGGCCCGCCGCCCCCATCACAGCCCCTTCGACAAGGACGGCATGATCACGCGCGACGCATGGATGAAGGCCGCCGCCGCACGCTTCGAGCGGTTCGACGTCAACAAGGACGGCAAGATCTCGCGCCAGGAGCTGCGCTTCGGCCGCTTCGAGGAGCGGATGCACCGCCGCCACCGCCACGGCTGGCAGCATGGCGGACCGCATCGCGGCCCCGGCTTCGGTCCCGGCCGCGAAGGCCCGGGCGGCCCGCATCGCCGCTTCGGCCCGCCCCCGCCGGCCGGACAGCCCGCTCCCGCGGCACCCGCCGCGCCGGCACCCGGCAACTGAGCGTCAGGCGATCGTCACCGGATCGAAGCGCCCGTGGAGTTCCCCCCGCTCCACGGCGCGCCAGGCGGTGACGGTGGCTCCCCCGACGATCAGCCAGAGCTTGCCGTCGGGGGCAGCCATCGCCGCATCCGTGACCGAAGGAGTCGCGTCGCCGCCTGGATGCGAATGCCAATAGCCCTGGAGCTTCGGCCCGCCCCCGCGCTCGGCTCGAAGCGCTGCGAACAGCGCGGCAGGATCGATCTCGAAATGCCTATCCGGCGCTTCGTCCACATTTTCAACAGCTTGATAGCTGCTGATTGCGCTGTCCGAACCGAACAGCAGCCCGCACGCCTCATGCGGGGCGGCAAGGACGGCTTCCCGTCGGATCGCATCGAGAACGGCCAGGGGAATTCGCACGGGCATCGCCGTTCACGATAGGACATGGCCCGGCGCGCGTCATCCGCGGCGGCAAGTCCCCGCCCCAGGGATTCCAACATCTTGACAGGGCGTCGAAACCCGCGGAAATCTGTCGGATACCGATCGGTACAGATCTTGAAATCGTCAACCTCGTCCCCATTTGAGGTCAAACATGAATCCGGGGGTTTCCATCATCGAGGCACGTATCGCGGACACAGCCGATGGCTGGCGTCTGGATCGTGCGCTCGCCGACGCGGTGCCGACCCTGTCGCGTGAACGGCTGAAGGCGCTGATTTCCTCGGGCGCGGTCACCGGTCCGCAGGGGCTGGTGCGCGATCCGGCGAAGAAGGCACCCGCCGGCACGCTGTTCAGCGTCGCGGTGCCCGAACCCGAGCCGGCGCACAACGAAGCGCAGGAGATTCCGCTCAAGGTGGTGTTCGAGGACGAGCATCTGATCGTGATCGACAAGCAGGCCGGGCTGGTCGTCCACCCGGCGGCGGGCAATCTCGACGGGACGCTGGTCAACGCGCTGCTCCACCATTGCCGGGGCTCGCTCTCCGGCATCGGCGGCGTGGCGCGGCCGGGGATCGTCCACCGGATCGACAAGGACACTTCGGGCCTGATGGTGGCGGCCAAGACCGACCGGGCGCACGAGGGATTGGCGAAGCAGTTCAAGTCCCATTCAATTGACAGGCGCTATCGTGCGATCGTGTCAGGACTTTTGAGACTATCCGAAGGTACGGTGGATGCGCCGCTCGCGCGTTCGCCGCACAATCGCAAGAAGGTCGCGATCGTGAAGAACGGGAAGCGCGCCGTCACGCATTGGCGCAGGCTTCGCGAACTCCAGGACGCGACGCTGGTCGAATGCCGGCTGGAAACGGGCCGCACCCATCAGGTGCGGGTCCATATGGCTTCTCTGGGCCATCCGCTGGTCGGCGATCCGGTCTATGGCAGTGTCCGCAAGGGGCACCGTCAACTTCTGGAAACCTTGAATTTCCGGCGCCAGGCCTTGCACGCGGCCCATCTGGGGTTCATTCACCCCATCGATAGCACCGCTTTGGCGTTCGAAAGCGAAATCCCTGCCGATATGCAGGAACTGTTCGATAACCTCATCGTATGATTTCAGGCGGCGCAGGCTTCGGCCGGGCGCGCCCTTTAAGTGAAAGGGAGATATGATCATGGCAAGCGGAAGCAACGTCCCGGCGACGATCCCCGCGCTCGGTGGTGAGGCCAGCCTCAACCGCTACCTGGCCGAGATCAAGAAGTTTCCGATCCTGAGCCCCGAGCAGGAGTTCATGCTCGCCAAGCGCTTCCAGGAGCATGGCGACACGGATGCCGCGGCCCAGCTGGTCACCTCGCACCTGCGCCTCGTGGCGAAGATCGCCATGGGCTATCGCGGCTATGGCCTGCCCGTCTCCGAGCTGATCTCGGAAGGCAATATCGGCCTGATGCAGGGCGTGAAGAAGTTCGAGCCCGATCGGGGCTTCCGCCTGGCGACCTATGCCATGTGGTGGATCCGCGCCTCGATCCAGGAATTCATCCTGCGCTCTTGGTCGCTCGTGAAGATGGGCACCACCGCGGCGCAGAAGAAGCTGTTCTTCAACCTGCGCCGGATGAAGGCCAAGCTCGACGCGTTCGAGGACGGCGACCTTTCCCCCGAGCATGTCGCCAAGATCGCCACCGATCTGGGCGTCACCGAGGAGGAAGTCACCTCGATGAACCGTCGCATGGCGATGGGCGGCGACACGTCGCTCAACGTGCCGATGCGCGAGGATGGCGAGGGTCAGTGGCAGGATTGGCTGGCCGACGAGGACCAGCTGCAGGACGAGCGCGTCGCCGAGGCCCAGGAAGCCACCGTCCGCCACGAGATGCTCGTGTCGGCGATGGAGGACCTCAACGAGCGCGAGCGGCACATCCTCACCGAGCGCCGCCTGACGGACGATCCCAAGACCCTCGAGGAACTCTCGCAGGTCTATGACGTCAGCCGCGAGCGCGTCCGCCAGATCGAGGTGCGCGCGTTCGAGAAGCTGCAAAAGGCGATGATGCGCATCGCCGGCGAGAAGCGCCTGCTGACCGCCTGACGAGGCCATGGGGGATCAGGATCGCGATACCGGCGCGGAGCCTCCGCGCCAGCCCGAGGCGCCGGCGGACATCCCGCCGGCGCCTTCCGCATCCGCGCCGCGTCCGCGCGACTGGACTCCGCGCGCGACCACGGCGCAGCAGCCCGGGCTGGGCGCGCCGCCTATGGCGGACCTCCGCCCGCTGGGCGAGGAGCCCGATCCTTTCGCGTCCCGCAGCGAAGCGCCTCCACAAGCTCCTGCCCGGCGAAGGCCGGGGAAGGAAGAGCGTGCATCCAAGCCCCGCAAGCCCCTGTTCCGCCGCATCGCGTTCTGGATCCTGAAGGCAATCCTTGCCTTCCTGGCCGTCTCGATCGGCATGGTGGCGATCTACAGGTTCGTGCCGCCGCCGATCACCTGGACGCAGATCGGCGACATTGTCGGAGGCCATGGCGCCACCAAGCGCTGGATGTCGATCGACCGGATCGATCCCAACATGACACGCGCCGCGATCGCTGCCGAGGATGCGCGCTTCTGCACCCATCACGGCTTCGATCTCACTGCGATCGAACAGGCCTATGCCCGCAACCAGCAGGGCGGCCGCATCCGCGGCGGCTCGACGATCAGCCAGCAGACCGCGAAAAACGTCTTCCTGTTCCAGGGCGGCGGCTATGTCCGCAAGGCGCTGGAAGCCTATTTCACGGTCCTGATCGAGAATATCTGGGGCAAGCGGCGGATCATGGAAGTCTATCTCAACGTCGCGGAGACGGGGATCGGCACCTATGGCGTCAACGCCGGCGCGATGCGCTATTTCAAGCACGACGCCTCGCGCCTGTCTCCTCGCGAAGCCGCCCAGATCGCCGCGGTGCTGCCGCTGCCCAAGAAGCGCGCCGGCATCGATCCGCGCGGCTTCACGCGTCGTTACGGAAACGCAATAACTGCCCGCATCGGCACCGTGCGTGGTGATGGGCTGGACGATTGTGTCCGTTGATGCGGATGGGGCGATGCCGCCGATCCGCATCGCCGCCGCGCTGATCGACGACGGTGCGGGCCATATGCTGCTGGTCCGGAAAAGGGGGACCGCGGCCTATATGCAGGCGGGCGGCAAGATCGAACCGGGCGAAGCGCCGATCGAGGCGCTGCGCCGCGAACTGGCCGAGGAGATCGGCCTTGCAATCACGGATGCTCCCTGGCTCGGCCGCTTCCACGCCTCCGCCGCCAACGAGCCGGGCCATAGGGTGGAGGCAGAGCTCTTCCACCTCACCGCGCCCCATGATCCCGCGATAGCCGCAGAGATCGAGGAAGCGATCTGGGTGGCTATCGCCTGTGCCGGCAAACTCCCGCTCGCACCGATGACGCGCGAGCACGTATTGCCGATCGCCTTGAAACTGCTTGACCGATAGAATTCCTCCCCGAGCCCGCCTCGGGGAGGAATGCAGTCACTGGATCCTGTTCGCCGCGCTGTTCGCCGCGCTCTTCGCCGCGTCGCCGACATCCCTGGGTGCGTCGCCTATCTTGTCGGCCGCCTTGCCGGTCGCGTCGGTCTTCGCATCCTCGCGGCCATCCTGGTTGAACAGATAGATGGCGCCGATCACCACCGCGACCAACAGCGCCAGCCCGATCAGCAGGCTGCCGCCGCCGCCGCGACGCCCGGTTCCGCGTTCGACCATTGCACTCCTCCTCGAACTTGCCCATCGGCAACCGGCAGCTTGAAGCCCGGCGGCGGCGGGAAGCCGCTCGTCATTTTCGACAGCGCCTCCTGCGAGGCGGCGTCGGCCTTGGCGCGGGCGTCGTTGAAGGCTGCCGCGAGCAGATCCTCGAGCATGCCCTTCTCCGCCGGGTTCAGCAGTGAATCGTCGATCTGGATGCCGATGATCCGGCCCTTGGCGGAAGCCTGGACCTTGACCAGCCCGCCGCCCGACGCGCCTTCCACCTCGATCTTGTCGAGATCGGCCTGCGCCTTGGTAAGTTCGGCCTGGACGTTCTGCGCCATGGCCATGATGTCTTCGAGACTCTTCATAGATACTTCCTAACTTCCGGTCTTGCTCCAGCCGATCAGCTCGGCATCGGGAAAGGCTTCCATCGCGGCGGCGACCATCGGCGAGGCAAGCACTGCATCGCGCTCGGCCTGCTCGCTCGCCGCCTGTTCCTCGCGCAGCGTCATCGCCGGGGCCGGCACATCGACGCACAGGAGCTTCCAGTTGGTGCCGGTCAACTCCTTGAGCGCCGCCCCCAGTTCCTTGATGAAATCGAACGGCAGCGGCCGCGCCGCCGCGAATTCCACCTCGGTACCCGCGAAACGCACCGGGCGAAGATAGTCGCGCACCTGGGTGGCGAGCTGGAAGCGGCGCTTCTCCTCGAGATAGTCGGCCAGCTGGCCCAGGCTGGTGGGCATCGCCGCGCCGTTCGGCCCCGCCGCCGCGGGAGCGCCGCCGCCCGAGATGGTGACGCTGCCGCTGGCGATCTGGCGCGCGAGCTCACCCGGATCGGGCAGTTGCGAGGCATGGATGACGCGCAGCAGCGCCATCTCCGCCGCTTCGATCGGCAGCACCGCCCGCGCCACTTCATCATGCCCGCGCAGCACCAGCTGCCACAGCCGGTGGAGCGCCGGGAAGCTCAGCCCCGCCGCCCAGCGCTCGAGCGATTTCATCTCCTCGGCCGACTGGCCCGAATTGGCATCGGTGCCGAGCTTGGCGAGCGTCACAGCGTGCACCGTCTCGAGCAGCGTGCGCAGCACCGCCTGCGGATCGACGCCAAGGTCGTACTGCCCCCGGAGCGAGGCCAGCGCGCCGGGCGCGTCCCCCTCCAGCAGCAGCCCGAACAGGGTGCGAATCGCGCCACGGTCGGACAGGCCCAGCATCTGTCGCACCGCCTCGGCCTTCACGCCTTCGCCCTCCAGGCCCGCATGCGCGATCGCCTGGTCGAGGATCGACAGCCCGTCGCGCGCCGATCCCTCGGCGGCGCGGGCGATCAGCGCCAGCGCCTCGGGCTCCGCCTCGAAGCCCTCGGCCTGGGTCACTCTGGCAAAATGCTCGGCGAGCAGCTCGGCCGGGATGCGGCGCAGGTCGAAGCGCTGGCAGCGCGAGAGCACCGTCACCGGCACCTTGTTCACCTCGGTGGTGGCGAACAGGAACTTCACATGCGCCGGCGGCTCCTCCAGCGTCTTGAGCAGCGCGTTGAACGCGCTCTTGGAGAGCATATGGACTTCGTCGATGATGTAGATCTTGTAGCGCGCCGAGACGGCGGAATAGCGCGACGCCTCGATGATCTCGCGTACGTCGTCGACGCCGGTAGGGGCGGCGGCTCCCTTCGCGACAGCGTCGTTAGGGGGGCCCGGGGGGACCGCCGGGCGGGGCTCGGAGCGGCCGCGGGGAGCGATCGGGGGCCCGCCCTGCCGGCCGGGGCCGATGCAGTTGAGCGCCTTGGCGAGCAGCCGCGCGGTAGGGGTCTTGCCGACGCCGCGCACGCCGGTGAGCAGGAAGGCGTGCGCCAGCCGGTCGCGCTTGATCGCGTTGCCCAGCGTGGTGACCATCGCGTCCTGGCCGATCAGCTCGGAAAAGGTCTGCGGCCGGTATTTGCGCGCCAGCACGCGATAGGCCCCGGACGCATTCGGGTCGCGCGGCTGCGGGGGTTCGTCGAGGCCAAGCAGGGAATCGGACATCGTCTGCGTTCCTAGCGTGTTCCCGTCGCCGCGTCCAAGCCGATGGACTAAGCCCGGCATGGGAGGAATGCGATGACGATGACCAGAATGGCGCTCGGACTGGCGATGACGGCGATGCTGGCGACGGCCCCGACCCGGGCGCGCGCCGAAGACGGGCCGCTCTACCAGCTTCGCGTCTATGCGCTCCACGAAGCCAGCAGGCCCGTCTTCCATTCCCGCTTCCGCGACCACGCGATGCGAATCATGAAGCGCCACGGCTTCGACATCGTCGCGACCTGGGAAGCCCGGCACGACGGGAAGCCGGAATTCGTCTATCTGCTGCGCTGGCCCGACGAGGCGACGCAAAAGGCCTGCTGGGCGGCGTTCATGGCCGATGCGGAATGGATCGCGATCAAGAAGGCGACGCTGAGCCCCGACGCGCCGATCATGGGCGAGATAGAGGATCGGACCATGCGCCTGACCGACTATTCGCCGCCGTTCAGGCGATGGCGCGGCGGGCGCGGGCAAGAGGGCGATGCGCGGACGCGGAGGGGGACGGAGCGACCCGCAGCGAAATCGCTGCGGCTGCTTCCTTCCGGATCTGACCAGGTTGGCGACGACTGCGTCCGCCCGACTCCCGCGGCGCATATGGGCAAAGTCAGGCGGTTAGGCAAGGGCGGGAACGCAGGCACGCTCCCGCCCGAAACCCTTAGCGGTGGACGCGCACCTTGCGGCACACGCGCTGGCGATGGCCGTGATGCCACTTGGTCTTGCACACCGTGCGCCACTGGGGCCGCTTGCGATGGTGCGGACGGTGGTGCTGGATGTCCGCCTTGCCGGCGATCGCCGGGGCCGCCGGGGCAGCGGCGGCATTGGCGGCCGGGATGGCGAGGGTCGCGGCAGCGGCGGCCGCGAGGATCGGAAGCAATTTCATATCTTCTCTCTCCTGCTTGCGGGGGAAAGAGCCCCCCGATGTCGGAAACCGGAACGATCGTTTCGGTTCCATGCTCGATCCTGAAATTGAACCGATTTCGACAGGCTGAACGGATCGCTCAGCCCAGGGTCATCCGGAATCCCCCGCGTACGCCTCAGCGCCCCTGCATGTCGCGATGACCGGCCGGCATGTGCACCACCAGCCCGTCCAGGTCCGGCGTGAGCAGGATCTGGCAGGCGAGCCGGCTGGTGCGCACCGCGCCCACCGCCAGGTCGAGCATGTCCTCCTCTTCCTCCGCGGCGCGGGGCAGCCGGGCGAAATATTCGGGATCGACGATCACGTGGCAGGTCGAGCAGGCCATCTGCCCCTCGCAAGTGCCCTCCAGCGGCTGGCCGTCATTCTGCGCGACTTCAAGCAGGCGCAGCCCCGTCTCCGCCGCCACTTCGTGCCGGTCGCGCCCGTCGGCGCTGATGAAGGTGACGCGGATCATGCCGCGCGGCTCTGCCGCCGGGCGGCGGCGGCGATCCGGTCGATCGCATGGAGCAACGCGTCCTCGGTGGTATAGCGCCCGAAGCCGATGCGGATGCTCGCGCGCGCCTCGGCAGCGGAGAGGCCGATCGCCTCGAGCACATGGCTCGGCCGCCCCGATCCGCTCGCGCAGGCCGATCCGGCGGAAAAGGCGATGTCGCGCAGGTCCGACATCAGCCGGGCGACGTCGAGCCCGTCATGGCGCAGGTTGAGATTGCCGGGATAGCGGTCTCCCTGTGCGCCGTTCAGCGCCCAATCGCCGGGGATACGGGCAAGCGCCGCGCGAAAGAGCTGCTCGGCATGGGCATGATCGGCGCCGAGGCGCTGCTTGGCGAGCCTTGCCGCCGCACCGAACCCCGCGCACAGTGCGGGCGACAGCGTGCCCGAACGGCCCGCCGGCTCCTGCCCGCCGCCATGCATCAGCGGCTCCAGCGTCACGCCGTCGCGGATCCACAGGGCGCCCACGCCCTTGGGCCCGTGGATCTTGTGCGCCGAGACGGCGATCAGGTCGCAGCCATCGGGGATGCGCACCCGGCCATAGCCCTGCACCGCGTCGCAAAGGAACAGCGCGCCGGCGGCATGGGCGAGATGCGCCAGTTCCGCGATCGGCTGGATCACGCCGATCTCGTTGTTGACCAGCATCGCCGCGACCAGGCCGACGCCCGGACCGATCGCCGCACGCGCGGCGGCGAGGTCGACCAGCCCTTCGGTGCCGACCGGGAGCACGACGTCGTCCCTGCCCTTGCGGCGCTCCGCCGCCGCCGTGTCGAGCACGGCGGCATGTTCGGTAGCGATCGTCACGATCCCGCCGCTCGTGCCCTTGATCGCCCAGTTGAGCGCCTCGGTCGCGCCGCTGGTGAAGCTTACCGTCCCGCCCGGAGGCAACAATCCGGCGACATCGTCGCGCGCCACTTCCACCGCCGCCCTTGCCGCGCGGCCCTGGGCATGGGCGGAATGCGGATTGGCGAAATTGCCTTCCAGCAAGGGCAGCATCGCGGCCAGCGCCTCGGGCGCGAGCGGTGTGGTCGCCTGATAGTCGAGATAGGTCATGCGGCCCTGTTTGTGGCCTCGATCGCGACCCGGCGCCAGAGCGTCGTGAAGGCATCCACCTCCGCTTCGGTGGTATTGCGCCCGAAACTCACCCGCACCACTTCGCGCAATGCCGGCTCCTCCCAGCCCATCGCGGCGAGGACATGGCTCGGCCGCATGCTGCCCGAGGAACAGGCGCTGCCCGCCGAGACCGATATGCCGGCCAGGTCGAAGCGGATCAGCTGGGCGGCGGAGGAGACGCCCGGCATCCGATAGGCTCCGATCAGCGGACTGCGCGGACGGTTCGCGCCCACCGGGTCGCCGCCCGCCGCGACGATCGCCGTCTCCAGCCGGACCCGCAACGCCGCCATTCGCGCCAGATCCTCGGGCATCTGGACGGCAATCGAATAGCCCAGTGCACCGGGAAGATTCTCGGTGCCCGCGCGATAGCCCTTTTCCTGCCCGCCCATCGGCAGCAGCACGCCGAAATCGCGCACCAGCAGCGCACCGATCCCCGGCGGCCCGCCACGCTTGTGTGCGGAGACCGCCACGAGATCGGCATGGCGCAGCACCGCATCGTCGGCGCGCGCGGGCATCTGTGCCGCATCGACCAGCAGGATGGCGCCCGCCGCGTGCACGATAGCCGCGATCTCGGCGATCGGCTGGCGCACGCCGGTCTCGCTGTTCGCCCATTGCACTCCCACCAGCGCGCGCGGCCCCGCCGCCAGCGCGCCGCGCAACGCGTCGAGATCCAGGGCCCCGTCGCCGTCGACGGGCAGCACCTGCGCACCCTCCGAATGGCGCAACACCGAATCATGCTCGACCGCGCTGATCAGCCGGCGCGGCGCCATCGAGCGGCCAAGCGCGATCTGCAGCGATTCGCTGGCACCGCTGGTGAAGACCAGTTCGTGCGCCCAGCCATAGGCGGCGGCGACGTCGCTGCGCGCCTTCTCCAGCGCGGCGCGGGCCGCGCGCCCCTCGGCATGGGGTGAGCTGGGATTCGCCCAGTGGCGCATCCCCGCCTCCACCGCCGCCAGCGCCTGCGGCAGCATGGGAGTGGTCGCGGCATGGTCCAGATAGATGCGGTCGGCCAAGCGAATCTCGTTGTAATTGCGCAAAGGGGCGCGCTGCCTATATAGCGCCCAACGCACCGCGCTCCACAGCGCGCCTCCAATTCAAAGCAGGTCTGCCTTGCCCGAAGTCATCTTTCCCGGCCCCGAGGGGCGCCTCGAAGGCCGTTTCGCTCCCGCTCCCAAGCCGCGCGCACCGGTCGCCATGATCCTCCACCCGCATCCCAATGCGGGCGGCACGATGAACAACCGCATCGTCCAGGAAGTCTACAAGACCTTCCAGCGCCGCGGCTTCGCGACGCTGCGCTTCAATTTCCGCGGCGTCGGCAAGAGCCAGGGGACGTTCGACAACGGCATCGGCGAACTGTCCGACGCGGCGAGCGCGCTCGACTGGGTACAGAGCTTCCACCCGGAAGCGAGCAGCACCTGGGTCGCCGGCTTCGGCTTCGGCGCCTGGATCGGCATGCAGCTGCTGATGCGCCGTCCGGAAATTCGCGGCTTCATCTCGATCGCGCCGCCGGCGAACATGTTCGACTTCACCTTCCTTGCCCCCTGCCCGTCCTCGGGCATCATCATCCAGGGCGAGAATGACGAGGTGGTCACGCCGGGCGCGGTGCAGAAGCTGGTCGACAAGCTGCGCACCCAGAAACACATCACCATCCATCACGACACCATTCCGAGCGCGAACCACTTCTTCGAGCACGAGATGGACGACCTGATGAAGAGCGTGGACCGCTATCTCGACATGCGGCTCGACCCCAACTCGCCGATCCGCTGAGGGGCTGGCAGCCGCCCGCCGGACGCCGTCACCCCCGCAAGGGCGGGGCTGACGGCCGGGGGCGGACGGGCGGACCTGGCTCCGCCGCCCCTCAATCCTTCTTCAGATTCTTCGCTCCGCCCGCCAGGATCGCGGCGGTTGCCTCGGCCGCGCTGCGATAGGCTTCCTGGAACTCGGCGCTCCAATATTTGAGCTGGTCGAGCGGGATCGGCGCGCCGCTGACGGCGCAGACGACATGGGTGCCCGGACGGATCACGTCGAAATCGGACGCGTCGTAATGGAGTTCGGCGAGAAGCGACATGCGGCCCATCTAGGGGCTCGCGCCTCCTACGCCAATGCTCAGCGCGCCAGCACGCCGTCGATCCAGCGATCCACCACCCCCGTCGCCGGATAGCCGGGATCGCCCAGCGCCCGGTTGATTTCCATATGGCCGCGCAGTCCCCGGCCGGCAAAGCCCTGCACCGTCACCCGTGCGCCCGCCGCCGTGAGCGCGCGCCCCAGCGCTTCGGACTGGCGCGTACCGTCCACACGCTCCACGTGCAGGATCAGGAAGTCGCGGGCATTGGGCGCGGCGGCCTGCAAGGTGGGCGAGAGCGCGCGCTGACGGGCGGGATCGCGGCCGAACGCGGCATCATAGGTGCCGCCCATGATCCGCGGGCCATCGGCCATCTGCGCGGGCACGTCATAGGCCGCGCCGTCGAGCAGCACGACGCCGGCAAGCCGGTCCAGGCCCCAGCCCGCCTTGCGGAGATAGACGGGATCGGTCGCGACCAGCGCCGCCAGATGCGCGCCCGCGCTGTGCCCCATCACCACGATCTTGCCCGGATCCACGCCCAGCGCGCGCGCATGCCGCGCCAGATAGGCCAGCGAATCGGCGACGTCCTGCGCCTGTCCCTCCACTGTCGCGCCCGGCACGAGCCGATAGTCGACGCTGGCAAAGGCGAAACCGCGCCCGGTGAAATGGGCGATCTTCGCCGCGCCGGTCGCATTGCCCTTGTCGCCCCGCTGCCAGCCGCCGCCATGGACGAACACCACCAGCGGCGCGGCATCCCCCGCGCCCTTGTAGAAATCGAGCTTCTGCAGCTGCGCCGTGCCATAGGCGATCTCGCGCGCCGGCGCGGATTGCGCGGACGCGGGCATGGCGGCGAGCAGGAACGGCAGCAGGATCAGGGACTTGCGCATCACGCACCTCATCAGCCGGGCAGGCGAAGGATATGCGCGCGGCACACGGGCGCGTCCAACGATCTTGTGTAACCAGATGTGTCAGCCGGGCATGGGCCCGCTCGGCATTCGGAAAGCCTTCCCCGGAGGGAGAGGAATATTGGCGACACCTCGCAATGCTGATGTCGATGCGACCCTGGCGCGTTTCAGATCTGCAGGATCAGCAGATTGCCGAGGATCACGACGGCGCAGACCCACATCAGGATCGCCTTGGTCCGGTCCGCCCGGAACTGTTTCCACCCACCCCAGACGAGCGCGCCCATGGCGATCACCGCGATGCTGAGCCAGAGCGGCTCCAGGCCGGGATCGGGCATCAGCCGGCGATCAGCCAGACGAGCAGCCCGGTCATCCCGATCACGCCGCCGAACAGCGCGATCATCCGGGGATCGCCGCGATAGGCGATGCGCAGCACTCCCCAGAGGAAATAGCCGAGCGCACGCGCGCCGACGCTCATGACGTTGGCAATCACGGCGCCGAGGCGGCTGGCCACCGGGTCAGTCTTTCCCGGCAAGGACTTGGGCATAGGCATCGGGATCGGCATTGCCCCCGGAAAGGATCACGAGCAAGCCCGGCTTCACGTCCAGCTTGCCCGCAAGCAGCGCCGCCAGCGCCACTGCCCCGCCCGGTTCCACCACCACCCGCAGCCTGGCCGCGGCCCAGCGCTGGGCCGCGCGCACTTCCGCCTCGCTCACCGCCAGCCCGGTCGCCCCCCGCCGCGACAGCACGTCGAAAGTCAGCGGCGAGACGCGCGTGGTCTGCAGCGCGTCGCATGCCGTGGGCGGCGGATTGTCTCCCACCGGCTCGATCCACCCGGCATCGAGGCTGCGGCGCATATCGTCCCAGCCCTCGGGCTCGACGGTGACGATCTCGGCATCGGCCAGCGCCAGCGCCAGGCCCGCCGCCAGCCCGCCGCCGCCACAGGGCACCAGCACGTTCGCGAAATCGGGCAACCGGGCCTCGACGATCTGCGTCATCGCCTCGATCCCGGCGCTCCCCTGCCCCTCGATGATCCAGGGATCGTCGAAGCTCGGCACCAGCGTCGCGCCGCGGGCATGGGCAAGGTGCGCGGCGATCTTCTCGCGGCTCTCGGTCATCCGGTCATAGGAGACGATCTCCGCGCCCATCGCCAGCGTCGCGTCGCGCTTCACCCTGGGTGCGTCGGCGGGCATCACGATCACCGCCGGGATGCCAAGCTTCTTCGCCGCCCAGGCGACTCCCTGCGCATGATTGCCCGAGGAAAAGGCGACCACGCCCTTCTCGCGCGCCGGATCGTCCAGCGCAGTGAGCCGATGCCAGGCGCCGCGGATCTTGAACGCGCCGATCGGTTGCAGGCACTCGGCCTTGAAGCACACCGGCACTCCACGGATTTCCTGAACGAACAGAGGAGTTTGCGGAAGGATCTCGGCGACCTTCGAGGCAGCGTCGCGAACGCCCGCGCGTGTAGGTTGTCGCACAATTGTCACAATTCACCCCCGCCGTAATATTCCGGGCCTCGAATCACTTTACACCCCGATCCAACGTCCTTATGTGCCGCCTTCCGCTGCCCCATGGGACTTCCAACCGCAAGGCAGCTTTTGTCAACGATCGCCGTAAGGCACTTGGAGGTCCCTTGAGTTGCACAAGCATCATCGCGCGCTGGGGTTAGCGCCCCTCTCGACCGCCGGCTCCACCGTGACCGGCCTCGACATCGCCAAGCAGGGTCCGGTTCAGCCGGTCACGCTCGTCCGTCCGCACGCCGCGGCACGGGCCGCCCGGTTCTTCGTCGAGAAGTTCCCGGGCAGGGCAATGTATGCCGTGAAGGCGAATCCCTCGCCCGAACTGCTGCGGATCCTGTGGGACAATGGCATCGCCACCTATGACGTGGCGTCGATCGGCGAGGTTCGCCTGGTCGCGCGCACGCTGCCGGAAGCGACGCTCTGCTTCATGCACCCGGTCAAGGCCGAGGAAGCGATCGAAGAGGCGTATTTCACGCACGGCGTCCGCACCTTCTCGCTCGACAGCCTCGAGGAGCTGGAGAAGATCGTCCGCGCCACCAGCCGCGACGGCGTGGCCGCGAGCGACCTGACGCTCTGCGTGCGCCTGCGCGTCTCGTCGGAGCATTCGAAACTCAGCCTCGCGTCGAAGTTCGGCGCCGGCCCGGGCGAAGCCGCCAAGCTGCTGTTCGAGACCCGCCAGGTCGCCGATGCGCTGGGCATCTGCTTCCATGTCGGTTCGCAGGCGATGTCGCCGGATGCCTATTCGAACGCGATGGAGCGCGTGCGCGCGGCGATCGTCGAGTCGGCCGTCACCGTGGACGTGATCGACGTCGGCGGCGGCTTCCCCTCGGTCTATCCGGGCATGACCCCGCCGCCGCTCGAAGCCTATTTCGAGACGATCCACCGCGCGTTCGAGAGCCTGCCGATCTCCTATTCGGCCGAGCTCTGGGCCGAGCCGGGCCGTGCGCTGTGCGCCGAGTACAGTTCGATCGTGGTGCGCGTGGAGCGCCGCCGCGGCGCGGAGCTGTACATCAACGACGGCGCCTATGGCACGCTGTTCGATGCAGCGCACATCGGCTGGAAGTTCCCGGTCGAGCTGCTGCGCGAGCCGGAATCGAACGCCAAGGACGTCGAGTTCAGCTTCTACGGCCCGACCTGCGACGATCTCGACTACATGAAGGGCCCGTTCCTTCTGCCGGCCGACACCCGTTCGGGCGATTATTTCGAGATCGGCATGCTGGGTGCCTATGGCTCGGCGATGCGCACCGCGTTCAACGGCTTCGGCACCGACGCGACCGTCACCGTGACGGACGAGCCGATGGCCTCGATGTATGTCGAGCTTTCGGAACGCCGCCCGGCGTGGAACGTCGTAAAGCTGTAACGTCACAGGTCTTTAAGTTCGTCACCCCCGCGAAGGCGGGGATCCATTCTGGCTGGTAACAGTGAGGCTCACTGCATTCGGCGAAAATGGATCCCCGCCTGCGCGGGGATGACGGATTGTTGTTTCGGGGCTATCGGCCCCGCATCTGGGTTACCGCGTCCCCTTTGAATGACGGCGGCATGGCAAGATATGGGAGACCCCATCATCGACATCAAGTCGTTCGACGCGCGCCCGATCGTCGACGCGATGGCCGATATGAGCTTCACCAGCCGCGACCTCGGCCGCGCCACCAAGATCTACAACGACATGCTGGCCGACAAGGACTGCACCGTCGTCCTGGTGATCGCCGGCTCGACTTCGGCCGGCGGCTGCATGGACCTCTATGCCGAGCTGGTGCGCAACAACATGGTCGACGTGATCGTCGCCACCGGCGCCACCATCGTCGACATGGATTTCTTCGAGGGCCTGGGCCACAAGCACTATCAGGCGCTCGAGATCCCCGACGACGACACGCTGCGCTCGCTCTATATCGACCGCATCTACGACACCTACATCGACGAGGAGCAGCTCCAGGACTGCGACCACACGATCAACAAGATCGCGGAATCGCTCGATCCCAAGCCCTATTCGTCGCGCGCCTTCATCCGCGAGATGGGCAAGTATCTCGTCGAGCACGGCAAGAAGGACAACAGCCTGGTCAAGCTCGCCTATGAGCATGACGTGCCGATCTTCTGCCCGGCGTTCGTCGACTCGTCGGCCGGCTTCGGCCTGGTCAAGCACCAGGTGGACGCCGCCAAGGAAGGCCGTCCGTACATGGTGCTCGATGCCATCGCCGACTTCCGCGAGCTCACCGAGATCAAGATCCAGGCGGGCACCACCGGCCTGCTGATGATCGGCGGCGGCGTGCCGAAGAACTTCATCCAGGACACCGTCGTCTGCGCCGAGATCCTCGGCCATGAGGATGTGGAAGTGCACAAATACGCCGTGCAGATCACCGTCGCCGACGTGCGCGACGGCGCCTGCTCGTCCTCGACCCTCCAGGAGGCGGCGTCGTGGGGCAAGGTCAACACCGGCATCGAGCAGATGGTGTTCGCCGAAGCGGGCTCGGTCATGCCGCTGCTGGCGTCGGACGCCTATCATCGCGGCCATTGGCGCGAGCGCGTCAAGCGCGGCTGGGCGAAGCTGTTCGCCTGATCGCCTGCCTCAGGACGAAGGAAACGGGGCGGCCGGGGACATTCCCGGCCGCCCTTTTCCTTTGCCGGTCAGCGCACGAAGAAGGCGGTGCGCGCGACGCCCGCATTGTTGGTCGGCCCCATCCATGCGCGGACCTCGACGTCGTAGAGGCCGGAAGCCGTGGCCAGGAGGCTCGCGGCGAACGTGCCCGATACCGCGTCGAATTGCAGTCTCACCGGGCGAAAGGCCGTGCCGTTGACCGTCACATGGGCTTCGACCTCGGCATCGCTCGCTTGCCAGGGGCCATTTTGCGAGAGCGCGCAGCCGCACAACATGGTGACCCCCACGCGCAGCCCCACCCTCTCGCCCTTCTTCGTCCACTGATAGGCGACGGGATCGGCGATATCCACGATCAGCCCGGGCAGTTCGATCAGCCAGCCGTCCCCGGCGGTCAGGTGATGCCCGGGCAGGATCCATTGCGTGCTGGTCGCGGTCGTCACCGCCTGGGGCTGGCCGAGGGGGCCTGTCGCCTGCACCGTCACCCGGCGCGGGCGGTCGATGTCCAGCCGGGCCCGGAACACGGCGGAATCCGCGTCGGACTTCCTGGCGCCCCGTTCCCCGCCCATGATCCGCTGGGTGTCGCCCGTCGTGCCCGAAGTCGTGCCCTGTGCGAGCGTCTCGCCGGTATCGGCATCGGTCAGGACGATCCGGACAGGCGCGGCATAGCCGCCGAGGAACTTGGCACCGCGCGCGATCACGCGGACGTCCACATCGGTCGGATCGGCCATTGCCGGCTGGGCCAGGAAAGCGGCCGCGCACATCGCGAGACCCGGGCAGAAACGCATCGTCATGCTCCTCGAAGAAGAAAATGGATGGCATCGCATCAGTTGGCGGCCGGCGGCGAGGCAAGATCCCTGAGGATCGCCGCGATCCGCGCATTGCCCGGATCGAGCGCCAGCGCACGCGCATAGCTTGCGCGCGCGGCTTCGATGCGCCCCAGCGCGCGACAGGCTTCGCCAAGGCTGTCATGCGCGTTCGACGAACCGGGAAACCGCTGCACGTTCCACGCGAACGGGAACAGCGCGGCTTCCACGTCGAGGATCTGCATGGCGTCATAGCCGACGCGGTTCACGATCGCCTGGCGCCAGCGTCCGGAAGCGAGGCCGCGAAACAGCTCCTCCTCCCGCAGTTCGGTCGCGCGTGCAGCCCCCGGCATCACCAGATCGGCGAGCAGGGTCGCCAGCCGGTGCCGGTCGAAGGTCGAGCGCCCGCCATTGTCGAAATAGATCACGGTCGCACAATCGCCCGGATCCGCCGTCCGGAAGAAATGCCGCCAGACCAGGCGGACGTCGCCGCCATGGCCGACGATGGTGACGTCGCCGTGCCGGTAATATTCCCAGCCATGGCTGTGCCAGGCGGCCGCACCGCCAGGCATCGGAAAGGGCGCCCAGGACGCACGCAGCGCCCCGAGCGGCAACAGGTCGCCGCGCAGCAGCGCCTGGCTCCACCGCACCATGTCGGCCATCGTCGTGAAGACCCCCGTCGAACCGAACGCATAGTTCGGGATGGACGGCAGCGCGAATGGAGCCGGCGGCCCGCCGCGCCCGAGGATCGGCCGATAGCTCGATACCAGCCCCGGCAATCGCACCGCGCCGTCCGGATAGCCGGTATGATAGCCGGTGCGGCGCATCCCGGCCGCCCGGAACTGGCGGGCCGCCAGCGCGGTGAGCGCGGCGCCGCTGGCCTGCTCCAGCGCCATGCGGGCGAACAACATGTTGGTCTGGTTATAGTCGTTGCGGGTGCCGGTCGCGAAGCGCAGCGGCTTGTCGCGGACGGCAGCGAGCGCCTGGTCCTCGGTCGGCGCGACGAAATCCGGGATATAGTCCGGCAACCCCGACACATGGGCAAGCGCCTGCGCCAGCGTGATCCCGCGCCACGCTTCCGGCAGCCCGTCCCGGACCCGGGCGAGCGGCGTGGACAGGTCGAGCGCTCCGCGCCCGACGGCCTTCGCCAACTCGACGATCAGGAACAGCTTGGAGACGGAGAAGATGGGATAGACGGATCGGGCCGTGATCCGCGCGCCGGTATCGCGATCCGCCAATCCGGCGTGGCGGACATGGACGAGCCTGCCGCGCCGCAGCACCGCCGCGGAATAGCCGACCGTGCCATAGCCCGATGCCGTGGCGTCGAGCAGATCGTCCAGCCGCTTCGCCATCGACGCGCCGGCGAACGCGCACGCCGCCGGCATGGGGAGTGCCGACGCCGCCATCCCCGCCAGGCCGAGGCCCAGGACATGGCGCCGACCGGGCAGGAGCAGGTCATCCTCTGACGGCATTTGGCGATTCCCTTGCGTGATGCGTGTCGATCGGGAATCGGCTATCGTACCCGGCCGAAAGGGCCGAATGACATCTCGTGACCTGATCTGACATCGGGCGACCGGACCGGCATGGGCGTTTCTTTGTAGTGGACGATGTGATGCTTCGCTTCGACGATTTCCGCCTGGATCCTGCCGCGCTGCAGATCTTCCGGGGAGACGCGCAGCTCGATGCGCCGCCGCAGGTGGTGGAAGTCCTCGGCTATCTGATCGACAATGGCGGGGGGGGCGCGGGGCGGGCGGGACAGCTCCCGCGGGTCTGGGCCCCCGCCCGGGCGCGGGGGGGGGGGCCGCCCGCAGC
>Ga0066256_1001727_pt1 | contig 27820 bp, 11 predicted proteins | sample ThiBio_1000_biof_FD_87107 | JGI IMG/M metagenome (GOLD analysis project Ga0066256, IMG submission 87107) | Wastewater bioreactor microbial communities from Cape Town, South Africa - Thiocy_expt_1000_biof (version 2) | ecosystem: Engineered > Bioreactor > Thiocyanate-remediating >... | reverse complement strand
GTCTCTGAGGGGCGCAGCGGTCTTTCTCGTTTTGTTGGCCCACGTCCGTGGCTTTGTTCGCCGTCTGTTCTGTGCCCTGCCCCCTGCCCCCCCCCCCCCCGCCGGCGGCCGGGCGCGTCCCCCCCCCCCCCCCCCCCCCTTGTGGTCGACGCCGCCGCCATGAATGGAGGCGGGCGGCATTGCGGGCATCGTGGTGGGGGTGGTGGTGGTGGGTGCGGCGGTTACGTTTGTGTTCCTATGGCTGCGGTACGCCAAGCTGGTGCGCAGCATTGAAGCTGCCAATGCCGCTGCTGCACTGAGTGCGGGGCGGGTGGTGGGCGGCCAGCCACCACCTGACCCTGGAAGGCACCGAGGTGGGGCGCCGTCGGTGGCGGCAGGAGCAGCAGCGGTGCCGGGTGGCCACATAGAGCGAGAAGGTAGCCGCGGGAGCGTGGTGCGCGGCGGCTCCTTTGCTGCTGGCGGCGGCAGCAGCGGCGGTAGTGGCGGCGACAGCGGCGGCGGGGCGCCAGTAGAAGGTGTGCGAGAGCGGGCGCCGTCAGCCGCTGGTGGTGGGGCTGATGGCGGAGGCCGGCATCGAGCGCCGTCTGCGGGCAACAGCGGCAGCCGGACGCGCGCGCGGACGTCGTCGGCTGCGGCGACGGCCGGATCGTCGGTGCCGCTGCCTGCAATAGGGGAGGATGACGGGCTTGAGGTGTTGACGGTGGAGGTTGGCGGGGAGATGTCGCTGGAGATACCAACGCATGGCAACCTGCTGCATGGCCACGCGGTGACCGCGGCCGCCGCGCGCGCGTCACAGCGCAACTTGCTGGGTGCGGCTGGCGGCCGTGCCACCCGCACCCATGCACCCACATTTGCCACCGGCACAGTGGGGGTAGTGGATCTGGGGCGCAAGTCGCACGCCGCGACATCAACGCTGGCGTCGCCGGCGGCATTCGCACGGCGTGCCGAGGCGTTCATGGGCGCGACGCTGCCAAAGCACCTGCTGGCTGACATCATGCAGGCGGTGACAGAGTCGGCGGAGGCGGTGATTGCGTCCATTGATGACGACGCATCCGGGCTACTGGCGTCGTCATCCAGCGAGTCAGGCAGCGGCGACGATGGCGAGCCGCCACCGAGAGGCGATGACGCTGCCGCTGCGGCAGTTGGTAGCGGTGGCGGCGGCGGCGCGTCACCACACCCACTACCGGTGCGCGAGCGCAGTATGGTGCGCAGGGCAACCAGTTGGCGCAATCTGCACCCCGAGGTGCTGGATGCGCTGGTAGATGCGGCACTGGCATCCGCATCGTCGCACTTGGCAGGCACCGGCGGCGGTGGCGGCGCTGGTGCGTCCACAGGCAGCACGACTAGGCCGCCACGAACGACACTGACGTCAGGCGCGCGGCAAGAAATGAAGGCGGCAGCGGTGGCGGCCGGCGTGGCGGTGGCAAAAGGTCGCGTGCCAGCGAGGCGGCGGCTGCGCGGCTCCGTCTTGCCACCCGCCACGCCATTTCAGCCGCCGCCGCTGCGCCCCGAGATCAGCCGGTTTGAGGGCATGAACCCGCTGGCTGCCGTCATGACCCCGCAGCACCGGCGGACGGTGACGGCGGCGGGTGCGGAAGGTCGCACATATGTTGCCGTGCAGCCGCCGTCATTCTGCACCTTTGTGATTGACGTCCTGCTGTCAGCCTGCGGCTGCTACGCGTGTCGCGACCGGTGCGCATCGCGCCGGCTGCCGCTGTATGGCGCCCAAGCGGCGCCACCGCCAGCGGTGCCCACCGGCGGCGCGCGTAGGTCCAAACTGGCTGCTGCGTTTGCCGGCGGCGGCGGCGGGGGTCGGGCACGCAAGGCGCCACCGATGCGCATCTCGGTGTATGATGCGGCGGGCGAGGACAGCGACGACAAGGCAGTGGGCCTGCCACGGGATGCCAGCAGTGATGAGTTACGTTCGCCTGCGCCTCCACCGGATGCCGCGTCGTCGCGCCATGGTGTGCGGCGCATCACGTTGGCGGCCGCGCGGCTGCCGCCCACAATTGTGGAGCGCTCGCGGTCATCCCTGATTGAGGCGCCCACCGTGGACGCGCATGCTGCCATCCGGCGGCAGACATCGCGCCGTCTCACTCTTGCGCCCGCGGCAGCCGTGACGGAACGCGTGGCATTTGACAACACGGTGGAGCCGTTGCGCATCCGACGCGTGACTCACGCCATGATGGAAGGCGCTGCTGACGCCGCCGTCGACCCATCGGCGCGGCCGCCGTCATCTGGCGCCGCTGCACCTGTGTTGCAGGGCGTCACCCCGCCCGCCGCCACCCTCGACGTATGATTAACGGCCTGACGACGGCCGTCATTGTGTGCACCCTTCTACCCAGCCTCGGCAGGTAGCTGTGTATTGTGTAGCGTGTGCCCCTCTGCCTTGGTTACTATCTGTCTGACAGTGTCTGTGACTCCCCGCCGCAGCTGCCATTGGGACACTGGTTGCAGTCTCGCTGTTGCTCACTCGGTGCTATCTATGATACATTACCCTCCTGATTTATTTATTTGTCACGCTTGCCCTCACCAATCCAGGCCTGCCCAATACAACTGGCATTGCTTTGAAAGTTGGGTGGCAACCGTCTATAGCGTGGAGCAACGGCTTACTGACAACAAGCAGCATGGAACATTATCATATAGATACACTGCGATGGGGGGCACAAGACGGCACAAGGGGGGTCACTGACGTTATACAGGTGCAGCACCACCGGCGGCCGGTGGTGCTGGTGGGGCGGCAGCGCCGCCGCCGCCGCCGCCGCCTCGTGCACCTCCACCTCGGCTAGATGACGCCGGCAGGGAGTGGGACGGCGCATGTGAGCCACCGTCACCGTCGCCAGGTTCGTCGGCATCGCCCGCACCACCACCACCACCACCACCTCCGCCGCCGCCACGTGCGCGGTCCACCGCAGAGCGCGCGGCTGTCCACCAACCCGACACCGCCGCCGCGGCACGATCACGCAGGCTACCAGCACCTGCGGGTGCCACGCCGGTGTCAACCTCCACATCGCGTCGGGCCGCATGCAGCCGGCCGCCGTCCATGTATGCGCGGGACCCAGCACCAACGGCGGTGGCGCCGGCAGCGGCGGGCGGCGCGGCGATGCGCGTGAACTCGGGCGACACGGTGATGCAGGGCAGGCGCGGCGACAAGGCGGGGTTCATTTTGAGCGACAGGATGCACAGCACAAGCACGTTGGCCGCCAGCATCCAAAAGTGGAGGTCAGACACCCACGCGGTGGCACCGGCGCCAACCAGGTAGCCGGCAAGGATGCCGCTGGCGTGGCCCAGGAAGGAGGCGCGCGGCACAATCAGCTGCGTGATGCCCAGCCACACCCACGGCGCCAGCCAGTAGGGCACCGAGAAGCCGATGGGCAGGGGCACGGAGCCGGATGGCTGCATAATCATGAGCAGCGTCATGAGGCCAAATATGACGGCAGAGAAGCCGACGGCAGGTGCCACACCCCAGTCGGCGCGCCCAAACCGCTTGACCGCCACGTGTGTGATGCCCAGGAAGAGGGCCATGCACAGCAGCAGCAGCGTGACAAGCAGCCGCGCGTACGCCGCCGTGCCCAGCGCCGTCTCCAGTATCCCCACGGAGGTCATTGACGCCATGTTGAACAGGATGTGCATCAGGTTGGCGTGCACCAGCTGCGCTGAAATGATGCGGTACAGCTGCCGCTGCCGCACCGCGGTGTCATACGACACCGACACCTCCTCCACGCCCAGCCGCCGGTTCCACATCACAAACCACAGCACGCTGCAAAAGAGGATGAGCGCGCAGTTCAGCGGCGCCGACACCACCGCCTCCACCAGGGTTGACCCCATGGCGGCGGCTGCCAAGGGGGAAGGGGATTGTTTGCCCTTGCTGTCACTCACTCGTCTCCCGCCCTCTGACACACTTGGCTATTGTTGGTGTCAACACCGGTGCACCGTCATGAACCGCAGTTGCGCGCATCTACCGACACCGTAGTCGTGCGCCGTTTTTCTCCCATTATTGCAAGGTGCCGCTGGGCCGTGGGTTGTTATATTCATTGGCATTCGCCGCGGCCTTTCTGCCTCGTCCCTCACACGGCCACGGCGTTCTCGTGCCGGTATCCTTGCGGGCCGCATCCTTCGTGATTGGAAGGGCATTTCAATCACACGCCAGCACAGGTGCTACCGCCGCTTGTAGATGCACGCCTTGAGCGCCGGGATGTCGTCGTCATCGTCGCCGCCACCGCCACCGCCAAACCGACGGCCGCCGTGGCGGTCATGCCGGTCGCCGCCGCGGTGGCCACCATCGCGGCCGCCACCGCCACCGTGCGCAAACCGCTTGGCAGCGGGATGCCGGTCATCGTCATACGCCGACGCCGCGCCGCCCGTGCGGCGGAACTGCATCGTCACAAACATGGTGTTGCGCTCGTCCACGCGGTCCAGTGCAAACCCAAGGCGCTGCACCGCGACAACAAAGGCTGCCACGCCGGGTGACCGCACGCCCCTGTTGCCGCCGCCACGGCCACGGCGATGCCCCTCGCCACCACCGCCGTCGCCACCGTCGCCGTCATCATCATCGCGGTCACCGTCGGTGTCAGCGCGCCGCCGCTTGCTACCAGCGCCACCGCCGCCTCCGCCGCCGCCACCACCACCACCGCCGCCGCCGCCGCCGCCGCCAGAACCCTCAAACCGGCTGCGCACCTCTGCCACCAGCAGCACGCCGCCGGTGCGCAGGACGCGCGCGCCCTCCCGCAGGAAGTCCATGTAGTCGGTGCCCATGAGCGACAGGCAGTACACGGCAATGTCGACGGATGCGGGCGGCAGCGGCACGTGCGCAATGTCGCACGCCGTCACGCGCGGGTTGGCCGCCACCAGGTCAAACGAGTGCACCATGTTGGCCACCGACGCCGCCAGCCGCGCCTCGCCGCACCCAAAGTCTGCCACCACCGCATCAGGCCGGTGCGCCACCGCGTCAATGAAGGTATCCAGCGGGTTCACCGGCCAGCCCTCCACCTGCGCGCGGTACCCGGCGTGGTACGCAGTGAACAGCGCTGGCTCCGCCTTCATCATGCGCAAGCTGTCGCGCCCCGCCTGCGTGTACAGCCGCTCATTGATGAACCGGAACTGCCCGCCCTCCAGCTTGGCACGCATCTTGGCTTGCAGCGCCGTCAGCTTGGGCCCGCCCGCCGCCGCCACCGCCGCTGCTGCTGCTGCGCCAGTGCCAGTGGGCTTGGGGACGACCAGTGGATGTGGTGGCAGCGGCGTTGACTTTGGCGGCCGCGGTGGCGGCGGCAGAGACGGTGCGCGGCTGCCACTGCCTCCTACCGGTGGCGCGCCCGCTGCCTTCCCGCCTCCAGCACCGCCTGCGCCGCCAGCACCACCAGCTCGACCAGCACCGCCGTGCGTGCCACCCACCGAGCTGCCACGCGCGTGCTTTGCACCCTTCCACCCATGTGCCGCCTTCCCGCCGCCCTCCATTTCACAGCAGCGCCCGTTGTCTAGTTGCTGCTTGCTCGCGGATGCAGGACTTGGGTCGGTTGGTGTGCGCGAAGCTGGGTTGTGTGTTCCAGTTGCGGTGTGGTATGTGTGTGGGTGGTGTGGTGCGGCAGTGGTGCCAGAGTGGGAGAGGGGGGAGGAGGGGGTGGAATGCGACAAATCAAATAATGCAAAAGTGGCAATGCCACATAAAAGCAACGCCGTAGTTATGAACAAATCAGTATACTCTCCCGACTCCCACTGCAAGCACGCGTTTTAATTGCGTGTTTGATTTTTGCAATTGTTGCCAACCACCTGCCACACTGGTGCTACAAACAGGTGCAACGCATAACGCAGGTGGGAATGGCAGCCTCCCTGCCGCCGGTCAAAGGGACGTGGGACGCGGTGCTGGACTTCCTGAGCAACCTGTTTGTGGTTAACTTTGCGGGCGCGCTGTCCAGCGAGCTGGGCACCATGGCAGCCATGACGGCACCCGCCGCACCAGCACCTGCTGGAGCGCCGTCAGCGTCTGCAGTGCCACCGTCTGGAGGAGCAGCGGCAGCGGCAGCAGCAGCGACGACGACACAAACAACACAAAGTGGCAGCGCCGTTGCCGCTGCCGCTGCATTTGAGCGCGCATATGCGAACCACACGCTGCGATGGGTGGATGCGCCGGACATTGTGGAGGTAGTTGCGCCACCGCCACCATCGTCAGGAGGTGCTGGTGGAGCCGGCGGCAGTAGTGGAGGAGGAGTGCACCTGCAAGCAAAGCTATGACAATGTTGTTGTGCAAACAGATTCAAACGGAACAACCAGTCACACACATACAAGTCTTTAGGCAACCGCGCCACCGCGCTCCAGCACAAACAGGTCGCCAATGACGTCCTCCCCCGCGTTGCGCCGGATGGGCCGGCGCTCCACCTCCACCACCCGGAAGCCGTGCTCGGCGGTAAGGCGCTCCACGTAGGAGCGCGCATGCACGCAGCGGCCGGTGCCAGTGAGGCGGTAGGTAGGTGTCGCCGACGCCGACGCCGGTGGCGCCGTTAGGTCCGCCTCGGTGGAAAACAGGAACAGGGAGCGGCCGGTGGGGGGCGCAACCGCCGCCACGGCGGCAAACACGGGCGCCAGGTCGGTAATGTACACAAACACGTCGGCCGCCAGCATGAGGTCATACGTCTTGGCAGCGGCGGCGGCGGCGGTCAGCCACGTCACAATGTCAGTCACATCCAGCGCGTCATACAGGCGTCGCTCCGCCGCCTCGCCTACCATCTTGGCGCTCAGGTCCACGCCTTCCAGCACTGCCACGTGGCGCCGCACCTCCACGCCCGCCAGGCCGGTGCCGCACCCCAGGTCACCACACCGCGCCCATCTCGGCCGCCCCGCCTCCGGCGCGGCACCCGCATGCTTCAGCGCCAGCGCCGCCAGCACGCCAGGCGTGCGGTACCCCAGCGCGCCTGTCAGGTGGTGGTCAAACGCCTTGGCGTAGCCGTCAAAGAGGCGTGCAATGTAGGTGTGCGGCACGGCGGCGTCGCCGGCTGCCACCGCCGGCACACCTGCCGCGCGTGCCTTGGTTTCGGCGCTCAGGTCGCTGGCGTGCGCCGCCAGCAGCACGCGCACCCAGTACGCTGCCAGCTCCTCGTTGCCGCTGCGCGCCGCCAGCACGTCCAGGTAGCGGTTGGCGGCGGCGTCCCATGCGTGCACGCGCTTCAGCGCAATGGCGTGCACGTACAGCAGGCGCGCGTTCTTGCCGCGGCTCCACTTCACCGCCTCGCCCATCGCGGTGGCCGCGTCCTCGTTGCGCCGCAGCAGCTTGTACGCCACGCTCAGGTTCTTCCAGGCAATCACCAACGACGGCGCCAGTGTGGTCGCGCGCTCCAGCACGCCTACCGCCGCCGCAAGCTCACGCTGGAAGCTTGCCGCCGCCGTCGCGCTGTCGTCGTCGTCGTCGTGCGTGAACGCGGAGCAGTTCTCCAGCAAGTAGTGCCCATACCGCGCATACAGGGTGGCGGCCTCGTACGGCGACGCCGCCCGCGACTCAATGTTTGCACGCCCCAACTCTGCCAGCACCACCGCCTCCAACCGCGCCTCAACTGTCACGGGCTGCACCGCCAGCAGCGCGTTTGCCAGCAGGATGCACACGTTGGGATCGCCTGGCGCCAGCGCCAGCGCCCGGCGATACAGCGGGATGGCAGCGGCAGCGCCTGTCGCGTCATCCCGCCGATGCGCTAGCGTGGCTGCTCGCATCACAGCGCCAAAGTCATCGCTGACGGCTGCCTCTTCAGGCGTCAGCACTACTACCGGCGCTGGCGGTGCGGCTGCAGCTTCTTTTCCGGCGTGGCTGCCTTCTGCCGCCCCGCCGGATACTGCCGCCGCCTCTGCCATTCTCGTTGTACCGCGGGTACCAGCACAGGAAGCTACTGGGGCCGGAGTCACACTGCTATGTGCCTGCTGCTGCTTCTAACCCACGTTGCCTTTAAACGCCGCAGACACAGCGGACACCGCAGACACAGCAGCCGACAGACAGGCACCAGACACCACAAACGAGGCGGCTGCTGGTAGGTTGCTACTTCCAGGTTGGTACCCGTACAAATCACGCGATACAAACAAACAAACGCGCGCTGGTTCAGAACAAATACATGGGAGGGTGCAATACGGCATATATTTGCGTGATTTTATGGCGTGGTTAACATTATCTCATTTGCGTAACTAGCGCGTGGTGTGCCGCAGCGGTTTCAAATGGCGCTGGTAGGCAGCTCCACAGCAACTAAACAACGGGGAATAACCCGCGAGTTTGATGGATATGTGCGCTTTCAAGGTAGCCGCCGTAAGTGCAATGCGTTGTGATTTGCAAATGTGTGTGGCTATCTGTAGACGGACTCGATGCGCCGGTTAATTTTGGCGTTTTTGCATCCTTGGCGGGCGGGTCGCACTTTTTCACGACCAGCCTGCGCGTCGGCCTGGCAGGTAGAAGTGACAAGCAGATCTTTGCGGCGGGCGCATTATTGGGCGTCCAAGGCGCAATCCCTACCCCGCCCATCCCAGTGTTTACATCAAACATGGCTGCTGCTGCTGCTGCTGCTGCCGCAGCCGCAGCAGCTGCGGCGGCGGCGATGGAGGCTGATCGGCGTGCCGCTAGTGTGCGTGCCGCGCCTCCTCACGACAGCGGGGGCCGCGGCGTGTATGTGCCGTCGGAAGGCTACAGTGGCCGTGTTCGCGCTGATGGCGGCGCGGATATGCGCTTCAAGGAGAGCAAGGCATACTACGACGGCGGGTCGATGCGCTACAAGGGCGAAATCGCCTAGCCCTACACTGTTGGTGGTGGTACAACTACAAGTACCAGCGGAGATGCCAACACAAAGCTCACAAAGCCCAATGTGCGGTAGCATTTTGGTACAATCTGTTATTTAAAGCCCCACAACCACCACCCCCTACGCCCAGTACTCATTGCCGCGTAGGCGCGCCAGCAGGTCAGCGGCGTGCGACGCGCCGCCCGCCGCGTCAGACATGCGCGACAGCGCCACCACCACCACGCGCACCTGCGACCGGAACGTGGCTTGCAGCTTGCCCAGCTCCGCCCCCGCACCCGGCGCCGGAGCTGCCAGCGTGTCATACACCAGCCGTGCAAACCGCAGCACAGTGGCCATCACACCCGCCAGCAGCCGCTCGCCCGCCGCGGTCGTCGCAGCGTCGCCGCCGCCGCCGCTGCTGCCGCCAAGCGGGTCACGGACGAGGCAGCGTGCTAGCAGGGTGCGCAGGTAGGCGTCGTGTGCGGCGGTGAGGTCGCGCATGGAGGACGCGGCGGGCAGGGCCGACGTCATGAACGCCGCCGTGGGCGCCTCCAACGCCTGCGCCGCCACGTACGCCTCCAGCGCCGACACAAAGTAAGCCGCCTCGTGGCGGAAGCGGTGCACGGCGGCGGGCACGCGGACGTGACGCAGGGTGAGGAAGAGGCGACGCACCTCAAAGCTGACGCGGCGGAGGCGCAGCAGGAAGGCGTGCACCGCAGCGTAGCGCGCCAGTGCAGCGGGTGACAACAGAGCCGCCAGTGGGTGCGCCGCCACGCCGCCAGCGGCGGGCGCACAAAACAACCGGGCGGCGCTGAGCGGCAGCAGGGTGGCGCCCGCCCAGTCAAACACAGGCACCAGGGCATCGGTGGCACGTACATCCCAGCCGTCAAATGGCGCCTCCAGGTCGGCGGTGCCGGCACCCGCGTACGAGAAGCAGTGCATGAAGGCGGCTGCGGGGGGCGTGGCGCAGTGCAGCCGCGCGCCGCGCAGCAGGCCCGCCCCGTCTTCCACGCCCGCGCCCGCCTGCGACGCCAGCAGCAGCTCGGTGCGCCGCGTCACCTCCTCTGTCAGCTCGGCTGCCGCCTCCACCAAGCCCGCCTCGCCTTGCGCAGCGCGTAGCACGCCGTTCGCCAGGTTGACGGTCAGCCCCAGCGGCAGCGCGGCGGTGGCAAGTGCCGCCACCGACGGCGCGCCACCCGTGGGCGCCAGCCGCTCAAACAAGCCCTCACAAAACACGGTGGCCACCTGGCCCTCCCCCAGCAGCATCCACGCGCGCAAGCCGCGCAGGTGCGCCACGAGGTCGTACTTCAGCACCGACAGCGCCACAGCGGCGCGATCCAGCAACGCTAGGTGTGCCGCCAGCGGCCGCGCCACCAGGGTGGCCCACGCCGTCGCGCCGCCCACCGACAGCGCGCCGGCGGCAGGGGTATGATTCGGCACGCCACTGCTGCGGGCGCCACCAAACGGCGACCACACTGGCGACGTGACCGCTGCTGCCACGCCAGCGGGCAGCCACGCCGTGCCGTCACTGATGGTCGCCGAGGTGGCAGTCGACTTGGGCGGCGCCGTACGCCGCACGACGGCGGCAGGTGACGCGGCAGTCTCTGCCTGTACCGGCGGCAGTATGGGCAACGTCAATGCAGCGTCGTCTGCAGTGGCAGCGACAGCGTCCCGCTCGCCATACATCAAGGTCTGCACCGTGGACGTGCCGCCACTCGGCGCCGTCACGCGCACGGTGGGCACAAACGCCTCGATGGTGCCGCCCGCCTCCATGCCGGTCAGCAACTCGCCGACGGCGGACACGCCGCCAGGCGGCTGTGCCACCACAACTGAGGTGTGTGGCGCAGCATCACGCTCGACGGCGGCGAACCCATCAGCTGACGGCGGCGACGCATCTGCGTGCCAATGGCGCCGCCGGCCGGTAGCAGGGGGTGACGAACCACTGCCGCTGCCGCTGCCACTACCAGTGCCGGCGCCCGTCATCAGCGCACCAATGGTGGACACGCCACCCGCAGGTTGGCTGACGTGCACGGAGGAGCGTGGCGGCGCAGCCGTGTCGTCTTCTGGAGGTGGCACGGCGACGGCAGTAGCAACTGCAGGCTCTGCAACAGCAGGTGGCGGCGGCGCGAGCAGCTCGCCAATCACAGACACGCCGCCCGCCGGCTGCGACACCACGACAGAGGTAGTGTGCGCGGCGTGCGATGATGGCGCGGCGTCGGTGAGCAGGGCGCCCATGGTGGAGGCACCGCCCGAAGGGTGCGCCACATGCACACTGAAGTGCGGCGCTGCGGGAGGCGCGTCATTGTTGTGCAGCCAGGACGCCAGGTCGCTGTGCCCGCCAGCGGGCTGCGATATATGCACCGCGGTGCGGCGCAGGTCGGGCGAGGCGTCGGGTGAGGCAATGAGGGCGGGTGACAGCGCCGACCGGCCGCCCGCAGGCGGCGTGACACGAACATGCGTGCGCGAGGGTGTGCCATCCCCGCCGCCACCGCTGCTGCCGCCGCCACCACCACCTTCCGCCCCGCCAGGCGGCTGCAACACCACAATGTGGCCGCGCGGCGACGGCGAGGGCGGCGAGGTGTGACCACCGGGCGGCTGCAGCACACGAATGTGCGTCACCACGCCGGCGGGGAGCAGCGCCTCCAACTCGGGCAGTGCGTCAAACAGGCCCAGGCCACGGTACCGTGACCGGCTGTCTGGCGACGCGGCACCGCCCGCTGGTGGTGGCGCAATGGTGCGGTGCCACGGCAGGCGCAGCGTGGTTGCCAGCTCGTGCGCCTGGCGCAAGCCGGCAGGGCCCAGATCCGCCAGCGCATCCAACGCCAGCAGAACGGGGTCCCACCCGTCCGCTGTGGCAGTAGCGCCCGGATTGGTGGCGGCGGTGGCGGGCGCTGCAGCGGACTGCAACGCTGCCAGCCGCGCGCCGTGGCTGCGCAGCAGGTGCACGCGGGCAGCTGCCACCAGCTCGTCGCGGTCGGTGGTGTAGGAGGGTGCCAGCGGGCCAATGCGCGTCGCGGCGGCGTCTGCAGCAGCTGCGGCATCCATGGCATCCTCAGCGCGATCGGCAGCAGCACGCACCGCGCGTGCCACTGCCGCCTCATCTGCCTGCCGCCGCAGGCGGTCCAGCTCGGCACGCCGCGCAGCCGCTTCTGCTGCCCGCCGTGACGCTGCTGCGTCTGCCTGCCGCCGCCGCGCCTCCCGTACCTCAGCCGCCGCAATGGCGCGCTGCTGGCGAGCGGATAGGAACAGACGCGCATCGCCGCCCGCGCCGCCCGCCGCTGCCATCGCCGCTGTGGCAAGCGCTGCCGCCACCTCCAACCCGCTGCCGCGCGGCGACACCGCACTAGAGCTGCGTCGCTGCTGTGGTGCCGGCAAGCGGCGTGGCGAGGAGGCGGCAAAGAGGGCAGCCTCCAGTACCGGCGACGGCGAAATGCGCACGCCGGCAATGGAGTGGCGGCGCGGCGTGGTAGAGGCGGCGAATGGGACGGCGCGATGCGACCCCGCCGCCGTAGTAGTAGCAGCGCCACCTCGACGCAGGGGCGCCAGCAGGGCGGCAAGCAGGGCGACATCTGCACCCAGCCCGCCGCCATCATCGCCGCCACCACCGCCGCGTGCAAATAACACGGTCGGCCCGCCGCCCGATACCGGGGTCGGCATCAAGAAGCCGGCGGCATGCAGCCGCGTGGCAACCGCCTCGCCCGCGTCCACCGCCACAGCGGCCTCGCACCAGCGCACCAGGGCGCGCGCCAAGGCAATCGATGCAGCGTCATTGCCGGCGCCCGCAGCCAGGTACGCCTCGTCGGTGGGTGGCGCGGTGTACCAGGGGCGGGTCGGTGCCGCAGCACGCAACGTGCGTACCAGTGACGCGCCGTAGGCAGCCATGCTGGGTGCGGCAGCCACCCACGCTGCCAGCGCAGCGGTCGGCTGCAGCGGTGCCAGCACCATGGCCGCGGCGGCATCCACCTGCTCCGACAGCGCGTCGCGGAAGAAGCGCGGCAGGGAGGGCGGCACCTGGTGCAGCGGCACGCTGCTGAGACTGCCGTCACCGCCGCCTGGCGGTACGGCAGCTAGCAGCAGCGGCGGTGCAATGGCGGCGCAATAGGTTTCAGTCAAACACGCCAGCAGGGAGTGCAGCATGGTTGCAGCTGTGGACGCGGCGGTGCTGTTGCCACGAGGCTGCGCCACCCAGCGCGGCGTACACACGTGCAGGCCGTCAAACACCGCCTGCAACACGTGTGCCGTGGCAGACGCCGGTGGCGCCGGCCATGCCACTGCGGCAGCCACCGTGCCCGTCACCTGGCGCATGGCAGCGGCATCCGAACGCAGGCGCGCAAGTGCAGTCACAACGCTGCTGCTTCCGCTGGCGCCGGCGCTAGCATGTAACTGCGCGCCGGCGCGACGCCGCGCCTCCGCCTCCACCGCTGCCGCGCCTGCACTCAACACTATTGCATCCAGCTGGCGACTGGCGCCGCTTCCCCCTGCCCCTGCCGCTGTCGCTGCTGCTGATGCGGCGTCATACCACGTCGCGGCAGCAGACATCAGTTGGCGCACCGCCTCGCCGTGCGCGGCAGCGGCGCGCGCCGCCACGCCGGCACCCAGTGCTGCTGTTACAATTGCCGCTGGCACGGGGAGCCCGCCTGCAGTCAGGCGCGCGGCATCCCAGCCTGCCACCGCCGTGGCACTACTAGAGGCCTTGGCGGTGCTGTCTACGACAGCCTCCAATTGCAAAGCGTCGTGCGCCCACGACGACGATCGGGTGTCCTCCTCACTCACAGTAGGCGCGTGCACCTGTGCACGTCCCCATATATGCACATCCAATGCAGCTACGTCATCCGGCGTGGCGGCAGCGTCAGCAACACGCGACGGCCGCTCCGGCGTCGTCTCTGCAAACAGCGCGGCTGCGGGTGCACCAAACAGGGCGCGCCGCAGCGCATCACCGGCCGGCGGTGTTACTGCGACCGCCGCGAGTGGCGGCGTCATAGACGGCGGCGGCGGCGGCAGCGGTGTGCGTGGTGGTGCCAGGAGGGCGGCAATTGTGGCGGGTGCCACTGCCGTCCAGTCAGCATGCGCATTGCGAGTTGCGGTCGCTGCCGCCAACGACGCCGCCGCCGCGGGTCGTGACAGCGCCGCAAGCAGCGCCAGCCAGCCCTCCACCTCAGCCGCCCCATCGGCGCCTGCACGCAGCTGTCGAATAAGGGTGCCCGCCCGTGCCGCCGCCTCCCCACCATCGCCAGCGCTCCAGCTCAGCTGCGCCACCGCCGCCGCAATGTCGCCACTTTCGGCTTCGGCTTTGGAGTGACTGCGGCCGCCGCGGCAGTGCACCGCGTTTGACAATACCGTCTCCCACGCAGCCACTCGCTGTGCACGGCGTGCCTGTGCAGCGGCAGCCGTGCTGGCAGCCGTGGCGGTGAGTGCCGTGCCAGCAGCGGTAGCAGCGGCGGCGGCGGCGGCGGATACTGCAAGAGGCAGCAGCGGCGGAGCCGTCGTGATGGCTGCCGCTGCCGCATCCCAATCCCACCCGCTGCCGTCACAGCGGCGCGCAGAGTGAGCAGGCGCCACAGCGGGCGGCGCCAGCGCTGCAAACAGCGGTGCCAGCGCACCACCCGCCGCCATCCTTGGACCAGCAGCAACAGACAGGGGTCGAGTAGGAGGCAGGAGGCCAACGGCTGCCACACGACGGCAGCAGCAGTAGCTTGGTTACTTATCAATCTCCCGCCTTGATGACTCTAATGAGTAATACGCGCAAGTGTCGCTGTCCACGCTGCTTGCATCGCTTATTGATATATTGCCAATCATAACCGATAATCATATCAGCAAGTTGTTGTTGATTGACGGCAGGAGAGGAGTACCAGTGGTTTGGCGGGCTGCCAAGATACGCCAGCAAACTGCTCATACACCGGTTACAATAATAATAATCCAGCTGCAGACACGCAATTCCAATAGCGGCATTGCGTGCAGTCACATCCCGTTGTTTGTACCAGTGCATTGTATTTGACGCCCGCTGCGTTGCTAGCGCATGATTTTGTTTGTCCTCCTCAGAAGTAGTCAGGCCAGGCCTGCAGCACCGTTCGACTGCTCCTCTCCTCCCTTACGACCTTCGACTACTCCTCACTGACTACCGGTGGTTGGTGCTTCCCACGCTGCTGCCTGACTGTGGCTGACCACTACCTGGCACCAGCAGCGCGACAGGATGCAGGTGGCGGCGGTAGCAGGCAAGGGGCGCGCGGTGGGCGGCGCGGCGGCCGCAGCGGCGGCGCGGGCGCCGCTCACCATGTATGTGTCGCCGCCCAACGAGATGGTGACGCTGGAGGATTTTGAGGTGCTGGCGTTTGAGCGGCTGAAAGGTGCGTATATGTGCCAGCGGCGCGTCTGTGACCCGCCCTCTCCACCACCTGTCCGTCTCAACGCGCCCCACCTCCACCCCGCCCACCCATCAAGTGCAGTGCTGAAGGCGATCGAGGCCGCCAAGTCGCGCGGCGTCAAGATGCGGCCGCTGATGGGCGTCATCCGGGAGGCGGTGCTGGCGCACCTGGGGAAGGATACGGAGCCCGAGTTTGCACGCCGCGACAGCGTGTCGCACCACATCCTGCGCCTGGCGTACTGCGCCAGCGAGGAGAACCGGCGCTGGTTCCTGGCGCACGAGGCGCTGCTGTTCCGGTACCGCGCCGAGTCGCGGTCGGGGGAGGAGATTGCAGAGTTCATGGCCGCCAACGGCCTCTCCTTCACGCAGGTGTCGGAGGAGGAGAAGCGGGGCCTGCTGTCGGAGCTGGGGCAGGTGGCTGCCATGACGGCGCACCTGGACGGCGGCGGTGGCGGCGGCGCCGGCGGTGGCGAGGAGGCGCCTGCCGCCGTGTCAGACACGCAGTACTACAAGATCCCGTTTGTGCAGGCGCTGGACCTCATCCGCACGCGCTCCGTGTACCTGCACCGCGGCTTCGCCTACGTGCCGCTGCACCGCATGGTCAGCATCCTGGTGGGCAAGTTCCGCAACTACCTCAACTACAACCTCGTGTACGCCAACCGCTTCCTGCCCGAGGTGCTGCGCGACGAGCGCCTGAAGCCCATGCTGGAGAACCTGTCCAAGAGCTACACCGGGCCCGAGTACGGCACCAACCGTAAGGTACGCCTGGGCGTGGTAACGCGGCGCCGAGTGTTGTTGTGTGTCCCCTACCCACCACCCGCCCCCATCCCCCCACCCCCATGCAGTCGGTGGACCGCGTGACGGCGGAGGACGTGGACACGCTGGCGGGCAGCGTGTTCCCGCTGTGCATGCAGGCCATGCACACGTCGCTGAAGGACAAGCACAAGCTGAAGCACCTGGGCCGCCTGCAGTACGGCCTCTTCTTGAAGGGCGTCGGCCTGTCCATGGAGGACGCGCTGCAGTTCTGGCAGCGCGAGTTTACCAAGGGCATGTCGGGCGAGGAGTTTACCAAGAAGGTGGGTACTCTTGCCCGACGCGCTGTATCCGCATGGCACACAGCATAGCGCACATTCCCATTACCCCCACCTCCCCCTGCAGTATGCGTACAATGTTCGGTACAACTACGGAAAGGAGGGCAAGCGCGCCGACTTCTCGCCGTACTCGTGTGTCAAGATCATCACGGCGCCGCCGCCCGCTGGCGACGAGGTGCACGGTGCGTGCGCGCCCGTGCTCGCCACGGCCAACACCCGTTCTCGCACCTGCCCCACCACCCATCTACCACCCACCTACCACGCCACTGCGCAGGGTGCCCGTTCAAGAACTGGGACGTGGCCAGCCTGCGCAGCAGCATGATGCGCATGAAGCTGGCGCCGCCAGCCATCGAGGCGGTGCTGGAGTCGGTGCGGGGGCGCGACTACCAGATCGCCTGCCGCCGCCACTTTGAGGCGCGCTTCCCGGCCGGCGACTCGGGCGTGGTGGGCAACCACCCCAACGCGTACGCTGAGTCCGCCAACAAGGCGCTGAAGGCGGAGGCAGCTGCAGCAAGTGGCGGCGGTGGCGGCGGCGGCGGCGGTGCGGCTGGTGGTGCGGCCGCTGCACGCGGCGGCCCTGCTGCGCCACCTGCCTTTTCAGCTGCTAGCGCCGCACTGCCGGCAGGTGCACCGCCGCCACCAGCTGCTGAGGGTGAGGGTGCAGCGGCAGCAGCAGCTGCTGCAGCGTCACCACGGCGGGAGCACGTGGCAGTTTCGTACGATTGAACCGTCGACTGCGCGCACGCAACGCAAAGCGCAAAGCAAAGCAAAGCAAAACACGCCTACACTGGGGACACACCAGTACAACGTGTGTGAAATACAAAGATACAAGGAAGGAAGTTACGACGTGGCGGCGGGCGGCGCCGCCTCGGTGACGAACGCGCCGTGCGCCTCGCTGGCCACCAGGATGGCAAAGCGCTGCGTGCGCGACAGCTCGTCGGTGGACAGCGCCGTGTAGTCAAAGACGCCACGCAGGTCGGTGTAGCCGTCCTTGTAGAAGGTGCCGCGATCGCCCGGCGACGTGCGGTAGTACACCTTGACGTACGTGCGCGGCAGCGGCTCGCCGCTGCCTGCCAGCGTCACCTTCAGCCGGCCGTACGCCTCCGTCACCACCACCGACATGGCGGTGGCAAAGTACGGCACCGCGCGCCGCACCGCCGCCTGCGGCGTCACCGCCTCCACCATCACGTTGGCGCGCGCAAAGGCGGCGGGCAGCGCCAGCCGCGCCTCCCCCACCTTACCCGCCGGCAGCTCGGGCAGCGCGATGGGCAGGACGCCGTTGGGGCGCAGGTACGCAAACTGGCCCAGCGCGCCGCCGCTGCCGCTGCCGCCCTTGGCGCCCGCTGACAGGAAGGGCGACATGGAGAACAGGACCTCAATGTCCATGCTGTAGAAGCGCAGCACAGCGCGCGTCAGATTGGTGTACGTCAGCACTGCGGTGCCCGCCTCCACCGCCAGCTCCAGCGTCGGCTCCCGCGCCGCCGCCTTGGCGGTCGCTGCCTCCCGCGACACCTCTGCTGCCACGCCCGCCTCCGCGTCACTCAGCCCGGTGCCCAGTGCCGCCGGCGCGTCCGACGCCGCCCGCACCGCGCTGTGCGCCGCCGCCGCCTCAGCCAGCTGCGCCGCAATGTCACGGAACTTGGCGGCCCACTTGGGCACCGGGTAGTCGGCGTACGCCGCCGCCACCGCAGCTGCCACCGGGTAGCTGTACGGCGCCGCGGAGGGCGGCGCGGTGGGGTCGTAGTGGAAAAAGTCCAGGTAGGCGGCCAGGTAGTCGTACTGCAGCGTGCACCACGTGCCGTCACTGCCGTCATGGCGCGCCGCACCACCGCCACCACCGCCGCCGCCACCACCGCTGCTACCACTGCCGCCGGCCACCGCCCCGCGCGGCGCCGGAATGGTGGAAAACAGCGCCATGGCCTCCGGCACGCGGTCTTGCAGCAGCAGGTGGTACACCACCGCCAGCCAGTCATTGGGTGTGACGGCGTCCGGCGCCTTGGATGCCACCACCGTCAGCAGCGTGCGGTACGTGCGCTCCGCCGTCGCGTTCCGGATGGTGCGCTTGGCGCCCAGCGTGTGCGCCCGCGCGTTCACCAGCGGCGCGTACTCCAGGTGCTCGTACGCCGGCACCGACGGCTTGCCGCGCCCCAGCCGCCCGTCCGCCACCACACCCGCCGCGCCGGCCGCGTCCTCGCCGCTGCCCGCCGCCACGCCTGCCTCGCCGTCCACCTGCAGCAGCGGCGCGGCAAGGGTGGGCAGCGCCAGGACGGGCGTGAGGAGGGACGCCACGGCGCCGGGCGTCGCCAGCAGCTCGCGCGCGTCCTCCACCACGCGGTGGTGCAGCGCGTAGCCCCAGATGACGGGCGAGAAGGCGCGCCGGCGGCGCAGCGCGGCAACGAGCGCGGTGTACCCCTCCACGCTCTCGCGCGCCCGCCACGCTGCCAGGGCGGCGTCCGTCGTCACCACGTTGCAGCTGTCCAGGTACGCCACCACCGCGCCCAGCGGCTCCATCTGGCTCACCCACTCCCACGTGGTGCGGTCCACCACGCTGGCGCGCGCCACGCACGCCACCAGGCCGGGCGCCGCGTACGCCAGCAGGTCGCCGTTGGCGGACACGTGCACCGGGTAGTGCTCGTACTCACCGGTGCGCGGCGCGTAGAAGGTGTACTCCAGGCGCACGGTGGAGTAGGCGGACAGGGAGACGGCGCGGCCCTGCACCACAAACCCGCGGCCGACCGGCAGCGTGCCGCGCGGGATGTGCATCAGCACGTCCAGCGCCGCCGCCACCGACGACACGTTGGTCACCACAACCACCGTGCCGTACACCTTGCCCGCCAGCAGCTCCACCCGCCCCCACCCGTCCTCCCCCACGCGCACCGGCAGGAACTTCTCCCGCCGCAGGCCCCGCTCCGTCACGTGGCGTGCCGCCGGGTCAAAGTACGACTGCCCGCACAGCACGGAGGACGACGCGGAGGCAGGCGGCACGGGCGACAGGTCCTGGTGGAACACCACCAGCGGCGTGGCGCCCGCCGTGTACCGGATGCCGCCGCCGCCAGGCAGCAGCGCCACAGAGGGCCGCACCGGCGGCGCTGCCGCGTCCGCCTCCAGCGGCAGGCCCAGCACCGCCAGCGCCAGCAGCATCTCGTTAAGGTGCGCGGCGTGCGGCAGCGCGGTGCTGCCCACCACGCCAAACGCCGCCGACACAAACGGCGTGGCCGCCGCCGCCGCTGCCAGCGCACGCATGGCCGCCCGCCCGCCGCCGCCTGCAGCGCCGCCGCTCCGGCTGCCGGCGCCCAGCCGCGCGCAGTACCCCCCAAACTCGGCCCAGAAGGCGGAGGCGCGCACCAGGTCAGCGTCGTCCGCCTCCGCCCGGATGCGGTAGTAGTACGTCTCCGCAAACTCCTCCGTCTTGTCCAGCGGCCGGAACAGCACCTTCTCACGTGCGCCCGCGCGCCGGTCCATGTCCGCGTCCTCCTCCTCACCCTCCATGTCCCCCGCCCCGTACCCGCCGCCGCCTTCCCCATCCTCGTCGTCATCCATGTCGCGCGGCGCCGCCTCGTCTGCCATGCGCAGCCCACCCAGCGGCATTGCCTGCGCCAGCCGTGAGCGTGCCGACGGCGCTGGCGGCGGCGGAGGGGAGGAGGCGCATGACGGCATAGGCATGCCTGGCGCGCCACCCGGCGCGGCCATGGACATGGACATGGGTGCAGCACTGCGTGACGCCATCGGCCGCATCATCTTGCCAAACACGGCGCCGCCACCACCACCACCGCCTTCGCCGCCCTTCGCCTTCTTCTTGGAGAGCTCCTTCATTGCGCCTCCCGCCGAGATATCATCCAGCTTGTCGCTGCGCGACAGCTCGCGTTCCACGCTTTCCTCCATCTCCGGCATCGGCTTCCGTTGCCGCAGGGCGCCGCCCATCGCCATCTGGTTGCGCGCGGCGGGCGGCGGTGCAGCTGGCCGCGCCGGCGCACGGGCGCGCTCCGCCTCGCGCTCCCTGTCTGCGCGCTCCAGCAGCGACTTGAGCTCCGCGCCGGTGGGCTCCGCGCCGTCCAGCGCGTTGCTTGCCAGCGCCGCCTTGAAGATCGCCTCCCGCTGCTCCAGCGTCAGCGCCGCCACCTCCGCCTGGTCGCGCAGCCGGCGCGCGATGCCAGCGGCGGCGTCGGGGGTGACGCGCGCCGCCAGCAGCGCGCGCTCCACCGCGTTCAGCCGCTCCAGCGCGGCGGGCGCGGTGTAGGGCGTCATGTCGTCGCCCAGCAGCCAGTGGTCCATGAAGTGCTTGGCGCGCTTGCACGCCAGGAAGGGCGCCACGACGGCGTCAAAGAAGGGCGCGTCCTTGAAGAACAGCCACAGGTGCAGCTCGTGGCAGGCGTACTTGCTGTACCGCGTGCGCTTGGCGGACTCAGTGAGGGAGGGCCAGGACGGCAGCCAGCCCCACTCCGCTACCAGCTGCGCGTTGTTGGACTGCGAGCTGAACAGGGAGTACACGCGGTCCAGGCTGCCGTACGTCTCCACCTTGGTGTTGGCGGCGGATGCCGCCAGCTCAATGGCGGCGCCCGCCGTCGCCAGCGTCGTGATCTTACTCTTCTGCACCACGTGCGCCGTCGCCTCCAGCCCCGCGCCGTTGGCGCGTGCCAGGTCCCGGAACGGCGCCGGCGCGGTGGCCGCGTACGCCGGGTCGCTCGGCGCGCCCAGCAGCGCCGCAGTAGACAGCGGCACGCAGGTGGCGGCGGTGGAGGCGTTGTCCACCGCCACCACCGTCAGGTGCACGTCGCCGCCCACCCACACCGCCGCGCCGGCGCTGCCACCACGCGCGCGTGCCGCTGCCGGCACCAGGCTGGCCAGCGGCACCGTCACCACGCCGTCGGCGTCGGGGCGCAGGTTGGCCAGCAGCACGCCGGGCGTGTGCAGAAAGTCCAGCGTCTGGAACGAGGCGTACGCGTCGGCGCCCGCGGCACCGGGGCGCGGCTTGGGCTTGCTCGCTGACGCCATCATGGACGCCAACCCCGCGCCGTCCGCCATACTGGCGTACGCCGTGCCGGCGGCGGCGGACTGCACGGTGGAGCCCGCAGGGCCGCGCGACACCGGGTTCACCAGCAGGCTGGGGCGCGCCAGCAGGTTGCCGGGCAGCGGCGGCGCGGCGGAGCGCAGCAGCGTCTGCCGGTCCATCACGTACTTGATCTCGTCACCCAGCACGCGGCTGGACAGGTAGCGGCTGCGCGGCCGCTCCCACACGGCGGACGCCAGGCCGGGCTGCGAGATGCGCGCCAGCGCGGCGCCGGCGGGCCACACAGGCACCCAGTGCGTGGCCAGCAGGTGCAGGCGCACGTCACGCCCAGTGGCGCTCACGCGCACCGCCACGGTGGGCGCGCCGTCGCCGCCGCCCGGCACCACCGCCACGGATGCCACCTGCAGCGGCGCGGCGGCTGCCACCGCCACGCCGCTGCCGTCCGGCGCCGCCACCAGGCCGCCGACGCGCGTCTGCAGCAGGGTGCGGCCGTGCGCCAGGTGCGAGCCCACCACCAGCGTGCCGGCGGACGGCAGGATGCGGAGGACGATGGGCGGCGGCGGCGGCGCGGCGCCGGCGCCGGGGCGCTTCAGCGTAAGGCGGTACTCGCCCGCCGGCAGGTTGCGCACGGTCAGCAGGCCGCTGGCGGGCTCGTAGCGCAGGTGTGCCGCCACGCCCTCTGGCGTCTCCAGCACGTCGCGCACCGGGATGAAGGCAGCCGTGCTGCCGCCCCACTGCACGCTGGACCCGCCCGCTGGCCGCGGCCGCACCTCCACCAGCCGCACGTGCCGGCGCGTGAGCGGCGTGCCAGCCGCCAGCCGCGCCGGCAGCGCCACCTGCACGTGGTCCCGCCCGGGCAGCGGCGCGGTGGCGTGCAGGGCGGCGGGGTAGGTTGCCACGTCGGTGGGCAGGTCAAACGCGGCGGAGCCGGTGGAGGAGGAGCCCGCCTGCAGCGCGTAGGACGTCACCATCACGGCAGCCACGCCGGGCAGCGGGCCCAGTGCCACCTTGCCCTCCGCGTCCGTCCGCAGCGTGTACGCCTCATGCTCCAGGTTGAACAGCGCGTACTTGAACGCGATGGTGACGCGGCTGTCCACCGCCGGCTCGCCCGCCTTGCCCAGCACGTAAATGAAGTAGCCCTCCGAGGTGCGGCGCAGGAAGGTGGCGCGCGTGCCGCTCGTGTCCTCCACGCCGTTCAGCGCCACGGCGCTGCTCGCCGTCAGCGCCACGCGGCTGCCGTCCGCCACCACCTCCACGTCCGCCGTCAGACGCGCGGTCAGCGACCGCAGGTTGGGTGGGCAGGCAAAAGTGGCCACGCCCTCTCCGTCGCCTGCCAGCGCAAAGGGGCGCACCACGCGCGTGGAGGAGCTGCCGTCCGCGTCGGTGGACGTCAGCTGCAGCACGACGTTGGTGACGCGGCGCCGGGCCGCGGGGGCGCGGCCGGGCACGGGCGGGGGGGGCGCGGCGCGCGGCGGGGGGGGGGTGCGGCCGCGCGGCGGGGCGCGGGGGCCCCCGGGCGCCGCGGGTCCGGGGGTGGCCGCCCGGGGCGCGTCCCGCGGGGGGGGGGGGGGGGACGAAGGCGCCCCCGGCGCGGGCCCCGCCGCCGCTCCGGCCCCGGGGCCGCCCCCCGCCGCAGCGGCGGCGGCAGCGGCAGCAGCGCCGCCACCACCGGTCGCCACCTCATCATCCAGTGTCAGGATGAGCGACGTGGAGGCGGCGGCAGCGGCGTATGGGATGACAATCTGCGGCAGGCCGCCGTCCGAGTCCGCCTCACCAGCGTCCGGCGTGTACCGACGGCCCGCCACCGTCACTGCCACCCGGCCCGCCGGCAGCGGCGCGTTGCCCTCGTCCAGCACGCTCAGCACGTGGCCTGCCACGGTACGGCGCTCCACAAACCGCAGACCGCCCTTGCGCACGACGGCGCGGCAGGAGGCGCCGCCGGCGGTGACCTCCACCACAAACACGCCGCGCGCCGCGGCGTCCACCGCCGGCACCGCCACCGCGCGGTGGTGCACCACCAGCGGGTTCCACGCGCCGCCCTCGCCGCCCAGCGGCACGTCGATGACGGTGTGCGGCATGAGGCCGTCCAGCGCAATGTCGGTGGGCAGCTCGGCGCCCTTGTCCAGGTAGTACGCCGTCGTGTTGATCTCAAACAGGCGCAGCGTGACGCCGCGCGCGCCCTTCACGCGCACCGCCAGCACAAAGGCGGCGGGCGAGCCGGGCGGCACGACGCCGGCGGGCAGGTACTCGTTGTTCCAGCCCGGCAGCGACACTTCGGTGGCGTCGCGCAGCGCCGCCAGCGCCGGCACGCCGCCCGACAGTGCCTCAGGCCACGGCGAGCCGGGCGCGCGCTCGCCGTCGGCGCCGCGAGTGAGGCGCGCCACGGCGCGCAGGTTGCGCAGGAAGTCGGGCGCCAGGAAGTCGTCCCACGGCGCCAGGCTGTCGCCGCCGGCGGTGGCAAAGTACTGCGACAGCGTCTCCGTCACAAGGCGCGTGTCGTCAGCGGCGGACGGCAGCGGCAGCGCCAGGGTGGCGGCCAGGTCGGCAGAGGAGGTGGCCATGGCATCGGGCGGGCGGGAAGAGAGGGAGGTGCGGCCCACCTCCACGTTGCCCTCACCGTCCGACTTGTAGCTGTCCTTCCACGCGCCCACCGAGTGGTCCTGCCAGCTGGCGCCCGGGCGCGGCAGCGCCACCAGCTGACGCGCCAGCGCCAGCGCGGGCGGGCTGGCAAGCGAGGAGGGGCTGGTGTGCAGCGCCGCCAGCTGGTGGTACAGCACAACGTGGCGGAAGGGATTGTAGGCGGGCGGCAGGGGCGCCAGGAAGGCGGCCAGCGCGTCCAGGTACGCGGCCCGCGCCTCAGCATCCACGCGCAGGTCCACCTCCGCCGGCGGCGCCATGCGCGCCATCACCGCGGCGCCCCACGCCAGCCGCGACCGCACGACCGGCAGGGCGTCCGCCAGCGCGTGCAGGCCGGCGAGGGTGAGGCGCGGGAACACCTCCGCCTCCAGCATGGTCTCCGCCGCCACCGGCGAGCCGCCGCGCTGCAGCGACTCGTACGCCGCCACCACGGCGCCCACCGCCTCGCCGGGCGCCATGCCATCTGGCAGGCCAGCCTCGGTGAGGTGCACGCGCAGCCGCTCCGCGTCGCCACGCACCGTCTCCTCCACCGCCGCCGTCTCGTGCGCGTACGCCGCCTTGTTAAACGACGCCAGGAAGGAGGAGGGGCGGTACGCGTCGCGCGCCAGCGCGCGGCGTGCGCACGCCTCCTCCTCCAGCGCCGCGCGCTGCGACGCCGACAGGCCGGTCGGCGTGGTGTCCACCACGTCGCCGTCCAGCTTGCGCGCCGTGTGGTCAAACCGCAGGCCCAGCGCCGACCGCAGCCACTCCAGCGTGGCGGCCGCCGCCTCGCCGCCGCCGCGCAGCGCCTCGGGCGTCAGCTCCAGCAGCCGCCGCCGGTTGCGGTACGCCACCGTCAGGCCGTCGTGCGGCCGCGCGCTCACCCACGCCTCCAGCTCGCGCACCGCGCCCTCCGGGTAGCCTGCGGGGGATGGGGGGCGGGGGTGGGGGAGGTGGGGGTTGGGGGACACACGTTCACGACATCGAGAACAACGACGACAGCGCGTGTACGCACCTTCCTGCTCCGCCAGCGCCCAGCTGCACACAAACGCCTCGCGTGTGCCGCTCACCAGCTCCTTCACAAAGGCAGCGCGGTCCTGCGGCGCGCGAGGGGAGTTGGTGGGGGCGTGTGTTTGCGTTGCGTGTCGTGGCGCCTGCCATCCCACCCCACCAGACACGGTGTACGTACCTTGGCCAGGGCAAAGCCCTCCAACACCGCCAGCTCCATGCCTTCCGTCGCCATGGTTGCTGCTGCGTGGGAGGCGGGCGAGAAGGAGAGAGAGCAGGAGGGAAGGGCAGGGGGGCAATTGAGGAGAGTGATCGATCGCGTGTCGCGTGTCAGGGAAGCTGCTGCGGAGTGTGGGTGCGTGGCAGGTGCGTCAGAGATGATGGGTGTGTGCGTGAGTCAGAGTGATTCAGTGGCGAGTGGATCAAAAGAAAGGGCGGGGTATGAGATGTATCGGTATGTAGGTCAAGGCTCAAGAGTAAGTGTGTGAGTGTGAGTGTGACACAACTGTCAGTCGGTGCGTGCGTGGCAGAGGTGCGTCAGTCAGTCAGAAGGGGGCGAAGCGAGAGAGGGGGGAGAACGAGTGAGGGAGAGAGAAGGGGCGTATCTTGAGTGCGCTGGAGAGCGAAATACAATTCCAACGGAGCAACAAACGGCACGACGCAACACGCAACTGCAACTCAGTGTCTGCCGTCATATTTTGCTTGCCGCCGCACGCGCGCTGTCCTGGTCCACATCACCATGATACGCCGTTCTCCCACCTCGCCTCGCCTTTGTCTGTAGACACCGCCGGTAGAGGCGAGAGAGGAGTAGAAGGAGGAAGAAGGCAGCAAGGGGTGGACGTTCGAGCAGATGATGGATTAAAATGGGGGACCGCGGGTGGCAGGCAATTAATACGTGAAATAAGGCAAAGAGGGTGAGTGGAGTGTAGGTGGGGGTGGGTGGTGGGCGTGCGTTGCGTTGTAGTGTGGTTTTATGCGTAAGATACGGGCACCTGCCGTTGGCCCCCTCATCGCCTTCTGAATGAATGGGCATCATGATCGCTGCAGCAGCAAGTGGATGATCCCCCCGCCCACCCACCTCACCAACATACCTACCAACCCAACGCAGTGCCATCTAATACGTCATTTGCTTCCATTCCCCCTGGGTCTTGTCCGTATCCGCTTTCATCATCATCGTCGGCGGCATGGCACCCCGCCAGCGCGCCATGGCCGTGGCCGCCGTTGCGGCGGTGGCGCTTGCGGCTGGTGTGGCGTCCGCCGCCCGGCCTGCCACTGCCGCGGCTGGCAGCAGTGGCAGCAACCTGCGCGTGCGCAGCCACGCCAAGCGCAGCTGGAAGGTGCGTGTCAGCAGCGGCGGTATCTATTGCGCGCCACACCATTGCATCCACAATCACAACACTGCCGCCGCGCGGGTGCAGGAGCCGGCGCTGACCGAGACGACACAGTTTGGGCTGCGCGGTGTGCCGACCGGGCCCAGCCTGGCTGCCACCGCGGCGGCTCGCCTGGGCGGCGGCGGCGACGCGGTGGGTGCCGCCGGCATTGCTGCCGCTGCCAACCTGGCGGTGGAGTACATGCCCAACCCCAAGGTCATTGACGTGGCAACGTGCGTTGGCTGCGGGGATGTGTGATATCACGCAACCGCCCAACCACAAACACACACACACAATCGCACCTAACCAATACCGCAGGCCCCGCTTCTTTTGGGTGCCGCAGCACAGCGCGCGCGGCGTGACGCAGTCGGCGTACCGCATCGTGGTGAACGCGAGCAGCCCGGGGAGTGGGACGGTGTGGGACAGCGGCGTGGTGGCGTCGTCGGCGACGACGCAGGTGGCATATGGCGGCGCCGCGCTGACGTCCGACACGGCGTACGTGTGGTCGGTGCAGTGGACGGACAACACCGGCACCGTGGCGCCGTGGGCGCCGGCGGCCACGTTTACCACCGGCCTGCTGACGCAGGGTGAGTGGACGTCGGACTGGATCACGTGCCCGGGCGCGGACGGCGTGAACCGCAACCAGCTGCGTACCGAGTTTGTGTTGGGCCTGCCGGCGGGCGCCACGGTGACGGCGGCGCGGCTGTACATCACGGGGCTGGGCTACTACCGCGCCTACCTGAACGGCGGCCGCCTGGGGTTCAATGAGCTGGACCCCGGGTGGACGACGTACCCGCAGCGCGTGCTGTATAACGCATACGACGTGACGAGCGCGCTGTCGGCGACGGGGCCCAACGCGCTGGCGGTGTACCTGGGCAATGGGTGGCCCAACATTTCACCCAACCCGTTCAATGGCAGCACGTCAGCGAGCGAGGTTGGCGTTGGCAGCGGCGGTGGCATGGCGGACGCGCGCCTCGCTGGCACCACGCCGTCGCGCTCGCGGCTGGGCGCCGGCATTGGGGCGGTGCGCAAGCTGCGCGCGCAGCTGCACGTGCACGGCAGCGACGGCTCGTACCGCGTGCTGGTGTCCAACGCCGGCGGGTTTGAGACGGCGGTCGAGGCGGCGGCGCACGCCACCACGGTGCCTGCCGCCCCGCGCCGTGCGGCAGCGGCGGCGGCGGCGGCAGCAGCGGCGGCAGCGGGGGGTGTGGCAGCGGGGTCGCCGCCAGCGGCGAGCCCGACGCCGGTGGCGTCGTCGTGGACGTGCGCAGCGGGCGCGCTGGTGTATGACGACGTGTACAATGGGTGCACGCTGGACGTGCGCGCGTACACGGCGGGGTGGGACCTGCCCGGCTACCCGGCAGCAGGCTGGCTGCCGGCGGTGCTGGCGGCAGACCCGGGCGGCACGTTGGGACCCACCGTCATGACGGCGGAGGCGATGCCAGAGGTGGCGGTGTGGTCAGTGCTGCCGCCCAACACCGTGAACCAGCCGGCGCCGGGCGGGTACGCGCTGGGCTCTGACCAGAACTTCAGCGGCGACCTGCGCCTCCCGCTGCCGGCGCCCCTCCCCGCCAACCCCCCCCGCACCCTGCCGCACCCCGAGATCCGCCAGCACCCGCCGCACCGCC
>Ga0066256_1001724_pt1 | contig 27899 bp, 23 predicted proteins | sample ThiBio_1000_biof_FD_87107 | JGI IMG/M metagenome (GOLD analysis project Ga0066256, IMG submission 87107) | Wastewater bioreactor microbial communities from Cape Town, South Africa - Thiocy_expt_1000_biof (version 2) | ecosystem: Engineered > Bioreactor > Thiocyanate-remediating >... | reverse complement strand
CAACGCCGTCCGCACCATCTCGGACCGGCTCGACAATCTCCAGGTCGGCAGCGGCAGCAGCGCGTCGCTGAGCCATGTCGAGCAGCGCGTTCACCACCTGCTCGAACGGCTGGAAATGGCTGAGCCGCGCGGTGGCAACGCCAATCTGGCTCGCGTCGAGGAAGGCCCGTCCGATATCCCGCGCCATCTCGAGCCGCAGCGGACCCATGTGGCGTCGGTCGCTTCTGCCGCGCAGCCGCCGATGGATGGCGAATTCGTCGAAGCGATCAAGCGCGAACTGACCGATCTTCGCTTCAACCAGTCCGAAACCCGCCGTCACACGCAGGATTCGCTCGAAGCCGTACACAACACGCTCGGTCATGTGGTCGATCGGCTAACCCAGATCGAAGGCGACCTGCGCCAGGCCCGCAACGCACCCGCCAGCCGCGACAAGGCGCGCGATATTCCTGCGCCCGATCTGCGTCCGCGCGAGAATCATGCACCCGAGCCGCAGCGCGCCGCCACGTCCTTCGCACCGGTGCCGCGTCCGGAAATGCCGAATCCGGCTGCGCTGCAGGCCCCGATCGAACGGCCGCAGGCGATGCAGGCCGCGCCGGAGCCGACCGCCCGCGCGCTCGACATCGCCCAGCCGTACACGGACGCGTCCTCGGCATCCGCCGCACCCGCATCCGTCCGTCCGCCGCCGATGCCGCGCAACCCGATCGATCCCAGCCTTCCGCCGGATCATCCGCTGGAGCCCGGCACGCGCGCGCAATCGGCTCGACCCGGATCGTCGCCATCCGAACGGATCGCAGCCTCCGAAATCGTGCTGAACGAGATTTCCGGCAATTCGCAAGCGCCCGTCAGCTCGACGAATTTCATCCAGGCGGCACGACGCGCCGCGCAGGCAGCGGCCGCCGCGCCGCCTGCCAATACCGGCGCAAAGGCGAACCGGGTCACGGCGCTCAACGATGCCGCGCGTAATGCCGCCAAGGCTGCGACCAATGGCGAATCCGGTATTTCCTCGAAGATCCGCGCTCTGCTGGTCGGCGCCAGCGTGGTCGTGATCGTGCTCGGCACGGTCAAGATGGGCATGAACCTTCTGAGCGGTCGCGACAGCACATCGCAGTCGCTGCCATCCGAAACGACCGTGACGGCGCCGCCCGCCTCGCCATCGACGAACGACAGCGGTCCACGTTCGGAGATCGCGCCGCCGGCCACTCCGTCCATTACATCGCCGACGCCGCTCGATCGCCAGTCAATGAGCGCGCAGCCGGCTGCACCCGCGCCTTCCGCAGCGGCACCGTTTGAAGCCGCCCCGGTGCCGGCCGCCGCGCCCGCGACGCCCGACGTGACCGGCTCGATCGCAACACCGCGGGAGCGGACGTCCGCACCGGCGCCGCAAACTGCGAAAAAGGCCAAAGCGCCATTGATTCCTGTCGCAGACAAACTGCCCGACGCGATCGGCAGCACGACGCTGCGCGCCGCCGCAAACAAAGGCGAACCCGGCGCAGCGTTCGAGATCGGCGTGCGTTATGCCGAGGGCCGAGGCGTGCCGCAGGACTACGCAACCGCAGTCACATGGTACGAACGCGCCGCGCGGGGCGGAATCGTGCCCGCGACCTTCCGCCTCGGCACGTTCTACGAGAAGGGCCTCGGCGTCAAAAAGGATGTCGAAGCCGCGCGCAACTACTATCTGCAGGCCGCCGAGAAGGGCAGCGCCAAGGCGATGCACAATCTTGCGGTGCTGGATGCGGATGGCGGCGGCCTCGGCCCGAACTACAAGAGTGCCTCGCAGTGGTTCCGCAAGGCGGCCGAGCGCGGCGTCGCCGACAGCCAGTACAATCTCGCGATCCTCTATGCCCGCGGCATCGGCGTGGATCAGAACCTGGCCGAATCCTACAAGTGGTTCAGCCTTGCGGCCGCGCAGGGCGATGCGGATGCCGCGCGCAAGCGCGACGATGTTGCCAAGCGGCTCGATTCCCAATCGCTCGCGGCCGCCAAGCTCGCGACCCAGACTTTTGTGGCTGAGCCGCAGCCTGACGACGCCGTCAATGTCGGCGCGCCTGCCGGCGGATGGGATGTCGCGGCAGCCGCGAAGCCCGCGGCAAAGCCTGCTGCAAGATCGGCGGCGACCAAGAGCGCCGCCCGTTAAGATTAACGCACGAACTGATCACGACAACCACGTCCGGCAATTTCCGCGGGCGCGCTGATTCTTTTAGCCCGATCGCAAACGATTTCGGCTATTCAGAAGCACGGCGCATGATCCGCGCCGCAGCGTACCGACTGCTGCGAGAGGCTTGACGGCCTCGCGCCAACATAAGCGAACGCGCGTGCAACTGTTCCTCCCGATCGCCGACATTCCGGTCAATGTCTTCCTCATCCTGGCGATGGGCGCGGCGGTCGGATTCGTCTCCGGCATGTTCGGAGTCGGCGGCGGCTTCCTGATGACGCCGCTCCTGATCTTCATCGGCATCTCCCCGGCGGTGGCCGTGGCCTCGGTGTCCAGCCACATGGCGGCCTCGTCGTTTTCCGGCGCGCTGTCCTACTGGCGCAAGCGCGCGATCGATCCTGCCCTTGCAATGGTCCTTCTATGCGGCGGCGTACTCGGCACGGCGCTCGGCGTATGGGTCTTCGCGCTGCTGCGCTCCGTCGGCCAACTCGATCTGATCATCGCGCTGTCCTACGTCATTCTGTTGACCGCCGTCGGCACGCTGATGTTCATGGAGGGCCTGCGCGCAATGCTCCGCGCGCGGCGGGGCGGAACGGTGATCACTCGCCGCCCCCGCGCCCAAAGCTGGATTCTCGGCCTGCCGCTGAAAATGCGTTTCAAGCGCTCCAAGATCTATCTCTCGGTGATCCCGATCATCGCCATCGGCCTGCTGATCGGCTTTCTCGGCGCGATCATGGGCATCGGCGGAAGCTTCCTGCTGATTCCGATCATGATCTACATCCTGCGCGTGCCGACATCGACCGTGATCGGCACTGCGATGATCCTGACGCTGGTCACGATGGTGATCGCGACGTTCCTGCACGCCGTCACCAATCATCTGGTCGATGCGGTTCTGGCGCTGGTGCTGATGATCGGCGGCGTGATCGGCGCGCAGTTCGGCGCGCGGGCGGGCCAGCGCATCCGCGGCGAGCATCTGCGCCTTCTGCTCGGGCTGCTGATCCTGTCGGTCGGCATTCGCTTCGCCGTCGAACTCGTGATCCAGCCGCAGGAGCTTTATTCCATCCGTGAGCTGGGAGGCGGCGGATGACAGCCAAAGCCTTCCTGGCCGCGCTTCTGATCGCCTTCGCAACGATGAAACCGGCAAGCGCCGAAAACCTGATCGTCTCCGTTTCCAATCACCGCATCACGGTGACGCCGAACTATTCCGGCGAGGAACTGGTGCTGTTCGGCTCGATCGAACGCGGCGGCAAGTCGCTTCCCGAAGGCACCAGCTATGACATCGTCGTCACCGTCAGTGGACCGCGCGGTGATGTCGTCACGCGGCGCAAGGAGCGCAAGCTCGGCGTCTGGGTCAATGTCGACTCGCGCGAGTTCATTCAGGTCCCGGGATATCTTGGCATCTTCGCCAACCGACCCATCGACAACATTGCATCGCCCGATACCCAGCGCCGCCAGCAGGTCGGACTGGCCAGCTTCTCGCTGCCACAGCGCATGGGACCGGACATCGCCAATGTCGTCGCCAGCGATCCGTTCCGCTCCGCCTTCGTGCGGCTGCGCACGGAGCATGGGCTCTATCGCGAGCAGACCAGCGCGGTGACATTCCTGACACCAACACTGTTCCGCACCGGAATCCCGCTGCCCGCTGAGGTGCCGATCGGCACTTACGATATCGACATCAAGCTGTTCGCAAACGGCGCTTTTGTCGCCAGGACCGACACCGCTTTCGACATCGTCAAGGTCGGCTTCGAGCAGTTCGTCGCGAATGCCGCGCGCTACCATGGCTTCCTGTACGGACTTGCCACCGCGCTGATGGCCATCATGACGGGCTGGCTCGCCTCGGTGATCTTCCGCCGGGATTAAACGAAGAACCCGATTCCCATTGCGATCACGCAGACGGCCATTGCGACTGTCGAAAGCCATCCTAGCCAGTACAGCGGGCCATCAATGGTGAATCTCTTCATCACATCATGGCGGCGGACCATGATCATCAACAGCACCATGACCGGTACGGCGAGCACGCCGTTGATCACCGCGCTCCAGTACAGGGCCGAAATCGGACTGATCGGCGTGAAGTTGAGCAGGATACCGATGCCCGCCGACAGCGCCAGCACGCCATAGAAAGCTGCCGCCTCGCGCGGCTTGCGGGCCAGACCCACCGTCCACTTTCGCCCTTCGCCGATCGCATAAGCCGCCGAGCCCGCCAGCACCGGAACGGCCAGCAGGCCCGTCCCGATAATGCCGAGCGCGAAGACGAATTCCGCGAAGACGCCGGCGATTGGCCGCAGCGCTTCCGCCGCCTGCGCCGAGGTTTCGATGTCAGTCGTGCCGGTCGCGTTCAGTGTCGCCGCCGCGGTGATGATGATCGAAAGCGCGATCAGGCTCGAGAAAGCCATGCCGACCATTGTGTCGGCGCGGATGCGGCGAAACTCCTCCTTCGCGCCATAGTGCTTTTCCGCCAGCGGCTGCTTCCTGTCATCGACGCGCTGGTCCTCGGCTTCCTGAGACGCCTGCCAGAAGAACAGATAGGGCGAGATGGTGGTGCCGAGGATCGCGACCAGCGTGGTGAGAAACGCCGAATTCCACTGAACGCTGGGCACCGCGATGCCGTGAATCGCTTCACTCCACGATACCTTCGTCACCGCAAGAGCCGCGACATAAGAGAACAGACTGAGAGTCAGCCATTTCAGAACAGCGCTGTAGCGCGCGTAGTCGAGAAAGATCTGCGCCACCACCGACACGACTCCGAGCACCAGGACATAGAGAAATCCCGGGCCGCCGATCAAGAGCTTGAGCGCGTCGCCCATGGCGGCCAGATCCGCCGCGATGTTGATGGTGTTGGCGATAAACAGCAACGCCACGATGATGTTCAGTACCCACGCCGGATAATGCTCGCAGACATTGCCGCCGATGCCTTTGCCGGTCACCCGGCCGATCCGCGCCGAGATTTCCTGAATCGCCACCATCAGCGGGAACGTCAACAGCATGGTCCAGCCGATGTCGTAACCGAGCTGCGCGCCCGCTTGGCTGTAAGTGCCGATGCCGGACGGATCGTCGTCGGCCGCTCCGGTGATCAACCCCGGACCAAGGGTCTTCAGAAAACCGCGCAGACTAAAGGGATCAGGCGCCTTTTTCGCAGGCGAACCATGCTCCGGCGATTTTCGATGATCGGTCTTGTGATGCGCCATGCCCATATCCAGCCGCGCCAGACAACGGCTGTTCAATGCTTCGGTTCCAAGTCTGGCAGGAATGTTGCTGGCAAGCCATGGGATAAATCAAATCTCTTTCTTACGGTTGCTTGCCAGACTGCGATCTGTCGCGGGCCGCGACACGAGATAGATGCCGAGGGCCACGGGAATGATACCAAGAATGTCAGCCGACGACACATGCTCGCCGACGAGCAGCCAGCCGAACAGCACGCCGAGCGGCGGCATCAGGAAGTGATAAGAGCTGGCGGCCGTCGCACCCATGACGCCGATCAGGTATTGCCACAACAGATATCCGACGATGGAGCCGAGCAGGGTCAGATATGCGAGCGAGAGGAGAAGCCGGCCGCTCGGCACGATGTCAGATACGCTTTCAAACAACACCGCAAACGGCACCAGCACCAGTCCCCCGGCGAGATTCTGGACAGCGTTGCCGATTAGCATACCGCCCTGCGGCGCGAGCTTCTTGTAGAGAATCGTGCCTGCCACGATGGAAAGTAACGCGCAGAACGTGAAGACCAGACCGGTCGGACTGTCCTGTCCGGTGGCGACGGACAGACGATGCGCGACGATGAAGCCGACACCGCCGACGCCAAGCACAAGACCGGCAACTTTCTGCCAGGTCAGCCGCTCGCCCAGAAACACCGACGCCAGCACCGCCGTCAGCACAGGGTTGGCGCTCACAACGAGAGTGCCGAGGCCAGCGGAAACCGTGCGCAAGCCGACATAGCCCAAGCCGAGATACATCGCATTGTTGGCGATGCCGATGGCGGCGAAAGCCAGAAGATTGCGCCGGGTCAGGGCCATTTCGCCGGGCCGGAGCGCCGCAAAAGCCAGCATCACCAGACCGGCCAGCAGGAAACGCGTCATCAGCAAAAGCAGCGGCGGGCAATCGGCCAGCGCGACCTTGGCCACGGCAAAGGACAGGCTCCAGACCACGCAGAACAGCGCGATCTGAAAGGGAAGCCGGGTGCTGCGCGACTTCGGTGCGAACAATGGGACGGCGATGGACATGGAATGTCTCCTTTGTCCTCGACATAGGTCTCGGCGTTGTCATTTGGAAATTAAATGATAAAATCATTATCAGTGGGAAAATGAATGGTGCTCCAGAGGGCTTTCCGATGCTCGACCTCGAACTTCTGCGCAGCTTTGTGTCCGTGGTGGACTCCGGTGGCTTCACTCGCGCGGGCGAGCGCGTTCACCGCACGCAATCGACAGTGAGTCAGCAGATCAAGCGGTTGGAAGATGATTTCGGCCGTGTGCTTCTGAACCGCAACGGCAAGACCGTGACGCCGACCGACGACGGCGAACGGCTGCTCTCCTATGCGCGGCGCATCCTGACGCTGGCAGAGGAAGCGCGTGACGTGCTGGCGCGGCCTACGACGGACGGCGCGGTGCGGCTCGGCATCCCGGAAGACTTCGCGGCTTATCGCCTGACGCAATTGCTCGGCAGTTTCGCGCGCTCGCGGCCCGGCCTGCGACTGGATGTGCGCGCCGACCAGAGCAAATATCTGCGGCGCGATCTGGAACGCGGCGACATCGATCTCGCACTGATCAAGCGCGATGCCGGCGAGAAAGGCGGCATCGCGGTGTGGCCGGAGCGCGTCCACTGGGTCACCAGCAAGAAGAATCCGATCGATACCAAGGCGCAATCACTGCCACTGGTGTTCTTCGGAGCGGGCTGCCTGTACCGGACTCGCGCGATCCATGCGATCGAAGCCGCCGGACGCAACTGGCACATGGCCTATACAAGCTCAAGCCTGTCAGGGATTCAGGCCGCAGTAGCCGCGGGCCTCGGCCTCAGCATCTTGCCGCAGATCGCCGTTCAATCTGACCATCGCGTGCTGACGGCGAAGGACGGTTTTGCGCCCATCGACAAGACCGAGGTGGCGCTGGTGGCCTCGCCCGATGCAAGCCCCGCGACATTGCGTCTTGCGGATCGTCTCGCAGAATTCTGCAGCGAGGTGCAGGCGAAGGCTGCTTAAGCCGGCTTTCAATAACACCGCGACGCGGCGATGGCGTGAACACGGCGATCGCCCATCACATGGGCGGTGAACGCCAAGGTCTGGAAGATTGCGGCGAACGCCACATCGCGGATGCTCAGGCCACCGGTATATGCACCGAAAGACGGCATTACCGCGCGCATCCCGTCGCTGGCAAAACAGCGACGCTCCACCGCACGGCCCCGGGTCGAGACCCGCGCCTTGGGATGAAGATGCCCTGCGATCTCGCCTTCCGCACCGGTCGGCTCATGGCGAAACACGATCGGGCCGATGGCGACCTCATCCGCGACCACGCCGCCAAGGTCACGCGGCAGGGCCGGATCGTGATTGCCGGAAATCCAGATCCAGTCGCGCCGCACCTGCAAAGCAGACAGCGCCGCCCAGTCATCCGGCGACAGCCGTTCGTGCGCCGTGCGATCATGGAAACTGTCGCCGAGCGCGATCACAGTGCGCGGATCATGGCGCGCGATCACGGCGGCGAGCCGCGCGAGGGTCGCGGCGGTATCAAACGGCGGCAACAGCACGCCGCGCTGCGCGAAGCTTGATCCTTTTTCGAGATGCAGATCGGAAACGATCAGCAGGCGCTCATCTTCCCAGAACAACGCACCGGCAAGGTCCGCCGCAAAGGTGATGCCTGCAACGGTGACGGACGGAACCCGATCTGTCGCCTGCGCCGCCTGCATCTCACCTCAATCCTGACCGTGCATCGCTTCCTTCACGAGTTCCTCGGCGGCTTCCGCCAGCAACTCGTCCGAAGCCTCGCCATAAACTGCTTCGCGTCCGATTTCCAGCATCACCGGCACCGCCAGCGGTGAAACGCGATCGAGTTCCTTGTAGACAATCCGGCCCTTGATGCGTCCGAGCATATCGCTGAGTCGGCGAATATCCAGCAGTCCCGTTGCGGCATCCGCCCGCGCGGCCCGCAGCAGGACATGATCGGGCTGATGCTTGCGCAGCACGTCGTAGACCAGATCGGTGGAGAACAGCACCTGCCGCCGCGACTTCTCCTCGCCGGTGAAGCGGCGCGGGATCAACCCGGAGATCAGCGCGCAGGTCCGGAACGTGCGCTTCATCAGCGCCGATTCGGCGAGCCACGCTTCAAGATCGTCACCGAGCATGTCGGCATCGAACAGCGCGTCGAGATCGAGACGTCCGTTGCGGATCATCGACGACATATCGCCGAGCGACCACACCGCCAGCGCATATTCATTGGCGACGAAACCCAGCGGCCGCGCGCGGGCACGCTCCAGCCGCCGCGTCAGCAGCATGCCCAACGTCTGATGCGCCAAACGTCCCTCGAACGGGTAGCAGACGAGATAATGCTTATCCGCACGTGGGAAGGTTTCCACCACAAGTTCACGCGGCCCCGGCACGCGCGAGAACGCCACCTGAAAGGACAGCCATTCCCGCACCTGATCCGGCAGGCCTTTCCAAGCGCGCTGATCTGCCAACAGCAGGCGCACGCGTTCCGCCAGATAGGTTGAAAGCGGAAACTTGCCGCCCATGTAGGACGGCACCTTGGCGTTGGCGTCGTTGCTGCGCGAGACGTAGACCTCGTCTTCCATCAGCGCTTCGTAACGCACCACCTCGCCACCGAACACAAACGTATCGCCGGGCACGAGGCCTTCTATGAAATACTCCTCGATCTGGCCGAGCATGCGCCCGCCCCGCGCAATCGCGCCGGTCGAGCCTGTGCCTTTGCTCCGGCCACGCACCAGTTTCACCTTCAGCATCGGTTCTTCGACGATAGTGCCGACATTGAGGCGATAGCTCTGGCGCACCTTCGGATTGGCAACGCGCCACCTGCCGTTCTTGTCCTGCCTGATGCGCGCGAAGCGCTCATAAGTCTTCAGCGCATAGCCGCCTGTGGCGACGAAATCGATCACGTCGTCGAAATCCCCGCGCGGCAGGTCCGCATAGGGTGCCGCGCTCCGCACCTCCTCATAAAGTGCATCAGCAGAGAACGGCTCACCGCAGGCGCAGCCCAGCACATGCTGCGCCAGCACATCCAGGGAGCCCGTGCGCTGCGGAGGCGTGTCCTGCGCATTCTCCGCCACCGCATCGATGGCGGCGCGGCATTCCAGCACTTCGAAGCGATTGGCGGGCACCATGACGGCACGCGACGGCTCATCAAGGCGATGATTGGCGCGGCCGATCCGCTGCATCAGCCGCGACGCTCCCTTCGGCGCGCCGACATTGATGACAAGATCGATGTCGCCCCAGTCGATGCCGAGATCGAGCGACGAGGTGCAGACTACGCCGCGCAGCCGGCCCGCCGCCATGGCATCCTCGACCTTGCGGCGCTGCGCGACATCGAGCGAACCGTGATGCAGCGCGATGGCGAGGCCGTCGTCGTTGATCCGCCACAGGTCCTGAAACAGCATCTCCGCCTGCGCACGCGTGTTGACGAACATCAGCGAGGTCTTGTTGGCCTTGATCAGATCGTAGATTTCGCCGAGCGCATGGCCCGCCATGTGGCCGGCCCACGGCAGCCGCTCCTTTGTGTCGAGCATTTCGACAATGGGCGCGGCACCGGCGTCGGCGATGACAAGATCGGCCATGTTCTGCGCGCCGCTCGCCTGCGGCATCAGGTAACGGCGCAGATCGTCCGGCTCCGCCACCGTGGCGGAAAGCCCGACTGTCGTCGCCTGCGGCGCGAGCCGCCACAGCCGCGCGAGACCGAGCGCAAACAGATCACCGCGCTTGGACGTCACCAGTGCGTGCAGTTCATCGAGCACGATGCGCTTCAATGACGAGAACAGATACGGCGCATCGTCCGACGACAGCAATAACGCCAGTTGTTCCGGCGTGGTGAGCAGAATATCTGGTGGATACTTGCGCTGGCGCTGCCGTCGCGACACCGGCGTGTCGCCGGTACGGGTTTCCACGCGGACAGGCAGCTTCATGTCCGCGATCGGACGTTCGAGATTGCGGGCGATGTCCACCGCCAGCGCTTTCAACGGCGAGATGTAAAGCGTGTGGAGGCCGCCGCTACGGGTCACACCGCGCCCGGTCGATGTGATTTTCGGAGAGGGCTTGGTGCGCGGTGCGCCCAGTTCCACTAAGGTCGGCAGAAATCCGGCCAGCGTCTTGCCCGCGCCCGTCGGCGCAATCAGCAGCGCCGAGCGGTTGTCCTGCGCCTTGGCCAACAGATCGAGCTGATGCGCGCGCGGCGACCATCCGCGCGCCGAAAACCAGCGCTGGAACAGTTCGGGAAGCAGATCGGGCGATATGGGAGATCGGATGTCCACGGCCCAGAGGTAAGACCTCCGACCGCCGCGGTCGAGAGCGGCGACGGACGATCCGTCTCCGCTCCCGCCAATTATTCAATGGCTACTGGCTGACCGGAGCGGCGTCGAGATCCCAGTCCTTGCCGTTGAAGGTTCCCATGAACAGCGTCTTGATCGGCGAATAATCGTCCGGCGAGGTGCTGTAGCTGATGCCGGGCAGGAAGATCGGCGCCTGATAGCCCGCCAGATTTGTTGCATGTTTCAGGACATTGGCGTGGGTGAGTTCGTCGCCGCATTGCTCCAGAATCCGCGCCATCGTCACCGCCTGCGAATAGCCCTGAAACGCAATCGTATTGTCCTGATCGACGTTCGGCAGGTACTTGGCGCGCAGTTCCTGGAAGCCCTTCACGCCGGGATCGTCCTTCCACTTCGTGCTGCCGACCTCCTTGGTGTAGCTGGCAGCGACGATGCCGACGGCGTTCTCCACGCCCGCGGCGTTGAGGATGGATCGGCCACTCGACGTGCTGACCAGAAGATGCAGCGGCTTCCAGCCCAGTTCGGCGACCTTGCGGATCGCCTGCGACGTCGCCTTGCCGGTGGAGATATTGTAGAAAACATCCGCGCCGGATTTCGACAGATTGATCATCTGAGAATCGATGGTCGGATCGGTGAGATCGTAGGAGGCCTCAGCGATGACTTTCGCCTTGCCGCCAGCGCTCGCCAAAACTTCTTTGAACGAATTCATAAAGTCACGACCGAACTCGTCGTTCTGAAACAGGATCGCGACTTTCGCTTCGGGCTTTTTCTTCAGAAGATAGCGCGCCAGAATCCGGCCCTCGGTGGGATAAAGCGGCAGGCCCGGCGTGGTCCATTTGAAATTTTTCGGATCGTTCCAGCGTCCCGCCCCCGTGTTGAGCAGCAACTGCGGGATGTTCTTGCCGTTGAGATATTTCTGCACGGCGGTCTGCGGGCCGGTGCCTAGCGAGCCGAACAGCGCCAGCACTTCATCCTGCTCGACCAGACGCCGCGTCGCCTCGACAGTCTTCGGCGCGCTGTAGGAGTCGTCGAGGGTGAAGAAGGTGATCTTGCGCCCGTTGATGCCGCCCTTCTCGTTCAGCATCTGGAAGTAGGCAGCCTGCGTCCGCCCAATCACGCCATAGAGAGAACCCGGCCCCGAATGCGGAATGGTCTGGCCGAGTTTGATCTCGGTGTCGCTGGCGCCGGGATCATATTTCTTTTCCGCGCGAGCGGCGGATGCGGACAGCATCATCGAACCCGCCAAGATCGCCGCTGCCCATGCGGGCATTCCTGTTTTCATGGTGTTGCCTCCCTAGACTGGTTTCGGCGGCATTCTGCGATGCCGTTCGAGATCGGATCGGCCGTCGTCACTGCGGCCTCGCGAATGCTGGCACGCTGCAGGAACCTGTCTTGCGTCTAGAGGTCACACGAGGCGCTGACGCGATCTCTCGGGCCGAGATACGGAGCCGAGAAGCCATTATTTGTTATAATTCAAAGCCTTAAGAATTACGTCGACGGATGTGTTTGGGCGAATCGTCAGGCCTTGCCCGCCGTCACCACGAGGCCCGGCACGGCTTTCCCGGCTTCCGTCCGGGTCGAGACCGGCGTCATGGCAAACAGCTTCAGCCCCACGCCGCTGACCGCATCGCGCATATCGTCCGCGCTGTGAGCATAGCGCAATCCCCGGCCAAGCACGACGCCGTCGCCGGAATGCGTCTCGACGGTGAACGCGAGCAAACCCCGCGGGATCAAAACGCGAGCGCTCTCGCGCAACAGGTCGCGCAGGTCCGGCACATAGACAAAAGCGTCGGCGGCGATAATGAGCGCGGCACTTGCATCGCTTTCACCCCGCAGTCCCTGCAGCATGTCGATGACATCCAGCCGCGCATAAAGCCCGGTGGCACGAGCCTGCTCGATCATGCCGGGCGACAGATCGACACCGATAAACTCATCGACTAATGACGCGAATTCACGCGCCGCGAGTCCCGTGCCGCAGCCGAGATCGATGGCACGGTTGAAATGCGCCGGCAGCGTCGCTCCTTCGCAGGCTGTCAGCACCGCTTCCCGCAATACCTGAGGCCCGCGATAATCGAGATCGTGCACCAGCGCGGTATCGAAGCGCGGGGCATATTGATCGAACAGCGCGCGGACATAACCGGGCGGCATCGCCGCGATATTTTCGGCACCCAGCCGCATCAGCCGCATCCTCGCGCCATGGCGATCCTCAGGATCGGCCTCACGCGCCCGCGTAAAGGCCACGATGGCTTCTGCCCGCTGCCCAAGCACTTCACGCAGATCACCCAGCGCGAACCATGCGGAGGCGAAGCCAGGCTCGAGTTCGGCTGCCTGCGCCATCAGATCCGCGGCCGCTTCAAGATCGCCGCGCAATTGCAGATCACGCCCGAAATCGTAGCGCCGGTCGGCGAGCAGGTTTCCCGATGACAGGAACAAGGATGACGGCATGGACATTAGACCGGGGGCTTGATCTTGATCCCGAGCTTCGGGCTGCGCAGGAGTTATCAGACTCCTGTGGACTTAAGGAGTGCTTATATAGCACGAATGATAGCGAAGATGCGCCCGCAAGACATCCTGATGCCTGTGGCCGCCGGCCTCTGCTGCAAGCCCGGCGGCTTTCATATCGATCCGGTGCGGCCGGTTGAGCGGGCGCTGATCACCCACGGTCATTCCGATCATGCCCGCGCGGGCCATGGCGCTGTGCTGGCGACGCAGGAGACACTGGACATCATGCGTCTGCGCTACGGCGAGAATTTCGCCGGCAGCACGCAGGCGATCGCCTATGGCGAGACGATCCGGCTCGGCGATGTCGATGTGACCTTTCATCCGGCAGGCCATGTGCTGGGCTCGGCGCAGATCGCGGTCAATCACGGCGCGACTAGAATCGTCGCATCGGGCGATTACAAGGATGCGCCCGATCCGACCTGCGAACCATTCGAGATCGTGCCATGCGATGTCTTCATCACCGAGGCGACATTCGGCCTTCCGGTGTTTCGCCATGGCAGCGCCTCGAACGAGATCGCAAAGCTTTTGTCATCCGTTGCGTTGTTTCCGGAGCGCGCCCACCTGGTCGGGGCCTATTCGCTCGGCAAGGCACAGCGGGTGATCGCGGAGATTCGCGCGGCCGGATACGACGCACCGATCTACATGCATGGCGCGATGGAAAAGATCACGCGGTACTATGAAAGCCGCGGCATCAATCTCGGCGATTTGCGGCTGGCGAAAGGCATGAAGAAGGCCGATCTCGCCGGCACCATCACGCTGGCGCCACCCACGGCGATCACCGACATCTGGACGCGACGTTTTCCCGATCCGGTCGCCGCCTTCGCCTCCGGCTGGATGCGGGTGCGCGCCCGCGCGCGGCAGAAAGGAATCGAACTGCCGCTGGTGATCTCCGATCACGCCGACTGGGACGGATTGTGCGCAACCATCGGCGCGACCGGTGCGGGCGAAGTCTGGGTCACGCACGGACAGGAAGATGCATTGGTCCATTGGTGCCAGTCGAAAGGCCTGAAAGCGCGGCCGCTCGATCTGGTCGGTTACGGCGAGGAAGGCGAGAACGACGAAGCCGTGCAGGAGAGCGAGGCCGCGTCATGAACCGCTTCGCGCATCTGCTCGATCGTCTGGCGTATGAGCCCGGCCGCAACAACAAGCTGCGGCTAATCACGAACTACTTTCGCGAAGTACCGGACCCCGACCGCGGCTGGGCGCTGGCGGCGCTCACGGGCGCGCTGTCATTCCGTCACGCCAAGGCAGGATTGATCCGCGATCTGATCGCCGAACGCACCGATCCCGAACTGTTCGCACTGTCCTACGATTATGTCGGCGATCTGTCGGAAACAGTCGCCTTGATGTGGCCTGCGGACCGGCGCGCCACCAACTCGCCACCCCCGCCGACGCTGACCGATGTGGTGACCACCTTCAACACACTGGGCAAGACCGAAATCCCTGCGCAGCTTGTGCGCTGGCTCGACGAACTCGACGAGACCGGACGCTGGGCGCTGCTGAAGCTTGTGACAGGCGGCCTGCGGATCGGTATTTCGGCGCGACTGGCCAAGACCGCCGCAGCAGCGCTCGGCAACAAGGACGCACACGACGTCGAACTATTGTGGCCGGGACTTTCCCCGCCCTATCTCGATTTGTTCGGATGGCTGGAAGGCCGCGCCGACAAGCCGGTAAACCGCGATCCCGCGCCGTTCCGCCCGGTGATGCTCGCGCACGCCATCGAAGATACGGATTTCGGCGATCTTGCGCCGGATGATTTCACCGCCGAGTGGAAGTGGGACGGCATCCGCGTGCAGGCCGTCAGTGGCCTCGATGAACACAACAACATCCTGACGCGGCTCTATTCGCGCACCGGCGAGGATATCACCAAGAGCTTTCCGGATCTCGTCCCCTCGCTGCGATTGCCCGGCGCGATCGACGGCGAGCTTCTGGTGCTGCGTGAAGGGCGCGTGCAGACCTTCAACGTGCTGCAGCAGCGCCTGAATCGGAAGAGCGTGACGCCGAAGCTGATGAAGGACTATCCCATTCATCTGCGCGCCTATGATCTGCTCAGCGATGGCGAGAATGATCTGCGTATGCTGACCTTCACCGAGCGGCGCGTAAAACTGGAAGGCTTCGTCGCGCGTCTCGACGATCCGCGCATCGATCTTTCGCCGCAAGTTGCTTTCAGGACATGGGACGATCTCGCTGCCGCGCGCGCCGATCCCGCCAGCGCGGGTGCTGGCGACGATGCCGACGCGGTCGAAGGCGTGATGCTCAAGCGCCGCGATGCGCCCTACTTGCCGGGACGCCCGAAAGGCCAGTGGTGGAAGTGGAAACGAGATCCGCACATCATCGATGCCGTGCTGATGTATGCCCAGCGCGGCCACGGCAAGCGCTCATCGTATTATTCCGACTACACATTCGGCGTGTGGACCGCGGGCGATGACGGAGCCGATCAGCTCGTGCCCGTGGGCAAGGCCTATTTCGGCTTCACCGACGAAGAACTGAATCAAATCGATCGTTTCGTGCGCCGCCATACCACGGAAAAGTTTGGACCGGTGCGCCATGTGGTTCATGAACCCGATCAGGGACTGGTGTTCGAAGTCGCGTTCGAGGGACTGGCCCGCTCGGCGCGACACAAGTCCGGCGTCGCCATGCGCTTTCCCCGCATCAGCCGCCTGCGCTGGGACAAACCGCCGCGCGATGCCGACCGGCTGGAGACACTTGAACGGATGTTAATCTCCGAAGAGAAAATTCCCTCTGCGCGCGCTGCGAAAAACCATTGACGCGGATCGCGCGCTTTCCCATCTGGCATGCTATTGTGCGGCGACGCACGCCACCCAGGAGACGACAATGCCGGACGATGTGAGGGAATTGCCAGCCAGAAACGACGACGGCTTGTCGCGTTTTCTCGGTGGCTCACCGCTGGCCGTGGCGGTGCGGCTGGTGTTGCTGTCACTGCTTGTCGGCGTGGTCCTTGCCGCCATCGGCTTCGATCCGTGGAATATCGTCTACAGCATCCGCCGCCTGATCGACTGGATCTGGAATCTCGGCTTCGACGCCATCAATGGCCTGTGGCGCTATTTCCTGCTCGGCGCGGTGATCGTGATCCCGGTCTGGCTGATCTCACGGCTGTTCAGCACCAACCGGCCGCGCTGATTGGGTGAAGCTTCGAAAGTCACCACCGCGCAGGTGTTCAGCATCGCGGGCCCCGCGATGCTGGCCAATCTCACGACGCCCTTGCTCGGCGTGGTTGCGACAGCCTGCATCGGCAGGCTGGGCGATCCCGCCCTGCTTGGCGGCGTCGCCGTGGCATCGATCGTGTTCGATTGCCTGTTCTGGCTGTTCGGCTTTCTGCGCATGGGCACCGTTGCATTCACGGCGCAGGCGCTTGGCGCGAACGACCACGCTGAAATCCGCGCAACTCTGTTCAGAGCTATTCTGGTCGCCATCGTCATTGGCGGCGTGCTGATCGCGGTTCATGTCCCGCTGGGCAATACTGTCTTCTCATTGATGGGCGGCAGCGAACCGGTGACGAACGCCGCGCGCACCTATTTCGCCATCCGCCTGTGGTCCGCGCCGATGGCGCTCGGCAACTACGTCCTGCTCGGCTGGTTCGTGGGACAAGCGCGCGCAAGAACTGCGCTAGCGCTTCAAGTTCTGATCAACCTGACCAACATCGTCATGACGGTCTGGCTTGTGCTCAGTCTTCACAAGGGCATTGCCGGAGCCGCCATAGCCGCCGTCATTGCTGAAACCACCGGCTTTGCGATTGGCGCGGCGCTCGCACTGCGCCTGCTCGGCGCAAAATTCGATATCAGCCTGAACCGCCTGTTCGACCGCGAGCGGCTGCTGCACATGTTTTCCGTCAACCGCGATATCCTGATCCGCACCGCCGCGCTGATCGCGGCGTTCCTGTTTTTCACATCGCAGGGTGCGCGCGCCGGCGACACCGTGCTGGCGGCGAACGCCGTGCTCAACAATTTCCTGCTGATCAGCGCATTCTTTCTGGACGGAATCGCCAGCGCCGCCGAGCAGATTTGCGGACGCACCTATGGCGCGCGGGACCGCGATGGCTTTGTTACCGCGACGAAGCTCGTCATTCTGTGGGGAGCGGGTTTCGCGCTCGCCGTCACCGTCATCTATATCGTCTTCGGACCGGCGCTGATCGGCGTGATGACATCGAACGCCGAGATCCAGCGCACCGCGAGCGATTATCTTGTTTTTGTCATTGTGGCGCCCGTGCTCGGCGTCTTCGCCTTCGCTTATGACGGCATTTTCATCGGCGCGACCTGGGCGCGCGACATGCGCAATCTCATGCTGCTGTCGCTGCTGGCGTTTTTCGCTGCATGGGCCCTGTTGCAGCCGTTCGGCAATGCGGGCCTCTGGATCGCGCTTCTCGTCTTCTACGTGGCGCGCGGCGGATTGCAGGCGCTGCGCTATTCCGCGCTTCTAAAAATCTCTTTCGGCGAGAATCTCACTCCGGCCACGGCTCGGCCGTGATGGTTGCCGCGTCCGCGCCGACGATCTCGGACAGACTCTCGCGGCCTGTCCGCCGCAACGTGGACAGCAAATCCGCCTTGATGTCCTCGACTAGGCCAAGCCCCTTATAAACCAGCGACGAGTAAAGCTGGATCAGCGTTGCGCCGGCGCGAATCTTCATCAGCGCCGCACCGCCGGAATCGATGCCGCCGACGCCAATCAGCGGAAATGCGCCCTCAGTGCGGACATAGGTTTCCGCCACCATGCGCGTGGACAGCCGCAGCAGCGGCCGTCCGGACAGCCCCCCCTGCTCTTTCGCCTTCGCCTGCTCGCGCAAGGTCGCAGGCCGCGACAGCGTGGTGTTGGCGACGATCATGCCATCGACGCGGCGCGAGCGCGCGATGTGCACCACGTCGTCAAGCTCCTGCAACGTCAGATCCGGCGCGATCTTCAGGAGCAACGGCGAGTCGCCGGCATTCTTGCGCACGCGTTCGCGCGCATCGATCACCCGCGCCAGAAGATCATCCAGTGCCGCCGACTGCTGCAGATTGCGCAGGCCCGGCGTGTTGGGCGATGAAATGTTCACGGTGAAATAGCTTGCCACAGGCGCGAACAGTTCGATCAGCCGGACATAATCGGCCGTTCGGTCCGCGGAGTCCTTGTTGGCCCCAAGATTGACGCCGACAATGCCGCCGAACTGCGCCCGCGCAGCGAGCCTGCGCAACACGGCTTCCGCGCCGTCATTGTTGAAACCCATCCGGTTGATGACGCCGGAATCCTGCTCCAGCCGAAACAGGCGCGGCCGTGGATTGCCCTCCTGCGGCTTCGGCGTCACCGAACCGATTTCGACAAAGCCGAATCCCAGCCGCAGCAGCGCATCGGGAACTTCGGCGTTCTTGTCGAAGCCCGCCGCCATGCCGATGGGATTAGGAAAGTTCAATCCGAACGCGCGTGTCGCCAATCGTGCGTCATCCGGACGCGGCTTGACCACTGGCATGAAACGCAGACCACGGATCGCCAAGCGGTGCGCATCCTCGGCATCGAACCGGCGCAGCAGCGGCAGGGTGAACGTATCGAAAGCGCGGATCACGAGGCCAGCTCCGGAATGTCGTGCGAGCCATCGGACCGGGCCCGCAAATCGAGAATCTTGATCACAGCCCCGATGTCGAGTTCGCCGTAAAGGTGCGGGAACAGTTCGCCGCCGCGCGACGGCTCCCACTTCAGCCCGTCGCCCAGCGCATCGGCATCGATGGCGATCAGAAACAGGCCGGTTTGTCCGGCGAAATGCTTGGCGACGGTTCCGGCGACCTGCGAGGCCGTGGAGAAATGGATGAATCCATCGCGCCGGTCATCAGCGCTGCCGAGAAAAACACCCTGCCGCTCGGCTTCACGCCAAGCCGATGCGGAGCAAACCTTGTAGATCGTGGGCACGGCTGACAGATTCTCGCTAGCTATTGAATTTTCTCGGGATTTTTCAGCGAAGTGCCGAATGCCCGGCAAACCGTATCGGCGCAGTCCGGCCACTTCAAGGGCAGGATTTCGGAATCGGCGCGGATTGCGGCGCGAGGCGATTCAAGGCAATAATTCCTAGTTTTCCACATTGACTTACCCGGTCCGGTTGGCCGGGCCATCCTCTGGCCAACACCATGCTCACTCACGATCAAATCTGGAATGCGCTCGACCGCCTCGCCGAACGCGCGGGCTTATCGGCCTCCGCGCTGGCCAAACGCGCGGGTCTTGATCCCACCACCTTCAACAAGTCGAAGCGCATCACGCCTGACGGGCGCGAACGCTGGCCTTCGACCGAATCGGTGGCAAAGGCATTGGCCGCGACCGGCACCACCGTCGATACCTTCGTGCAACTGATCGAGGATACCGCGCGCGCGGTTCAGGCGGTGCCGCTACTCGGATTCGCCGAAGCCGGCGCCGGCGGCTATTTCGACGACGGCGGCTTTCCGGTCGGCAAGGGCTGGGATGAAGTCGGGCTTCCGTCGGTCAATGACGAACACGCCTATGCGCTGGAGATTTCCGGCGACTCCATGAAGCCCGCCTATCGCGATGGCGACGTCATCATCGTCTCGCCGGGCTCGCCGATCCGTCGCGGCGATCGCGTTGTCGTCAAGACCAAGGACGGCGAGGTCACCGTCAAGGAGTTGAAAAGGCGCACCGCGAAGGTGATCGAACTGCAGTCGCTCAATCCGGCGCACAAGGACCGAGTGATCGAGGCAAAGAATGTCGAGTGGATCGCCCGCATCGTCTGGGCAAGTCAGTAACGTCTTACGCCACCAGCGGCGCGACGATCGCGCCCAGCACTTTCGCCACATCGCTCGGATTGAGCCGCACCTGCAGGCCGCGCTGCCCGCCGTTGATATAGACCAGATCGTGCACCATCGCCTGCTCCTCGAGGGCGGCGCGTGGCGGCCTCGATTGTCCGAATGGACTGATGCCGCCGACCTTGTAGCCTGAGAGGCGCTCCGCATCGGCAGGCTTCATCATTTGCGCGGATTTCCCGCCGAAGGCCGCCGCGAGCTTTTTCATCGACACTTCGCAATCGGACGGCACGATCACGCAGACCGGTTTGCCGTCGACCAGCGCCATCAGCGACTTCAGCACACGCGCCGGTTCCTCGCCCAGGGCTGCGGCCGCCTGCAGCCCGATGCGATCGGCGTCACCGTCATAATCATAGGTGTGGACCGTGAAGGCGACGCCCGCCTGTTCAAGCATCCTGGTGGCGCGCGTCACCTTCGACATGCGGCACCCCGAAAAATCAGCCGGCGCTTCGCGCGAGCGCGCCGTCGATCATCGCGATCGCGTTGTTGACGCCATAGACCGCGACGAACGAACCGAAGCGCGGGCCTTTCTCCTGACCCAGCAGCACCTGATAGAGCATGTTGAACCAGTCCAGCGACACACCGGGACGGCCGTCCTTGCCGGCCTTCTTGTGATCGAGGAACGGCTCGCGGCGGCCGATCTCGTAGACCACGTTCTGGATATCCTCGGCGGATGCATCCGGCGCGAGCTGCGAAAGCGCTTCGCGCAGATCGCTCAACGCAACGCGCTCGTTGTCGGTCGGCTCGCGGAACGTCTTGGTCGGTGCCACGAAGTCGCGATAGTAATTGATCGCATAGCCGACCATCGCATCGAGCTTCGGATGAGTCTGCGGCGTCACGCCCGGACGATAACGGCCGATGAAGCCCCACAGCGTCTCGGCATTCTCCGCATTGGAGGACGACACCAGCGTGAGCAGCAACTGGAACGTCACCGGCATATCGCCCTGCGGCGGGTTGCCTTCATGGATGTGCCAGACCGGGTTGCCGAGCCGCTGCTTGGCGTCCTGGCGCGGATAACCGTCGATGAACTGCTGGTAGTCGTCGACGTTGCGCGGGATCACATCGAAATCCGGCCGCTGCGCCGCCTCGGGCCCGCGGTAAATGACCAGCGACAGCGATTCCGGCGAGGCATAGCGCACCCATTCGTCGATGGTCAGGCCGTTGCCCTTCGACTTGGAATTCTTCTGCCCCTTGTCGTCGAGGAACAGTTCGTAGTTGAAGCCCTCCGGCGGCGTGCCGCCGAGCGCCGCGCAGATCTTGCCTGACAGCTTCACGGAATCGATCAGGTCCTTGCCCGCCATTTCGTAATCGACGCCGAGCGCGACCCAGCGCATCGCCCAGTCCGGCTTCCATTGCAACTTGCAATGGCCGCCAGTGACCGGAACGGTGATGCGCTCCCTGGTTTCCGGATCGTCGTAGGAAATCGTGCCCGCCTTGGCATCATGCGCCACCACCGGCACCTGCAGTACCACGCCGGTGCGCGGACAGATCGGCAGGAACGGCGAATAGGTCGCCGCGCGCTCCTCGCGCAGCGACGGCAGCATGATTGCCATCACCTTCTCGATGTTCTCGAGCATCTTGAGCAGCGTCGCGTCGAACCGACCAGACTTGTAATACTGCGTGGACGAGGCGAATTCGTAATCGAAGCCGAACGCATCGAGGAAGGCGCGCAGCCGCGCGTTGTTATGCTCGCCGAAACTCGGATGGGTGCCGAACGGATCGCGCACCTGCGTCAGCGGCTTGCCGAGGTCCTGCTCCAGCATCTCCTTGTTCGGCACGTTGTCCGGCACCTTGCGCAGGCCGTCCATGTCGTCGGAGAACGCCAGAAGTCGCGTCTTGATCTTGTCCTCGGTGAGCACACGGAAGGCGTGACGCACCATGGTGGTGCGCGCCACTTCGCCGAATGTGCCGATATGCGGCAGGCCCGACGGACCGTAGCCGGTTTCGAACAGCACTTCGTCCTTCGGCGTTTTCTTCAACCGCGCGACAATCTGCTTCGCCTGCTCGAACGGCCAGGCGTTGGATTGTTCAGCGAGCGCGCGAAGATCGCTCGCGGTTGCAGGAAGCTCAATGGACATCAAAATCTCCGCGCATGTCAGGCCGGCTGACGGCGCGCAACGCCATAACCGACCGCTAGAAGACAGAAGCCGATCGCAGCGCAGACGACCAGCAATCCGGCTGTATTAGCCGCAACGCCTGCATAACCCAAGGCCTTGGCGTCGATAAAGGGGTACGGATAAAAGCCCGATAGCTTGCCGCGCACCAGCAGGAAGCCGAGATAGAACAGCGGATAGATCAGCCACAGCAGCGGATCGTACCAGCGCAGGCCCGATTTGCGGACACAGGCCAGCCAGAAGGCCAGATAGCCCACCGGCATCACATAATGCAGCGCGACGTCCGCGATCCACTGCGCGCCGACGGGCGACCAGAGATGGCGCAGCAGCACCACATAGACCAGCCCGACCATGGCGATATAGGCGGCCACCGCCGAGCGCACGAACGGATGCACCAACCATTCGTCCGGGCCGCCCTTGAAGGCAAAGGCCGTCAGCACCAGCGCCGCAAGAATGTTGGACTGGATAGTGAAATACGAGAAGAAACGGATGGACGCCTCGATCGGCGACAGCGCCATCACCCCGGCTGCGCGCATCAGCAGCCAGAATTGCAGCACCAGCGCCGCCCAGCCGATAATGGCAAGAATTGCTGCGGCGGTTCGCTTGAGTTTCGCCGTTCGCGTGACCGTCATGAGCCGTATTGCTCGTTAAAAGGGGCTGACCGAAAAATAGCGAAGCCAGAGGTCAGTATAGCGGCCTTTCTCCCAGAGACGGAACAGCGCCCAGTTGAGCGACTGCCGCAACAGGTCGTTGCCTTTCTTGACCCCGATGCCGATCCCTTCGCCGAAATAGCGGCTCTCGGTGAACGGGCCGCCGCTGAAGGCACAGCAATCGCCCGAATCCGTGCCGTTGATCCAGAACGCCAGCGAGATCGCGTCACCGAAAATGAAATCGACATCGCCCCGGCGCAGCGCCAGACGCAAGGCTTCTTCGTTGGGCAGGGTGACAAGCTGTGCGTCAGTGAACAGCGCCTTCAGATAGGCCTCGTGGGCCGAGCCCGCGATGGCGCCGACCTTCTTGCCTTCGAGATATTCAGGACGGACTTCCGGCATCACCGCATCCTTGCGCGACACGAAGCGCGCCGGTGCGCGGTAATAGGGATCGCTGAAATCGAGCTTGGTGCGAAGCTGCGGGGTCGCGGCCAATGACGCAATGATCGCGTCGCCGCGATTGCCGTTGATCGCATCCACCAGCGTCTCGAACCGCCGCATCTGGATGGTGCAGGCGACCTTGATCTCCTCGCAGATCATCCGCGCGAGATCGACATTGAAGCCCGCCGGATTGCCGTCGGGGCCAATGAAATTGAACGGCGGATAGTCGGTCTCGGTGAGGAACCGGATCACGGTCAGACGCCCGAGATCGGGCCGGTCGGGCCGCCGGCGCGGGTCCCAGAAGCTCGGCACGGCCTGCGGCGCGGCAGCCTGCGAAGCGACGGCTGGCGGAACAGCCGGCTTTGTCGCCGACGTCGTCGGTGCGCCCTGCGCTGATGCAGGCACCACCACCGGAGCGAGCCAAAGCGCGGACGCGACGGCCGTTACCGCGCAGCGCAATCGGATATTGAAGGAAAATGCCATCTATGGTTGCATCGGCTGGGGGTCTGCGTGCCGGTCTTATAGACCATCCGCAGACGGATTCGAGTGCCGTTTGTAGCGTGGAGTACCGGTCGCATGGCCGTGACCAGGCGGGCGAGCGAACCGGATGGGGGCGGACGGCAGCGTTTTGCCGGTCTGACGACCTCTGCGCGAACCATCGCCTCGTTCCTTGCAGGCTTCCTCGGATTTCCGCAGGCCCGGAACGACAACGGGCTTGCCCCGCGCGAACCCGGCCCTGCCCTGGAGCTGGATTGCCTGCGCGCCAGATTCGCCCCGGCGCTGCTGGCGGCGGCGGAGCGCCGCAGCCAACAGGTTGGCGTCGGCGCTGACCAGGTGCTCATCCATGCCGGCGTCATCAGTGAGCAGGCCTATCTCGAACGCCTCGCCGCCGATACCGGCCTCAGTATCGAGAGGCTGAACGATCTCGACTACGCCGACTGCCTGCTACCGGATGGTCAGGCTCACCTGATCGCGCAGCACGGCATCATGCCGATCCGGCGAAATGGCGCGTTGAGCTATGTCTGCGCGCCGCGTGGTTACGCTGTGCGCCGCCTTGCGCGTCTGATCGCCCAGTATCCTTCGCTTCGCTCACGCCTGCGGCTTGTCACCGCGAACAGCCTGAATGCGCTCCTTGAACGGCAAGCCGGCGCGACATTGGTCCATCGCGCGGCTCATCATCTCGCCGAGCGCTTCCCGCATCTGTCCGCTGCGCCCCGGCCGACAGCACGCGGCTGGCTTGCTTCGCTTGCGCGCTATTTGCTGCGACTCGCAGGTCCGCTCATGCTGCTGACGCTCGCACCAATGACCGTTATCGATGCCGGGAGTGTCATTCTCGCCGTCTGGTTCCTGCTGTTCACGAGCCTGCGGCTGGCCGGATGCTTCGCGCCGCGCCAGTCTCAACCGCGTCTGCGGCGGCTGCACGACAGCGAATTGCCTATTTATACGGTCGTGGCGGCTCTTTATCCGGAAGCCTCCCCCGTCGCACCCCTGATGCGCTACATCGGTGATCTCGACTATCCTCCCGAAAAACTCGACATCAAGCTCGTGATCGAAACGGACGACCTCGGCACGCGCGCAGCCATCGCAAGACTCGGCCCAATCCCGAACGTTCAGGTCATCATCGCGCCGGACGACGGACCGCGCACCAAACCCAAAGCGCTCAACTGCGCACTCGCCTTCGCGCGCGGCACCTTCATCACCGTCTTCGACGCCGAGGATCGGCCCGAGCCCGATCAGCTTCGCAAGGCGCTCGATGTGTTTCGGAGCCAGAACTTCGATGTCGCCTGTGCGCAGGCCAGCCTTTGCATCGACAATACCGACGATGGCTGGCTGCCGCGCATGTTTACGGCGGAGTATGCCGGACAGTTCGATGCGTTCCTGCAAGGGTTTTCGAGCTTCGGGCTACCGTTGCCGCTTGGCGGCTCATCGAATCATTTCCGGACCAGCGTCCTTCGCGAGGTCGGCGGCTGGGACCCCTACAACGTCACAGAGGATGCCGATCTCGGCTTCCGTCTCGCACGCTTCGGTTATCGATGCATCATGTTTGCGTCGACGACTTATGAGGAGGCGCCAGCGCGGTTCGGTGCATGGCTGCGCCAGCGGTCACGCTGGATGAAAGGGTGGATGCAAACGTGGAGCGTGCATATGCGCTCGCCGGTCCGCCTCTGGCGCGACACGGGCCCCGCCGGATTCTTCACGCTCAACATCATCGTCGGCGGCAACGTCCTGACCGCGCTCGCGCATCCGATCCTGATTGGCGAAATTCTCATCCGTTGCGTGGTCGGCCTGTTCGACGACAGCGTGATACCTTTTCTGGCCAAGCCGTATATCGAACTTTACCTCGCCACGATTGCCGCAGGTTATCTGACGACCGTGACCATCGGCGTTATGGGACTGGCGAAGCGAGGCCTGCTGCGTGAAGCACCGGTCCTGGCGCTCACGCCGATTTACTGGCTCTGCCTCTCGCTCGCGGCGTGGCGCGCGCTCTATCAATTGCTAGCAGAGCCCTATCACTGGGAAAAGACCGAACACGGGCTCGCGCGGACCTCGCGACTGTCGCCGTCAATCAGACGCAGACATCAAAGATAGCGCTTGAGATCCGCCGCGGCGTCTTCAGGCTTCCGCTTGAGATCGAACGGCCGCACGAAGCTGCCCTTCTTGTCCATCAGATAGATCAGCGCGGTGTGATCCATCGTATAGTCGCCGTCCTTCAACGGGATTTTCTTGGCGTAGACCCGATAGGCCGAAAGTACCCGCGCCACATCGTCCGGCGCTCCGGTCAGGCCCTTGAGGTTCGGATCGAAACTCGAAAGATAATCCTTCATCGCGGCGGGCGTATCGCGCTCCGGATCGACGGAGACGAAGTAGGCATTGACCTTGCCGGCATCGGGGCCCATGGCGCGCAGGACTTCCGACATTTCAAACAGCGAGGTCGGGCAGACATCTGGACAATGGGTGAAGCCGAAGAAGATCAGTGTCGGGCGGCCGATCAGGCTTTTCTCGGTTACGGTCTGTCCGGATTGATCTGTCAGGCGGAATGGTCCGCCGATCGCGGCCGGCGCGGTGACGCCACCAAGGCCGCCCATGAGCCACAACGTGATCAGCAAACCGATGGCAAGGCTGCCGACAAATGCCGCAACGATCACCAGCGGCCGGGTCGCCTTTTCCATTTCTGCTCGATCCCTGATTGGTCTGCAGCCGCGGATATGGCGGCCGGTTCCTGATGGGGATCAGATAGAGCGGGATGCTTGAGCGGGCAAGCATCGGCTTGACGCAGGAGATCACATCACAGGGAGGAAAGCAGGCGCGGCTGCGAAATCCGGTTCCGGTTTTACCGGTGCGTGGTCTGACTGTGCGCGGAAGCCTGGGCGTCCATGTAGCAGGGACGGTACATGCTCGCGAGTTCGCGGCCACGCAGGAAGATCATGCGCGGTTTCAGGCCGCCGCGCCGCGAAATCCAGCTTCGGATCGAGGCCGGATACATGTCGTACAGCATCCGTGTGGCTTCGCGATTGGTCACTGGACGGCCACCCGCGCCGAAATCCCAGGCGGCATGAAACCCGAGACTGGCGCGCGAGGTCACGCAGATCTTGTCATGGGACACGGCGCCCAGCACGATGGTGCAGGCCGATGCGCAGAGCCCATCGATCATCACGGTTTCGCCGGAGCCTTTGAGGCTCTGGTACTTGTCCACATAGGTGCCGATGCGGCCACCGCGATCGTCGGAAATCCGGACGAAAGCGTGGCTTGCGCCGACCCCCAACAGGAGAAGCACCGCCGCGAGAATCCCCGTCACAACCTTCATTGCCGGCCCCGTCGCCCCCTGCCATGTTGATCGTCGGGGCATAGGGAGCGTGTTGCGACTCTCGTGTTTTGTCCAGATCGCATGACGACACGAAAACGGATTCTGACGCAGTGTTGCCAGCTTGCTGCACCTGCTTTGATTGATCCCGATTTGGAGCATCGCGATGTGGGTCACTGACCGATGCGTGCGATCCGACGACGCACGCACGCGCGATTTCCGTTGACCGGAGTTGGCCCGCCACGTTTCAATCGCGGAACCTGATGTGGTTCACCAGTCCGCATCACCGGGGAGAAAACAAACAATGGCGACCGATGCGGACGTGATCGTGGTTGGCGCGGGGCTTGCGGGTCTCGTGGCCGCGACCGAACTGGCCGATGCCGGCAGGCGGGTGATCGTCGTCGATCAGGAAGGCGAACAGAATCTCGGCGGGCAGGCGTTCTGGTCGCTCGGCGGCCTGTTTCTGGTGGATACGCCCGAGCAGCGACGGCTCGGCATCAAGGACTCTTACGATCTCGCTTTGCAGGATTGGCTCGGCACCGCCGGATTCGACCGCGAGGAGGATCACTGGCCGCGCAAATGGGCGGAAGCCTATGTGGCCTTCGCCGCGGGCGAGAAGCGTGGCTGGCTGCAGGCCATGGGCCACCGGATTTTTCCCGTGGTCGGCTGGACCGAGCGTGGCGGCTACGACGCCATGGGCCACGGCAATTCCGTGCCGCGGTTCCATGTGAGCTGGGGTACCGGTCCCGGCGTGGTGGAACCGTTCGAGTGGCGGGGGGGCGCGCCCGCCCGGGCCCGCCCCCCCCGGTTTCCGTTCCCGGCCCCCCCCGGTGCGCCGCCCCCGACCCGCGGCGCGGCGGCCCCCGCCAGCGGGGAAAACCCCCAGCCCCCACCCCGACCGCCCGGGCCGAAGGCAACCCCCCTCCCGACCCGCGGCGTTCCACCCCACTCCCAAACCCGGCCCGTCGCCGC
>Ga0066256_1001723_pt1 | contig 27941 bp, 25 predicted proteins | sample ThiBio_1000_biof_FD_87107 | JGI IMG/M metagenome (GOLD analysis project Ga0066256, IMG submission 87107) | Wastewater bioreactor microbial communities from Cape Town, South Africa - Thiocy_expt_1000_biof (version 2) | ecosystem: Engineered > Bioreactor > Thiocyanate-remediating >... | reverse complement strand
AAGTGATCTTTGAAACACATGATATCAATTACGGATGGGATGGTACTTATCTATTCAATGGAGGAAAACTTTGCCAGGACGGAACGTATGTCTGGAAAATTACGGTTAAGAAAACAGGGGTAGATGATAAAGTAATAAGAACAGGATCGGTAACATTAGTACGATAAACAGTGAATCTAGCTTAAGAAATAATTAAAACAAAAATCCTCAGCAAATTGTTATTGCTGAGGATTTTTTATGAATATGAAAAACAGATTAAACCGCTACATGATGCTCTCTTAAAGCATCATTCAGAGATGTTTTAAGATCCGTTGAAGCTTTACGTTTCCCGATGATCAGCGCACAGGGAACCTGAAATTCCCCGGCAGGGAATTTTTTGGTATAAGAACCTGGAATCACAACGGAACGTTCCGGAACATAACCTTTCATTTCCACCGGCTCTTCTCCCGTCACATCAATTATTTTTGTAGATTGCGTCAATACGACATTAGCACCGAGAACGGCTTCTTTTCCGACTCTGACACCTTCTACAACGATACATCTCGAACCGATAAAACAGTTATCTTCGATAATCACAGGAGCAGCCTGAAGCGGCTCCAATACACCTCCGATCCCGACACCTCCGGAAAGATGGACATTTTTACCGATCTGAGCGCAAGAACCAACCGTCGCCCAGGTATCTACCATTGTTCCTTCGTCCACATAAGCACCGATATTTACATACGACGGCATCATGATAACTCCCGGAGCAATGAAAGCGCCATAACGTGCAACCGCATGAGGAACAACACGGACACCTAACTGCTTATAGTTGCGTTTTAATGCCATTTTATCATGGAATTCAAATGGTCCTACCTCAATGGTCTCCATCTGACGGATAGGAAAATACATCACAACTGCTTTTTTTACCCATTCATTTACTTGCCATTCCCCGTTTTCCAGCGGTTCTGCTACACGTAAATTTCCTTTGTCAATGGCCTCAATTACTTCTTCAATAGCTGCAATAGTTTCTTTATCTTTCAAAAGCTCGCGGTTTTCCCACGCTTTTTCCACTTGTTCTCTCATTGATCGAATGTTTAAAATGCAAAAATAGAAGATTATAAAGGAAATGATGTTTTCTCAGCAGGAATTATAAATTTAAACAGTTCATGAAAAAGCTATAATATCGGGTTTAGAAGCTGTTCCCGGATTCTGAGGGATATTTACTTTTTTGTTCTATCAATTTGTATCTTTGTTGTATGGGGAGAAAAATTGCCATTGATTTTGGGTTAAAACGTACCGGAATTGCCATCAGTGATGAACTGAATATTATTGCTTCCGGCCTGACAACAGTGGACAGCAAAGAACTGATGAACTTTCTGGAAAAGCTGATTCCTGAAAAAAATATCGATACGATCGTTCTGGGCGAGCCCAAAAAGCTGAACAACGAAGATGGGCATATTACTCAGAATGTACGGCTATTGCGCGAAGTGCTGGAAAAAAAATTCACACAATGCCAGGTCGTTATGCTGGATGAACGTTTCACTTCCAAAATGGCTGTTCAGACAATGATTGACAGCGGACTCAGAAAGAAAGACCGCCGCAACAAAGCGCTCATTGATGAGATCAGCGCAACTATTCTCCTTCAGGATTACATGAACCGCTGACATGTTCGAAACACTGGCATATTACTTTGACAAAGAAAAAGCGCTGCTTTTTGCCGGCAGGAAATCAATGTTGGAAGCCTCATCCGGACAAAGTCTGAAAGAACTACAACGTTATCTGGATGAACACCCCGGAACTTATAAAGCAATTGCTTTATCCTACGATTTAAAAAATGAGATAGAACGGCTCTCTTCTCAGAATAATGACCGCATTGGTTTTCCGGATCTGGCTTGCTGGGAACCGGAACATGTTTTTTCCTTTTCCGGAGAGAAATGGTCCGTAATTTCAACTGACGACTATGAACTGGCAGATGAATTTCTCACTTCTTTTTCACAGGAACTAATTAACAACAACGGAGAACTTCCATCCATTTCATTTTTACCCACAGAAACCAAAGTCTCTTACCTGAATGCTCTGAAAGATGCTTTACACGAAATTCAGATGGGAAACACTTACGAAATCAACTATTGCCAGGAATTTTTTGCAGAGCAGGTTCCCGATTTTTCTTCCTTTGATTTAATCCGGGAGCAGTTTGAGCTGACACAAGCTCCGTTTTCTGCCTTTTTAAAATTTGATGAATTTGAACTTTTCTGCGGAAGCCCCGAACGCTTTCTGAAAAAAGAAAATAATAAGCTGATTTCGCAACCGATCAAAGGAACTATTGCCAGAGGAAAAACATCTGAAGAAGACGAACGGTTTAAATCACAATTGAAAAATTCCCAAAAAGACCGGTCCGAAAATGTTATGATTGTCGATCTGGTACGAAATGACTTGTCCCGCATTGCGGAAAAAGGTTCCGTAAATGTTGATGAGCTTTTCGGAATCCATTCATTTAACACAGTTCATCACATGATATCTACGGTTTCCTGTGAGCTAAAAGAAAATACGGATTTCACAGATATTTTAAAAGCTGCTTTTCCAATGGGATCGATGACCGGGGCACCCAAAATATCAACGATGAACATCATTGAACGCCTTGAAAAGTTCAAGCGTGGCATTTACTCCGGAAGTGTCGGATACATTGAACCTAACGGTAATTTTGACCTGAATGTTGTCATTCGTTCCATCATAAAAAACAACAAACGGAAAGTAATGTCCTGCGGTGTCGGCGGAGCGATTACTATTCAGTCAGATCCGGAAAAAGAATATGAAGAATGTATGGTGAAAATCAAAAAAACCCTGCAATTATTTGGCGAACAAAATGGGTTTTGACTGGCAGGACATATTTCATGATTCAAAAGATACGCTTTACTTTGCAGCGTGTTCCGGCGGAGTGGATTCGATGGTGCTGTGCTACCTGATGCACAAGGCAGGTTTGTCATTTGAAATTTTACACGTTAATTATCAGTTACGGGGAGAATCTTCTCTGAAAGACGAAGACCTGGTAGTTTCTTACGCTGCTTCCCTGAACAAAAAGGTTCATGTTCAACGTTATGATACTGAAAAACTACTGAAAAACGGAGGAAACCTGCAGCAACTCTGCCGTGAACTTCGTTATAACTGGTTCCGTATGTTTACGGAACAGCATCCGGGTTCTAAAATCGTTCTGGCGCATCATTTAGACGATCAGGTAGAGACATTCTATCTGCATTTGGCGAGAAACGCCGGAATTGCAGGCCTTTCCTCTCTGAAAGCTGTCAACGGAAATCTGCTCCGTCCTCTGTTACAGTTTACCAAAAAAGAGCTCTATGCTTTTGCCCGGACACACAACATTCCCTGGAGAGAAGATGCTTCAAACAGCAAAAATGATTACGCAAGAAATAAGCTGCGTAATGTTTTCCTGCCGTTTGCAGAACAGGAAATTCCTGATTTACGCTCATCCGTTTTGAATTTAATTGCTGTTTTTCAGAATAATTACAACGAATTGGAAACAGCATTAAAAACAGAAGTCGGGTTTTCCAAACATTTCGAATTGAATATTTTACAATTCAGTCAATGGCCTGCGGATAAGAAAAACGTGTTCTTACATCTGCTTGAAATCCGGAATACCGCTTTGGATGAGCTCGAAAAACTTAAAAGCTCGGATATCGGTAAATTTATCGAAATTGACAATTGGTTCATTTCCAAGAAAAAAGAGGTATTCGCTTTCGATCAGGGAGAAAATCTTTCACTTCCCGAGCTGCTTATTAAGCCAGTTACTGCCCTACCCGGGCATTTTTCAAAAGAAGAAATTTATCTGGATAAATCAAAAATCAAAGGTGAATTATACTTACGCAAATGGAAAGAGGGCGACCGCCTGGAAGCGATTGGTGTCAAGGGTTCAAAATTAGTTTCTAAGATTATTAATGAAGCCCGGCTTTCTGCTTATGAGAAGCGACGGGTCTTTGTATTAGCAGATGAGGAAAATATTCACTGGATTGTCGGTATTAAAGTCGGGAGAAAAGCGGTAGCTACGGCAAGCTCCACAGAAATAGTAAAAGTTTATTGTTTGAGACATTCCGATCAGGATAATAAGATTGCCGTAGAGTAATTCCGATAACATAATTTTTCATTTATTCCTCAGGATAATGCTTATTTTTGGTTCAAAGAGAAAAATATGAAGTTTTTTGTTGGGTTAATCGTTATTTCTGTGCTGGCTTCTTGTGGTTTAAAATATACACCGCAGGCAACTCCCGAATCCACCTTGGAAAAACGCAAAGCATTGATTGAAGAAACCATTGAAAAGGACTTCCTGCCAATGAAAAAAACATATACTCCGATCGGATATGGGAACAGTGTAAAGATTAAACCCGTTTCCTACCAGAAGCTGGATTCGCTGTTCGAACGAAAATACCAATTAGAACGGATCGGTAAAAGAGATGCCGATCTGGAAGAAGCTATTAAAATTCAGCAGATTGTTTGTCAAAACGATACTAATGAAATTTTATACCTGGAACGCCATGTTTTTACATTAGAAGGAGATAGCAGCGCAGAAATTCTTTCGGGAGATTTCTATATCAATAAACAAAATGAATTAAAGGAGGTTAAATTCACAGAATCGTACTCTATTAATAAAAATTACATCAATTATTATATGGTGTATATCTTTGATCAACCCTTCTTAGGAGGTGAGTATCTTTCTGAAGACGAACAGAATTTTTATCGGATTTATAAAACTGAACTGCAAAACCGGCAAAATAAGGATGCATTTCTGGAACATACATTGCAGCTGATGCAGATCGCATATTATAAAAGAACACTTGATTCCCAGACACTGCTCAAGGAGCTGACACGTAAAAAAGTGCATAATGACAGAACCAATTACAGTGATGAAGTATTCATTAAAATCGAACAGATAACAGAAAATGGCCAGTTGGACAAATATGTCATTGTTTATCAAAGCGCAACAAAAACGCTGGACGGGGTCTTTACGAAGCGTTATCAACTGGAATTTGACCCTTACCTGATGCCTTTATCTGTACAGGAAATTCCTTTTTAATTGTAAAATATTTATAATAAAATCGGATTTATTCCGATTATCTATTATTAATTTTACATCATTATTCTAATTGGATGTTCCGGAGACAAGCAGAATCAGGGGATTTCTAAATGAAAAGCACCTTTATTCAGCTGATGGAAAACTGTTTCATCATTGAGAACCGGAGAAAGAATCACTCGTTTTTCACCAGCACTATACTTTGACTTTGTCGCCAGGAAATATTCCTGCTGACTCAATTTTACATTGTAACCGCCCCGGCCGGATTCTACTTTGAGCTGTAGCTGATCAATAGTAAGCTCAATAATTTTTTCATTGGACAGCAGAATTGTGTCTTTTATTTCAGAAGGAAATACTTTCTGGAATGAAGAAACAAGCTGGTCTAAATGTTTTGGCTTCATTTTTTCAGGATCGTAGAATAAAAACAAGTGGCGATCTTTTTTTATGGCAAACAGTAATTCATTGTTGTTAAAAACGATGAATCTGGAGGTATTCATATTTCGGAAACGGGTATATACAATACTGACAACAACTACCAGGGAAATACCAAGAACAGCTGTGAGCTGCCGGTAACGCCGGAGTATAAGCGTACGGTAAAATGCAGCTATAAGCACGTAAAGTAAAACGACAATCCAGGCACTTACGGTAAAACCTTCTGAAATAGATTGCGGGAGACGATCTATAAACTGAATGATCCAAAGCATTGAAAACATTACCCAAAAAAGCAGAAATGCCGTTCCTTTACCGGCCAGCTTCCACCATCCCACACTGAACAATACGATTCCCAATATCAGGATAACATTGGAATAAGCCGCCAAAGCAATGTTCGTCAGCGCAAAATAGTTGGGAAACTGATTAAAATAGTACAATGAAATCGGAGTGGTAATCAGTTGTGCTGCAATTCCAAGGGCAGTTCCCTCCCAAAGGTTGTGAATCCATTTGTTTTTAAAATACAGCTGTTTCCGCAGATAAGGAAAAAACGTATAGATACCTATCATTGCGGCATAAGAAAGCTGGAATCCGATATCAAACAATGAATAAGGAGTAATAATCAGGATGATTAAAGCAGAAAACAATAATCCGTTAATGGGAGAATAATTCCTGTTTAACAGAACACTGCCTGAAACGATTGAAAACATCCATGCCGCACGTGCCACGGAAGCGGAAAATCCGGTCATTAAGCAATAAGTCCATACGAAAACAAGAGAAATGACAAGCGCCTTCCTTTTGCTGATGTATTTCGGAAACAACTGAAGAAAATAGCTGAGCAGCTGAACTAAAATAGTTACGTGCATGCCGGAAACTGCAAGGATGTGCATTGCTCCCGTATTTCCAAACATCCGGGTAGTTTCTCTTTCTATCGAGCTCCGGTCGCCTAAAATAAGCCCCTTTGCAACCGCAGCTTCCTGCCCGTCAAGGTAACGATCAATAATTGCCGCAAGATAATCTCTGCAATTAAGGAAAATATTCAAAAAGGAAGGATTGGCCTTATAAAGCAAAATATAATTATTCTCCGGTACAAACGATTGGAGGTGAATCTCCTGATATTTCCAATAGCGTTCCGCATCAAATTCACCGGGATTATTCCTGTTGGAAACGGGATTTAAAATCGGCCGGACTAAAAATACATCGTTTCTTTCAATCGCTGTTGAATCCGTCTCGAAGTAAAGCAGCACCTTCCCGATAGTAGAGATAGTATCCTTTCCGGAAATTACAGCATTCACTCTACCGATCGCTTTTGTGTAAATTGCTGATGAAGTAGGAGAAACATCTTCTGCTTCAACCAGCAACTGGTTTTCGGGGAGAAAAACATTTTCAAAATGAGCAAGCCTCAGGTCAGACTGCTGGAAATACAATTGAATACCTCCTGCGGCAAACCACAAAAGAAACACACTGATTGAAAAATAGCTCCTGAAAATACTGTCAGTCCTGTATCCCCAGAAAGTGATAATCAGCATAGTAAGCAACAGAAAGGACAGTTCCATTACTAAATCAGCAGCAGTGAAAAATTCGTCAAAGAAAGCAATACCGGCAATATAGCCTGACAATATGATAATAAGTGGTTTCGTAGTAATCGCTTTTGGGAGTGCTAAATTATTCTTTTTTTGAGAAAACTAACAATAACACACGGATTTTCCAATCGGGATTGTTTAATTTTGACACGTTATAATTCTTCATTATGAAAATAAGTCCTTGGGTATCGGTTCCGTTGATCAGCATTATATTGTTTATCGTCGCCTGGCTTTGTTACCCGCTCTTCGAAAAATTAATTAATTATCAGCTAAACTATTTGCCTCTGACGGTAGTGGAAAAGTCAACTCCTGTAAAGCTGAGGCTGTTATTTTCCGTTACATTTGCGATCATTCCGTTATTAACAGCAATGGTAAACTTTTTATTTCAGGCAAAAGGAAAATACAATTATTATGTTTACCTCTCCATGCTGGTATCAATGATTATTTTCAGTCAGTTTCGTGTGTACAGCGTCCGCAAGCTGATTGAAGAAGAACAGGCACGGTTCGGCGAATATATCCGCGTTCAGTTTGCGGTAGAGAATCTTCAGATTGTCAGTTTTATGTTTATCGGGACAATGCTCGGTTGTATTGTCGGCGCTCTGTTCCTGAAACGTTTTCAAAAATTGAATAAACTAAAATAATGAATCAGACAACCTCTTCTCCCGCTTTAACGGTATATCCTGTCCTATTTGCAATTTGTCTGGCCCATTTTATCAATGATCTATTGCAAATCGTGCTGATTTCCAATTTCCCGGAATTTAAAGAGAACTACGCTTTATCGTATGCGCAGATCGGAGCGATAACACTGACATTCCAGATCACCTCCTCTATTCTTCAGCCGTTTGTAGGTAATTACACAGACAAGCATCCGCAACCCTTTTCTTTCCTGATAGGAATGATATTTACTCTTATCGGGATTATTTCCCTGTCATTTGCAGACAGCTATTCCTCCATACTTATTTCAGCAGTTCTGATTGGTTTGGGATCATCTGTTTTTCACCCGGAAGCCTCCAAATTATCTTATTATGCGTCCGGAGGACGGAGAGGTCTTGCACAATCCATTTTCCAGATTGGCGGAAATACGGGAACTGCAGTTGGCCCGTTGCTGGTCACAGCAATTGTACTTTCCAGAGGTCAGCGTTATATCAGCGTATTCGCGATTTTCGCACTGATCGGAATCGCAATTCTGTATTATATCGGGAGATGGTATAAAAATTACCTGATCCAGAACGAACGGCAAGTGAAAAAAGCCATGTCAATGGAGCTTCCGCTGCCAAAAAAACAAGTGGTGACAACGTTGATCGTTTTATTGATCCTGATTTTTTCAAAATACTTTTATACCGCTTCCATTACAAGCTATCTGCATTTGTATCTGATAGAAAAGTATCATTTTGAAGTGGAAACCGCACAGGGCTATCTGTTCGTTTATCTTTTCGCGGTAGCTATGGGAACATTTATCGGAGGCCCCATCGGTGATAAGATCGGAAGGAAATATGTTATCTGGATCTCCATATTAGGAGCAGCACCATTTACCATATTGCTGCCTTTTGCGAGTCCGTTCTGGATGTTAATCCTGCTTGTTCTTATTGGTGTGATCATTTCTTCTGCTTTTTCTGCAATTTTAGTGTACGCCCAGGAATTGCTGCCGGGAAGAACAGGAATGGTTTCCGGGTTCTTCTTTGGATTTGCCTTCGGTATGGGAGGAATCGGAGCTGCTTCGTTGGGGAAATTAGCCGACTGGTACGGATTAGAGCAGGTTTTCCACTGGTGCTCTTATTTACCACTGCTCGGAATCTTAGCGATTTACATTCCCAATTTGAAAAATGTTAAAAAATAAACAATCGTTGTGATTCTTTAAGTGTTGTTTTTATATTCCTTTTTCTATATTTGTTGGATATATTATTTTTTAGGTTAGAACGAATGACAAACATTTTTATCGCTAATTTGGACTGGGACATTACCTCCGAAGATCTTCACACTACATTCTCTACATTTGGTACCGTTACTCTGGCACATGTAGTCTATGATAATAAGACCAAAAAATCGAAAGGTTTTGCTTACGTGGAAATGGAGGAAGTGGAAGGTGCAATCGCTGCTATTCAGGCGCTGAATGGTATGGAAATTAACGGTAGAAAGATAGATGTGAAGATAGCTTCACCAAAGACAAACCGGCCGCCGAAAAAAGAAGTGGTTGCTAAACCAAAAGCAACAGTTCCCGGAAAAAATTTCAAGCCAAGAAATAATAATCAAAGCGGATCCGGAAACCCGAGAAATAATAACTATAATAAATTTCAGAATAACAGAGGAAACCGCAGCTGATTCAAGGGTTGTTTACTCTCTGCTTAAATCTTGTATAAAGCCTGAATACACCTTTTTGTATTCTTGACTCTTTCAATATGATTTCAACAATAATTGTTGCACCGGAATAATTATATGAAACAGGTTTACCATCCCACCCGGGAGCTAATCCTCTTCTTATTTCTAATTCCTTAATTTTCCCCTGAATACCATATCCGTCTTCATAGGCCGGGATTTCGAAAAAAGGTGTTGAGCTGTCTTTTTCAATAACGGTAAAAAAGGTATTGTAAACGAGAATGCTGTCCAGTCTGTAGCCCGTGAAATTGACTAGTTGTATTTTAACGGGCGGATAATATGCTTTTGCTATAATAGCCTTTTCTTCTGTTTGCGCGAAAGAAAAAACAGAGCAGAATGCTAACGCTGCCGAGAAGATGATTATTAAGAGGAAATGGGATGGACGATTCCCCATAATTGTTATAAATTTATAGAGATCGCCAGCATAATTCCAACGAGAATACTGATCAGCTTCAACAAATTAAATTTATGATTCTCTGTTGATTCAAAAATGATAGTGGTAGAGATATGAAGGAACATACCGATAACGATGGCCAGAATATTCTGCATGAGGTACCCGTTGAAGTGTTCCCCGAAAAAGAATCCGAAAAACATTCCCAGCGGTGTCATCAGCGCGAAGATCATTAACACAATCCATGATTTTAAGCTGGAAAACTCACTGACTTTCAGCAAAGTCATCAAAGCAACCGCTACCGGGATCTGGTGCAGAATAATTCCAAGCAGATAGGATTCCGATGAAAAATAAAGGTGATCATGCCCGTGATGAGAAATTTCGCCGGCGGAATTTATTGCAAGGGGAATACCTTCAATAAAGGAATGAATGCTTAGTGACAACAGCATAACATAAGGGAGCTTATTTCCTTTATGTGCGTGTACATGGCCGTGTTCAATACCACCGGAAAAAAATTCCAGCAACAGCTGAATGATAAATCCGAGAATAACGAATAACCCTATATTGGGAATATGGTTATGATAAAGTTCGGGAAGGAAATGATGGAAGGCTATTGCAAGCAAGAAGCCTCCGCTGAAGGATAGTAACAGCTTTATGACTTTTGACTGTTTTACAGAAGTAACTTTTGCCAGAATTGTAACAATTAACCCTCCGGTCACAACAGCTAAAATCAGTAAAAGTGTATTTATCCAGATCTCCATATTATTTTTTTGCAGCAATAAGAATTAAGCGGTCAGATGTTTTCTCGTCGAAAGCGGAAAGCTCGTAATCACCGTATTTTTTTTTCAAAGTGAAACCACCGACTTTCAGCAGCTCTTCAAAATCATCCAACGTAAGCGCCTGTACCCTTTCCGTAAACGAATGAAACTGCCCCATGTGACCGAAAGAGATGGTCTTAAAAATATGCCGGCCGTCAAACTGACGTGTTATTTCAAACTGAATACCATCAATAATTTTTGTTTCTTTCTCTGCCAGATTTGCTGCGGCTTTTATCGCGTTCATGAAATCAATCACCAAGACACCTTTTTTGTTAAGCATTTCACCGCAGGCATTTAATACCTTTAGATTATCCGCTTTATCATCAAAGTAGCCAAAGCTCGTAAAAAGGTTCAGAATAGCGTCAAATTTCTCGTTTTTTAAAGGCTTCCGCATGTCCTGGACAATAAAGCGCAGCGTGTCATTTTCAAATTTCTTTGCCTGTGCAATGCTGTTTACAGATAAGTCCGAACCCGTAACATTGTAACCGAGCTTATTCAGTGTAATCGCATGACGGCCTTTGCCACAGGCTAAATCCAGCACCTTAGCGGGTTTTTCTATATCCAGAACGTCCATTAATTTTCCAATGAAAACAGCTGCTTCTTCTTCGTTTCTGTTCTGATATAAAATATGATAAAATGGCGTATTGAACCACTCTTCAAACCATTCTGATTTTTCCATGACCTTTCGAATAAAGCGAATAACAAATTTAAGCATCAAAAATGTAACCTCACGAAGTTTTGTGTTTTTTTTAAGCTAATTTATTACTTCATTTCTATCTTTGAAAGCATGAAGAAAATCGGTGTTACAGGTGGAATCGGTTCCGGAAAGACTTTTGTCTGTCATGTCCTGGAGAAAATGGGATATCCGGTATTCTATACCGATCTGGCAGCAAGAGATATTATGTCATCGGATCCGCTTTTGAAAGAGCAGATAAAAAAATTGCTCGGAGAATCTGCCTATTTTCAGGATGGAACGCTGAATAAAGAGCTTGTCGCAGCAGCAATTTTTTCTGACGAATCTATAAGGGTAAAGGTAAACAGCTATGTACATCCGGCAGTTTACAGAACTTTTGATCAGTGGACAGAACAACATATTTCCGATTTGGTTTTTATTGAATCGGCACTGATGATCGAAACCGGCTTTTACAAAGAGCTGGATAAAGTTATTTTAGTAGTGGCAGACGAAATAACCCGCCTGCACCGGGTAGCTCACAGGGATAATATCACTCATGACAAAGTACAGGAACGCATGATGGTGCAATCAAATGATGAGCATAAAAAAACACTCGCCGATTTTGTTATTGATAATTCAGAGAATAAGCTTATTATTCCTCAATTAGCGGAAATTTTAAAAATCCTCGAAAAGGGGATCTGTTAACTGAATAAAGCTCTCGCTGTTTGCTTTTAAATAAAAAAGCCGTCCACAAACGGGACGGCCAAAAGAAACGTAAGTATTTATTTTTTCAACGCTTTAATCTGCTGGGTTCCGTTGCCGGTTCTGATCATAAAAATGTAAACCCCTTCTTCCATATCACTTGTCGGGATTTCCTGAATAGTATGATTTACAGATGTAATTGATTTCACAATCCTTCCAAGGGCATCAACAATTTGAATTTCCTGAATCTCATTGTCAGAAGTAATGTTTATAACATCTCCGAAAGGAACAGGAAATGCCGTAACAGCTGCCATCACCGGAAGATTAGAAACAGACAGGCCTGAATCAATACTTGTCGCGGTCAGTGTAATATTATCGTATCGGTTATTTCCGTTGGATGCCGTTGTATTGCCATCCCAGGTAATTTTGATTTTAAAGTTCGGATTATCATTTACCGCCAAAATCGAAGTAAAATCAAAAGTAAACAGCTGCCATTCCTCATTTCCGGCAACTTCCTGTGTATTATTTGTCAAACCGGAAGAAGAAAAAGTACTTCCATCTACAGCATATTCCACGATATTATAGAGCATTCCCTGCCCTGAGCGCTGAACAGCATACTGCATTTTAAGCCCTTCCGCTCCTGTTGTCGGAACATCAAAAACCAGTGAACGTGTTGCTGACGGATTTCTCACCCTTGCAGAAGTTCCTTCATCCTCCCCAAGCCGGAGATTCAGAGAAGAACCGCTATTATAGAGGTCAATATCTCTTTCTCCGGTAATAGGATCCGTATAAGTGAACTTCCCGTTTATCGATGAGAGAAAAGAATAATCTGCAATAATCTCTGTGACATCTGTTTCGGAAGTCATATTATTGAAATGCCAGTAATACAAAAGATGTTCTTCGACATACTCAGCTGCCTGGCCATTAAGATCGACGGTTACATTAGCCGCACCCTGAGAAGAAAGTGTAATGCTTCCTGTCTTTATACCTGCTGAAGCAGCATTCAGACGTATATAAACCGGGATATTGAGAATCATTCCGCTTGTCTGAGCGATAGCAAGCGAAGAACCGAATCCCGAGCCGCTTGTTAGTGAAATCTCATAATCACCGGTAACAGACAATGCTATATTATCCGTCAGATTTGCTCCGGAAACAATAAATGTCTGCTCTGCCGAAGGAGCTCCCAATGTCTGATTAAATGCCAGAGATGTTACGGAAGTCTGAATGGAAGGATCCACAATAGCATTTGCATCCACCGTTATATTATCCAGGCGAAGATTTGGCCGGGAGCCACCGTCATTCGAAGCAATGAAATAATAAACCCAGCGCAGGTAGATTTCAGGCTGATTATTACATGCGGCAGGCAGCACAGTGGGCCCGAAATTTTCAAATTCTCCGTCAGTTTTGTTTGCATTTAAAAATTCAACCGGTCCCGGAACATCGGTCCAGGCAGCGCCCTGACCAATCTGGTACTGCAGACGAAGCCCGTAATAACGAGGAACAGGAACTCCTGCTCCCTGTGTTTCAAGTCCGCCTGTCCATGACACTTTAATGTTTTCTTTTCCCTGAGCATTAATTCCCAATACTGCACCCAAAGGAAAACCAGCTCCTGCAGAACCTGTTGCAATAAAGGAAACACCATAGCTTCCTAAACCATTAATTCTTGACGCACTTGTCAGGTTGAACGCTCCTTCATAATTAGAGAGAGGTTGTTCGTTCAGAGCTACTTCGTCAGAATTAGCAACCCAAAAACGCATATTGTCTGGGGAAGTATAAGCAGCGGAAGCAGCATTCCATTGTGTAAATGAATAAGCACCGGCTGAGAAATCATACAACGGCGGGTAAAGCGTCTGCTTTACAATACCGGTAGCATTAACCGTCACAGTCGCTGCGCCTCCTCCTTCTATCGTAATAGCTCCTGTATGAATTCCCGGAGTTAATCCGCTGATCAGCTTTACATAAAAAACTCCTGTCCCGGTGATAGTTCCAAGGTCGTAAGGAAGCGTTGCTGCTGATCCATAAGCAACATTATCTGTTGAAACCTCAAAATCAGCAGATGCCGTGATAGTTATCGTACCTGTTCCTGACAGATTCGCACCTGTTAAGGTAATGGGCTGCTGTACCGAAGGACCATTTCCTTCTATGTAAATAAATCCCGCTAAGCCGGCACTACTAGTAGTAATTACAGGAACACCCGCGATATAATCTGTAATAGTAATGTCATCGACATTCATTCTTCTGTCTCCGCTTGTTCCCGGAGAAGAAGTCAAACGAATTCTTAAGCGTATATTACCACTGAATTAACCGTTTCCTGAAAGGTTTGAACACTGGCCGTAGCTGTAAAAACAGAGCCGATCTGTGTCCAGGAAATCCCTTGGTCGGTACTGTATTCAACAGCCCATGGCTGCTGGTCTGTATCAGTGCTATAGCTTCTGTAAACAAAAGAAACAGTTCCCATCCCATCGGATTTGTCCTGCGTCATTGTCAGTGCAGAACCATCGCGTCCGCGAAGACGGGCGGAACGGTTACCGTTCTTAAAGTCATTAGAGGCTGTACCAATCTGCACTTCAGGCCCTACCATCCAGTTCAAGCCTGAAAGGCTTACTGTTTCTGCAGGATAAGCAGAGCTTTCTTCTCCGGCACCTTCAAAATCTACAATATACTGAGCTTGTGAAATGGAGGAAAAAGAAACAAATAACAAAAACGCCGTTACAGCTTTTTTTGCCTTTTCCCATGTAGTTGTTTTTTTCATATTAGTTTATTTGGGTAATTATTCTATAAATAATAAATCTTATCCGAAAACTATCTGTCTTCCGCATCTATTCCTGTGAAAAACATTTTTCCATTTCGGATTACAGTTGTCGGAACAGTATTTTCAACGTACAGGCTTCCGGTTCCCAGTCCCTGATGTAAAACGGGCTCATAGTTTGAAACAAACTGTGTAATGGCATTCAATCCGACATTTGACTCCAATGCTGAAGTGATCCACCATGGGATCGATAAAGAGGCAGCAAGATTGATCCATTCCTGACAACCTTTAATTCCACCGTGCAGGCTGGGTTTTAAAATAATGTACTGAGGCTGGATAGTTGTCAGCAGCTCTTTTTTTGAAGCCCAGTCGTAAATTCCGATCAGCTCTTCATCCAAAGCAATCGGGCAAGGTGTTGATTTACATAATAAATACATTCCTTCCCAATCCCCAGCTTTTATTGGCTGTTCAATGGAATGAATTTCCAGATCAGCAAGCTGTTTTAGTTTTTCCGGAGCTTCTGAAAGTGAAAACGCTCCGTTTGCATCCACACGTAAAGTAATCTGATCTTTCGGGTAGTTTTCTCTGATCACTTTCAGCAGTTTTATTTCGGTTTCAAAATCAATTGCTCCAATTTTCATTTTGATACAAGAGTAACCTTCCTGAAGCTTTTCTGAAATCTGCTCTTTCATGTAGATTTCATCTCCCATCCAGATCAGCCCGTTAACAGGAATCCCTGTTTCTTTTCGGGTAAAAGGAGTATCGAAGAACAGCTGTTTTCCTCCGGCAATGAAATCATAATATGCTGTTTCCAATCCAAAGAAAAGCGATGGTTTATCAGCCCATCTATCAATGAATTCAAGATAGTTTTTTTCATTCAATTCCGCAGAATTCAACTCATAAATGCAGGTTTCAAGCCAGTTATTGTAGCTCTCAAGTGTGTCAAATTCTTTGGTCAGTCCGGGAATAATGCTTATTTCTCCCGTTCCATGGATTTCACTTTCCGATGAAGAAAGAGTCACGTACCAGGCTTGTTTTTCGGTTAAAATTCCCCGGCTGGTCCCGCTCGGACGCTTAAATTTTAACGGAGCATATTTTAAATCAAATCTAAACATGATATAAAACACAGCTTAATGTAAATAATAAGCTCAGCAGAAATGTCGTCAGAGCAACTGTCTTCAGAAACGGGTCAAATTCCCGTTCGTTGTCAATCTGACGAACTTTTTTCAAATGAACAAACAGTACTAAGAATGGAATTGCGAGAGAAATGAAAAAGTAATTTCCGGGTTGGAACAGCAAAATGTAAGCGATCATGCTCACAACAGCTGACAGAATGATAACAGCATGGTACACTTTTGCTCCTTTCTTTCCTAATTTAACAACCAACGTGTTTTTTCCTACTTTTTGGTCGTTTTCCCGATCACGCATATTATTTAAATTCAGCACAGCCATGCTTAATGCCCCGATTGTTGTCGCAGGAAAAAGCAGCTTCCATTCAAAAGCAGTCAGTGAAATATTTTCCGGATATAAATAATACACACCAATGACACTTACTAATCCAAAGAAGATGAATACGAACACATCTCCCAAACCATTATAACCGTAAGCCCGTTTTCCCACAGTGTACATAACGGCCGCCAAAACACATAAAGCTGCTAAAACCAGATAGAATATCCAGAACGAAAGTCCTTTTCCGGAAGAGCTCACCGCAATTAATGACGCAGCGCTGATCAGAGATGCGATACTAATCACTATAACTGCATTTTTCATTTGCTTAATAGAAATAGCACCAGACTGAATCGCCCGTTCCGGCCCGATCCTGCCTTCGTTATCTGCTCCTTTCTGGGCATCACCCAAGTCATTTGCAAAATTGGACAGCACCTGAAAAAATAATGTAGTCAATAAAGCCAAACCGCAAATAACGCTGTTAAAAATACTATCCGTATAAGCAATGGCACTTCCGACGATAATTCCCGACAATGAAAGGGGAAGTGTCCGTAAACGCGCTGCTTTCAGCCATACTTTAAAACCTGCCATATTACTTTTTCAAAATATAATTTCTGTACGTAGTATCCCAGCCAATTTTCTTCAGAAGCCGCTTCGCTTTTTGTTTAAGCGATTCACGGTTAAAGCTGATATCATAGTCAAACTTCCAGTTGACCTTATCAATACGTTCCTGCATTGCTTTCGGATGAGAACCTGTAAATCGCTTCAGTGTATCAATATTGCTGAAGTAGTCGAACTCTTCTACTTTCGGGATATTTTCTTCCATCCATTCATCATTGTGCCAGAGCTTGTGAAAATGCTCCTGTTTTGCCTGCATAACACGGGGATCTTTTACCCAGCCGTAATGATTAATATATGCAGGAATCGCAACAACATTCAGCATTTTATCATTGCCTTTTCTGAATCCCTGAGCATCCCGGAAAGAATAGATTGACTTGTTGTTTCTCACCACTCTGATCTCATTCAGATACCATCTGAGCGAGCTTCCGACATAATCATAAGAGCCAAAGAAATGGCGATACTTAAATAACAGGCCGTCAATTTCTTTTCTGTTCAGATTTTTCTCCATTGCGGCTCTGATGACAGGAAGATCTTCTTCATGTACAACCTCATCGCCCTGAATATAAAATGCCCAGTCGTATTCTTCAGGAATAGCCTGGAACGCTTTGTCTGTCTCAACTGCCAGCACTCGTCCCCCTTCTCTCAGAGAGTCGTCCCAGACGGTTTCAATAATTTTAATTTTGTCACTGTTAATCGACCGGATCAACGACAGTGTTTCATCTTCTGATTTTCCGACAGCAATTACAAAAATATCACAAATCGACAGAATCGACTGAATCGCTTCCACGATCGGATAATCATATTTTAAGGCATTGCGGACAAAGGAAAAACCTGCAACTTTCATTAGCGATTTGATCTATTTTACACGATTTACCCACCCCGAATTTATTCAACGGGATGTACAGGGCAAATATACCGTATAATTTTTAACCGCTTTGATGTTATGTGTGCATAATTCCATATCTTAGATTCATAAATAAATCGGGAAATATGGCAGATGAAAATTCACCTTTGTTAAAGAAACTGCGCTGGAAGCTGTTCTTGTTGGGAACGTTTAAAATTCCGATGCTGGGAAGACTCCGGCCCGGACTTGAGGTGATTAATGATGAAAAAGTACAGCTGAAAATAAAACTGAAAAAGCGCTCCAAAAACCATTTAAATTCAATGTATTTTGCTGCTTTGGCAGCAGGTGCGGATTGCGCAGCCGGCTTACACGCTTTTTACTATGCGGAAAAATACAACCGGAAAATCTCTTTCGCCTTTAAAAGTATGCAGGGACAGTTTTTAAAAAGAGCGGAAACAGATACTACTTTTACCTTTAACGGTGGAAAAGCAATAGAGGCAGTTATTTTAAAAAGCATGGAAACAGGCGAACGCTTCAATCATATATGTGATGTTGAAGCATATAATACGGAAGGTGAGATTGTTGCTACATTTAAAATGGAAGCATCCGTGAAAGTAATTCCTTAAAAGACTGGTTGCTGTAAGCAGCGCTTAAAGTATAAAATCCAGATAATTATCCCTGTCAATAACCGTAAACGGGGCATCCGGATAGGCAGCAGCAAATTGCGTGGGAATTTTATGTTTCTTATCTGCCCATTTATATTCAAATGCTGATATCTTTTGATTTTTTTCTTCTATCCGGTCAATTTCCTGTTGCGTGTGTGTTCTCCAGAAATAACTGTTCACGTTCATTTGTTTGTAATGAAGTAGTTTATTCCTTTCGGAATTCAGGTAATTTTCCCAGAGTTGTCCCACATCCGTCCGGAGATTCAATGGAGAAAAATTACTTATTAACGTATTACGGATACCATTATCTACGAAATACCATTTTTTCATTTTTGTTATCTCGTTGTCTCGATTCTTACTGAATCCACTGACATCATAGATTATGAAAACTTTCTTGAACAAATCAAGGTACTTCTCAACAGTATTTTTACTTATCCGAAGTTCATTTCCCAATGCCTCAAGAGAAACTTCACTACCGTTCCGGAATGCCAGCTTTTGTAAAAGAGACATGATTACATCGCGTTTTTTTATTCCCTCAAAAGTCAATATGTCTTTCAGCAGATAAGAATGAACAAGTTCTTTTAAATAAATTTCCTTATCCTGCAAGTTATTCAAATGGAGCAATTCAGGATAACTTCCGTAGATCAGCCGCTCTTCCAGCTTTCCATACGTTTCTTTTAAATTTTCTATCGCGGAAAATTCCATTTGCGCAACAGGAAACAATTGAAAAGTGTACATTCTGCCAACCAGCGGCTCTCCGATCTGGTTATTAAGCTCAAAGGCAGAAGAGCCGGAAACCAATATTTTTAATCCGGGAATGTTATCAACCATTAATTTGAGCTTCATACCGATATCACTTATTTCCTGAGCTTCATCAATGACCAGAAAACGGCAGTCTCCGAGGAGTCGGTTATAATTCTCCAGGCTTCTTTTTTCTAAAAGATTGTGCGTTTCAATATCATCACCGGTGAAAAAAAGAACTTTTTCTCCACAGGATTCAATAATGCTTTTTATCAGCTCGGTTTTTCCGACTCTTCTTGCACCAATGAGTAAAACAACTTTGTTCGGAACCAGCTTATCTTTTATAGCCTGTTCCTGTATTCGTTGGATAATCATTCTTTTATTTTTCAGTAAAGGTATAATTTTTTTGAAATTGCGTCAACAAAATGACGGAATTTAATATAATTGCGTCAACAAAATGACGGAATTTAATATAATTGCGTCAACAAAATGACGGAATTTAGTTAAAATAAATTAACTAATCTATATATATATTTGATTTTAAAATATTTAGTGCGCTTCGAGCCAATTCGAAGCGAATTTTGCTTCCACTTCTAAAGGAACAGCAAAATGAAATGCCTCTTCCATTGCTTTTCTGACAATTTCAGCTGCCTTTTCCGCTTCTTCTTTTGGAACATCAAAAACCAGCTCGTCGTGTACCTGCAACAGCATTTTTGCTTTTAAATTATTTTCTTTTATCGCTTTGTCCACTCTGATCATCGCCAGCTTGATGATATCCGCTGCTGAGCCCTGAATTGGCGCATTAATGGCATTTCGTTCAGCAAAGCCACGCACGACTGCATTAGCTGAAGTAATATCCGGAAGATAGCGGCGACGTCCGGAAATAGTTTCTACATATCCTTTTTCCCGTGCTTCCAGAATAGCGGTATCCATATAGGTTTTAATTGTAGGATACTGTATAAAGTAATTGTCTATAATTCCTTTTGCTTCCGTTCTGGAAATATTTAAGTTTTGTGCCAAACCAAATGCGGACTGGCCGTAAATAATTCCAAAGTTAACAGCTTTCGCCGCAGCACGCTGATCTCTTGTAACTTCTTCTAAAGCTACGTTAAATACTTTCGCTGCCGTAGCACGGTGAATATCCTGCCCGTCTTTAAAGGCCTGTATCATATTTTCGTCTTTGCTGAGCGCCGCGATGATGCGCAATTCAATCTGTGAGTAATCGGCAGAAAGCAGCAAGTGATGTTCATCCCGTGCAACAAATGCTTTTCGGATCGCTCTCCCCCTGTCGGTACGAATCGGAATATTCTGAAGATTCGGGTTGTTTGAGCTCAAACGGCCTGTTGCAGTGACCGTCTGCATAAATGTGGTATGCACACGTCCGTCTCTTGGATTGCACAGCTCCGGAAGCGGATCAATATAAGTGCTTTTTAATTTTTTCAATTGCCGGTAATCCAAGATCAGCGGGATGATAGCATGATCATTTTTAAACATTTCCAGAACATCTTCGGAGGTCTGATATTGTCCTGTTTTTGTTTTTTTCGCTTTTGCGGAAATTTTCATGTGATCAAACAGAACTTCGCCGAGTTGTTTCGGGGAATCCACATTGAAGCTTACTCCTGCGATCTGGATAATCTGCTCTTGCAATTTGATCAGCTCTTCCGCAAATTCAACAGACATGTTTTTCAGATAGGGCGTATCGATTGCGATACCTTCATTTTCCATTTTTTGCAAAATAGGCATCAGAAGCATTTCCATATTTTCAAACAGCTCCGTTAAACCATGCTCCTGAATTTCTTTCTCCAGCTCTTTCTTTAGCTGTAATGTAATATCTGCATCTTCACAAGCATAATCGCTGATCTCTGAAGGTTGCAGGTCACGCATGTTCTTCTGTCCCTTCCCCTTTTTTCCGATCAGGTCTTCGATAGAAACCGGACGGTAATTCAGGTATAGTTCCGCCAGATAATCCATTCCGTGTCTTGATTCCGGCTGAATCAGATAATGAGCGATCATGGTATCAAACATTTTCGCTTTCACTTCACAATTGTAATTTGCCAGTACCTGTAAATCGTATTTCAGGTTTTGCCCGACAATTAATTTGTCCGTAGCTTCAAAAACCGGACGGAACTGATTTACAATCTCCTGAGCAGCGCTTCGATCCTCCGGAATAGCCACATAAAATGCTTCTTTCTTTTTATAGGAGAAAGACATTCCCACTAATTCCGCGTCCAGCGAGTCAATATTTGTTGTTTCCGTATCAAATGCGAATTCAGATTGCTGCAGCAATAAGTCAATTAATTCCTTACGCTCTTCCGGCAACGTTATCAGATGATAGCTCGGCCGTTCGGTAACGATCGTTTTAACTGACGAGGTAGGAATCGCATCCTGATCCTCAACCAGGCTCTGTGTGGAAAATAAATCCAGCTGGCTTGCGGAAGCCGTCACCTGCACCTGGCCTATAACGATCTCTTCCCCGATAACACGTTTTGACAGATTACGGAATTCCAGCTCTGTGAAAATTTCTTTGACAGCTTCAATATCAGGTTCACATACCTTAAAGTCCTCTTCGTGGATTTCTACGGGTGCATTGATAATAATTGTTGCCAGCTTTTTAGACAAAAGCCCCTGCTCTGTGAAATTTATAATATTCTCACGCATTTTCCCTTTCAGCTCATCTGCATGAGCGATAACACCTTCTACAGAACCATATTCCTGGATTAGCTTTTTGGCCGTTTTCTCTCCGATTCCGGGAATTCCGGGAATATTATCCGAAGCATCGCCCCATAAACCAAGGATATCAATCACTTTCAAAGGATCATCCACTTCAAACTTTTCACAGACTTCCTTTATACCCAGCAGGGTTGCTCCTTCTCCGCTGCGGCTGGGACGGTAAATGATCGATTTTTCAGTTACCAGCTGCCCGAAGTCTTTATCCGGAGTTACCATATAAGTAATAAATCCGTCTCGTTCCGCCTGTTTGGAAATTGTTCCGATAAGGTCATCCGCCTCATAGCCTTCTTCCTGTAAAATAGGAATGTTCATGGCACGTACAATTCTCTTTATCGGTTCAATCATTGCACGCAGATCTTCCGGCATTTCCTGGCGATTTGCCTTGTAAGCGGCAAAATCCGCCTGTCGGTCCACAGAACCTCCCGGCCCGTCAAAAACTACCGCTAAATGAGTAGGTTTCTCTTTTGTCAGGACTTCCAGTAATGCAGTCGTAAATCCGAAAGCTGCTGAAGTATTCTGCCCTTTTGAATTGATTCTCGGATTTTTTGAAAATGCAAAAAATGCTCTGTAAATCAAGGCATAGGCATCTATTAAAAAGAGTTTTTTATCGGATTCAACGGTAAGCATACGTGCAACTTTTATTTTTTGAAGTTCTAAAAATAAGGAAAAAAGATCTTCTTCAGAACATTTGGAAGTTCAATTCTTTAAATACCAAAGAAACCGTAAAAAGTAGTTGTTTAATAAACGGCCGTCATTTCCATATCGATCGTCATTCCGGATTGGACAGATCGGAGCCGGATATCGTTTTTTGTAAATTCCAGCACTGTAAATACAACTGTCATGCCGGACCCCGAGTAATCGTAAACCAATTCCGTATTGTTATTCTCAAAATGCCACGTACCGCTGTTTCCGTTTGTGTCCGTCCATGTCCCGTCAGAGTTAATTGTTGAAGTAACCACGTACGATTGGGGAACACCATTGATACTATATCCTGTCATCAACCATTTTTTTGAACCGTGCCCGCAAAGTAATTGCGTTTGTGAAGGACGGCTTATTGTAATGGTGTAATTATTATTCACACCAGTATATTGAGTTGAAATAAACTCACTCGTTTTTTCTCCTTTTTGAACAAGACAGATAATTGTATTCGTTGTATTTTCAGGAAGCACTGCAATTCCGTTCTCATTACTTTGAAACATACTGACAGCATTCGTGTCCGCGATTAAATCCGAAACAGAAGCAAAGATTTTTACGCTGGCGTTACTCTCTTTTTCTCCGTTTTCATTTTGTACTGTAATTTGTTTCTGATTACCGGTCAGGTCGGTCTGTTTTTCTTTTTTACAGGCAACACTCAGCAGTGAAACAATAAATAACAATAATAACTTTTTCATAATTCGTTAAGGTTAATCAGGTGCAATTCTAATACATATTCCATTAACCGGCAATCACTTAAAAAAGGTATTTTGAAGAGATTAACTATTTCAGATTCGTCAGGTGCCAGTTAATCCAGCGTTACTTTTCCCCTGAAAGGAATAAATCTCGGAACTTTTTTCTGATACTGCGCATACTTCGGATATTTCTGAGCCGAAATAGCTTCTGAGAAATCGGAGCTTCCTTTAAACAGAATGATCAGCAACAGGCAGCCCGCGATCGACCAGTTGATCCACTCACCTGTTGCGACAACGCTGAAAAGATAAAAAACAATCCATATTGCCTGCTCAGACGCATAATTCGGATGGCGTGAATACGCCCACAAACCTGTAGAAATAAATCCTTGCCCGTATTCTTCCAGCGGCAGGTTATTATTGATACGGCGGTGTTTCTCCGTCTGAAAAATATGTTGCTGCTGATCGGCGATAAATTCCGTTACAACGAAAAATATAAAAACGGCTGCAAGCAAGTAATCAATGGGCTGAATCGGAGAAGCATCCGTTCCGAGAGAAGTCAGTACCGGAAGCGTGAAAAGAAATATCAAAATATTCTGATAACCGCAGATAAAGAACAAGTTGAACAGCGTCCATACAAAGCGATTGCTGAAACCCGGGCGTTTTCTTAAAATTTCCCAGCGATAATCTTCTTCTCCCGTCCAGAATTTCCAGGAATAAGCGCCTTTTCTGGCAAAATTAAATGTCAGCCTTGCTCCCCATATTGTGACAAGCACAGACATCAGCACCATCCGTTCGTGCATTCCTCCGAGGTACGTCATATACCATACATAAGCAATCGGGACAAGACTCCACAGCTTATCCACTTGTGAATTATTGTTGGTCAGCTCACCGACAATAAAGCAATAAGCAATCACGCCTGCAACGATATAGAGTGAAGAATAAAGAATGTCTGTCTGCAAGTCATTCAGAGGTGTCCCGAAAAAGAAAGAGGTAACAGGTACTACAATTACGGTGAAAATAAGTAAAAGTATTGTTGCTAACATATTTTTTAGAATATAAAGGTTCATTCAATCGTAAAGATAGTATAAAATCAGATTTGAAAGTTATCCGGGAAGCTATCAGAAAACGGATTTAAAATTATGATATTTTTTCTGCTTTAATTTTTAGTATTTTGTAAAATATTACTGCGATTTTCCGGCAAGCAGTATATTTGGCTTACTGATTTTTGGAGAATAATTTAAAGCGTATAATCTATGAAGATCCTTTCAGCAGCACAGATAAAAACAGTCGATCAGCGTACTACGGAACGCCAGCATATTTCTTCAGCAGATCTGATGGAACGTGTGGCAGTATTGTGTACAGAAGAAATTGAAAAGCGGATTTCAGAGCAGGCGGAAATCGTAATTTTCTGCGGAAAGGGAAATAACGGAGGTGATGGCCTGGCGATTGCGCGATTACTTGCAGAAAGAGATTATACTGTTACAGTTGTCATTGTTCACCACAGCGAAGATTTTTCCGGAGATGCCCAAATTAATTTTGAACGGTTAAACCAGCAGAACAAGGCAGGATTAACAGAGATTTTCGGCGAAGATGATTTTCAGAAAATTTCAGTAAAAGAAAAAACGATTGTCATTGATGCCCTGCTCGGAACCGGGCTCAACAAACCGTTGGAAGGTTTATTGGAAACAGCCGCCGAATTCATAAATAAGAACAGTCATTTCACTATCAGCATTGATGTTCCGAGCGGGCTGTTTGCAGATGAATTTACGCCGGATGAAAATACCTGTGTTCACGCAAATTTAGTATTGACCTTACAAATACCAAAGCTGGCTTATCTGTTTTCTGATAACAGTCAAAATGTCCCGGCTTTTAAGATCATAGACATCGGATTGGATCAGCAGGCTATTTCAGAGCAGGTGTCTTCTCATTATTTTTCCGAAATTGAAGATATTACAACACTGCTTTTACCAAGAAGTAAATTTTCCCACAAAGGAACCTACGGACATGGCCTGCTGATCGCAGGAAGCAAAGACACGCGGGGAGCAGCGATAATTGCCGCAGAAGCATGCCTGAGAAGCGGAGCAGGACTTCTGACTGTCCATTCAACAAAGAACGTAACAGATGCGCTGGCTATCCGGTTACCGGAAGCGATGAGCAACACCGACCAAAATGAAGCATTTATTTCTGATAAAACATCTCTGGACAAATACCGGGCATTAGGTTTTGGTCCCGGTACGGGAACAGCAGAGGAAACAGCAGATGTTCTGAAATATATTATCCAGAATTACCAGGGAAAGCTGATTATTGATGCAGATGGACTGAACATTCTCTCCGAAAATAAAACCTGGCTGGAATTCCTTCCGAAGGAAACGATTCTGACACCACATCCGAAGGAATTTGAAAGGTTGGCAGGAACTTTTGAAAATGATTTTGACCGGCTTCAAAAAGCAAAATTATTTGCCATAAGGCATCAGGTCATTTTAGTTTTGAAAGACGCCTATACGGCAATTTGCCTGCCTGACGGAAGTGTTGTTTTTAATTCAACGGGAAATCCGGGGCTGGCAAAAGGCGGAAGCGGAGACGCGCTGACAGGCGTTATCCTCGGATTGCTGACAAGAGGTTATTCTCCTGCCAAAGCAGCCATCTCCGGAGTGTTTATCCATGGTTATGCAGCCGATCTTTGTTCGCGGGAAATAAGCATGGAAAGTATGCTGATCACAGATGTTATAAAGCTGCTTCCGAAGGCTTTCAGATATATTGAGCTTAAGAGAGCTGAACTCGGATAAACATAAGAATCACCACTTAACATTTTATTTTTCCATCTGTAATTCCTTGTTACTTATAATAAGTAAAATGGCTTTTCTTTGTTTTAACTTAAAACTATCTGAATATGGCAGACAATAATGTTCGTAAAGTATCATTCTGGAGGATTTTCTTCCCTTCACTGATCGCTTTATTAGTGGGATCAATCATCTCAATTATTTTCTTCTTCTCGACGTTAGCGGGATTTATGAATAAATACTTCGGCAAAAACGAAGAGACTTCCCTGAAGGATAAAACATTTCTTCACATGGATTTCAACCAGATGATCGGAGATGTCGGTTACAAAACTTTTAACTCTTCCAGCTTTTCAATGGAGCATCAGCACGGTTTGGGTGAGATCATTTATGGTCTTGAAAAAGCAAAAACCGATAAGAATGTGAAAGGAATTTTTATTGAAGTATCACAGTTGACAGTTGGCTATGGAAATCTTTTTGAATTGCGTGAAGCTATTAAGGATTTTGAAAAGTCCGGTAAAAAAGTGGTTATTTATGCACAAGGTGAAGCAGTCACTTTAAAATCTCTTTACCTGACGACAGCTTTCAAAGACAGCTACATCTTCCCGGAAAGTAATGTAGAATTCCTGGGATTGAGCTCTGAAGTGATGTTCTATAAGAATCTTCTGGACAAATTTGACATTGATGTGGAAATCATCCGCGGAAGTGATAACGAGTTCAAAAGCGCGGTTGAGCCGTTCTTCAGAACAGAGATGAGCGACTCCAGCAGATTACAGGTACAACGTATTATTGACGGAATCTGGAGCAAAATGCTGACAGATATTTCCAAAGAAAGAAGCGTTTCAGTTGAACAATTGAATGCGTATGCTTCCGAAGCTAAAATTCTGAATGGTAAGGACGCTGTACAGTATGGTTTGGTAAGTGCGACGAAATACCGGGATGAAGTCCTGGATCTACTTAAGAAATACGCAGGAACTGCTAAGGATAAAGAAGTGGAATTGTACGCTTTCGAAAAATATGCACGCGACAAATACAAAGAGGAGGTAAAATTTGAGGAAAAGAAAGAATCCATCGCTTTAATCTTTGCAGAAGGTGACATTACTACAGGCGGAAATGGTATTGCGTCCAGCAAAACGTGTAAATACATCCGTGAAGCAAGAACAAATGACAAGATAAAAACCATTGTACTTCGTGTAAACTCTCCTGGTGGTTCTGCACTTGCTTCCGAAGAGATCTGGCGTGAAGTGAAGCTGGCAGCGGATAAGAAAAAAGTATATGTTTCTATGGGGAACTTAGCAGCATCCGGAGGATATTATATTTCCTCAGCAGCGACACGTATTTTTGCAGATCCGACTACCTTGACAGGCTCTATCGGGGTTTTCGGAATGATTCCGAACTTCGGAACTGCTTTAAACAAGCATCTGGGAATTACGTTTGACGGTGTAAAAACAAATAAGTTCGCGAACATCTCGCTGACAAGAAAGCTGACACCGGAAGAGCTGGCAATTGTTCAACGCGAAGTGGATAATATCTACGACCAGTTTATCAACCGTGTCGCGGATGGCAGAAAATTATCCGATGCACAGGTGCGACGCGTGGCAAAAGGCCGTGTATGGTTAGGTGCTGACGCCGTAAACATCGGATTGGTGGATGAGATCGGAGGTTTGGTTACGACTTTAAATTACGCTAAAAAACAAGCAGGTGATCTGCCGATCACAGTTTGGCCGAAAGTGAAAGAAAATGATTTAAGAGATCTTCTGGAAATGTTTGATGAGCAGGAGCAAAGTAATGAAGATGCTTCTGTAAAGATTTCCGAAGAAGTATTGAATTATTACAAAGAAATCCAGAAACTGGAAGATAAATTCGGTATTCAGATGAGAATGCCTTACGAGCTGAAGTTTTAATTAGCAATCAGAATACAAAAGCTCTCTGGATTAAATCCAGAGAGCTTT
>Ga0066256_1001722_pt1 | contig 27945 bp, 24 predicted proteins | sample ThiBio_1000_biof_FD_87107 | JGI IMG/M metagenome (GOLD analysis project Ga0066256, IMG submission 87107) | Wastewater bioreactor microbial communities from Cape Town, South Africa - Thiocy_expt_1000_biof (version 2) | ecosystem: Engineered > Bioreactor > Thiocyanate-remediating >... | reverse complement strand
CGCTCTACATCACCGCCGCCTACTGGTTCACCTCATCTACCAGCTTCGCCAACCCCGCGATCACCATTGCCCGCTCCCTGACTGACAGCTTTGCGGGCATCGCCCCATCCTGTGCACCGGCCTTCGTCGCAGCGCAACTGGTCGGGGCGATTGCCGCCCATCTGGTTGCCGGGATGATTTTCGCCGCTCCACACGAGGAACCTGCATGAGCCGCGTTCGTGTTCTACCTGCCCCCGATCATCTGCCGGCCCTCGATCGGGCGTTCGCAATCCGGCGACCAGCGCTTAGCCTGGGAGACGATCAGCCGCCGCCTCGCATCCTGCTCCTCTATGGTTCGCTCCGGGAGCGTTCCTTCTCCCGGCTGGCGGCCGAAGAAGCGGCGCGGCTGCTTCAATTTTTCGGCGCCGAAACCCGCATCTTCGATCCATCCGATCTTCCACTGCCGGATCAGGTCGCGAGCGACGATCATCCAGCCGTGCACGAATTGCGCGAGCTGTCCATGTGGTCGGAGGGGCAGGTCTGGTGCAGCCCGGAAAGGCATGGCCAGATTACTGGCATCATGAAGGCGCAGATCGACCATCTTCCGCTTGAGATGAAGGGTATGCGGCCAACGCAAGGGCGAACGCTCGCAGTCATGCAGGTGTCGGGTGGCTCGCAGTCCTTCAACGCAGTGAACACACTCCGTCTACTCGGCCGCTGGATGCGGATGTTCACGATCCCCAATCAGTCGTCGGTCGCCATGGCCTACAAAGAGTTCGACGATGCGGGGCGGATGAAATCGTCCACCTACTACGACCGGATCGTGGATGTGATGGAGGAACTGGTGCGGATCACTGTTCTCATGCGTCCGCATTCGGATCAATTGGTCGACCGCTATTCGGAACGGAAGGCATTGGGCACGAAGGTCGATTTGTCTGCCGATCGCGCCAACGCTGCCCTTGCGGACGGCGAGTAGCGGCTGTCGCCAACAAAGTCGACATTCGCGCTGCGAAATGAGAACGCCGATAGCTGCCATCCGTTCAAACCGCTCTCAGCGAATGATGCCTCCGGTAGTCTCGGCGCGGTTCATCGCCATAAACGTGCTCCAAGCTAAGCAGTGTTGTCATCAAATCTTGCTCTTCTCGAGAAGAGCGCAAACGTAGACATCACCTCGCGTCTGTGCTGCCCGGATTTTATAGTCGAGGAGCGCCTCAAGGCTGATGCGCTCTTCAAGAATGTGCGACAGGTCTTGCCCATCCATCAAGATCGTTTTGATGAGCTTGCCATGCACTATCGCCCGCAAGCCCTCATGCGAAAAGCCGTTGACCGAAATAAAAAGGCCGCGGCCGTGCATTTTGCCATCGACCTTGTAAGCGAAGCCATAAAGTTGGTTGGTACTTGCCCCAGAGTCCTGCCATTTCGCTTCGACGATGTAATTCTCACCCTCGAACTTGAAGGTGCCGTCAATCTCCTCGCCAACCAGACGAAAGCTATCACCCATCTTGATCGATTGGCGCTGGAAGAGTTCGCGCAAAAAACCTTCGAACAGTTTTCCGCGTGCTTGAGGCGTCAGGCTCGTTCCGTACATCTGCGCGAAGGCTTGGTTCAGCGCCCTAAGGTCAGTTGTACGCGCCTGCTGCTTCTGCGCGTGCTTCGCCGCAGCGCGCCGGTTGACCACCGCGGCATTGCGTTTCTCCACGGCTTTTCGCAGGCGTTCGATCGCCTGTTCTGCCTCGGCCTTGTCGAGTTTCGCCAGAGTGTCGAAGTAGTAAGGATCGAAGAAGCTCCAGGTAGAAAGCTGGTCGATCATAGTCTGAAAAACAGCATAACCGCGATCAGCGCGCGCCGACAACCCGCTGAACACATCGCACACGATTGCGTACCGGGGCCTATCTGGACCGGCATCAATTAAATCCGCCGGACATCCTGCATCCTGCAGGAATTGTGCAATCTTTTTCTTGGGCCAAAAGACGGCGAGGATGCATTCTTGCAAGGTTTCGCGGATATCGAGCGGTATCTCGGGCGCCTCTGACATTGTGTCTGATTATGAGCTCGGTGGGATCGAGACAAGCTGCTCCGGCCTTATTATGCGTAGACGGTATCCTTCCAAACAGATCAACCTCGCGATCCGCCAACAAAGCGGCCTTCCGCTGGCTCAGATTGTTCCGTCAAAACCCATCGTACGTTCACCAAGCTGTAGCGACGGCACGAGCGACCTGCCTTGGGGCATGCGCGGGTGATGGACGCTAACCGTTGCTACAGAGGATGTTCGAAACCGCTAATCGATTCTGCTCGCACTTGATTGAGCGGCGGTGACGGTCAAAAACTATCAACGCGAAATGACGTGGCACTGGGGGGGAGGCGATCAGATGACTCTGGATGGTTTCTTGACGGTGCTAGCGCTACTGGCGGCAATCTATGCGGTGCTGCCTGCGGTACAACGCCTGCGGCTCGGGCTCGCATGGAAGAGCCAGGCGCTGCTGGGGATCGTGGCCGTCGCAATCATCCTCGCGCTGGAACTCTATGAGGTACGGCCGCCCGCCTGCCCATCCATGTTCGGCGGCATCTGTCGATGGCTCGTTCTCCCGGAAGGCGAGATCGGCGTACCCCGCAAGGTCGCATTTCTTGTGGCGTTCGGCTGGCTGGTTCTTTCGGTGGTAATCCACAACCGGTCGCGCCCGTCCCTCGCGAGCGTTCCCACATTCACGCAACTTGCCCAGGAACTCCTCGACGAAGAGCAATTCGGCGATGCGCTCAAGCTGCTCGAGCCGAGGATGGATCTCCTGACGCGAGCAAGCCGTCGCCGCTGCTGGCAGCAAAGGCTGCATGATTGGCTCGAGGAATTCGGCCCCACTGGCCCGAATTCATGGGCCGCGTTGGCGCGCAAGCCGGGTGACCGGCGATTTGCGGGGGAGACCTGGCCGGCTTGGGCCGCGCGGCCAATCCGTTTGCTCGCGCGCGTCGTGCCACATTATCAGCGCGCCGAATCCGCGGCGAGCGACATGCTCCAGATGCTGTTTAACTCATCGAAACTGCTCGACTATGTCGCCGAACGCCGGCCCTATTTCGGCGTCGCCCTGATCAGGCACAAAGTCTACGGGGCGGCTGATTTCAGCGAACGGTTCCTGGCCGGCCTGACGGCCAGCCGGGGCAGCGCACTCTATCATGGGCTGGCGACCAATCTCGTCACGGATGGTCCGGTTGCCTATGCCCTTCCGAGCCGCAACAGGCTGCTCCACTTCCTCTTCGCGGATGCCCGGCATGCTGAGCAGCTCTCTGCGTGGAAGGGCGTTGGCGACTATATCGAGCGACTCCTCGATGGCGAGGAGCGGCCTGACTATTGGACATGGCTGAACGGGGATCAGGGCTGGTTCGAGGACGAACAGTATCGCGATCCGATCTTCATGGGCCTGGTGTTTTTCGACATCATGGTGCGCTCGGCCGCGCATCAAAATGTGTTGGGGCACATGTGGCTTTACTATCTCCGGCACTTTGCCCGCCGTCTCGAGGCCGGATATGATTCGAGCGACGAAGGGATCGACCACGAAGCCGAATTTCCGGTCCGCGCCGCGCGGCTTCTCTACGAGCTGGCCCAAATCGTGAAGGGATGGGTCGAGCTCTTCGAGAATCTTCCCGAAGATTCGATCCATCGGCAATTCCCGCCCCGGCGGGAATCACCAGGCTCTATTCCGCATGCCGCTGCACTCACGCTCGGCGACGTGCTCGCAACGGTAGCCCTATCGGATCGCATCGATCGTGGCGTTGCCCAGACGCTCAACGACGTGATTTTGCGCAGCATCCGGGACTTCCGTGATGACGGCGCTGACCTATCGCGGATGCGGGCATGGCTGATCCAGGCGTTGCTCGATGGCGGCAACACCGCCGATCGTCAGCGCTATTACAACAGGCTCGCGGACCTATTCGCCGATACCGACCATATCCTTCGTCACGAGGTCGAGGACTACGCCACGGAGCTCGAGAACCGAATGAACGAAGCAGACGCCGCCTGACGCTATGCAGTTGGCGCGGCGCGGTGATCGCCACCGTTCGGGGCATTCTTGTCTGGGGCGAGTAGGCAGGCGCCTTCACCCATCTCCGCCTGATAAGCGGCTGTTAGGAGGTCAAAACCCGCTCCCGGAAATCAGTCGGACGTTCACATCGGGCCGATGGCTGGCATTGGGCCGCTAAATGGAAGTTCAAGTCAAAGGATAAATTTTGCTGATTTCGACTCCGCTACGGCCGTTTCCGTCGAGCTCAAGAACGCGTAGCGGATCCAAAGGACCTGAAGGTGTTTCGATACGGCCTACGCTCGCGAATTTTTCAATGAGATGGCGAGCCAGCGCTCGGCTCGCCGTCGTAATCACAAGGTTCAGCGATGCGCTATTCTCCAATACAGTGGCGCGTAGAATATCGAGCAGACCGACCCGGTTGAGATCGTCAAGATGGATCACAGGTTCGTCTAGGAAGAAAGTGCCGCCGAGGCTGCGCGCACGGGCGAGAAACAGGGCAAGGGCAAGATCCTGTCTCTGTCCCTGACTGAAATCCTTTCCCGGATCGGGCTGCTCGCTTCCGGCATCGGCCAGCCAGTGCAGGAAGTTGTCATCCTCACCAAGATTGATGCGGTCAAACACGCGATTGGCATGCATCCGTGCGAATAGCGGATTTACGACACGGCTAAGGTCCTGAACCTGCTTGCGACTGGTCGTAGCATAGGCTTCCTCAAAAGTAGCTCGCGCTCGATTTGCGGCAGCAATTCGAGCCCTCATGTGCTCTTGCCGCTCGAGCGCGGGAGCAATCGCTTTCCGCAGCGCATCAAGGCGCTCGCGACGGGCCTCCGCCGCCCAAGCGGCCCGTGCGGCTTCGATATGCGCTTCCGAGCGCTGGAGGCGCCTGGTCTCGAGGGCAAGCTCCTGTTTGAGCGTCGCCAGCGCGGCGTCGGACCATGCCATGTCGGGGGCAGCGGCATCCCAGGTCGTCCGCAGAGCACCGAGTTCAGCGCCCTTATCCCGCAGAGTTTCACGGCATTCACGCAACCGCTGCTGGGTGCCGGCATGGGCCGCTCGCAACGCGTCTCGCGCGGCAGTGGCGGTCTCGATCGCCCTGACGAGGTCCCCCAGGCGAAGTTGCACGACCTGTTCGCGGGCCGCAAAGGTCGCCTCAAGCTTGTCAAGCAATCCAGAAACCGCCGTGTCGGGCGGGAGGGGTGGCGCCTCTCCACCTGGCAGGCTTGGAGTCAGGCTGTCGCGTGCGCTGATCAGCGAGGCGAGCGCCTCGGCCGCGTTTAGGCGCATCTCAGCAGTGGTGACATCCTCCAGCGTGCGATCGGCTGAGAGTCCGAGGCCGGCGATATCTCGGTCGCGCTGCTCGGCGGCGGTTGCGAGCGTCCCCGCTCACTCTGGAGCGTGCTTACCGTGGCTTCGACTGACAGAGCAGCATCGAGACGTGAGCGCGCCACACGTGCAGTCTCGGATGCAATATCTACCGCGCTACGGGCGCTTGCAGCAATTGCCGGTGCGGCGTCCAAGGCATTTTCGATAGCCGCGCGTAGCGCAGCGGCATCTCCCCAGTCATGAGCGCAGGTCGGGCACTTGCTGGTGCCGCTATGATCATGTGCGAGGAGATTTCGGACAGCGGCCTGCAGGCGCTCAACAGGTTCGGCGGTCGCATCAAGCGCGGATCGGGCGCCGCGTGCCTGGGTCTCGGCGTCGACGGCATCGTTCCATAGGACTGCCAATGCTTCCTCCGAAACCCGCTCGAGGGTGCGTCGCGCGATTTCGGCGTCGATCAAGCGGAGCCGTTCCCCGGCGCTAGCAGATTGTTCCAGCGAAGCCTTAAGTGCTGTGAGATCGCGGCGGCGCGCTTGTCGAGCCGCTTCTGTCCAGTGCGCTTCGGCAAGGCTTTGCAACAAGGAAGCGAGCGAATGCGGAGCGCCAGTAAGCAGTCCCGCGTCTAGTAGAGTCGCGAGGAGGATAGCACCCAGATGGGTCAATCGATCCTTTGCGCTGGCGAGCTTACGTACATCTTCCTCGTCGACCTCGCGTTCGGACGTGAGTTCGGTGAGTGCGGCGGCGGCGGCTCGGCCCTGCTCTTCAATCTGGGCAAGCTCGCTGGCCAGCCGAGTTTCGAGGGCAGTATTCTCCTCGACCGCCGTCATGAGCGAACCGCGTGTACTCCATTGTGCTTCGATGCGCTGCGCCGCCGAGTTGCGCGTATCGAAGGCGTGGCGTTGGCGCCGGTGAATTGCGGTCAGCGCTTCAAGCCAATCATCGAGCGAAGCCTCGTCGCTGATCGCATCGCCGTCGTCATCCAGAAGTGCGGCAGCAGCAGCCGCTTCGGATCGTGCCGAGGCCGTCGGCGCGGTCCCTGCATCGGAACCCGCGGCCAATGCCACCTCGAGTTCGCGCGCATCGGCTTCCTGCTGCTCGGTTAATTGCTTCAACGCCCTCAGCCGCGATCCCAACTCACTGGCATATTTCTCGCATTGCCGCTCGGCGTCGAGAAGGTGTCGGATTCCAAGGAGGTCTGCGAAGACCTGGGTTCGCCGGTCGATCGTCTCCTCATCAGTGTCCACGAGAGCAGCGAGTGCTTCGGCGCTAAGGAAACGCGTACCCTTCAACCAGCGTTGACGAAGATTAATTGCGTTAAGGTGATGCGCCTCATCCGCCGCCGCAGCCGGCGCGAGCAACGACAGCAATTCGTGTGGGCCCGACTGTGTCGCCTCGTCTCGGGTGGCACCGGAGAGCGCTGGAGAGTGTGCTCCTTCAGCGTGACGCGCGAGGAAGCGCGCGGCGCCGGCCACGAACAGGTCTGCTTCGACCGACGCCGCCCGATCGTCCCCCGCGAACTTCGATCGCAAAACCTGCGCGTCGAAGTTCTTGCCGTCCTTCAGTCGCTCGACCTGGCCGGTGAGCAGCCACTCCGCTGCCTCGCACATCGTCGTCTTGCCGGTCCCGTTGGGGGCAAAGACGAGCGTGAGCGGTGCGCTGAAATCGAAAAGAATCGGGTCGCTGATCCCGCGAAATGCAGAGATACGAAGCGAAGTCAGGCGGACACCGTGGGTCACGTCGCTTCGTCCTTGAGTAGGACGGCAGACACGCCGATGGCATCAAGCTCCTCCCACAAGGCCTTGGCCTCGCTGTCGATTTCTGGCCATTGTAGTTCTTCGCCTGGCTTGATCTTCGCATTGGGAAGCCCGACCACGGTGATATCGGCAATGCGGCGCCATGGCACATCAGCATGATCTGCGTCGTCGAGCAGCGAAGGCCATATTAGGTGTTTTCGGCAGACCTGCGCGGAAAGCTCGAGTCGGCGAACATCCTCACGTGCGTCATCCGCCGGCGGGGTCGGAAGAGCGAGCACGAGATAACCGTCGATCGGCCGCCCACCCATACCGCGCTCTTCGGAAATCAGAACCTCGTCAAACCAGCGTTGCGCGGAATGGGCGGTCATTTCGATAGTCTCTGCATCACTAGCCAGACAGGGCCACAAGAGTAGGCGTGCATATGGCGAAGACCAGAGTGCAATGCCCTCGGCGGCAACACCGTCGATGAGGGGCAGGTGCTCGGTACGCGCAAAGCCGACCTTGGCGCAAAGCGAATCGAGCACCGCATAGGCGCTGGCGAATTCAACGCTCCCAGCCCGATCAGTCATTGCCCAAGTCCCCTTGAAAACACCCCCCAATGCTCTCCATCAGAGCCGCTACTCGCGCGTCGTCCTCACCTTCTACATAGTCGGCATAGACGGATGTGACGTGCGAAATTCCGAGCCCGGCGACCCGGCGTAGTGGCCGTGTCTCGGTTATGTCGCCGACGGAAGCGGCGAGTGATCCGCCAGCGGCCAGCGCTGCCTCGGCGGGCGGTGCAGGCGTGAGGCGGTCGCGTCGCGCCGCGCCAATCCCCCCGTCCCTGAGCTCGCCACGCGGGGTCGCGCCAAGCACAGCGAGGTCAGGATGCGTCCCGCCACGAAGCTTCCAGTTCGCAAGGTGCCGCTGCATAGATCGCGGTGACTCGCTCGGGGAGCGCCAAATCAGCAGATGACGCTGCTGCGCCTCGATGCGGAGCTGTCCCGTCATGCCGGCGCAATCCTGCCAAATAACGCCCTCAATCGAGCGGATAGTCGCCAGCGCATGGAGGCCGGCTTTCAGTGCGGTCGTTACTTCGGCATCGGACAATGCGTCGGGATCGCGCTCCACGCTGACGGCAACGCCATCGAGCGTGGCGCTAAGTATTGTGTCGGGCGACGGCAGACTCCCACCGTGAAGCTGCGCATTGATTATCGAGATGCCGTCGGTCAGTCGCGGCGCCATCCCATCGCCAGGAGGATGGCGGCGGAGGAAGCGCGCGATTTCGCAAGCATCTGCTGCTGGTGCCGGCTCGACCGGAAGGGCGAGGCCAGTATCGGTCACCGAACAATACATATTACCGCGCCAGACCATCACCCCATTAACGGGATCGTACGGCGACCAGGCAACCATTCCTGCCGTCGCACAACCATTAGTGTGGCGTACTACAGCGCCAGCGATACCCTGGGCGTTGAGCGCGCGCGCCACTGGCAGATCGGCTTGCCCCTTTGGCAACGCGCCAAAGGGGGCGAACACGCCGGTCAGACTTCGCCACTTGTCTTCCTGCTCGTCGGACCGGGGCCGGTCATGCGCGATATTACAGAGTGCGACTGCGGCAGGGCGGCCGACGAGGACCGTGTTGAGCAGCGCGTTGACGGCAATTTCCCAGTTCGTGTTGAAGCCATGCTGAAGGAGCGACCCCACGACCAAGGCCGGGCGCTCGACGGCTACGTCCGCGAGAATGTCCCGAATGCGGGCCTGGGGGGATCCGGCGTGCTGGGCGGCAGGCTGAATGAGGTCGGCGCATATCAGAGGGAAAAGGTCCAGATCGCCGCAGGACAAGTGAAGAATGATCTCGCCTGCCTGCAGGTCGGGAAGTTGGACGGCTTCGACAGCCTGCTGAAGAACGTTCTTGAGATAGACAATGCAATGGGTATCAGCGCCGGGTTCGTGGATCCAGCACCAGCCACCATTGACGCGCATCGCAGGGCTAACCGGGTTTGCATCCTGATTCCAGCTTAGATGCCGCTCTGTGCTCTCCACCTCATTGGCTGCCCAATTAAGAACGGTTTGGGCGTTGGTCGCGCCAAAGCCTGCAAGCAAGACGAGCGGCCGCGCGGCGCCCCGAACCAGCTCATCGATTGCTGGCCAGTCGGAAGATCCGAACGCATATTCTGGCGCAACAATCAGCACCGGTGCCGCACCTGGAACCATCTGCGGAAGCGCGGGCTGTTCATCCGCTGTCCCGCCCGCAAGAAGGTCACGCAGCACCGCAATGGCACCCGGACGGCTCACATCATCGGCGACGGCGTCTTCGGCTTTCACCCGCAGCAGGAGGAAGCCGCGGGGCGCCACGAAGAGCAGCGGATCTACATCGTGCTGAGCGGCCGCCAGGGGGGGATGGTGAAGAGGAACCAGGATTTGATGTTGCGTGCCGCTAAGACGCAGTTGCTCAAGCACCAGGGTGTGCCCGTCTCTAAAGTGAAAATTCAGTTGAGGCACGCTTGTATTGGCATCCCATCGTCTAAGGCTGGAGATAGATCAGATTAATTTCTTTGATGGCGATGTAAGACAAATCAGGTGCTAATGCCAATCCGACAATTCTGCTATTCAGGCGGCGTTGATGGACGTCCGCTTCCAAGCGTGTCGAAACGCTCGACGAACGATTGAGACGGAGCACTTGCTTACGCTGGCGCCGGCCGGAACGGCAGCTTGTCGCCTTTTGCGTTCCGAAGGAGCCGTTCCGGAGTGTCCAACATATCTCCGTCATTCGGCTCAGGCCAGAACGATGTCTGATTTCATGTTTTCCAAGAAGGCAACCGAACGGCAAACGTTGAGGCGAATGCAGCACAATCAGTCCGGTTTTTTCAGCCCGAATTGCTTGAATGAGAAGGAATATCGTTCGTTAGATGGGAACGCCGCGAAGGCGGAGATATGGCCAGCTTCGTATCGGAAGTGCCAAGTCTGTTCGATCCTGGGAGTAGACGCCGCGAATGCCGATGGATCGAACAGGGCGAGGTTGGCCCGGTGAGCCGGATCGCGCACCGATTCATAGCGAATGGCCTGCGCCTTGAGATTTCGCGCTCGACTCGCGAATTCCTGACACGCTGCATAGTCGTCCGGATTTCGCCAAAGCATGGCATGTTGAACCAACGGAGGACTGGTTAGATCGAGCGTTCGTTCGGCTTTGACAGGCACCGTGATCGCCGAATGTTCAACGACATTGCTTGGTGGGATGAATCCCGGCGAGCGTGAGAAGAACAGGAGGCGCCAATAGGCCGTCTCGGCGACAGCCGTTGCGACATGCTCCGATGCATAGAAGATGCCGGGGCGCTCGCCAGCTTTCCGGAAGCGCGACGTCTTTGCATGTCCATAGCGAAAGGGTGTCGCCAGCAGATAGTGAAGGCCGCGCGCCGCCGGCGGCAGTGTCGGTTTTACATCCTCGACCAGTTGTTCGAGCAACGCCTGATCGTCCGCACTGACCGCCAAACGATTGGTTGATATGCGATGCTGCGCTTCGACCAGTCGCCAGACCTTCGCACGATAGGGGCGGAAGTCTCCAGCGTCCGGCTCGATGTCAGACTTGTGCCCGGAAGTCGTCGACATAATCCGCCACTTCGTTCAGTCCTTTGACGGTCCGGATGAGATCGATCGGCCTCCCGGCAAGATCGAGATTGGTGGCCTTGAGCCACGATATCGATGCGTCGTCGTCGCTGCCCATCAGCGCATCAAGGCTACGAAACAGGCGGACGAGATATTGGGCCAGTTCGAATGCCTTGCTCGACCGCTCGAGTTGAAAGCCGCCCGAGCGGAGCCGGGAAGCTGTGGCGGACGACAAGCCAAGGATGGCGCCAAGCTGGTCGTTGGTAAGCCGCCAGCAAGTTGCCACCCGGGCAACAGCTTCTGAGATGACCCGGTTCTGATCCGAATTGCGCGCTAGTTGCGTTACCGCCATGACCATTCCTATGAACAAAATTCCACTGCATCATTCATAGGAATGAAAATATGATTTAGCAAGGGCATACGCTGAAACACAGCGAATGACTTCTGTCGATCGCTTTCGTCAGCCTAACGGTCCGAGATCCGCGAACAGGGAAGGGTGGTGTCCTGGTCGCTCGACTGCGCTGTCGCTTTGGATATCGAAGCAACGCAGTCGGTCAACCAGTTGGCGGGCTATTTCACCCGCAGCTGACTGGCGCCGTCGCCAATTGGTATCAGCCAGACCGTCAAGCAAGGACGGCGCAGCGGTGGAAAGCGCCACTTCAAGGTGCAGGGCGAGGGCTTCATCATCGACTCGGGACATAGCAGCAATAAGAACAAAGAAGGAACATTGAGTCAATCGCTACCGCTGCCCTCTACCATGTCGGCAGAAAGGCGGTCGCTGACGGCAGCGAGGCCGTAACGCTCCGAACCCCGCCAGTGCGAGTCTTCTCCAGCCAGGACAACCCCGTCCTGCCGGAGCGAGATCGTGACCCCGACCAAACTGCTCATCGGCCAGATCCTCATCGTTTTCGCGATCGTGATCGCGGGCGTGTGGGCGGCCACGCAATGGGCGGCAGCACAGCTCGGCTATCAGCCGCAACTCGGGGCGGCGTGGTTCGTCCTGTTCGGTACGCCGGTCTATCGGCCATGGGCGATCTTCCCCTGGTGGTATCATTACGAGGCCTACGCGCCGCAGGTGTTCGACAAGGCCGGAATGCTAGCCGGCGCCAGCGGCTTTCTCGGCTGCGGTGCGGCGATCGCCGGTTCGCTGTGGCGCGCGCGGCAGTCGCGGCACGTCACCACCTATGGTTCGGCACGCTGGGCAAAGCCCAGGGAGATCGAACGCGCAGGCCTGTTCAAGGATGCAGGTGTTTTCCTTGGACGCCTGCGGGGCCGCTACCTGCGGCACGACGGCCCCGAGCACGTCATGGCCTTCGCGCCCACGCGGAGCGGGAAGGGCGTCGGCCTGGTCGTTCCCACCCTGCTGAGCTGGACCGGCTCGGCGGTCATTCACGACATCAAGGGCGAGAACTGGCAACTCACGGCAGGCTGGCGCGCGCGCTTCAGCCATGTGCTGCTGTTCAACCCCACGGATCCGCGCTCGGCCAAATACAACCCGCTGCTCGAGGTCCGAAAAGGCGAGCACGAAGTGCGCGACGTCCAGAATATCGCGGATATCCTGGTCGATCCCGAAGGCGCGCTCGAACGGCGCAACCACTGGGAGAAGACCAGCCACTCGCTGCTGGTCGGCGCGATCCTCCACGTGCTCTACGCCGAGGAGGAGAAGACCCTGGCCCGGGTCGCGACCTTCCTCTCCGACCCGCAGCGCGCCTTCACCGCGACCCTGAAGCGGATGATGACCACCAACCACCTGGGCACGGTGGACGCGCCGCAGGTTCACCCCGTGGTCGCCTCGGCAGCGCGCGAGGTGCTCAACAAGAGCGAGAACGAACGCTCGGGCGTGCTCTCGACCGCGATGTCGTTCCTCGGGCTCTACCGCGATCCCACGGTCGCCGAGGTCACTGCGCGCTGCGACTGGCGGATCGCCGATCTGGTCGAGGGCGAGCGCCCGGTCTCGCTTTACCTCGTCATTCCCCCATCGGACATCAGCCGCACCAAGCCGCTGGTTCGCCTGATCCTCAACCAGATCGGCCGCCGCCTGACCGAGAAGCTGGAAGGCGATGTTGGCGGACCGGGAGCCAGGCCCCGCCGCCATCAGCTGCTGATGATGCTCGACGAGTTTCCTGCGCTTGGCCGCCTCGATTTCTTCGAGACCAGTCTCGCATTCATGGCGGGCTACGGCGTGCGCGCCTTCCTCATCGCCCAGAGCCTCAACCAGATCGAGAAGGCCTACGGCGAGAACAACGCGATCCTCGACAACTGCCATGTCCGCATCGCCTTTGCGACCAACGACGAGCGCACCGCGCGGCGGATTTCCGACGCGCTGGGGCAGGCGACCGAGCAGCGGGCGATGCGTAACTATGCCGGGCACCGCCTCGCACCCTGGCTCGCCCATGTCATGGTCAGCCGCCAGGAGACCGCCCGGCCGCTGCTGACCCAGGGCGAGGTCATGCAGCTGCCGCCCGCCGACGAGCTGGTGATGGTCTCGGGGCTGGCGCCGATCCGCGCCAAGAAGCTGCGCTACTACGAGGATGCCAACTTCACGGCCCGCGCCCTGCCGGCACCCATGCTGACCCAGGGCCGCTACAGCGACGCGCCCAAGCCGCGCTCCAACGAATGGGGCAGCCTGGCGCGGCTGCCCGATACTCGCCTCGCGCGCGCCGGCGATGCCGCCGGCCATGCGGACGATGGCGGTCTCCAGCAGCAGCGCCATCCCGGCCTTGCCGAGGAAGCGGCAAAGCGGCCCGAGCCACCCCGCCAGCTCGATCTCCTGGGCCTCGACCAGGACGATGCCGATCCGGTTTCCGACAAGCGCGCGCTCGATCAGACCCGCGGGGCCAATGTCCTGGTGCGCGCCCATGCCATGAACCAGGGCGACGGCCCGGATCATGATGCGCTGCCGAGCTTCTGACATGGCCGCGATCAAACCCAGGCGTGTCCGCTACCAGCTCTTCCTGCCGGAAGACCTCAGCCATCGGCTCGAGGCACTGGCCGCCAGGCCCGGTGCATCGAAGTCGGGCATCCTGACCGATGCGCTGACGGCCTGGCTCAACCGGCAGGCGGCGAGCGACATGGAGCATCGGTTCTCGGCAAGGCTCGACCGGATGTCGTTGGCGCTGGGCCGGATCGAGCGCGATGGCCATGTCCTCCTCGAAAGCCTGGCTCTCTTCATCCGCTACGAGCTGATGGTCCAGGCCCCGCTCGCCGAGAGCGACGATGCCGCGCGGGCCATCGGCCGCGATCGCTTCAACGCCTTCGTCGGCCGTGTCGGCGAGGCGCTGGCGGCAGGTCAGCGCACCTTCGCGCCGCCGAGCAGCGCGGCCCAGAACACGACCAAGCATGCGGAGCAGCAGCCATGAGCGAGACGCTGTCGGCCGAACGCCGCCGGGCGATGCTGAGGACCGCGATGGGCCCGACCATCGCCGCGGCGCTTGCCGATCCGCTGGTCATTGAGATCATGATCAATCCCGACGGCCGCCTCTGGCTCGACCGCCTGGGCGAGGGCCGCAGCGATAGCGGCACCCTATACGAGCCGGCGCAGGTCGAACGGATCATCCGCCTGGTCGCGAGCCATGCACGGACCGAGGCCCATGCCGGCGCGCCGATCGTCTCGGCCGAGCTGCCGCCGCATGGGGAAGGGGCGGGCGAACGCTTCGAAGGCGTGCTGCCGCCGGTCAGCCTGGCTCCCTGCTTCTCGATCCGCAAGCCGGCGGCGCGGATCTACCGGCTGGCCGACTATGTCAGCGACGGCATCATGCCGGAAAAAATCGCGGCCGAACTGGCGCGTGCCGTCGCGACCCGCGCCAACATCCTCGTCGCCGGCGGCACCAGCTCGGGCAAGACCCCGCCCGCCAATGCCCTGCTTGCCGAGATGGCGAGCCTCGATGAACGCGTGATCCTGATCGAGGATACCCGTGAGCTCCAATGCGCCGCGCCCGACGTGGTCGCGCTGCGGACCCGCTCCGTTGGCGCAGGGCTGGCCGGCCAGGTCACCATGGCCGATCTTGTCCGCTCGACCCTGCGCCTGCGCCCCGATCGCATCGTGGTCGGCGAAGTGCGCGGCGCCGAGGCGCTCGATATGCTCAAAGCCTGGAACACCGGGCACCCCGGCGGGATCGCGACGGTCCATGCCAACAGCGCGATCGCCGCGCTCTACCGGCTCGAGCAACTCGTTCAGGAAAGCGTCGTCACCGTGCCGCGGCGGCTGATCGCCGAGGCCATCGACCGGGTCGTGTTCATCGCCGGGCGCGGCCGGGGCCGCCGGGTCGAGACGATCCTCGGCGTCGATGGGCTCGATCCCGACGGCGCCTACGATCTCAGCGACCTCACGCCCGATCCTTCCTCGGGCCCGTTCGACCACCCCACCAATCCACCCTCTTGAGGAGACAGACCATGACCCTTGCCCGGATGTCCCGGCACTTCCCGATTGCCCTCGTCACCCCAGCGCTCGCGCTAGGCCTCGCTTGGAGCACCCGCGCCTGGGCCTCGGGCTCGGGTATGCCCTGGGAGCAGCCGCTCCAGCAGGTCCTGGAATCGGTCCAGGGCCCGGTCGCCAAGATCGTCGCGGTGATCATCATCATTGTCACCGGCCTGACCCTGGCGTTCGGCGAGACCGCCGGAGGATTCCGCCGGCTGATCCAGATCGTCTTCGGCCTGTCGATCGCGTTTGCCGCCTCCTCGTTCTTCCTCTCGTTCTTCTCCTTTGGCGGCGGGGCGCTGATCTCGTGATCGGCAGTGGGCAACATATCGAAGGCTTCGAGGCGCCGCTCCACCGCTCGCTCGCCGAGCCGATCCTCCTGGGCGGCGCACCGCGCGCGATTGCGATCGTCAATGGCACGGTCGCGGCCGCGATGGGGCTCGGGCTCCAGCAGTGGCTCGCCGGCATCGCGATCTGGGCCTTCGGTCACACCATCGCGGTGTTTGCCGCCAAGCGCGATCCCGACTTCGCGCCCGTGCTTGCCCGCCATCTTCGCCAGCGGGGGTATCTTTCATGCTAGCCCTTCACGAATACCGCCGCCGCGCCGACCGGCTGGCCGATCACCTGCCCTGGGCGGCGCTCGTCGCGCCGGGCGTCGTCCTCAACAAGGACGGCAGTTTTCAGCGTACCCTGCGTTTTCGCGGACCCGACCTTGAGTCCGCGACCGAGGCCGAGCTGGTCTCGGCCTGTGCTCGGGCCAACAATGTGCTCAAGCGCTTCGGCTCGGGCTGGGCGCTCCATATCGAAGCCGAGCGCCGCGAGGCGGCCGCCTATCCGGAAAGTGAGTTTCCCGAGGCGGCGAGCTGGCTGGTCGACGAGGAACGCCGCGCCGGGTTCGAGGCGGCGGGGACGCATTTCGAGAGCCGCTATTTCCTGACCCTGACCTTCTTGCCGCCGCCCGACCAGGCTGATGCCGCGGGACGGGCGCTGGTCGAGCGCAGCGACGACGCGCGCGGGCGCGACTGGCATCAGGCCTTGGCCGCCTTCGTCGCCGAGACCGACCGGGCGCTCGATCTGCTGGCCGGCTTCATGCCCGAGGTCCGCGCCCTCGATGACGGCGAGACCCTGACCTACCTCCACGGGACGATCTCGCCGCGCCGCCATGGCGTCGCCGTCCCTGAGACCCCGATGTACCTCGATGGCTTGCTCGCCGACACGCCGCTCACCGGCGGGCTTGAGCCGATGCTCGGGGACGAGCACCTGCGCACCCTGACCGTGCTCGGTTTTCCGAACCTCAGCCGGCCGGGCATCTTGGACGCGCTCAACCACCAGGATTTTGGCTACCGCTGGGTCACCCGGTTCATCGCGCTCGACAAGACCGAGGCGACCAGGGCGCTGGCCAGGCTGCGCCGGCAGTGGTTCAACAAGAGGAAGTCGGTGACCGCGCTGCTGCGCGAGGTCATCTACAACCAGCCCGTCCAGCTCCTCGATAGCGATGCCGACAACAAGATGGTCGATGCCGATCTCGCGCTCCAGGCGCTCGGCGGCGACCACGTGGCGTTCGGTTATCTCACCACCACGATCACCGTGCGCGACACCGATCGGGCCCGGGTCGAGGACAAGGTTCGCAGCCTCGAGCGGATCGTCAACGGGCTCGGGTTCACCTGCATCCGCGAGGGAATGAACGCGCTCGAAGCCTGGCTCTCGAGCCTCCCGGGGCAGGTCTACGCCAATGTCCGCCAACCGCTGGTCCACACCCTCAACCTTGCCCACCTGATGCCGCTGTCCTCGGTCTGGGCCGGCCCCATGCGTAACGACCATGTCGGCGGTCCGCCGCTGCTCTATGCCAAGACCAGCGGCTCGACGCCGTTCCGGCTCTCGACCCATGTCGATGACGTCGGGCACATGATGATCGTCGGGCCGACCGGCGCGGGCAAGTCGGTGCTGCTTGCGCTGCTCGCGCTCCAGTTCCGCCGCTATCCGGGCGCCAAGGTCTATATCTTCGACAAGGGCTTCTCCGCGCGGGCGGCGGTGCTTGCCATGGGCGGCGCGCATCATGCGCTGGGACTCGGCGCCGATGGCGGGGAGGGCACCCAGATCGCCTTCCAGCCCTTGCGCGACATTACCCAGGCCGACGAGCGCGCCTGGGCCGCGGAATGGATCGGCGCGCTCCTCGCCCATGAGAACGTGGTCGTGACCCCCGAGGTCAAGGATGCGGTCTGGTCAGCGCTGACCAGCCTTGCGACCGCGCCGGTCGAGGAGCGCACGCTCACCGGCCTTGCCCTGCTGCTGCAATCGGCGCCCTTGCGCACCGCGCTCTCGCCTTACACGCTCGAAGGCCCGTTCGGCCGCCTGCTCGATGCCGCCGAGGACGATCTCGCGATTGCCGACGTCCAGTGCTTCGAGACCGAGGCGCTGATGGGGCAGGTCGGCGTGATTGCTCCGGTGCTGACCTATCTGTTCCATCGGCTCGAGGAGCGGTTCGACGGATGGCCGACCCTGCTTATCCTCGACGAGGCCTGGGTCTTCCTCGACCATCCGCTGTTCGCTGCGCGGATCCGCGAATGGTTGAAGGTCCTCAGGAAAAAACACGTCGCGGTGGTCTTCGCCACGCAAAGCCTCGCCGACATCGCCGACAGCGTAATCGCCCCGGCCATCATCGAGAGCTGCCCGCAGCGCATCCTGCTCCCCAACGACCGCGCGATCGAGCCGCAGAGCCGCAGCGCCTACGAGCGGTTCGGGCTTAACCACGCCCAGATCGAGCTGATCAGCCGCGCCACTCCCAAGCGGCACTACTACCTGCAATCGGCGCGCGGCAACCGGCTGTTCGAGCTCGGCCTCGGCCCAGTCGCGCTGGCCCTGTGCGGCGCCTCTGATCCCGCCACCCAGGCCCGGATCGATGCGATCCTTAGCCAGCACGGCACGGCTGGTTTTGCCGAGCACTTTCTTGCCGCGCGCGGCCTCGACTGGGCCGCCGAGCTCCTCGGCAGCTTTCCCGGCCCATCCGCCGTTCCCACCGCCCCTGAAGGAGACCTGATGTGAAGACCAAGCTTCTTTCCGCCGCGCTTGCCGCCGGCATGCCCGGCCTGCTTGCCGCCACGATCGGCATGACGACCATGCCCGCGCATGCCATCACGGTGTTCGATCCCAGCAACTACGGCCAGAACATCCTGACCGCCGCGCGCACCCTGGAGCAGATCAACAACCAGATCCGCATGCTCCCGAACCAGGCGCAGAGCCTGATCAACCAGGCGAAGAACCTGACGACAATCAGCTTCCCCGAGCTCCAGGCCCTGCAGCAGACCCTCCAGCAGATCGACCGGCTGATGGGCCAGGCGCAGGGCATCCAGTTCCAGGTCTCCGGGCTCGACCAGCAGTTCAAGACGCTGTTTCCGAACGACCTCAATGCCGCGCTCAAGACCAATGCCCAGGTGATCGCCGCGCGTCAGCGCCTCGATACCTCGCTCGCCGCGTTCAAGCAGACCATGACCGTCCAGTCGCAGGTGGTCGAGAACGTCCAGGTCGATGCCGCGGCATTGCAGGAGATCGTCGCGCGCAGCCAGGGCGCCGAAGGGGCGCTGCAGGTCGGCCAGGCGACCAACCAGCTCCTCGCGCTGGTCGCCAAGCAGCAGTTCCAGATCCAGACCCTGATGGCCGCGCAATACCGCGCCGATGCGCTGGAGCAGGCCAGCCGCTTCCAGCAGCGAACCGACGCGCAGGCCGCGACGAAGAAGTTCCTCGGCTCCGGGACCGCCTACGCCCCCCGCTAGGCGTCATCTCCCGTGAGAACGGCGGCGGCGCGCGCATCTCCGCCGTCGTTACTGCCGCGGGGTCTGCTGCTTCCCTCCGCTCCCCGGCGGGCCCCGCGGCCTTTTTGCTCCCCTCGTCATCAGGATCGCCCGACATGAATGACCTCAGCGTCATCGATCAGTTCATGGCCGCCTTCGTCCACTATATTGACAGTGGGTTCGGGCTGCTCGGCGGCGATGTGCGGTTCCTCACCGCGACCCTGATCGCGATCGATATCACCCTTGCCGGCCTGTTCTGGGCCATGGGCGGCGAGGACAACGTCATCGGCCGGTTCCTCAAGAAGATCCTCTACGTCGGGGCCTTCGCGTTCATCCTGAACAGCTTTTCGACCCTGGCCGACCTCATCTTCCGCTCGTTCGCCCAGGCCGGGCTGACCGCGGGCGGCGGCGCGATCGCCGCGGACGATCTGCTGCGGCCCGGGCGGGTCGCCGCGACGGGCTACTCCGCAGCCTGGCCGCTGCTCGACCAGATCAGCCAGCTCATGGGGTTCACGAGCTTCTTCGACAACTTCCTGACCATCGTCGTGCTGTTCCTCGCCTGGCTGATCGTGATCTGCGCCTTCTTCGTCCTCGCGGCGCAGATGTTCATCTGCATCCTCGAGTTCAAGCTGACCACGCTTGCCGGGTTCATCCTCGTGCCCTTCGCGCTGTGGAACCGCACCAGCTTCCTCGCCGAGCAGGTGCTGGGCTCGGTCGTGACCTCGGGCATCAAGGTCATGGTGCTCGCGGTGATCGTCGGGATCGGCTCCAACTTCTTCTCGCAGTTCACCACCGCGCTCCAGGGGCAGGAGCCGGATCTGGCGCAAGCGATGAGCCTGGCGCTCGCCAGCCTCGTGCTGGGCCTGTTCGGCGTGTTCGGGCCTTCGATTGCCTCGGGTCTGGTCTCGGGTGCGCCGCAGCTCGGTGCTGGCTCGGCGGTCGCGACGACGGCGCTGGCCGCCGGCGGGATCGCCGTGGCCGGCGGCGGAGCGCGGGCGCTGGGCGGCGCCGGGCTCGGCGCGATCCGCGCCGGCACGGCCATGGGCGCGGCCGCATCGACCGCCTACAAGCTCGGCCAGCAGACTTCGGGCTCCAGCTCGGTCGGCGCGGGCCTTGGCGGGGTTGCGACCGCGGCGCGCGGAGCGGCCGCGCAGAAGCTGAGCGGCGCGTTCGGCATCAGGCAAGCCGCGGCGCAGGGCCGGCAAGCCGCCTGGGCCGCCGGCACGACCTCGCCTGCATCGACGGGCGCAGGCGCGGGCGCGCAAGCGAACCACCCCATGCCCGCCTGGGCCCGCCAGGTCCAATCCACCCAGGCTGCCCGTCATCACCGCCAAATGGCGATCCATGCGCTGCAATCGGGTGACCGCGGCGGCCACGCCGCGCGCCCCGACATCAAGGAAAGGGACTGAACCTCATGCGATTCAAGCGAGCGATCCAGCGTTACGGGCGCACCCCCGAGCCCGAAACCCCCTACCAGTACGCCGGCCAGCTCTGGGACGAGCGGATCGGCTCGGCCCGCCTCCAGGCGCGCAACTGGCGGCTGATGGCGTTCGGCGGGCTCGGGCTCGCGACCGGGCTGTCGGCGGCGCTGGTCTGGCAGTCCCTGCAAAGCCGGGTCGTGCCCTATGTGGTCGAGGTCGATCGGCTCGGAGCCGCGCAGGCCATCGCGCCGGCTGACCGGGACTATCGGCCGACCGATCCGCAGATCGCCTGGTTCCTTGGGCGCTTCGTCACCAGCATCCGCGCGCGGTCATTGGACCCGGTGCTGATGCGCGAGAACTGGCTCTCGGCCTACGACTTCGTGACCGCGCGCGGAGGCCTGTTCCTCAGCGAATATGCCCGCGCCGCCGATCCGTTCGCTGGGAACGGTGACCGCACTGTCTCGGTCCAGGTGACCAGCGTGGTGCGCGCCTCGGATACCTCGTTCCAGGTCAAGTGGACCGAGAGCGCTTATGAGCGCGGCAGCCTAGCCGGTACCTCGCGCTGGACCGCGATCCTCACCGTGCAGGTCAAGCCGCCGCGCAGCGCCGAGACGCTGCGGAAGAATCCGCTCGGGCTCTATGTCGATGCGATCGATTGGAGTCGCGAGCTGGAAACCCCGGCTCCGACGCCGCCAGGCGCGGCGCCCAGCCAACCGGCCGCGCCCGCCAATGTGCCGGCCGGTTCGCCGCTCTCTCCCCCAACATCTGCGCTGCCGCAGCCCCAACCGGAGATCCGCCCATGAAACCCGTCCTCATTGCCGTGGTCGCCCTTGTCGGCGCCGCGCCCGTCCTTGCGCAGCCTGTGCCCGTTGCTACTGCCAGTCCTGTTCCGGCCGTGACGGCAGCACCCGTCGCTCCTGTGCCCGCCGTCGCCGCGCCGACGATCGCGGCCCCTGTTCCGCCTCTCCCGGTTGCGGTGACCACGGTCCATCAGCCCAGGACCAAGCCCACGGCCGCGGAGCTGCGTGTGCGCGATGCCAATCGTTCAGCGACCCGCGAGCCGCAGGCGCAAGGGTTCGTCAATGCCGTGCAGGTCTATCCGTTCAGCGACGGGGTGCTCTACCGGTTGCTTGCCGCGCCCGAGCGGGTGACCGACATCGCCCTGCAGCCGGGCGAGACGCTGCTCTCGGTCGCGGCCGGCGACACGGTGCGCTGGACGGTGGGCGACACGACCAGCGGATCGGGCGAGGGCAAGCGGGTTCATATCCTGGTAAAGCCATTTGCTGCCGGGCTTTCGACCAACCTCATCATCGCCACCGATCGGCGGGCCTATCATCTCCAGCTTGCCAGCACCTCGGGCACGGCGATGGCGGGGATCTCGTGGACCTATCCGGCCGATGAACTGATCGCGATCCGCCGGCAGCAGGCGGAAGCGCGCGCCGTGACCCCGGTTGCCTCGGGCCTTGCGGTGGAGAACCTCAACTTCGCTTACCGGATCACCGGCGACAATCCCGCCTGGCGGCCGCTGCGTGCGTTCGACGATGGGCGGCAGACGTTCATCGAGTTCCCGGCCAGTGTCGCGGTCGGCGAGGCGCCGCCGCTGTTCGTGATCGGGGAGGCGGGGGACGCTGAGCTCGTCAACTACCGCATGTCGGGGCGGTTCTATGTGGTCGATCGGTTGTTCGGTGCGGCCGAACTGCGCCTGGGCGCGAAGAAGCAGGCCGTTGTGCGGATCACGCGCACTGCGGACAAGCGGCGGCGCGAAGGGCGGAGGGCGTCATGAGCGATACTCCCGAAAACGCACCCGTTGCCCCGCCCAAGACCGATCCGGAGACCCTGGTACTGCGCGGCAATCCGCGCCGGGTGGTGCGGTTCCGCCGCGGGGTGATCATGGCGATTGCGGCGGTCGGTTCGGTCGGTCTGGTTGCGGTGACCTGGGTGGCGCTCCGGCCCGTGACGTTCCGGGCGATCGTCGGCGTCGACGATCGCGCCGATCCTGGTTCGAAGGCGCCGCTCGATGCCCTGGCGAATGCGCCCAAGAGCTATGGTGACGTGCTCCAGTTGGGGGCTCCGCTGCCCGGCGATCTTGGGCGGCCAATCCTGGCGCATCAGCAGGCGATCGGTATGACTTCGCCGTCCGTTGATGCGGCTGCGCAGGCAGCCGAGGCCGAGCGGCAGCGTCTCGAAGCTGAGCGCAAGGCCGCCCGCGAGTCCGCCGTGATGATGCAGGTGAGCCGGCCGACGCGATCCGATGAAACGCCTGCCGCTGCCGCATCTGGCGCGCCGCAGGGAGAGGTCGGGACGACGCGAATGGCGCTCGATCCCGAGCGCGATCCGGGCGGCCAGCAGCGCAAGGCCGACTTCCTGGCGGCGAAGGATGACAAGCCCGACATCAACCCGCATCGGCTCAACGCGCCGGTCTCACCTTACACGCTGAGCGCCGGCACGGTGATCGCGGCGAGCCTGATCACCGGGCTGAACTCCGATCTGCCGGGGCTGATCACCGCGCAGGTCACCGAAAACGCCTACGACAGCGTGACCGGGCGGACCTTGCTGATCCCGCAGGGCTCGCGGCTGATTGGGAGCTACGACAGCGTCGTTGCCTACGAGCAGAAGCGTGTGCTGGTCGTGTGGCAGCGGATCATCCTGCCCGACGGTTCCTCGATTAGAATCGAGAATCTGCCGGCGAGCGATACCGCGGGCTATGCCGGGCTTGCCGACAAGGTGGACTTCCATACCTGGCAGCTCTTGAAGGGCGTAGCGCTCTCGACCCTGCTCGGGGTGGGCACGCAGCTCAGTTTTGGTAGCAGCGAGAGCGATCTTTTACGCGCGATCCGTGAATCCACCCAGCAAAGCGGGGCGCGGGCCGGGGATCAGATCGTCAGCCGCAGCCTCAATATCCAGCCCTCGATCACGGTGCGGCCGGGCTGGCCGCTTAGGGTAGTGGTGCACCAGGATATCGTGCTGCCGGGACCCTGGCGCGGGCTGGGGAGGTGAGGATGGCTGATCTCAAGCTGCCGAAGCTTCCCGATCGCGCGCCGGTGAAGCTCACGATCACTGTCCTGCCGGATCTGCATAGACGCCTCCAGGACTACGCCGCGGTTTATGCGGAAGCTTACGGTCGCGAAGAACCGCTGACCGAGCTCATTCCGGCGATGCTGAGGTCGTTCTTGGACAGCGATCGCGAGTTTGCTCGCCTTACGAGGCGACGTTCATGAAAGGGGCTGGAACGGAGCCTTTCTGGGAAGGAAGCGATGAGCAACTGATCACGACATATCAGTTGGCAAGCATGCTGAGCGTCTCAGTCGCCATATTGAAGAAGGCTCGTGTTTCCGGAGATGGCGGCCCGCCGTTTATTAAGCTCGGCAAGCGAACGGTTCGCTATCGGCTTGGTGATGTACGCACATGGCTTGCAGCTAAACCAATGGTGCGCAGCACAAGCGAGCTACCGTCTGGCTGATCGGGATGATCTATGCCGCCTCTGCTAGCGGTGTATCCATCTCGCTTGTCTGCGTGGCCAAAGCATGTTCCCCTTCCTTGATGATAGATGCCAGTCGATCTGCCCAAGATTGAAGGGCGGCGGTTTTTTCCGGCAGGTATTCATATAGGTTGTAGACGCCACGAATTCCGGCAGTTTCTCCTCCTTGATGATGGTTGATTACGCGTTCGCCGACTTCAATCGGGAACCCGAGAGCCTGAAGATGGGTCGTGCCCGTCCTGCGGATATCGTGAATTCTCCAGGGGAGTAGCTCAACCTGATAGCGCTCTTGGCCGGTTGCATCTGCACGTGCATCGGCAAGTTTCTGTAGAATGGGGAGCATTTCGCTATCCAGTTTGCTCTTCATGTCGCTGAAATTACTCACAGCTGTCTTTCCAGTGGAGGAAGGCATCACCAGTCCGCGCGATTTCCACCCAAGAGCAGTGAGTTCGGACATTCCAAGGTGGCTGAGAGGAACAAGATGATCATGATCGTTCTTGGCGCGCTCCGCAGGAAGGCACCAAAGCTGATCTCCCTGGTTTAGTTCCGTCCAAGGCAGTCCGGCAACTTCACTCCGCCGCTGGAGTGTGATCATCAACAACCGAACCAAGGTGCCGCGCGGCGCTTCCAGCGTGTAAGTGGCTTTCCATAAGGCTACGAGTTCGTCTGGCGACAGGATGCGCCTGCGACTACGCACTCCCTTGGGTACATCCATCTTCGACATAGGCGACCGGTCGATATCTTCTCGCTTGTCAGCCCAATTGAAGAGCTTGCGGAGAACCGCGAACACATTGCGCTGGAGGGCCGGGCGGTTGCGTAAGGCATCAAAGATGGGATTGAGGTCGGCTACGGTGATCTTAGGGAGCGCGAGTTTTCCGATGTGAGGAACGACATGCATTACCAGTTGCCGTTTTGCTTGCGGCCAGGAATCTCCCCAATCGGTCATTAGATAGCCGTCCGTGAAGGTCTCCACGTAGTCATCAAAACGCAGCGTCACCAATTGCCTCTGCCGTTCCCGTTCGGCCTCGACTGGATCGATGCCCATATCGACAAGGCGCTTGATTTCTTTTGCCCGTTCTCGGGCCTTCTCTGGCGTCCACGGACCATGCCGTCCGATGGTCATTCGCCGCGAAGGCAGCCCCGAAAGGCGATATTGGAGAACATAGGATTTCACACCCTTGGGTGTAATTCTGAGGCCGAAGCCCAGAGGTCCCTTCGGGTCGTTGTCCCAGTAAAATTCGTCTCGAGTGTCCGGCTTTGGAAGCTCGTTCACAGCGGCTTTTGTAATCTTCATTTTGGGCATCTTGCGGGGTCTCCATCCGGTCCCCACGTAATCGATGCGTAATCGCCGTGGGGGAATCTCAGGCTACCTTAAAGAACCTTTCCATGATTACAATCCTATAAAAACAGTCATTTAGTGACCTTGGTGTACCTTGCGAAACCTATGAGCAGAAAACTACGAATCTGAGGGTCGGACGTTCGAATCGTTCCGGGCGCGCCATTCTTTCCGAAATCGCCTGGCGTCAGGCCTTCGCCGCGCGCTGTTTCTCGAACAGGGCGTGGAGTTCGTCCTTGGCGCGTTCGAGCTTGGCGTGGTCGGTCTTGGACAGGTTCTTGCCGGCGCGGTTGATGTAGAAGTTCAGCATTCCCATCGCCGATTGCAGCGGGGTTCCCTTGCGGCGGCGGCTGTGCTCGGCCGAGCGCTTCAGAGAACGGGCGATCTCGGCGGGGTCGTCCTTGGTGAAGACCTTGTCTTCAAGGTCGAGGGCGTCGGAATGTTCGGTCACTTCGCGCGACCATTTGCGGGCGGGCATGGCCTCCTCCTGGTCTTGGGGTGTGTGATGAAGAACCGCCGGCTTGCCGGAATTATCCGCCGCGCGTCGCGAGAGGCGCCCGGCGCGCCGCTTTCACGGCAGCGGCTCGACCGCGGGTTCCAGCCTGAGCCAGGCGGCGAGCTGGCGCAGGTCCTTCTCGACGGTCTCGGCGACGAGCGCCTGGTAGGGCGGGCGGACGGCCAGCACGAGCCTGCCGTCCGCAGGCGTGAGCGTGCTGTGGGCAAGCGGTTGCGGCGAAGAGCCGCTGAACTTGCGGGCCAGCCGCACGGCGAGGCCCCAGGCCGTCGCATCGCGCAGGGCCGTGGGCGAGGCGATCCGGGCGAGGGTGCCCGGAACCGGCAGCCGGCCGGCATTGGCGAGCAGGGCTGCGGCCAGCATCGCCCGGCCCTCGGCATCGAGCCCGATCCAGCGCTTGCGCAAGGCCCAGTCGACCGAGTGGGACGCGCGCAGGTTGGGCTCCAGCCGCAGCGAGGCGAGCGCGAGATGGGTCGCGGCCAGGCGGAGCGTCTCCTGCCCGTTCGCAGCGACGCCCTTGGTCCACTCCGCGATCATCGCGGCGCGGCCGGCCGGCGTGCCGAGGTCTTCGGCGAAACTGGCGATGCTGGCCAGCATCACGTCCTGCGCACGCTCCTTGCGGCTGAGCTTTCGGTAGAGCAGCCCTTCGCGCAGTCCCCACGAGGAGAACACGAGCTTCGACGGCTTGAGCTCCCGCACCAGGTTGACGATCAGGGCGGCCGCGTCGGGCAAGGCGGCGAGGCGCGAGGCGGAGATGCCGGGAATCGGGCCGTCGAGCTGGCCCTGCTGCCCGAGCGGGCGGAACAGGCTGACCGCGCGTTCCGGGGCAAGCTCGAAGCCGTGCGGATCGTCGACCGGCCAGTCCAGCACGTGCTTGGCATATTGCGCCAGCGCGCGGCACGATCCGCCGACCAGGTACAACGGCAGGCCCTTGCGGCCCGACCAGCCCACGGATTTCAGCTCCTGCCGGATGTGACGGCCGAACTTGGCCGGACCCACTGCGCGCAAAGCCTTCAGGCGCAGCGAGCCCCAGGGCAGGCTGACGCCGTGCTCGCAATGGTCGCCCGCGATGTCGGTCAGCTCCAGGCTGCCGCCGCCGAGGTCGCCGACGATGCCGTGCGCCCCGGGAAAGGCCGCAAGGACGCCCCAGGCGCTGGTCTCGGCCTCCTCCAGGCCCGAGAGCAGGCGCGGGGCGAGACCCAGGGCTGCGACCCTGGCGAGGAACTCCGGCCCGTTCGCGGCATCGCGTACCGCCGCCGTGGCGACGGTGTCGACCCGGGTCACGCCCGAGGCATCGAGCAACGTCCGGTAGCGTGCCAGGGCGGCCAGGGCGCTGGCGCTCGCCTTGTCGTTCAGCAGGCCGGTCTCGGCCACGCCCTTGCCGAGCCGGGCCGTGACCTTCTCGTTGAAGACCACCGTCGGCGCGCGCGGTGAGCCGGCGTAGATCACCAGCCGCACGGTGTTGGAGCCGATGTCGATGATCGCGCGCCGCTGATCCATCCGGGAACCGGCGAGGCGCTCGCGCAGGGCCATGCCGCGCGCCTCCTAGGCCGCGCCGCGGCGCAGGGTGAGCTTGGGCACCTTGTGTCCGCTGGTCAGCGCCGCGCCGCGTCCCGACAGCGAGGGGTTGGTCATGAAGTAGCGGTGCACGTTGAACGGGACCTCCCCCTTCTCGGCGCGGGTATAGGTGCCGTCCGGGCTGAGCAGCCAACTCCGCTCGGTATCGAGCAGGTTGGCGAGCATGACCTGATCGAGCACCTGGTCGTGGACCGTGGGGTTGACGATCTGCACCAGCAGCTCGACCCGGCGATCGAAGTTGCGGTTCATCCCGTCGGCTGAGGAGATGAATACCTTGGTCCGCCGGCTCGGCAGCCGCGCGCCGTTGGCGAAGGCCCAGATTCGGCTGTGCTCCAGGAAGCGGCCGATGATCGACTTGACCATGATGTTCTCGGACATGCCGGGCACGCCGGGGCGCAGGCAGCAGATGCCGCGGATCACCAGGCTGATCTCGACCCCTGCCTGGCTCGCCCGATAGAACCGCTCGATGAGCTGGGAATCGGTCAGTGCGTTGAGCTTGGCCCAGATCGCCGCGGGCTTGCCGGCCTCGGCATTGGCGATCTCCTGGTCGATGCAGGCGTAAAGCTTCTTGCGCAGGCCGTGAGGGGCGATCCACAGCAGTTCGGTGCGCTTGGGCTCGACGTAGCCGGTGATGAAGTTGAACACCGCGCCGGCATCGCGGGCGAGCCGGGGGTCGGCGGTGAAGAAGGACAGGTCGGTATAGGTCCGCGCGGTGACGGGGTGGTGGTTGCCCGTGCCGAAGTGGCAGTAGGTGCGGTAGGAATCGCCCTC
>Ga0066256_1001721_pt1 | contig 27960 bp, 28 predicted proteins | sample ThiBio_1000_biof_FD_87107 | JGI IMG/M metagenome (GOLD analysis project Ga0066256, IMG submission 87107) | Wastewater bioreactor microbial communities from Cape Town, South Africa - Thiocy_expt_1000_biof (version 2) | ecosystem: Engineered > Bioreactor > Thiocyanate-remediating >... | reverse complement strand
GTTTGCCTTTGTTCATTATCGTTTTGAGCTCCTCGCGTTCCGGTTCGGTTAACGTTACTTTGTAATGTATCATGGCCTTTTAGCCAAAGATACATTTTTTAACAGACATTATTTTGTTGACATGACACTAGTTTGTTTGGTTATCATTGGCTAATGAAGAAAATGGACACAAAAATCGGCAAACACCCCTTTCCTGAATGTTTTCCCGTTTGGGCCTGGTATCAATACAACGATAACAAACGAAGAAAACCTGATTTGCGAGCAAGAAGATTTTTACCGAAAGGTGAAAAGGGGGTGCGGTTAGAAATAATCAAAAACGAAAAAGACGTTTTACTTTCTGATTTTATGCTTTGGGGTTTTCCGTATAGTTATCACGGTTTCATAGGACAGAACGAAATAGAAAGCGTAGCTTTTGACGAAATGTTAGAACGTAAGGGGCTTGACAAAACCAATATCGGTAAATTACCCAAAGACATCAGAACGAAAATCGTAAAAAGTTGGGACAAAATTTTCGATTTGGATTTTGACGATCCATATCACGCAGAACCGAGAAATACAAAGGTAATACAGGCAACTTTTTGGACTTTATCATTAGAAGAAGTGGTAAAGGTGGACCAATTTGTTGCACGTTGAACAGAAAGCACCGCCACCGGCAGGCCGCCTGGCAATAGATAAAAATATTGCACCCTTCTGTAAATAAAAACCTATTCAGTTTTTTTCAGGTAATATTCAAAACTCAGGCCGTCGCCCAGTTCCGCAGCCGCATCTTCAAACAGGGTAATTAATTTATCAAACTGCTCCAACTGGTTCATGGTAAGATTTATAAACTGAACCTGCAATGGCAACGCCACATCGCCGGTTAGGCAATCCCAAAGCGCGTCAAGGTTTTTACCAAAATAATCCGGCAGTTTCAATTCCTTTTCGGCAAGCATATAAAAATCTTCAATCGTTCCTATTCTTTCAAAATCAAATGTTGCAGTATTCATTGTAAAAAAAATTAGTAGTTCCCTCTTTTTCCGGGTTATTTTTCTTCAAAAGTTTTATAGTGGTCGTGGGTTACAAATACAAGTCCGTCGCTTGAAAACAGCAGCCTGTCTGCATTCCGGCCGCCGCAATCGTAATTAAGATCGGCTTCAAACCATTTTCTGCCGGGTTTTTCAGGCAGGTTCCCTTCGCGGTTGGTAAACACATCGCCGCCAATTGCCCTGCCCGGCAGCGCCTCACATAAATTTCCCAACGAGGCCTCCCAGCCTTTTTCCCGCGCTTCTTTTTTTGTAATGTAGTAGCCGGGTAATTTCCCGTGAGATTTCACATAAGGAACAACCACGCTTTCTTTTGTAAGCTCATCAATTTTGTTTGATGATGCCGCTTTTTCAGCGCCGGTTTTTTCTTTTTGTGTTTCAGTTTGTTTATTGGGAGTAGCAGATGACTGCGTTTTAGGGTTGCAGTTGTTATACAGCAAAACCCCAATAATTACAACCAGCAAAATGATGATGATATTTGAACGGTTGTTCATGATTTTTTTGATTCGGTGCAAAGATAAATGCTAAGTTAATAAGTTCCCGGTTGACGGGTTGATCGGTTGGTAAGAAGCGCTAAATTTGTAGTCAGCAAATTCTGAAATTTTATGATTAAAAACGTTTCTGTCATCGGCGCCGGAACAATGGGTAATGGTATTGCGCACCTGTTTGCACAGCATGGCTATAAAGTTATGTTGATAGATGTGAACGCCGGCCAATTGAAAAAAGCTTTGGAAACGATCGGCAAAAACGCTGGCCGCCAGGTTTCGAAAGGCACGCTTACGGCAGAGGACAAAACTCTTTTGCTGCAAAACATTCAAACAGGAACTGATGTCGCGAAAGGAGTGTCAGCCGCAGAATTAATTGTGGAGGCCGCTACAGAAAATGAGGCATTAAAGCTGAAAATATTTGAACAAATGGATGCAGCAGCACCGCCAAATTGTATTCTGGCTACCAATACATCCTCCATTTCCATTACAAAAATTGCGGCGGCTACTAAAAGGCCGCAACAGGTGATTGGTATGCATTTTATGAACCCCGTGCCGGTGATGAAACTGGTTGAAGTAATCAACGGGTATGCAACGGATTCTTTTGTGACAGGTACGATCGTGGAACTAAGCAAAAAGCTGGGAAAGGTTCCCGCACTGGCTAACGATTACCCGGGCTTTGTTGCCAATCGAATTTTAATGCCAATGATCAACGAAGCAATTTATACTTTACACGAAGGCGTGGCCGGTGTGGAGGCGATTGATACCATCATGAAACTTGGCATGGCGCATCCCATGGGGCCTTTGCAGCTTGCAGATTTTATTGGGCTGGATGTATGCCTTTCTATTTTGCATGTATTGTACAATGGGTTTGGCAATCCAAAATACGCGCCCTGCCCGTTGCTTGTGAATATGGTTGCCGCAGGTAAGTTGGGAGTAAAAAGCGGTGAAGGTTTTTATAATTATTCCGGCGGAACAAAAGATTTGATAGTGAGTGCAAAGTTTAAATAGCTGGTATTAGTCACTTTTTATTTTAAGCAGGCCTTTATGAGCCTGGCAATGCCTAAAATTCTGGCAGTGCATGAATCATTTCGAGCGTTCCGTTTTTCTTTTCCCAACCGTAGGTCTGTTTTCCGTTGGTAATAACCAGATATTTTGCAGGCATTACAATATTATAGCGCAACGCCTGATGTAACACATCGTCCTTTAAATTTATTTTTTCTGATTTACATTCAATAAGCATCCAGGGTTTGTGATTTTGATCGTAAACCAGAATATCAAATCTTTTTTTCAGTTCCCCCAAATAAATTTCTTTTTCAAGCGCAACGAGTGATTGCGGGTACTGCATTACCTGTAACAGGTACTGTACAAAGTTTTGCCTCACCCACTCCTCATCCTGCAACAAAAGCCATGTCCGGCGTATTACATCAAAAATATAAGGTACTCCTTTTTGATGCTTTACTTTGAATGCAGGTTCGGGAAATTGAATTTCAATCATCGGCTCAAAAATAAAGTTTAATTTTGTCTGAGCTATTGTGTATTTGATATGGCCCACGCGAAGAGTAAAAGAACGGAAGAGGTTCCTGCTTTATGATCGTGTGCTGACCCGATAATAAATTTCATAGTTATGAAATAGCCACAAACAACTTTTGTTTACGAAACGGAATGAATATTTGGCCTATTCCCTGTCTGCGACAAGCAGGTATGTAGTCATTAGAAAAAATAAAAAATATACGGATGAAAACAAAAGAAGAAATAGTAAAAAACTGGCTACCGCGATACACGGGAGAGAAGATCAAAAATTTTGGTGAGTACATTTTGTTGACCAATTTTAGCAACTACGTAAATCTTTTTGCTGAATGGCATAACGTAAAAGTTATAGGCGAGGGAAAGCCGATGCAATGCGCCACTGCTGATGATATTACAATTATTAATTTTGGAATGGGCAGCCCTACTGCTGCAACGGTCATGGACCTGCTTTCTGCAATTTCGCCAAAAGCCGTTTTGTTTTTGGGTAAATGCGGCGGTTTGAAAAAACGAAATAATGTTGGTGACCTGATATTGCCCATCGCGGCTATTCGCGGCGAAGGAACTTCGAACGATTATTTTCCGCCTGAAGTGCCCGCCCTCCCTGCATTTGCCTTACAAAAGGCAGTGAGCACAACCATTCGCGATGCAAAAATTGATTACTGGACAGGGACTGTTTATACCACTAACCGCCGTGTGTGGGAGCACGATACGGAGTTTAAAATCTACCTTGAAAAACTACGCGCCTATGCCGTAGATATGGAAACCGCCACCATTTTTACGGTTGGTTTTTTCAACAAAATCCCAACCGGCGCATTGTTGCTCGTAAGCGATCAGCCAATGATACCCGAGGGCGTTAAGACGGTTGCATCTGATAAAAAAGTTACATCAATGTATGTTGACCGGCATTTGCGTATTGGTATAGATTCGCTGAAACAGTTGATTCACGATGGGCTGACGGTGCGGCATTTAAGGTTTTAACAAACTCCCTTATGCCGCGATTTTTTGATGGCATCATTTTGGCGGGAGGTATAGGAATTTTGTCAATTTCAAACGACTCTGGTAACCTTTTTTTTATCAGGAAGATTCCTGCCGGTAGTTATTTTTACTATTAAGAAAATACGAATGAAAAATTTATACTTCTCTGTTTTAGTGATGCTCTCAGTAATTCTTTTAAGTTTTGGCGCCTGTAATAGCAGCAGCAATACAGCCGGCAAAGCCAAATATAAAGCACGTTTTGAGGTGAAAGCGCTTTGCAACAATTACACATTCAGCGTGGTGGAGGGAAGTATTGACCCCTCACTTGTTATGGCCAGCTACACTGATGAGCATAGCGGTAAAACTTATAAAAATGCTTTTGGCGTAAAAAATCCATGCCTTATCCCTGCTGATTTAAAAGAGGGCGATACGTTCTATTTCGTAATTGATGCTAATCCTCCTAAAAACGAGTGTGTCTTTTGTATGGCCTATTATCCAACGCCTGAAAAGAAATTGGATATAAAAGTTGTGAAATAATATCTTTACCGTCAGGCAGGTATTGCCCGATGTGTTATGCAGCTTCCATTATTAAAAATAGAAAACCTTTCACTTGATTTTGTCACTGATACCAGCGTTAACCATGCGTTGAAGAGCATTTCGTTGCAGGTGAACAAAGATGAAATAGTTGCGCTGGTTGGCGAATCCGGCTCGGGCAAATCTGTTACATCCTTATCAATTTTACGATTACTGCCATCACCACCTGCAAAATATGCCGGTGGGGAAATATTATTTTCTATGGATGGAAATGAAGCTATTGATCTGCTTCAATTGCACTGGGCTGCACTGCAAAATATACGCGGCAATCGAATCGCGATGGTCTTTCAGGAGCCAATGACCTCGCTCAATCCTGTGTTCACTTGCGGCAACCAGGTAGCGGAGGCAATTTTGGTTCACAATAAAATTTCAAAAGACGAAGCAAAAAAGCGCGCTTTAGAATGGTTTGAAAAAGTAAAACTTCCCGATCCTGCAAACATTTTTAACCGTTATCCGCATCAATTAAGCGGCGGCCAAAAACAGCGTGTAATGATCGCGATGGCGATGTGCTGCCACCCCGATCTTTTGATCTGCGATGAACCTACCACCGCACTCGACGTTACCGTTCAAAAAACAATTTTGGAGTTACTGAAAGAATTGCAGCAGGAAACGGGTATGGGTATTATTTTTATTACGCACGATTTGGGAGTGGTTGCAGAAATTGCGGACCGCGCCATTGTAATGCTGAAAGGTGAAATTGTGGAACAGGGAAATATTAAAAATATCTTTCAAAACCCGCAGCATCCTTACACAAAAGCTTTACTGGCTTGCAGGCCGGCCAATCATAAAAGAGGAGAGAGCTTACCGGTAGTGAGTGATTTTTTAGGGAAAGAAAATAGTCCGGCGACGATTTTACATGCTCTACAGCCCCGAATCCCGAATCCCGCACCTGGCACCGCGCAGCCATTACTTGTGGTAAAAAATCTCTCAGTCTGGTTTCCCAAAACAAAAAACTGGTTAGGTGCGCCACTTACTTACACCCATGCGGTGGATGATATAAGCTTTGAAATTTATGAAAATGAAACGCTGGGTATTGTGGGAGAAAGCGGCTGCGGTAAAACCACACTGGGTAGAACCCTCCTGCAATTGATACCGCCAACAAAGGGCAAAATATTGTATAAAAATGAAGATCTGGCGTTGTTCAAATCAGGGAAGCTGAGGGAGTTACGGGAGAACCTGCAAATAGTTTTTCAGGATCCATACTCTTCGCTTAACCCGCGTAAAAAGATCGGGCATGCCATTGAAGAGCCGCTGTTGGTCCATAGCATTCTAAAAACATCAAAAGAAAGAAAACAACGAGCTATTGAATTATTGAATAAGGTAGGGTTGTTGCCTGAACATTATTACCGCTTTCCACACGAGTTCAGCGGAGGGCAAAGACAACGTATTGTGATTGCGCGCGCCCTGGCGTTGCAACCTTCTTTTTTAATTTGTGATGAATCGGTTTCCGCGCTGGATGTGAGCGTGCAGGCGCAGGTGCTGAATCTGCTGAATGATTTGAAAAAAGAATTTGGGTTCACCATCGTTTTCATCAGCCATGATCTTTCTGTGGTGCGTTATTTCAGCGACAGAATTATTGTAATGAACAAAGGAAAGATTGAAGAAAGCGGCCCCGCTGATGAAATTTATCAACATCCGCAAAAGGAATACACCAAGAAGTTGATCGAGTCAATACCGCGTGGGGTAATAATCTGAGGTATGATTCTCAATAAATCGGCCTGCACCGGCACCACAGTCAACGGCATGATGCCAGGCTATCCGGTCGGCGAGATTGGATGGCTGTAATCTGATACCGGTTCCCAACTCATTAAAAGTCAATTTGTTAAATTGAAGTGAAAATATTTTAATAAGTAAAGAATAATAAGCTTACCTTCGCACGCAATTAAAAATCGAAAACCGGTGCCGTAAGACCGGGGATCGAAAGGATAAAGCAACCCTGAACGGCTGTTTTAACACCTCTCCCCGCTTCACTTGTTTAGATGCACTTTGAACAACTAAATTTTTATTTTAAGAATGAAGCTTTCACAATTTCAATTTGACCTACCGCTAAACCTGATCGCACAAACACCCGCTAAAAAAAGAGAAGATGCCCGAATGATGGTGGTTCACCGCCAAACCGGACAGATGGAAAACAAACATTTCCGCGATATTCTTGATTATTTTGATGACAAGGATGTATTTGTGGTGAACAACACCAAAGTTTTTCCCGCGCGCATGTACGGCCGTAAAGAAAAAACCGGCGCCAAAATCGAAGTGTTTTTATTACGTGAACTGAACAAGCCCAACCGGCTTTGGGACGTGATTGTTGACCCTGCAAGAAAAATACGTGTGGGCAACAAATTGTATTTTGGTGAAAATGAAGAACTCGTTGCTGAAGTAATTGACAATACAACCAGCCGCGGCCGCACTATTAAATTTTTGTGGGAAGGCACCGAAGAAGAATTCAAAACTCAGCTTGAAGCCCTGGGAGAAACACCTCTGCCAAAATACATCAAACGCAAACCTGATGAAGATGATAAAGAGCGTTACCAAACTGTTTACGCAAAGCATGAAGGCGCTGTTGCAGCTCCCACTGCCGGTTTGCATTTCAGTCGCGAGTTAATTAAAAGGCTTGAAATTAAAGGGATCCGCTTTGCGGAAATTACTTTGCATACCGGCCTTGGCACGTTTCGCCCGATTGAAGTGGAAGACCTGAGCAAACATAAAATGGACGCTGAATATTTCCATATTGATGAAGCCGCTTGTAAAATTGTAAACAGGGCCAAACAAGGCGGAAACCGCATCTGTTCCATCGGCACCACAACCATGAGGGCAATGGAATCTTCGTTCACTGCTCAAAAATTATTGAAACCTTCTGAAGGCTGGACAAATATGTTTATTCACCCGCCTTATCAATTTAATATTGCAGATGCGTTGGTCACAAATTTTCACCTGCCAAAAACAAGCCTGATGATTATGACGGCTTCGTTTGCAGGGTATGACCTGGCTGTTGAAGCTTATAAAAAAGCGATTAAAGATAAATACCGTTTCTTTAGCTACGGCGACGCATTGTTGATCATCTAAATTTGAAGATACTTTTTCAATAGCTGCTTCAATACCGGAGCAGCTTTTTTATCTTTGTTATTCACTACCGTTGCAAAACAGCAAATACTTCAGGCATGAAAAAAATTGACCCTCGTTTTGAAAAATTCGCGAAGAAAAAAAGCAACGCTGCCATAAAAGAAGGCTTTAAGCAGGAAACAAGAAAATATAAAAAAGAACGGGCAGAATTTTTTGAACAACAAAAGAAGGAGGCTGCAGCCAAAGCCGCAAATAGTTCCGCACCTAAAATTGAGCGGAAATCGAAAGCTAATGAACAAATGCCTTTGAATAAATACCTGGCGCATTGCGGGGTTTGTTCAAGGCGTGATGCTGCTGAATTGATCAGGGAAGGCCAGGTGAAAGTAAACGAGAGCGTGATAACGGAACCCGGCTACAAAATGGCCGGAGGCGATCAGGTAACTGTGAATGGCAAAAAGGTTTTCATTGCCAAGAACTTGGTGTACATTTTACTAAACAAGCCGAAAGATTACATTACTACAACCGACGATCCGAAAAATCGTAAAACGGTTTTGGATATTGTAAAACATGCCACACCCGAAAGAGTATACCCCGTTGGCAGGCTCGACAGGAATACAACGGGAGTATTATTATTGACCAACGATGGGGAACTTGCACAAAAATTAACACATCCGAGTAATGGAGTGAAAAAGATTTACGCCGTTTCATTAGATAAACCGCTCTCTAAAACTGATTTCGACAGAATTTTGAAAGGCGTTGTATTAGAGGATGGCCCCGCGCCGGTTGACGTTTTGGCGTACAGCGACCTGAAGGACAAAACTCAAATCGGGGTAGAAATTCATAGCGGGCGCAACCGTATTGTACGCCGGATTTTCGAAAGCCTCAATTACCAGGTAAAGCAATTGGATCGCGTGATGTTTGCGGGGCTAACCAAAAAGAATGTTGATCGTGGAAAATTCAGGTTTTTAAATGAGAAGGAAATCCGAAATTTAAAATTTTTTGGTAAGGGCAGTAAATAGTATCATCTCAGCGACGGAATTTTTGGCATCAGTGATGCCTGTTAAGGTAGGCATCTGTCGCAAGCACTTAATCACCTGTATAAATGGCCTCACACAAAATAAAAGACTTCATTGTTTTTGAAAACGAAAATCTTATTGCGCTAAACAAGCCTTCGGGTCTGCTTTCAATTCCCGACAGGGAAGGAAAGGAAATTTCGTTGAAAGAAATTTTAACAGAACATTATCCCGGGGTATTTACTGTTCACCGCCTCGACCGTGAAACCAGCGGCCTTATTGTTTTTGCAAAGAATGCAGAAGCACACAAGCATTTGAGCCGGCAATTTGAAAACAGAAAAACGGTAAAAATTTACCAGGGCCTTGTGATTGGTTCGTTGCAGCAAAAAGAAGGAACGGTTGATGCGCCAATTGCTGAAAACATGGTAAAGCGCGGAACGATGATCATTCACCGCAGAGGGAAACAGGCGATTACAGATTTTAAAGTATTGCAGGATTTTAAAATTTATTCCCGGGTGCAGTTTCAAATTCATACAGGCCGTACGCATCAAATAAGAGTTCATGCTAAAGAGATGGGGCACCCTTTAGTTTGTGATGCGATTTATGGCGATGGGAAACCGGTTTTACTTTCTGCATTTAAAAATAAATTCAAGCTTTCAAAAGACGAGCCGGACGAAAGGCCATTGCTCAACCGGTTAGCGCTGCACGCTTTTCAATTACAAATTGAAGATTTGAACGGGGAGATGTTGTTGCTGGAAGCGCCGTTGCATAAGGATTTGAGGGCTACATTGCAGCAACTGGAAAAGAGAAAATAATTGTCAGGAAGATTCACCGATGGGTAATTTATGTCAGGGCTGGTGAATAAAAGAGGTTAGCTCATCAGCCATTTCCTCAAAATTGAATTGATCTTTAACCTCGTATGCTTTTCGGATTTGGCTGCTTTCTACTTTCTTTTCGCTGATTAGCTGCAGCAGTTTATAAAGTTCGTTCGTGGTTTCGTAGTACAATGAGTAATCAATGAGGTCGGTATTTTTCTTATATGAAGTGGGCAACAAAAGCGGTAGCTGATAACTATAGGCCAGGTTGAAAGCGCCGGAAATTCGGGTATTGCCATAAAAAAAATCTTCGTTGATTTTTAAAAGCGGCAGAATAAAATCTGTCTTTGCTAAATAGTTGTGAAATGTATCATATTCAAGATAATCATCAAAGGTCACAACCGCTTTTTTTATAGAATTAATTTTTTCTATTAAGGATTTGATTTCGGATTCATCCCTGTCTGCTTTTCCAAGAAATACCAATTTTATGTTTTCGGGTAATTTCGTTTCAAGAATTTTTTTTAACAACGGTATATAATCTTTTCTTTCAGATTTTACAACGCCCGGCACCGCGATCCAAATTTCTTCCGGATTCTTTATTAAAGGGTTATGTGCCGGTTTGGGGAAGTAAACAGGAAAAAAAGGGTACAAATTTTTTTTAGGATATTTCTTTAAATTATTGCGTATGAAATTCCCAAAAACGATGTATTTGTGTAGTCTTAATGAATAAATATATTTAAAGGTTGGACTACTGTCAAGTTTCAATGCATCATGCAAAATGCCTATCAGGTTTACGTTTGGCAAAAGCAACAATATATTTCTTACGGGTTTGATTTCTGTAGTACCAAAAATGATTGTATTTATATTTTTCTCTTTTACTACAGATTTTATTTTTCTTAAAACGTTTAATTGTTCTTTTGCCGTGTTAAGTTTCTCAGGCACCAGATAAATTCCGCTAATCTTTTCCTTTTCTTTTATTAGGTTGTTTAGGCTCTCATTGGCAATAAAATATACCGGTTGTTTCTTTAAATAAAACAGGTGTACAATGGTGTATACGTTTTCCATATGCGATCCGCCCAACTCAATTATTAATACACTCATGATTAATATTCTATTTATGAAAACGAATTGTAAATTTCCAGATAAGATTTTGCAGCATGATCCCAACTGAACTTTTCTGTCCAGGCAATTATGTTTTCACGATCTTTTAAACTGAAGTTTGTACGTAATAGTTTAGCCGTTGAGGCCTTAACACTTTCAGTACTTAAATCATCAAAATATAAAGCATGCGGGCCACCAATTTCTGGTAGCGATGTGGCTTTTGAAAGTAGTACAGGCGTTCCAAGCTGCATGGCTTCAATTACAGGCAAACCAAACCCTTCGGCAATGGAGGGAAAAGCAAATGCCCGGCAGTTTTTTAACAGCCAGTATTTTTCTTCTTCCGTAACGGTGCCGATTAATTTCACCCTATTTTCCACACCGAGTATTTTTGCCTCGTTAAAAATTTTTTGTTTGTAGTTCTCATCCTGAGTAATGCCTGCAATTACCAGGTTCAAATCATTATTGCACAACATTGCAGGTAACACATGAAAGTTTTTTTTGCGGGCAATTGTGCCCACAGCAAAAAAGAATGGTGTGTCATCGATGTCCCCCGGTTTGGTAAAAACTGGCGGTATGGTATTTCTGCCATTGTAGACCACGTCAATAAGTTTTCCATGGGTATTCATATTGCTGATGATCTCTTCTTTTACAAAATTGGAAATTGCGACAATATGATCCGCCCGATCAATTAGGCGTTGCAACCTGCCAAGATATTTTTTGATTTTTAAGACGTTCTTATCGCCGTGTAAAAAGTTCAAATCATGAATAGTAGCAACAATCTTTACTTTTTGTTTACCGGGCAGGTAAGCCGAGGCCTGGTGGGTTGTGTGCCAAACTTCACAATTTGAAAGCGCGCTTTTAAAGAGTTTATGAGCGGTGCTTTGTTTCAAAATATTAGCGTTGCTTCCAAAAGTACTCAACTCCTTTGCGGGAATATAAAGAACGAGATTTGTGTTTGTCGAATTATTTCTTGTTAAAGCGAGTCCCAATTCTTTACAAAATGTATAAAGCCCTGTATAAGGGTATTTCATTCTTTCAAAGTCAACTATAACACGCCTTTTATTTTCCATAGGCAAGCGCAAATTTGTAAATGTTTAAATTATTATTCATTAGTTCTTTTTCTATTTCTGTTTTGATTAATTCCCTGTCAAAACCTTTCATCATCTTATTTTGAATAAGCTGATAAACCTTATCGGCCAATAACCATGCCTTTTTATCAGTTTGTTTTTTTATTTGAACTGAATGTTGAATAGCATCGTATAAATCATTTATTCCGGCGCCCGTTTGGCCAACAGTTGAAATGATTTTTATTTCATCATTGGTTTTTGAGAATGCCGGCGCCAGCATCAGCCTTAAATTTCTTACAAAAAGGTCAGCGCCCGGCCTGTCGCTTTTATTTACCGCAAAAACGTCTGCAATTTCCATTAGCCCAGCTTTCATTGTTTGTATTTCGTCGCCTGCTTCAGGCACCAGTACAACCACTGTTACGTCGGCCAGGCCGGCTATTTCAATTTCGCTTTGGCCAACGCCAACCGTTTCTACAATAATGATGTCAAAGATGGATTCTTTTATAACGTCAGTTATTTCAATGATTTTTGAATTAAGCCCTCCCATTGAGCCCCTGCTGGCCAGCGACCTGATAAACACATTTTCATTGTCATACCACCGGCTCATTCGGATGCGGTCGCCTAACAATGCGCCCTTGTTAAATGGAGAAGAAGGATCCACGCAGATAACGGCTACTTTTTTCCCCGCAGCAACTATTTCACCGATTAGCGCATCGGTAAGTGTGCTCTTTCCGGCACCCGGAGGACCGGTGATGCCAATTACCGGCTTTCTGTGATTTTCAAGACTGAGTAAAATAGACTGATAGCCTGCCAGTTCATTTTCAACCAGCGTTATTGCTCTTGACAGTGCTTTAACGTTGCCATTTTTTAACCCTTTCACTATTTCCATCAGCCGTTTATTTTTGCATTAATTATAGAAAATCTAAGTTTAGGGAAGATATTCTATAAGCCGAACCGGTTTGAAAAACCCGAGTATTTATTATTTCTGAAAACCTGGTTTTTATAACCATTTTTTTTAAAAACGGGAAATTTTCGCAACCGATTCAATATTGAAAGATCAAAAATAAGTGGTTGTTTTTGAGTACAGAAATCATTATTTTCACGAGAATGATTTAATAGTTTTTGAATTCGATCTATGACAAATTTTATTCCCATATTCCCACTCGAAATTGTTGTTTTCCCGCACGAGCAGTTAAACCTTCACATTTTTGAGCCGCGTTATGTACAGCTTATAAATGAATGTTTCAATAATAAAAAACCTTTTGGAATTCCTTCAATCATTAACGGCAAACTAAAAGATTTTGGCACGGTAGTTTACGTGAAAGAGATTTTTCAAACCTATGAAAATGGTGAGATGGACATCAAAACCGAGGGAGGGAAAGTGTTTAGAATATTGGAAGTGATCAGCGATGTTCCCGATAAATTATATTCGGGCGCCATTGTGAATTATCCTGCTAACAGCTCACATGGAAGCGAAAAATTGATGAAAACTCTGCTTGAAAAAATGCACTTGTTACATCAACAACTGAATGTAACGAAGAAATTTTATAAAAATGATGAGGAATTAAATGTGTACGATATTGCCCATCATTCAGGTCTTACAATGGAGCAGGAGTACGACCTGCTTCAACTTACTCATGAAAAGCAACGCCAGCAATACATGAAAGAGCATTTTGAAAATGCATCACTGGCATTGGCGGAGCAGGAGTCAATAAAAGAAAAAATTCAGATGAACGGCCATTTTAAGGAGTTGAACTCAAAATTTGAGTTCTAAAAAAATAAGATGCCGACAAGTTGCCGGCATCTTATTAGTAGTTTATTGTTGGAAGCAATTATTTAGCCGCTTCAAAATTTTCAGCTACTTTGTTCCAGTTTACAACATTCCAAAATGCTTTCAGGTATTCAGGTCTTTTGTTTTGATATTTCAGGTAATACGCATGTTCCCAAACGTCAACACCTAAAATTGGAGTACCTTTTACTTCGGCAACGTCCATCAACGGGTTATCCTGATTAGGCGTGCTGGTCACTTCTAACTTGCCGTCTTTTACAATCAGCCAGGCCCATCCGCTACCAAATCTCTTTGCACCCGCGTCGTTCATTTTTTCTTTTAAGCCGTCTAAAGAGCCAAAAATTTCTTTAATTGCATCAGCCAAAGCGCCGGTAGGTTCACCACCTGCATTAGGGGCAATCACTTCCCAAAAAAAGCTGTGGTTCCAGTGGCCGCCGCCATTATTTCTAACGGCGGGGGAAATTGCGCCGGCGTTTTTTACTAAATCTTCCAAAGATTTTTCGGCGTTATCAGTTCCTTCAATTGCTTTATTCAAATTATCCACGTAAGCCTGATGGTGTTTATCGTGGTGAATTTCCATTGTTTGTGCATCAATGTGTGGTTCAAGCGCCTCTTTTGCGTAAGGCAGGGCTGGTAGTGTAAATGCCATGATTCTATTATTTTAAAATGATTAGATAAAAACTTCTTTATAACTACAACAAATTTAGTGCCTTAGAAGTTTATAATGCCTGTCCGGGGAAAAATAAGAAAAAGGTTGAAAGGGGAAAATTTGCAGATTTGTGCGATTTTTTTCTTGCTTTATCGGTTTGATAACTTAATTTTAACAATATCATCAAAACAAATTATTATGAAGAAAGGCCTGCCATCTCCATTGTTGTGCATTCTTTGCATTGTATTGTTCATACCCAATATTGTTTTTGCCCAAACCCGCGACATTTCCGGTACGGTAAAAACAAGCACCGGCGCACCTTTGCCGGGAGCAACAATTCAACAAAGAAACACCAGGAATTTTGTCATTGCCAGGGACAATGGTGAGTTTACTATTGTTGTAACGGGCTCAAATGTGGTGTTGGATATAACTGCCGTGAACTATGCCCCCGCCGAAGTAGCTGTGGGAACAGGAAACAATTTCGATATTGCCCTGCAAGATATTGAGGCTTCTGCGATGGATGAGGTGATTGTTGTAGCTTATGGAACTACAACGCGGCGCTCAAATACGGGGGCGGTTTCCACGATCAATGCAGACGCCATCAAAGACGTTCCAACACCCTCGTTCGAACAAGCCTTAACGGGAAGGTTGCCTGGCGTACAGGTTACCACTACTTCCGGGCAGGCAGGGTCTGCGTCCTCCATTCGCATCAGGGGCATCGGGTCAATGAATGCTTCCAATGAGCCATTGTATGTAATTGATGGCGTGCCTGTTGTTTCAGGCAGTGTAGGCCAAATGGGCGGCCAGCTTTATACTTCAAACAATGTGATGAATACATTGAACCCGAACGATATTGAATCGATTACTGTGCTTAAAGATGCTGCTGCCTCATCGCTTTATGGTTCGCGTGCCGCAAACGGCGTAGTGGTAATCACTACAAAAAGGGGAAAGATGGGAAAGCCTCAATTGAATTTTCGCTCGTCAATTGGGTTTACTCCAACCTGGGCTACCGAAAACTATAAACCTGCGTCCCCGCAGGACCAAATGAACTATTTCTACAGAATATTTCACGATTACAGAACTACTGCGGGGCAAACCGATGAACAGGCAAATCTTTACGCCCTCAATCGCCTGAAATCAAGGTTCGGCATTCATGGTTATGATTTTTCGACCGCGGGAACAGGACTTTATGAAAATGTGAATATCGTTGGTAAAACCGATGGTGTTGAAAACAGGGACGGAAAATATTTTGATTGGGAAGATGCGTTGTTCCGAACCGGAATTTATCAAACAAACGATCTTTCTGTAAGCGGGGGAAATTCACAAACAAGGTACTATTCTTCCCTGTCGTATACGAAAGACAAAGGCCGCGCTTATACAAATGAATTCGATCGTATCGGCGGCAGGTTAAACCTTACTCAAAAGATCGCCAAATGGCTGGAATTCGGTTCAAACATCAATGTGAGTTTCAATGATAAAAGTGGGTATAATGATACCCGTAACACGGGAACAAATTACCTGTACCAGTCGAGTAATTTATTATTTCCTTTATATTGGCCAACGGATTACAAAACGGGCTTGCCATACACTTTAAGGTATAACTCTTTAGGCTATAACCCACTCTATTATGATAAGCAATGGGAGAACTGGTCAAAAACGCTTCGTTTGTCTGCTATTGAATCATTAACCTTTAATCTTTTACCGTCTTTAACTGCTAAAACAGTTTTTTCTTATGACAATGCCGAGGTAAAGGACCATTTATATTATAGCCCGCTTCACTATCATACTACTTACGGAGCCACTGCGAAAGGTACTGTATTTGAGTACAGCACCAACATTAAGAAAATTCTTTCTTCCAACACGTTAAATTACCGTAAACAGTTTGGATCTCATGGTGTGGACATTCTTGGTGGTTTTGAGGCAGAAAAAAACCAAACGGATTATGCGTACGCCAGCGGTTCAAATTTGCCATCGAGTTCCTTGCATACTGTGGCTACGGCCGGTATCAAGGACGCGAGCGCTTATTATTGGGGATATAACATGATGTCTTACCTGTCAAGGGCTGAATACAATTTTGATCAAAGATATTTTCTTTCGGCTTCGTTCAGAAGAGACGGTTCATCAAGGTTTGGCCCAAGTACCAAGTGGGGAAACTTCTGGTCAATTTCCGGCGCATGGAATGCCAAAAGCGAAAGCTTTTTGAAGGATGTTGAGGATTTGGATATGTTAAAGTTTCGCGCATCTTATGGTGTGAACGGCACAACGCCATCTGAAAATTATGGATGGATGTCGCTGGCCTCTTTTGGATACAATTACAATAACGATGCGGGCGGCATTATTACACAGGTGGGAGACGAGCTTCTGGCCTGGGAAGAAAACCTCACAACCAATATTGGGGTTGATTTTGCTGCGCTGAAAAACAGGTTGTACGGAACAATTGAATACTTCAACCGTAATTCAAACAACCTTTTACAAGACGTTCCGATTTCAACCGTTACCGGGTTCGGTTCTACATTAAAGAATATCGGAAGAATGAATAACAGGGGATTGGAAATTTCGCTGGGTGGCGATATCATTAAAACCCCGGTATTCAGGTGGTCGGCCAATGCAAACACCTCACTCATTAAGTCAAAAGTTGTTGAATTGTACGGTGGCAACGACATTATTTGGAGCGACCCGACCGGCGGTGATGCAAGAGTTCCATTCATCTACCGCGAGGGCCAGCCGGTTTATTCCTTCTATGTTCAGGAGTGGGGAGGTGTTGATCCCACGAATGGTAAGCCTATCTGGTACACAAATGATGAAACCAACGGAGATTTTTTGCATAACGGCCGTGGAGCTACTAATTCCGTTTCAAAAGCAAAGCAAATTCTTTCAGGTTCTCCGCTTCCAAAAGCATTTGGGGGTTTTAATACCGATGTGGAATACAAAGGCATTAATCTCGGATTTAATTTTATTTACAAAATTGGCGGTTTATTGTTTGATGCGGGCTCGAGAGACGTGGCCGAAGATGGTTATTACTGGGAGCGCACTCGTTCTTACTACGGTTATCAGGATGCATGGACACCTGACAACCCTAATGCCCTGTTCCCAAAGATCAGCGGCAACGACCCCGAGGATGGTATTTTGCGCACAAGCCGGCACCTGCATAACGCAACATTTTTACGTTTGAAAAATATTAATCTTGGTTATACTTTTCCCGCAGCTATTTTAAATAAAGTTAGAATTTCGGGTGCACGGGTATTTTTTAACGGAACTAACCTTGTTACGTTATCCAAATTCAAATGGGCTGACCCCGAAGTGAATAACTACGGTTCAAGAGGTTGGGAAACGCCGTTTGGTAAAACTTACACCTTCGGGATAGAAGTGAATTTTTAATAGGGATGAAATGAACATTAAAAACGCTAAAAAGTAAAAAAATGAAAAAATTACAGATAATAACCGTCATTATTTCAAGCATGATGTTCGCCTCGTGCGGGAAAGATTTTTTAAATGTAAAGCCGAGTAATTCAACCGAGTCCAGTCAAACGATAACCACTTTGGCCGATGCCAAAGTGATGATCAACGGTTTGATGCGCACCATGGTCCGGTCAACCTACTACGGCAGAAATTATATGATTTACGGCGATGCCAAAGGTGGCGACATCACAATCGCTTCACAGGGCCGCGGGTTAGATGCCTTGTATGTTTTTAACCACTCCGTTAATACGAATACTTATTCATCTTTCTGGTCAGATATTTACAATTCTATTTTACAGGCGAATAATATTATTAACGGTATTCAAAAACTTGAAGACGAAGGTACCACCATCGATTTCAAAAATTACAAAGGCCAGGCGCTTACTTTAAGAGCGTTGATGCATTATGACCTTGTGCGCCTTTATGGGAAAACTTATACGCAGGATAAGTCTTCTTTTGGAGTGCCCGTTGTTACCCAGGTGCTTGACGCAAACGCTTTACCGCTCAGGAATTCTGTTGATGAAACTTATAGTCAAATCATAACCGATCTAAAAGCCGCGCTGCCACTTTTGCCCAAAGCAAAAAGTAACGGGTTTATCAATTACTGGGGAAACAGGGCTATACAGTCAAGGGTGTATTTAACCATGGGTAATTATGATAGTGCTTTTGCCGCAGCAGAAGAAATCATCACTTCCGCCTCCACCTATTCTCTTTACAGTAACGCCGAGTGGGTGGGCTCCTGGGCTGCCCAATTTGGCAAAGAATCTATTTTTGAATTGATCATGGCAAAAGATCAGGGCGAACTTGGTTCGGGCTCTTTAGGTTTTTATTATTTGCGAAGCAGAGACAATAATGCACTTGGTAATTTTATCGCCTCCGATTATTATCTCGATAGGCTTAACCAGGATCCAACTGATGTAAGATGGGGCATCATGACAAATGATGAATTGTCAACTACACGTAAAGGAGCCTGTTATAAATATGTGGGTTCTGTATCAAAAAGCGGTGATGGAAAAGACCCCTATACTGCTGTAAATATTAAAGTAGTTCGCTTGTCAGAAATTTACCTGACGGCTGCCGAAGCCGCTTTAAAAAAATCGGCACCCGATCCTGCAAAGGCGGCAACTTATGTAAACGCTATTCGCAAACGAGCGCCGGCCCTGCCCGCATTGACCGCCGCAACCGTTACCGAACAAACTGTTCTTGATGAAAAAAGCAAAGAATTTATTTGCGAAGGGCAACGGTTCTTTGATATGATCAGGACTAATAAACAAATTACGTTCAATGATGAGCATGTTGGTGTTACAATGACGCACCGGCCTAAAACAATTGACCGGACTTTCTTTAAAACCATTCTGCCGATTGCGCAAACTGATATAAACGCAAATCCGGGGCTGGAAGCGCAGCAAAACCCGGGGTATTAATTGAATCGCTTTTTTCATGATAAAGCCACCTGAGAGGGTGGCTTTATCTTTTATTTCTGAAAAACTCCTGCATCAACGCTGCACATTCACTTCCCAAAACGCCGGTAACAATTTCTGTTTTTGGATGAAACGGAGAAACAGCAGGTTTCACACGACTAAAACCATTTTTAATATCTGATGCGCCCCAAACAACTTTACTGAGTTTGCTCCAGTACAAAGCTCCGGCACACATCACACATGGCTCTACGGTTACAAATAAAATGGCATCGGGCAAATATTTGGCGCCCATATTTCCAAAAGCGCTGGTAAGCGCGATCATTTCGGCGTGGGCAGTTGGGTCTTTTAATTTTTCCGTCATGTTATAACCGCGGGCAATCACTTTTCCGTTTTGAACAACCACAGCGCCAATAGGAACCTCATCTTCGTCGAATGCTCTTTGAGCTTCCCTCAATGCCAGTTGCATAAAATATTCATCAGACATTTTATTGTATTTTAGCCTGAGCAAACGTACATGAAATTTTTATATCGAATTTCACGTCATTGGTTAAAAATTTTATGCGTAGTTCCCTTTCATCCAATTAAACAATTAAAATTGCAAAGCAGAAATTAATATTATGAACGCCATCAATACAAACCTGCAATTAATGCGTAATTATTTTGAAACCGGCGCTACGAAACCTTTTGATTTCAGAAAAGAGCAACTACAAAAATTAAAAGGCGCAGTAGAAAAATACCAGGATCAGTTAAATGATGCGCTGCACAAAGATTTGGGAAAAAGTAAAGAAGAAGTATGGTTTACTGAAACCGGAATGGTGATTTCTGAAATTAATTATTTTATGAAGCATCTTGAAGGCCTCATGAAGCCGCAAAAGGTTGCTACTAATTTATTGAACATCCCCGGTAAAAGTTATATCATGCCGGAGCCGTTGGGAGTGGCGCTCATCATCGGCCCCTGGAACTATCCTTTTCAGTTATTGTTTGTACCGCTGATCGGGGCCATTGCCGCGGGCAATTGTGTGATGCTCAAGCCCAGCGAATTTGCTTCAAACACCGAAGCTGTAATGCAACAAATGATTGCAGAAGTATTCGATATAAAATATGTGAGTTATGTAACGGGAGATGGCGCCACAGTAGTGCCTGAAATGCTGCAAAATTTCACTTTCGATCACATTTTCTTTACAGGTGGCACTGAGGTTGGAAAAAAAATTTACGGGATGGCTGCCGAAAGACTGGTTCCTGTAACGCTGGAACTTGGTGGCAAAAACCCGTGCGTAGTAACGGCCAACGCGAACTTGAAAGTTTCGGCAAAAAGAATTGCGTCAGTAAAATTTTCAAATGCCGGCCAAATGTGTATTGCGCCTGATTATTTGCTGGTTCACCATTCGGTGAAAGATAAAATGCTGGAAGAGCTGAAGAATACTATTCGTGAATTTTACACTGACCGGCCGGTTGAGAGTTATGATCTTGGAAGGATTATTAATCAAAAACAATTTGCGCGTTTAATGGGTTATTTGCAGCACGCGAATATTTTTTATGGCGGCACACATAACGAAGAAATGCGTTATATTGCCCCTACGATTATTGATAGTGCCGGTACAAATGATGCGATGATGAAGGAAGAGATTTTTGGCCCCATCCTCCCGGTGCTTAGTTATCAGACGGAACAGGAGGCCTGCGATATGATTAAAATAAACGCCAACCCGCTGGCCTTTTATGTTTTTACCGATGATAAAAAAGAAGCCGATAATTGGCTGGAAAAAATTCCATCGGGAAATGCAGCCGTCAATACAGCGGCATTTTTTTACATGAATAAGAATTTACCTTTCGGCGGGCGCGGCAATAGCGGCATCGGCAGGTATCATGGAAAATTTTCTTTTGAAACTTTCAGTCACCAAAAAGCAGTGCTTAAAAGACCCACCTGGCCTGATTTAAAAATTGCATATCCGAGCTATAAAGGGAAGTTAGGAATCATGAAAAAGGTTACTTAGGTCACCACCAACGGGCTGACAGGGGATGATTTTGGTTGGCCACGATTCAATAACCATCGTTGACATAAAAAAATAAGAGAAAAAATTATGCATTGGATTATTTTAATAATAGCAGGATTATTTGAAGCGGCTTTTGCCACCTGCCTCGGCATGGCGAACCAAACCAAAGGAAAAGAATCTACAATGTGGCTTACCGGATTTATAGTAGCATTGGTTATAAGCATGGTGCTGCTTTACATAGCCACTCAAAAATTACCAATTGGTACGGCCTACGCCGTGTGGACGGGCATTGGCGCGGTAAGCACGGCCATTATTGGAATCCTTCTGTTTAAAGAACCGGCCGGCTTCTGGCGGCTGTTTTTCATTTTTACTTTGATCGCGAGTATTGTGGGGCTGAAAGCTGTTTCTCCGCATTAGGAGGCCACCACGGCGCTGAGGAACGCAGGAGGTTCGCCCCGCATTTCACGCCGTTCACCTAATTTTTAAAATCCCTCATTTTTTAATTTGTACTTTAGCCGCACTAATCAAATCAGATAACATGCAGCATGAAATTTTCCCGGTTCAACATGGGTAGTTTTGGCGGGGAGCTAATTACCCCGATCGCGCATCTGAATTTTTATGCTGAATTACAAGTCTGATCGTAAACATACGCCCTTAAAATTTTTTAAAAATATACTGATGAAGAACAAATTCTTACTACTGTTTACCTTATTCGCCGCGTGTACATTTTCTGCCTGCAACAAAGGCGGTAAAACCGGTTTATTGGTTCCCAAAGATGCGGGGTTGGTGCTTCACATTGATTTGGCATCGCTTTCATCAAAACTTTCATGGAAAGAAATTCAGCAGACGGTTTGGTTTGCAGAAGCCAGTAAGAAAGCCGATGATTCTTTGGCCAAAAAATTATTGGCTGATCCGGCAGCATCAGGCGTGGATACAGACGGCAGCCTGGTAATATTCATGACCCGCACCGGCAACAGTGGCTATGTGGCAGTTGAAGGCAAATTGAAAGACGTTGAAAAGTTTAAAAATTCAATTCTTGAAGGAAGCCGGGGTAAGGCTTCCATTACAAAAGACGGTGACCTGAATTTTGCAAAAATGGAAGACAGTGACGATGCAACGCTTTATTTCAATGATAAAATATTTGTTTTTGTTGCCGATGCTTCAGACACCAAAAAAGTGGCGGGCAATCAATCTTTTCCTCAACCGGGCGAAAGCAAAAAATACACACTGGACAGCCTGAAGTACTTTGCAAAAAATATATTCAGCCTGAAGGGAAAAGATCTGCTGGATAGCGATGAACGCTTCGCAGATCTGATTAGCGATAAAGCTGATGCGCATTACTGGGTGAACGCGGGTGGCTTATATGGCGGCCTGCTTTCCGGCCCGTTGGCAATGATGAAAATCGGTGATGTACTACAAGGAAATATCTCAACAGGCAAAGCTAATTTCGAAAACGGTAAAATCGTTTTTGATGGTAAAACATTTTATAACGAAAAATTGGCTGATCTCTTTAAAAAATACGCAGGTAAAGAAGTAAGCAACGAGTTGCTCGGCAAACTTCCTGACCAGAATGTTTTGGCCGCTTTTGCAATGAACTACAATCCCGACGGCATTAAAGAATTTTTGAAACTTTTAGGGGTTGATGGTATGGCCAACGCGGCAATGGCGCAATTTGGCTACAGCGTTGATGAATTTATTAAAGCCAATGCGGGCGACCTTGCGTTTGCACTCACGGATTTTTCAATCCATAAAAAACCAACAACGCTGACTTTGGAAAACGGCGAGGTGATCAAATACGACGATGAAAAACCCGACATGAAATTTGTATTTGGCATATCGGTAAACGACAAAGCAGCGTTTCAAAAACTGGTTGATTTGGTTGGCCGGAATTTAAAAGATAAAATGCCGGGTACTGACAGTTCAACAAATCATCTTAAAAATAAATTGCAGGATAAATGGTTTGCCTTTGGCACCAGCGATGCAGAGGTGGATGCTTTTTTAAACGGCAATAAAAAATCTGCTTACGCTGACATATTCAAAGGGCACAACGGCGGCGGTTTTGTTGACCTGCAAAAATTTATCATACAGGCGGCTGCAAGCAATAAAAACACTGCTTCAAAAAAGGCATTTGATATTTCTGCTGCCTTCTGGAAAAACATCAATGTATTTTGGGATGTGAAATCCGGTAACGCAACAACGCATTTTGAAATTAATTTGCAGGATGGCAGCTCCAACTCTTTAAAGCAGCTCAATAAATATTTTGATCAGATGTATTTGTCGATCCCCAAAAATAAAGAGGATGATTTGGGTTTTGCACTTCCCGGGGATACTACCGGCCCCACACCGGATGCCGTGGCTCAGTAAAATTTTTATTGCGCCGGCAGCAGGTCATGCAGCATTTTTTTTCCGTGCCGCTTTTACAATTCGGGAGGCTCACCCAGACCGTTTATACAGGGTTATTTGATCGGTTTGGGGGCGGTTTTGAAAGACTAAACAATGAAACAAGGTTTAGACGAAAGCCCTAATTTTAAACTGACCGAAATAAGGAGACGCTCACAAAAGGTTCTTTATTTTTTACCAATTTTTGGTAACTTTGAAAAAAAATTAGAGAAATGAAAAATACATCCATATCACTAGGAAATTATTTTGACCAATTTGTAAGTAACCAGGTATCAGCAGGGCGCTACAAAAATGTAAGCGAAGTTATTCGTGCCGGGCTTCGACTTTTAGAAGATGAAGAAAGTAAAGTTATTGCACTTAGAAACGCTATTCAACAAGGATTGGACAGTCCGATAGTTGAAAATTTTGACTTTGATGAAAATCTAAAAAGGTTAAAAGCAGAAAAAAGAAAAAATGGCTAAAGTTATTTTAAGGCAGCAAGCCATTGACGACCTAAATGCTATTTGGGATTATACGTTTGAAGAGTGGTCCGAAAGCCAGGCTGACAAATATTATGCGACTTTAAAGTTTGATTGTGTGCAAACCGGTAAAAATCCCGGTTTAGGAAAAGAATATGATGGCGTAAACAAAAACTTACTTGGATTAATATCTGGTAAACACATCATATTCTACCAAGTAATCACAATAAAAGAAATAGAAATTATCAGGATTTTACACGAACGAATAGACTTAAAAAATAGAATAACCGAATAGAAAAACTGCCGCCAAACAAATTGGTAACAGAGTGGGTAAAGTTCTTCTTCGAGCTTTTGTTCTTTGTTGAAAGTTAGTGTTTCTAAGCCCCCGGCCAGAGGGAAGGCTGCTCATCGTTGCGATAAAAGGCAAACGGCCTGCTATTTCAATCGTACATTTAATCTACACATTAGGCATATGATGGTGGTGACCGGGCATAAAAAAAGCCTCCACAAAAGTAAGGCTGTAAAGAGGGCCGGCAAGGTTGAAGAATTATGCCATCAACGCCAGTACCGCATAAAACAGGGCAGCTCCACCCAGATAAACACTTCCTAAAACTAAAGAAACCCGATTTGTCTTGTTCATTTTGTCCGATTTTTAAGTTTGCAAATTTGTCGTGATTGGAAATTTTTCAAAAACGGTGCCAAAGTTACCTGCATTTTTGAATGCCATGCAACAATAACTAAAAAACCCTACCGGATTTGGTTAGAACCTGATTGAAGTCAACTCGGCAAAAGGGATTGTCTTTTGTTCGCCGGTTGCGAGGTTTTTCAGGTTCAGCAATTGCTGCTCCAGCTCTTTACTCCCCAAAATGGCAACGTAAGGAATATTTTTCTTTTCGGCGTATTTGAATTGCTTATCGAATTTCGAATTTTCATGGTACAGTTCGCAGGCAATACCAGCATCGCGAAGTTGTTGCGCCAGTTCAAATGCTTTGGTAGCTTCGGCTTCGCCGAGATTAAAGAAGAGCACCTGAGTGCCGCCCGAAACATCTGCCGGAAAAGCATTTAGTTCTGTAAGCACATCATAGATCCTGTCCACACCAAAAGAAATCCCAACACCCGGAACGTTCGGTACGCCAAACAAACCGGTGAGGTCGTCGTAACGGCCGCCGCCCCCGATGCTGCCAATTTGTACTCCGACAGCTTTAACTTCAAAGATGGTTCCCGTGTAGTAATTGAGGCCCCGGGCAAGAGTAGGGTCAATTATTGATTTACCATTTGTGATTTCAAACTGGCTTAACATGTTGCTCAAAAATTTCAGTTCCGCAACGCCGTTTAAACCTGTTTCGTTGCCAGAAAAAAGTTCCGTAAGCTGCGAAAGTTTTTGGTTGTTGCTACCGCGGATATTTAAAAAAGATTCGATGATTAGTACCTGTTCGTCGTTCAGGCCGCGTTGTTGCAATTCCTCCTTTACTTTTTCAATGCCGATCTTATCCAGCTTATCAATCGCGATAGTAATACCGGTTAGTTTATCTGCGCCACCGCACAGCAAAGCCAGTCCCGCCAGTATTTTGCGGTTGTTAATGCGAATCTCAACCGGCACATTTAGTTTTTGAAAAACGGTGGCGTAAATAATTGCCAGCTCCAGCTCGTTAATCATTGAGGTGCTGCCCACCACGTCTGCATCGCACTGGTAAAACTCGCGGTAACGGCCTTTTTGCGGCCGGTCGGCGCGCCACACGGGCTGCATCTGGTAGCGTTTAAAAGGCATGGTGAGCTGATTGTAATTCGTGGCTACATACCTTGCAAACGGAATGGTGAGATCATAACGTAAAGCCCGTTCAGTAATGTCTTTGCTGCTTTTGCCTTCGGTGATCTTTGCAAAACCTTCCTTAATTTTTTCCGCTTTCGCGGGATTGTCCAACCCGTTGTTCAGGATTTTAAAAATAAGCTTATCGCCCTCCTCGCCGTACTTGCCCATTAAAGTGTCGAGGTTTTCCATCGCCGGGGTTTCCAATGGCTGGTAGCCGTATAATTCAAATACCGAACGTATCGTATTGAAAATATAATTGCGCCGGCGAACCGTTGCCGCATCAAAATCTCTTGTGCCCTGTGGTAATGAAGGTTTCACTTGTTGTTGTTTATTCTTTTGTTCGGGGTTTTGGGTTACCAGTTACAAGGTACCGGAAACCCGCAGCCGGTAACTTTTAACGAATATTTTTATTGTATTTCTCAATCAAAGCATCCGTTGCCTGATCAATCATCTCGTAGGTTTTATGGTAGCCGGGCTCGGTGCCGTACCAGGGATCAGGAATGTCTTCGTTTTTACCCGGGTGCAATTCGTTCATCAGCAAATCCACCTTCGAAGCATCATATTTATCGCCGGCAATCCACTTCATTTCATCAATCACCTCATCGGCCATGGCGTAAATTTTATCGTAGTTTTTAAAATCTGATGCTGAAAACCGCCGTGCCTTTTGGTTGCAAATATCAATGCCATTCATTTTTGCCACTTTTTGCGAAAGCTTATGCGGCGCCTCGCCTACATGATACCCGTTCGTGCCTGCGCTGTCCACCTGCCAGTCAAGCCCCGCCGCCGCTGCCTTGTGCTGCAAAACCCCCTCAGCCAGCGGGCTGCGGCAAATATTTCCCAGGCATACCATTAAAATGTTCATGGGCGCAAAGTTAAGGGTTGCGGGGTGATGCTGTTATAACAGTGTTTTCTTTTGGAATTGGTTAATGTTAGGTTTATAACCATTTAAGCCATAAAACAAAATATAGGCATAACACAGCAGCGGTAATGTAAAAGAAATTTGCCAGGAGTAATAATCAATCAGCACTCCCTGCAAATAAGATACAACCGCACCGCCAACGATGGCTGTGGACAGTATTCCCGAAGCTTTGGTTGTGTATGCGCCTAAACCATATACGGAAAGTGAAAATATAATGGCGAACATGATGGAATTGCATAACCCCACGCCCAGCATGCTGTAAACCGATAAGTAACCGGTAGTGTTGACAGAAACCACGATTAAAACCAAAGCCAGCATTGCGCAAAGTGTGAGTACTTTTGATGGCTGTGCAAACTTCAGTATCCATGATCCCAAAAAACGCCCCGCGAGCATGCTTCCCCAATAAACAGAAACGTAGGTATTGGCTTCGCTTTCAGGTATTCCAACCCGCGCAGTAATATAATTGGTAAGAAAAGTGCCGATGGCTACTTCAGCCCCAACATAAAAGAAAATGGCGATGGCGCCGAATTTCAGGTTTCTGAATGAAAAAGTACTTTTTTTGACTTGCTGGTTTGAGGCCTGCCCAGCATGGGGCGCTGATTGAATGACAGGAAGCTTAAGCCGTTAAACAACAAATGCAATAATAAAAAGAGTGATGGCAATAAACAGGTAAGGGTATTTTACTGCATCGCTGGAAGCATGCGATTTCTCAAAACCGGCAAGTATAAAATAAGCGCCAAAAATAGGCGCCGTTGTGGTTCCTATTGAGCCAATTCCCTGTATCAATGTTAATCTTGAAGAGGCCGTACGTGCCGGCCCCAGTACCGTAATGTATGGGTTGGCGGCAACCTGCAATAAAACAATTCCTATGGCAATAATAAAAAGCGCTCCCAGAAAAAGATAATACTGGTGAAAAATAGCTGCTGGAAAAAACAGTATAGCGCCTATGGCCGCAATAAAAAATCCAAGTACCATTCCATGCTTAAAGCCAATGCGCTCTACAATTCGGCCTGCGGGAATAGACATGATGCCATAAGTAAGAAAAAAGTAAAACTGTACCAATGAGGACTGTGCATATGTGAGCGTAAAGCCCATTTTAAAAAACGGCACCAGCGTATCGTTTAAAACAGTAATAAAGCCCATCATAAAATACAGCACAGCCATTGCAATAAGCGCAGGAGTATAGTTTTGCCCGGCAGATGCAGGATCTTCGGTTGTTGCAGGTTTGGTTGCAGACATTACAGCCATAATATATTTTTGATGATTTTAATGATGTAGTGTCATGTCAATTTGATATTGTCGGATAGAGCCTTTTAAGTTTTACCCGAGCTTTATCATTAGTGAACTGCCAGTTGATTTTAGCCTCGCGATTATTGCGGTCATTTTGCCATGCTGTTGCTTC
>Ga0066256_1001515_pt2 | contig 27965 bp, 22 predicted proteins | sample ThiBio_1000_biof_FD_87107 | JGI IMG/M metagenome (GOLD analysis project Ga0066256, IMG submission 87107) | Wastewater bioreactor microbial communities from Cape Town, South Africa - Thiocy_expt_1000_biof (version 2) | ecosystem: Engineered > Bioreactor > Thiocyanate-remediating >... | reverse complement strand
TTGGCCGTGGTGAAGAACCTGTCGGACTGGAAAGACAGCACGACCAGCGCCACGACCAGCAGCAGGGCGAGGAAGGTTTCATGCCTGAATATCGACCGCACCGTCATCGCCGGCTCCTATCGGGTGCGCCGGCGGCGCAGCATGTCGGCCAGCACCGTCGCCAGGATGAGCAGGCCGATGACCGCCCGCAGCCAGTAGGCCGACACGTTGGTGAAGATCAGCGCCGAGCCGATGGTGGCGAACAGGATGGCGGCGAGCGTCGAGCCGATCACCGTGCCGGAACCGCCCAGGATGGAGACGCCGCCGATCACCGAGGCCGTGATGATGGTGAGTTCCAGGTTCGGCGGCACGGTGGACTGGATGACCTGGAGCTGGGTGGCGAACAGGATCGTCGCCAGCCCGGCGAAGAAGCCGTGGATGACGAAGACGGCGACGATGCGCCGCTCGGCGGGAATACCGGTGGCGACGGCGGCCTCCGGGTTGCCGCCCAAAGCGTAGAGCGAGCGTCCGAACGGGAAATACCGCATCCAGGCCGCGGCCAGCAGCGTCAGCACCACCATGGCGACCAGCGGCACGGGAATGTCGAACAGGCGCTTTTGCGCGATCAGGAAATCGGCAGGCAGGTTGGATATCCAGGTGCCGCCGGTGACGCTGATCAGCCCGCCGCGCAGAATCGACAGCATGCCGAGCGTCACCACGATGGAGGGGATGCGGGCATAGGCGACCATGGCGCCGACGAGCGCATTGACCGCCATGCCGACCAGGATCGGCACCAGCCATGCGACCCAGACCGGATAGCCGGCAACCGCCAGCGTGCCCGAAATCGTTGCCAGCACCCCGATCAGCGCCCCGACCGAGACGTCGATATGGCCGGTGATGATGATCATCGCCATACCGATGGCGGCGACCGCGATATAGGCATTCCCGGAAAAGATGGTGTTGAGGTTTTCCGGGCTGAGAAAACGCGGATTGATCAGGCCGACGATGACGAACAGCGCGACCATCGCCACGAGGATGACGGCTTCCTGGCCATAGGCGGAATAGAGGCGATGCAGCAGGCTGCGCTCGGAGCGGCGGGCGGTCGGATGATCGGCAAAAGCCATCAGGCGGCGTCCTTCCTGTTCTTTGCAACGGTCATGGCGGCGCCGACGCTTTCGGCGGTGGCCTCGGCGCGATCGAGAATGGTCACGAGATGACCGTTGTTCATCACCAGAACGCGGTCGCTCATGCCGAGCACTTCCGGCAATTCGCTTGAGATCATGACGATGGCGACACCCGTGCGGGCGAGTTCGCCGATGATCGCATGGATTTCCGACTTGGCCCCGACATCGACGCCGCGCGTCGGCTCGTCGAGGATGAGGATGCGCGGCGCAGTCTCCAGCCACTTGGCGATGACCACCTTCTGCTGGTTGCCGCCGGAGAGCTGGCCGACCGGTTGCTCGATGCCGCCACGGGCGCGGATGCCGAAGCGTTTCACCGCCTCGACCGCGCGGGCGGCCTCGTCGGCGAAGCGGATGAACAGCCCGCGCGACAGCCGGTCGATGGTCGCCATCGACACGTTCTGGCGGATGGTCATCGCCTTGACGAGACCTTGCTGGCCGCGATCTTCCGGCACATAGGCAATGCCGAGATCGCGCGCCTCCTTGGGCGAGCGGATGGTGACTGTCTTGCCGTCGATGCGGATGGTGCCGGCTTCGGCCGGCGTGATGCCGAACAAGGTGAGCGCCGTCTCGGTGCGCCCGGAGCCGACGAGGCCGGCAATGCCGAGGATCTCGCCGCGCCGCACGGAAAACGTCATGTCACGCACCAGCCGGCCGCAGCGCAGGCCTTCGACTTCCAGCAGCACGTCGCCGATGATCGGCTCGGGCTTGGGAAAAAGCTGGTCGATGGAGCGGCCGACCATCATCGCGACGAGGCTGGCTTCGGTCACCTCGCCGATTTCCTTGGTGCCGATGAGGGCACCGTCACGCAGCACGGTGACGCGGTCGGCCAGCGCAAAGATTTCCGGCATGCGATGGCTGACATAGATGATCGCGACGCCACGGGCGCGCAGCGCGCGCACCACATCCATCAGCCGCTGAACGTCGGCTTCGGCGAGCGAGGCGGTCGGCTCGTCCATGATCAGCACGCGCGCATCGCGGCTCAGCGCCTTGGCGATCTCGACGCGCTGGCGCTGGGCGACCGAGAGGCGCGCGACCTTGGTGTCGACATCCAGTTCGGCGCTGTCAAGGCTGTCGAGCAGTGCGCGCGAGCGTTCGCGCACCGTGTCCCAGTCGATGCCGCCCCAATTAGACTTGGGATATGCGCCGAGGAAGATGTTTTCGGCAATCGTCAATTCAGGAAACAGCAGCAATTCCTGGTAGACGGTGGCGATGCCGCGCTTCGAGGCGTCACGGGTGGAGGAAAAGCTGACGGTCTCGCCCTGAATGCGGATGGTGCCGCCATCGGGCGTGTAGAGGCCGGAAATGATCTTGATCAGGGTGGATTTGCCGGCGCCGTTTTCGCCGAGCAGCGCATGGACCTCGCCGGGGCGCACGTCGAAATCGACATTCTTCAGCACGGTGATGCCGTTGAATGATTTAGTCGCGCCTGTCAGGCTGATGAACGCATCTGTCGTTCCAGGCACCGGCGTCTCCTCCCCAGCGCATTTTTTCAGACGTTACAATGCCTTGCATGCGTCGCAAGGTATCATGCCGTCACGATGGATCCGGCTCCTCTTCCGCTCCTTCGTGATTAAATAGAAGCATGAACGATCATCTATCGTCAATATGGGCGCCGAAATAATCCAGCTTGCTAAAGCCATGCGAATGGATCATCAAATTATGCGAGGGAGCGAGGAAATTTAATCATGCGTGCAGACGGCGCGGAATCCGAACGCCACCGCCTCATTCAGGAGGCTCTCAAGCAACGACCCTTCGCCACGGTGAAGGATCTTCTCGACATTCTGGGAGTCTCGCCGGCAACCATCCGGCGCGATATTGCCAAGTTGCATCAGGCCGGCGTCATTCGCAAGGTGTTTGGCGGCATTGCCCTGCCGGAAAATGCGCATGTGCAGCGCATGCATGCCCGGCCCTTCTCGGAAAACCGGGTCGTCAACGTCGAGGCGAAGAAAGCGATTGCGCTGGAAGCGGCGCAATTATGCCGCGACGGCGACTCGCTGATCGTCAATGGCGGCACGAGCTGCTTCATCTTCGCCCAGCTTCTGGCGCGCCGCAGCTTAAAAATCTTCACCAATTCCATGCCGCTGGCGGCCTGGCTATGGGAGAATGGCGTCTGTCATGTGACGATTGCCGGCGGCGAGCTGCATCGCGAGCCCGGCGTCGTCTATTCCCCCAGCCTGCCGGAGCCGGAGGTCTATGCCTCGAAATTCTTCCTCGGCGCCCAGAGCCTCGGCGAAGGCGGCATCATGGAATCGCATCCGCTGATGGTGCATATCATCACCGGGCTGGCGAAGCGCGCCGACGAGATCATCGTGCTGGCCGACAGTTCGAAATTCGATATCCGGGCGCGCTACCCGGTGCTGCCGCTGGCGCGCATCGGCACCCTGATCACCGACGACCGCATTTCCGAAAGCAATCACGAACGGCTGACCAGCGAAGGCATCAACGTCATCGTCGCCTCGGTGCGCCCGCAGGAGGGCGAGCGCCGGGAGGGGAACGAACGCCCCCTCCCCTAAAGTCGGGACGTCAGATCAGCCCGTATTGCTCGGCCTTGCCGCGCAGGAAAGGCAGGCCCTTGCCCATCACCTCTTCCTCGTCGCGGGCGACGGGGCGCCAGACGGCGAGGCCATAGGCGATTTCCGGCGGCATGTTGATGAAGCTTTCCATGGCAAGCCCGCCCTTGAAGCCGATGGCGGCGAGCGCCGCATAGATCGCATCCCAGGGAATGTTGCCGTAGCCCGGCGTGCCGCGGTCGCTTTCCGAGAGGTGGATGTATTTGAGGTGATCGCGGGCGACGAGGATGCCGTTGGCCGCGCCCTTCTCCTCGATATTCATGTGATAGGTATCGAGATGGACGAAGACATTGTCGGCGCCGACGCGCTCGACCATGTCGACGGCCTGCCGTGCCGAGTTGATCAGGTGGTTTTCATAGCGGTTGATCGCTTCGACGCCGAGTTCGATGCCGCGCTGCTTGGCGTATTTCGCCGAGGCTTCGAGGGCGCGGGCGATGTTGTCGTATTCGGCTTGCGTCGGCGGCACGCCGGTGCGCTCGCCGATGCCGCCATAGATGACGCCGGACACGGCCTCGGCGCCCATCTCCGCCGTCTTGTCGATCACCACCTTGAGATAGTCGATGGCCGCCTCCGGGCGCACGGAGGCCCAGGCCGGCTCCGGCAGGCCGAGCGAGCAGACGGCGCGCAGCTTGTGTTTTTCGAGCAGCGCCCGCGTATGGGCGGCATCGACCGCCGGTGCGTTGAGAAGCGCGATCTCGATGAAATCCATCTTGTGGCGAACCGCGGCCTCGACGGCGCGCTCGGCGCCGGCACGATCCCAGTTCATCGTCCACATGCTGGTGTGAACGCCGAAACCTTCCATGTTCTCTCTCCCTTGGGCTTGCGTCCCGCCTACCCGTCCGACGGTCTCGACTCGGAAGCGTACAGACTGGCCGGCGCCGGGGTCAAGAATGCGTGGGCACACGCTTTAGAGGTTCTTATCCTCGGCCGGAGGGACTATACTGTCACGAAGCAGTTTCTTTCGTCCGTCAAAGGATATCCCCATGGCCATTCCCCATTTTTCCCTGCTGACCATTTGCGGCATCGACGAGTTGCCGGAGCACGGCCCGCGCCGGGTCACGCATGTGCTGTCGATCGTCGATCCCGGCCTGCCCGATCTCGAAGCCTTCGGCTCCTACGATCCGCATCACCGCACGATCATGCATTTCCATGACATCATCGATCCGCAGCCCGGTCAGATCATGCCGCAGCAGAAGGACGTGGAAAAGATTCTCGATCTTGGCAGCGATTTCGCCGGCAGCGGATTGTCGGTCGCCGAAGCGCATCTGCTGGTGCATTGCCACATGGGCATTTCCCGCTCGACGGCGGCGATGCTGTCGCTGATGGCGCAGGCCGATCCGGATGCGCCGGAAGACCTGCTGTTCGAACGGCTGCGCGCCATTCGCCCGCGCGCATGGCCGAACTCGGTGATGATCGGTTATGCGGACCATCTGCTGGGCCGCAACGGCCGGCTGACGGCGGCGCTCGGCCGCCATTATGGCCATCAGAAGCGCCATCAGGAATATATCTCCAACTGGATGGTCGAGCTCGGCCGCATCCGTGAAGTCGCCATGGCTGCCTGAGCAGCCGTTTCATGGGGCGGGAGGTGTCAAAAATCGCCTTTCCCGCCTGATCGGCACGGGAAATTGCAAGAATCTGTCTGTCGGGGCTGGACATGGCGAAAACCTGCCTTATCTCGGGCGAGGAATTCTCCTGTCGCGTCCGGTTTGAGGCTTTTTCCCCGACATGAAGACAAGTTTTGACGAGCGGGTCGCACCTTGGCTGTATAGCCTGCTTGCCATCCTGGTTGTCGGCCCGTTTCTGGCCGATCTGATGCTGCCGCTTGGTACGGCGATCTGGCTGATCTATATCCTGGCCATCGCCATGTCGTTCTTCTCGCGGCGCGCTTTCCTGCCACCTGCCATCGCCGCGCTGGTCACCGTGCTTCTGGCCGTCGGTTACTTCTTCGCGCCGGACGGCGTTTCCCTCGAACTGGCGCAGATCAACCGCAGCCTTTGCGCGCTGACGGCGTGGATCTTGGCTGCCAGCGGTTATGCGTTCATCCGCAATCGCAGCGAAATCCGCCGGCAGGAATGGTTGCAATCGATGCAGCTCGGTCTCGCAGACCGGATCGCCGGCGAGCAGACGCTGCCGGAACTCTCCGCCGGGATCCTCGAGCACCTGCGCCAACATCTCGGCGCCGAAAGCGCCGCTTTCTTCGTCCGCAGCGACGGTGCTTTCGAACGCACGGCCAGCTATGGCATTCCCGCCGATGCGCCGGTTCCGCAACGCATCGTCACCGGGGACGGCCTGCTCGGCCAGGTTGCCCGGGATGGACGGATGATAGCGCTGTCCGACGTGCCGGAAAACTACATTTATGTCGGCTCGTCGCTGGGGCGGGGCGTTCCGCGCCATCTGGCGATCGCGGCGGCCGAAACGGATGGCGAAATCCATGCCGTTTTCGAACTCGGTTTCCTCAAGGCGCCCAAACGCCCCTATGCGGAGGCGCTGGACCGGCTATGCCCGATGATCGCGACCGCGGTTCGCTCGGCCGAATATCGCTCCACCTTGCGCCGCCTGCTGGAAGAGACCCAGCAGCAGGCCGCCGAGCTCAGCGCCCAGAGCGACGAATTGCGCGCCGCCAACGACGAGCTGGAGGCCCAGGCCAGGGCGCTGCAGGACTCGCAGGCGCGCCTCGAACTGCAGCAGACCGAGCTGGAGCAGACCAACACCCAGCTCGAAGCCCAGGCGCAGGAGCTGGAGGCCCAGCGCGACGACCTCGCCCGCGCGCAGTCCTCCCTGCAGAAGCAGGCGCGCGATCTCGAACAGAGCAGCCGCTACAAGTCCGAATTCCTGTCCAACATGTCGCATGAGCTGCGCACGCCGCTCAATTCGCTGCTCATCCTTGCCCAGCTCCTGGCCGAGAACCGCACCGGCAACCTGACCGAAGAGCAGGTGAAATTCGCCCGCACCATCGGCGGCGCCGGCAACGACCTGCTGACGCTGATCAACGATATCCTCGACATTTCGAAGATCGAGGCCGGCCAGGTCGAGCTGCAATTGCAGCCGGTTTCCATCGCCGATCTGGTCGCCAAGCTCAAGACCACGTTCGAACCGGCGGCGGCGCAGAAGGGGCTGGTGCTGCGCAGCGAAATCGCCGCCGAGCTGCCGGGACTGATGACCACCGATCCGCAGAGATTGGAGCAGGTGCTGAAGAATTTCGTCTCCAATGCGCTGAAATTCACCCATCAGGGCGAAGTGGCGCTGACGGTCGAGCGCACCGACAGGAACGAGGTCGCCTTTGCCGTCAAGGATACCGGCATCGGCATTTCCGCCGAGCAGCAACAGGCGATCTTCGAGCCCTTCCGCCAGGCGGACGGCACGATCAGCCGCAAATACGGCGGCACGGGCCTCGGCCTGTCGATCTCGCGAGAGCTCAGCGCCCTGCTCGGCGGCCGCATCGTCGTGTCCAGCACGGAAGGTCAGGGCAGCGCCTTCACCGTCATCCTGCCGGTCGAATACGATGCCGATCTGGCCCAGCGCCGCAGCGAGACCGTCGCCGCCGGCAAGACGGTGAGGCTGGCGCCCCCCTCCCCTGCCCCGACCGTCACCGCAGCGACCCTGCCTGCCGCACCCCTGCCGGCCTCACCACCTGTCGCCGCCGAGCCGCGCCCCGGTCCCGTCCCCGACGACCGCGCGACCCTGTCGCCGGGCGATCGTGTGATGCTGGCCGTCGAGGACGATGCGACCTTTGCCGGCATCCTCTATGATCTCGCCCGTGAACTCGGCTTCCGCTGCATCGTGGCCGGCACGGCGGATGATGGCGTGACGCTTGCCCGCCAATATCTGCCGCATGCGATCATCCTCGATATCGGCCTGCCGGATCATACCGGCCTGTTCGTGCTCGACCGGCTGAAGCACGACCTGCGCACCCGCCACATTCCCGTGCATGTGGTCTCGGCGGCGGATTATATCCTGAAGGCGCGGGCGCTTGGCGCCGCCGGCTATACGCTGAAGCCGGTGAAGCGCGAGGAACTGGTCCATGCCCTGCCGGGGCTGGAACGCAGCCTCGTCGAGCCGCTGCGCCGGGTGCTCGTGGTCGAGGACGATGCGACCCAGCTCGAAAGTGTCCAGCTTCTGCTCGGCTCGCACAATGTCGATACGGTGGGCGCCAAGTCGGGCTCGGAATGCCTGGAGCGGCTGCGCGGCGAGGCCTTCGACTGCATCGTGCTCGATCTGACGCTGCCGGATGCCTCCGGCCTCGACGTTCTCGACCGGGTGCGGCAGGATCCGTCGATCACCGTGCCGCCGGTCATCGTCTATACCGGCCGCGATCTTTCCGCCGACGACGAATTGCGGCTGCGCAAATATGCGCAGTCGATCATCATCAAGGGCGCCAAGTCGCCGGAGCGGCTGCTCGACGAGGTGACCCTGTTCCTGCATCAGGTCGTCTCGACCCTGCCGAACCGGCAGCAGGAAATGCTGGCGAAATCCCTCAACCGCGACGAGGCCGTCGAGGGCCGGCGGATTCTTGTGGTCGAGGACGATGTGCGCAACGTCTATGCGCTGACCAGCATCTTCGAGGCGCATGGCGCGGTCGTCACCATCGCCCGCAACGGCATCGAGGCGCTGGAGATCATCGACAAGCGCATGCTTGCCGGCGGCCCCCTGCCCTTCGATCTGGTGCGGATGGATGTGATGATGCCGGAAAGGGACGGGCTGACGGCGACGCGCGAGATCCGCAGCCGCCCACGCCTCCATGCCCTGCCCGTCATCATGCTGACCGCCAAGGCGATGCCGCAGGATCAGGAATTGTGCATGGCCGCCGGCGCCAACGACTATCTGGCCAAGCCGCTGGACGTCGACAAGCTGCTTTCGCTGGTGCGGGTGTGGATGTCGCGATGACCGAACCCACCCTCTCCGCCCGCACCCTGGAGGATATCGAACTCGACCTCCTGCTGGAGGCGATCTATCAGCGCAGCCACTACGACTTTCGCGGCTATTCACGCGCCTCGCTGGCGCGGCGCATGGAGCAGGCGCGGCAGCATTTCGGCTGCGCCAGCCTCTCCATGTTGCAGCACCGGCTTCTGCATGACCCCAGCGTTTTCCATAACCTATTGAATTTCCTGACAGTTCAGGTCAGTGAACTCTTTCGTGACCCCGCCTATTACCGCGTCTTGCGCGAACAGGTGCTGCCGCATCTGCGCACCTATCCCTCCTTGAAAGTCTGGGTTGCCGGATGCAGCGACGGCGAGGAACTGTATTCGCTGGCCATCCTGTTCCGAGAGGAAGGGCTGGAGGCGCGCACCATTTTCTATGCCACGGATATCAATCCGGATGCCCTGCGCAAGGCCGAGACCGGTATCTATGCCATCGACCGCCTGCCGCAATTCACCGAAAATCACCGCGCTTCCGGCGCAAAAACGTCATTGTCGGATTATTACACCGCCGCCTATGGTGCTGCCGTCTTCGATAAAAGCCTGCGGGCGCAAACGGTATTTTCGCAGCACAGCCTGGTTTCGGATCAGGTATTTGCGGAGGTGCATCTGATCTCCTGCCGCAATGTGCTCATTTATTTCGACAGGCAGTTGCAGGATCGCGCTTTCGGCCTATTTGAACAGTCGCTGGTGCGCGGCGGCTTTCTGGGATTGGGCATGCAGGAGACGATGAGTTTTTCCGGCTATACCGCGCATTTCGACAGTTTCGCGTCGAAGGAGAAAATCTATCGCAGGCATGCGCGCTGCCCGGCGGACAGAGGAGTGCTGAATGGCGTTTCGTGAGCCCGTCAAATTCCTGTTGGTGGATGACCTTGAGGAGAATCTCGTCGCGCTGGAAGCATTGTTGCGCCGCGACGATCTGGAACTGATCAAGGCCCGCTCCGGCGCCGAGGCGCTGGAAATGCTGCTGGTTCACGATATCGCACTGGCGCTGCTCGATGTACAGATGCCGGAGATGAACGGTTTCGAACTTGCCGAGCTCATGCGTGGGCCGGAGCGCACCCGCTCGATTCCCATCATTTTCGTCACCGCCCTGCCGACCGACGAGAAACGCCGCTTCCATGGCTATGAAATGGGCGCCGTCGATTATCTGCAGAAGCCGATCGATCCGCAGGTGCTGGCCAACAAATCCGGCGTGTTCTTCGAGCTGGCGCGACAGCGACAGGAGTTGCGCGCCAAGGCTGAGCAATTGTCGAATGCGCTGGAAGATCTGCAGGCCCATACCGACAATTCCCCCCTCGCCTGCGTGCGCTTCGATGCCGATCTTCGCATCGCCTCCTGGTCCAAGGGTGCGACCCGATTGTTCGGCTGGACACCACGCGAGGCTGTCGGGCGCTCCGTTGCCGAGCTCAATTGGCTTCGACCGGAGGAAGCGGCGAGACTGCGCGAGACCGCGACCGCCATCGCGCGCGGCGAAGGCGACGGACGCGCGGTCTGCGCCCTGACGGCGCGTGGCAAGGCAGGACAGGACATCGCGGCGGAATGGTATCTCTCTGCATGGAGCGGCCGCGAGGGCGTCTCCCTCTCGGCGCAGATCCTCAACGTCACCGAACGCCGCAAGGCCGAGAAGACCCAGCGCCTGCTGATCGGCGAGTTGAACCACCGTGTCAAGAACACGCTTGCCACCGTACAGGCCATGGCCTCGCAGACGTTGAAGCACACGACCTCCCCCAAGGATTTCGCCCGCACCTTCACCGGCCGCATCCATGCGCTGTCCAAAGCGCATTCGATGCTCAGCGACGCCACCTGGGAGGGCGCATGCCTCAGCGAGCTGGTGCGCGATCAACTCAGCCTCGGGGCACTGGATGCCGCCCGTTTTGCGGTCGAGGGCCCAACCCTGCAATTGAAGCCACAGCAGGCCCTGCATTTCGCCCTGATCATCCATGAGCTGGCAACCAACGCCACAAAATACGGCGCCCACTCGACACCCGAGGGACGGGTGCTGGTGAACTGGCGCATCGAAGGCGGCATGCTCATCTTTAATGGGACCGAGCCAGGCGGGCCGCCGGTGGAGGTGACCGGCCGGCGCGGTTTTGGCTCGACGCTGATCGAGCACAGCGCCCGCGCTGAGGACGGCATGGCGCGCATGGAAACCGGAGCTGACGGGGCGCGCTGGATCGTCACCATGAAACTGCCGCATGCCGACAGCAGCGGCGTCAGCGCGGATGCAGAAGGCGAGCGCGCCACCGATGCGACCGCCGGCGAGGCAGCGCCAGCGGCCAAACGCATCCTCATCGTCGAGGACGAGCCGCTGGTGGCGCTCGACATCGAAACGGCGCTGCAGGGCCGTGGTTACGAGATCGCAGCGGTGGCGACGAGCGTCAAGGAAGCTTTCGAGGCGCTGACCGATTCAGCCATCGATCTCGTCCTGCTCGACGGCAATCTTCGCGGCCACCCTGTCGACGACGTCGCCGATGCGCTGCGCTATCGCGACATCCCGTTCCTGTTCGTCAGCGGTTATGGACGCGAAAGTTTGCCGGTCGACTTCGTCGATATTCCCATCCTGCAGAAACCCTTCGACCACGAACAGCTTGTGCGCTGTGTCCACAGCCTGATGCAGCGCCGCGCTGGCGCTGTTCCGTCCCGGCAATAGCGCCGGGACGCGAGCGGCGGCCTTTCAGGCCGCACGAAAACCGCCGTCCACCATAACCGATTGGCCGGTCACCATCGCCGCCGCATCCGAGAGCAGGAAGAGAATAACCTCTGAAATGTCGTCCGGCATGGCGAAGCGGCCGAGCGGAATGCGCGACAGCATGAAATTCGCCTTGGCCGGATCGCTCCAGGCTTTTTCCGCCATCGGCGTCAGCGTCACGATCGGGTTCACGCTGTTGACGCGGATGCCGTGCGGACCGAGTTCGTTGGCCATCACTCTGGTCATGGCGTCGAGCGCGCCCTTGGATGCGCAATAGGCCGTGTGATCGATGACGCCCTGGAAGGCGGCCATGCTGGAGACATTGACGATCGAGCCCCTGCGGCCGGATTTCACCATGTCGCGGGCATATTCCTGAACCATGATCATCGGCGCGCGGGCATTGACCGCCATCAACCGGTCGAAATTCTCGACGGTGACGTCGAAGATCGATTCCAGCTCGGTGGTGCCGGCGCAGTTGACGAGTAGATCGGCGGGCAGCGCCTGCAGCGCGGCGGCCCGCGTGGCATCGGCATCGGCGAGATCGACGGCGATGGTTTCGCAGCCGGTTTCGGCCCTGAGCGCTTCGAGATCGCCCGGCGAGCGCGACAGCGCCAAGACGCTTGCGCCGCGCTTGGCAAGCATATGCACCGTGGAATATCCGATGCCCTTGCCGGCCCCGGTGACAATGACGCGTTTTCCTGTAAAGTCCATTTCCCTGCCTCCCCTGGCGCGGCCTCGACGGCGCGCCGTTCACCCGGTTCGGTGACCGGCCTTTGGCGAGGGTAGGATGGCATGGTGAAGCAAGTCAATCGACGGTCGCGGCGGTGGCCTCGTTGCTCACCGCCTCTCCTGTTGTACATGTACAACTTACCGCGACGCGATCGGAGCAATTGCTGCCAAAAGCCCGTTAACCAAAAACAATTTGCCGCTCGCGCCAGAATCGGCCTATTCCCTATCAGCGCGTATTTCCCGTTTTTGAGGAAAAAAGCGCAGATCGAGTATCCCCTGGAAATTTGCCATCGGTTCCGCCGGGATATGCGCAAGGCAGAGGCACAAGCAGAGGCAAGGATGTTGGCCGACCCCGCAGTAAAGAGCCAAGGCAACCTGCGTTCGCTGATCACCTCGGACGCCGACGAGTTGTCGCGCCAGCTCCAGGCCCATCAGCAACGCACCTTTCCGCCGACGGCACGCAAGAGCATCCGCCAGTTCTCTTCGGCGGAAGCGGCTGAGTTCATCGGCATCCACCAAGGCTACCTGCGCCAGATCGTCGCCGAAGGCTATGGGCCGGAACCCTCCGCCAACGGCCGCCGCACCTATTCGGTGCAGGATATCGAGACGCTGCGCCGCTTCCTCGATGAGGGCGGCAAGGGGCCGCGCAAATATATCCGCCACCGCCGCGACGGCGAAAAACTGCAGGTCGTCTCGGTGATGAATTTCAAGGGCGGTTCCGGCAAGACCACGACCTCGGCGCATCTGGCGCAATATCTCGCCTTGCGTGGATATCGCACGCTTGCCATCGATCTCGATCCGCAGGCCTCGCTTTCGGCGCTGTTCGGCCACCAGCCTGAGCTGGATGTCGGCGAGAACGAGACGCTTTACGGCGCCATCCGCTACGATGCGGCGCGCCGTGACGTCACCGAAATCGTCCGCGCCACCTATACGCCGAACCTGCACATCATTCCCGGCAATCTCGAATTGATGGAATTCGAGCACGAGACGCCGAAGGCGCTGATGGCGCGTACCGATCCCAATTCGATGTTCTTTGCCCGCATCGGCGAATGCCTGGCGGAAATCGAAAGCGCCTATGACGTCGTCGTCATCGATTGCCCGCCGCAGCTCGGTTTCCTGACGCTGTCGGCGCTGTGTGCGGCGACTTCGGTGCTTATCACCGTGCATCCGCAGATGCTCGACGTCATGTCGATGAGCCAGTTCCTGCATATGACCGGCGATCTTCTCCAGGTCGTGGAGGAGGCGGGCGGCACCATGGATTACGACTGGATGCGCTACCTCGTCACCCGCTTCGAGCCGAATGACGGGCCGCAGGCGCAGATGGCCGGTTTCATGCGTTCGATCTTCGGTAATCGTGTGCTGACCAATGCCATGCTGAAGAGCACGGCGATTTCCGATGCCGGATTGACCAAGCAGACGCTATACGAGATCGACCGCAACCAGTTTACTCGCGGCACCTATGACCGGGCGCTGGAATCGCTGACGGCGGTCAATGTCGAGATCGAAGACCTTGTGAAACAGACATGGGGGAGAAAATAACCCATGGCGCGGAAGAATATTTTTGGAATCCAGGAAACCGGCGCTGCGGCGAAACCCGCAGCCGAGGAGGCGGATACCGATATCCGCCCGCTGGCGAATTTCGAGAAGCGGCCGAAGCGGGCAAGTCCGGTCGGAGCTCTCTCGCAATCGCTGGGCGGCATCAATGAAAAGGCGCAACGCGCCGCCGATCTGGAACGACAGCTGGCGCAGGGGCAGACGATCGTCGATCTCGACCCGGCGCTGGTCGACAGCTCCTTCGTTCCGGACCGGCTCGGCGTGGCGGAAGAGGAGCAACAGCGCCTCGTTACCCAGATTCGCGAACACGGCCAGCAGGTGCCGATCCTCGTGCGCCCCCATCCGGAAGCGGAAGGGCGTTATCAAGTCGCCTATGGCCACCGGCGCCTCGCCGCCGTGCGTGAGCTCGGGCTCAAGGCGCGGGCCGTGGTGCGCGATCTCACAGATGAACAACTCGTGGTCAGCCAGGGGCAGGAAAACAACGCCCGCACCGATCTCTCCTTCGTCGAGCGCTCCTTCTTCGCGCATCGGCTGGAGGAGCGCGGCTTCAGCCGCGATGTCATCATGGCCTCACTCGGAGTCGACAAGGCGGCGCTGTCGCGGATGATCGCGCTGGTCGAGCGCCTGCCCGTTCCGGTGATCGAGGCCATCGGCCCGGCCCCTGGCTTCGGTCGCACGCGCTGGGCGGAGATGGCCGATCTCCTCGGCGAAGCCTCGAAGAAGGCAAAGGCCTTGAAGCTGGTGGCGACGCCGGCCTTTCTGGAGAAGAATTCCGACGACCGTTTCGACTATCTGTTCGACCAGTTGCGCAAGGCGAAGGACAAGCCGCGCACCGCTGTCTGGCGCAAGCAGGATGGCGCAAAGGCGGTGCGGATCAGCGAAACGGATGAGCGGTTGAGCCTGATTTTCGACAAAGCGACGGCGGCCGATTTCGGCGCCTATGTCGAAAGTCGGCTGGATGCGTTGTACGCGGCGTTCGAACGCGAAAAACACACAGGAGATTGATCAGCAAAAGAAAAAGGCCCCCAAAACGTTGCCGTCGTGGAAGCCTCTCTCAGATTGGACACCTGCAGAATCGCATTTCCATGAATCACAGTCAAGCGTCTTGAGCGTCATTTTGGCGAGCGAATTTCTTTTGCCTGTTGAAAGGTGAAAGTGACATGCAACATGGATATACGACGACGCCTTTCGGGCGGCGGCCGATGACGATTGCCCTGGTGAAAGGCGAGGCGGCAGCCGCGCAAGCCAAGCCCGGCAAGGCCGTGAACAAATGGAAGATTTTTCGCGATCTCTGCACCGCACGAACCCGGCTTGGCCTGCAGGATCGGGCGTTGGCGGTGCTGAACGCGCTGCTGAGCTTTTATCCACAGGACGAACTTTCAGCCGGGCGGGGGCTGGTGGTCTTCCCCTCGAATGCGCAATTGAGCCTGCGCGCCCATGGCATTTCGGAAACGACCCTGCGCCGGCATCTGGCGGTGCTGGTCGAAGCCGGTCTGGTGTTGCGCCGCGACAGCCCCAACGGCAAGCGTTATGCGCATCGCAATTCCGGCGGCGCTATCGAGACGGCTTTCGGCTTCAGCCTCGCCCCGCTGCTGGCGCGATCGGAGGAATTTGCGGGACTTGCCCGCGCCGTGCTCGAGGAGGCGCAACGGATCCGCCGCCTCAAGGAAAGCCTGACGCTTTGCCGCCGCGACCTGCGCAAGCTGATCGCGCTGGCGCGCGCGGGGCAGCTTGAAGGCAATTGGGTGGTGGCCGAAGCGGAATGCGATGCCGCTCTCGCTGTCCTGCCACGCAAACCTGCACGCATGGATCTGGAGCGAACACTCGCGCGGCTGGACGCATTGCGCACCAATTTCCTCAAGCAATTGGAAATGAAGGAAGATCTGGACGTTTCGACCGGCAATGGCCTGCAGAATGGCTGCCACATACAGAATTCAGAATCCGAATCTCGAGTCGAATCTGAAGCCGTTGCCCAACCGGCAACTCGACCGGCTGGAGCTTTGCTGTCGGATGTGCTGAAGGCGTGCCCGACGATCGTCGATTACGGGCCACATGGCCGGGTGAACTCCTGGCATGACCTGCAGGCGGCAGCTATCGTCGTCCGATGCATGCTCCGCATCGATGCCGCGGTCTACGCCGAGGCGGGGGCAACGATGGGCCGAGAAAATGCCGCCATCGCCATGGCCTGCATTCTCGAACGGACGGAGCGGAACCGCTCGCCCGGCGGTTATTTGCGCAGCCTGAGCGGCAGGGCAGGGCGTGGCCGATTTTCGCCGGCGCCGATGTTGATGGCGCTATTGCGCGAGAAAGCAGGGGAGGGGAAGCCCGGTCACGCCAGCACGCCGCCGACGACCATGCGTGAGACGAAATTCTGCAGCAGCTCGGGATCGAAATGGCCGGGAGAGTCGAGCATGAAGCCGATTGCCTCGGATTGCGTCCAGGCACGCTTGTAGGGGCGGATGGTGGTCATGGCCTCATAGACGTCGCAGATGGCAGCAATGCGCGCTGGCCGGGGAATACCGGCGCCCTGCAACCCGCGCGGATAGCCTGTGCCGTCATATTGTTCATGGTGATAGAGGCAGATGTCGAGCACGGTCTGCGGCATGTTTTCGGCGCGCTTCAGAAGCTCATAGCCGCGTAAGGGATGGGAGCGCACCAACAGGCGCTCGGCCTCGGTCAGCGTGCCCTTCTTGTTAAGGATGGCGCGCGGCAGCAGCATCTTGCCGAAATCATGCAGCAGGCCGCCAATGCCGAGCAAATGGATCGCTTCCTCGTCGAGTTTCAGCGACCGGCCGAAATCGATCATCAAGGCGCTGACGGCAATCGAGTGCAGAAAGGTGACCTGGTCCCGCTCCTTGAGACGCGACAGACCGATCAGCGCCGCCGAATTTTGCCCGGCCGCGGCCATCAGGCTCTCGACGGTTTGAGACGCGCCTTCGAACTGGATCGCCGCGCCCATGCGAATGTCGGAGAGCATTCTGCGCACATGCGGCGCGGTGTTCTCGATGGTCTGGCGGGCGTTTTCCACTTCCCGGGCGGAAAATTTCGACAGCAGGTCGGTCTCGAACTGGACATGGCTGAAGCCGCCGGCATATCGTCCCGCGCCGCCGGTATCGGCGCCCCGGCGCGTATCGATGACGACGCTGATTACTTGGGCGCGCATCAGGTGGTCGACATCCAGCGGTGAGGAAATCAACAGTGGAAGCGCCGGCGCGGTGCCGGCCGAACCGTTCCATTCCAGTTCCGTGACGAGCATGCCCGTTCGCAGTTGGTGGAGACGAATTCTTTTCTTCATGGTCGACCTGCGCCTTTGAAATGGCTAAGCGGACTGGTTTCGAACCTGAATGCGGATGTATTGGAATAGACGAAAAAGAAACCGTGGATTGCATATGCGACTTACGGCAATGAAATGAATATGCACCCCTGCTTATCCAGCATACGCCCTGATCTGGGCATCGGCCAAGATCCTAGAAGCGATTAAATAGATGTCCCGCAAATATGCGGAGCTGAATTCGACGCAAAAGAGAAGCACGCGACAATTCGGTTACCTTCTTCGATGAAATCCACTGTTGCGTCGCCGGCATTTACCCTTGCGTAGCGGCTTGCGGGCAAAGTGGCTGCGCGCCGAAGCCGCCGGTTCTATGCGGCCACCGGGCATGGGGAAAGGGGATCGGATTGGAGTCGCGCGTGAGACAGGAACCGATGGGAATTGCGATCGTCGGCTGCGGCTACGTCGCCGATTCCTATCGCTATTGCCTGCAGTTGCATGGCGGCGCCTTGCGCCTGACCGGCGTGTACGACCGGGATTCTGAGCGGCTGTCGGCATTCTCCGGTTATTGGAAGGATGCAGCCTATCCATCGCTGGACGCTTTGCTGGCCGATCCCGCCTGTCGGATCGTGCTCAACCTGACCGATCCGCACAATCATGCAGCCGTAACGCGCGCGGCGCTTGCCGCTGGTAAACACGTCTATAGCGAAAAGCCTCTGGGCCTTTCGGCGCAGGAGGCGCAGGAGCTTGCGGGCCTGGCCGAACGCGCCGGCCTTCGGCTTGCCGGTGCGCCTTGCAATTTCCTTGGCGAGTCGGTGCAGACGGCCTGGGCGGCTGTGCGCGCCGGGGCGATCGGCCGTGTGCGGCTCGTCTATGCCGAACTCGACGACGGCATGGTGCATCGCGCCGATTATACCAATTGGATCAGCCGCAGCGGTCGTGCCTGGCCGGCGCGCGGAGAATTCGAGACCGGTTGCACCTATGAGCATGCCGGTTATGCGCTCGGGGCGCTCATCGCCATGTTCGGCCCTGTGCGGCAAGTCTCGGCCTATTCCACGCTGCTGATCGCCGACAAGAAAACAAGGCCGCCGCTCGAAAACCCGGCGCCCGATTTTTCCACCGGCTGCCTGGAATTCGATGGCGGCATCGTTGCGCGAGTGACGAATTCCATCATTGCGCCCTATGATCATCGCTTCCGCATCGTCGGCGAAGAGGGCGTGATCGATATCGCTGAAATTTGGGATTACGGCTCCTCGGTCATATTGCGCCGCGCCGCCACCGGCCGGCTTGGTCGGTTGATCGAGCGCCGCTGGCCGCAACTGTCCGGGCGGCGGCTGAAGCCGGTGCGCGCACCGCTGCTCAAGCGCGGTCCGGGACGGCCAACCATGGATTTCATGCGTGGCGTCGCCGAATTAGCATCTGCTATTTACGAGGATCGCCCGTGCAAGCTGGATGCCGCGCTTGCTATGCATATCACCGAGGTCACGGAGATGCTGCAGCATCCGGATCGGTTCGCGCAACCGTCGCCTGTTGCGTCGAGCTGCAAACCGATCGAACCGGAAGCATGGGCAACAGGGCGATAAGGGGTTGAAATGACGACATATGAATTGGTGACCCTTTCTTTCTCGCGGGATTTCGAAGCCTGCCGCCTGATGTGCGAAAGCGCGGAGCGCTTCGTGCCGGAGGGCATGGAGCATCGCGTGATCGTGCCCCGCGCCGACCTGCCGCTGTTTGCACCGCTGGCTTCCGCGCGCCGGCGGCTCGTAGCGGAGGAGGATATTCTTCCGTGGTGGTTTCGGCGCATGCCGATGCCTTCGCCGCGCTGGCGGCGGCTGCTGCGTCTGCCGCGCCGCAACATCTACATCACGCCGTTCAGCCCGCCGGTGCGCGGTTGGATCGCGCAGCAGATCATGAAGATCGCCGCCGCCGAGCAAAGCAAGGCCGACGTCGTCGTTCATATCGATAGCGATACCGTTTTCGTCCGGCCCCTTCGACCCGAACATCTTTGCCGGGACGGGCGCGTGCGTCTTTATCGCGATCCACAGCCCGCTGGCCTGGAAACCCATGCGCTTTGGCAGAAGGTGGCGGGGCAACTGCTCGGCCTGTCTGAAAAAACCTTCTACGGCGGTGAATATATCGACTCCTGCGTGGTCTGGAAAACCTCGGTTTTGCGCGGCATGACTCAGCGCATAGCCGATATCTCCGGCTCCGATTGGTTGAAGACCTTGTGCCGGACGCCGCATTTCGCCGAATACGTTCTCTACGGCGTTTATGCCGATCAGGTGCTCGGTTTCGATGCGGCGCATCTTGTGCCGGAAAGCTTTTCGCTCTGCCATTCCCGCTGGTCCGGTGATTTCGAAAGCGATGAAGCGATCGACTCCTTCATCTCGGCGGTGAAACCGCATCACGTCACCTGCCTCATTCAATCGACGATCGGCAGCAGTCTCGATCTGCGCAGGGATATTTTTGCAAGGGTGACGGATGTCGCCGCCCGGCAGGATATGGCGACGGAAAGCGCCTGACGTCAGCGCCCTGGCGGCGGGGCGCTGTAGATCGGTTCCAGTTCCGCAAACGATATTTTCCCGAATACGCCGGCGAGTCGGTAGCGCAATTGCCGACGCGCTTCGGCGCCTTTCAGCCATTGCAGCGGTGCGGATAGCATGAGAATGATGAGTTGCAAGATCGCCCGCAGTCGCAGGCGCCAGCGCTGACGTGTCGGGCTGGCGCTGTTCCTGGAAACCGCAAGCGCAAAAGCCTGCCCACCGGCATAGAAGCGCCGTTCGAGATAGGCAGGATCGCAGCGTTTTGCCGGCACGAATTCCAGCGCCTTGGCGCCGGGTAGCCAGCCGAAGCGCCGGCCGCGCCGCTCCAGCCGGCAGAACAGGTCGTAATCCTCGCCGCCGCCATTGCCGAATGCGGGATCGAACGGCGTGGCGTCCGTCAGCGTCGTCGATTTGCGGAAGATGCAATTGTTGGTCGCCAGCGCGATGCCCTGGGTTTTCGCCGGGCCTATGGCGAAGAGATCGGTTCCGGCCGGTGCCGCCAGGCGGCGGGAAAACAGGCCGAGCACGGTGGCGTCGGCCCTGTCGGGTGCTTCCAGAACGGGCTCGACCGCGCCGAACAGCACGTCATGCGGAAAGGCCGCGAGACCTTCGGTGACGGCGATCAGCCAATCCCGGTCCAGTTGCTGGTCGTCGTCCATGAAGGCGACGATCTCATCCGGCGCCGCAGCCGCCCCGGCATTGCGGGCCACGGAAATATTGGCCGGATGCGCGGCGATGCCGAGCAGCGGATAGGGGAGGCGGGCGCGCATCGCCTCGATCACCGGCAGCGCATTGGAATCGTCGCTATTGTCGACCACGACCAGCGTCAACGGAATGTTTGCGGGATTGCGCAGCGCCGCCACGCTCTCCAGCGCCTCGCGCAGCAGGTCGTGCCGGTTGAAGGTGCAGATGACGATGCTGATGCGGGTGGGGCCGTTCATGCTTATTTTCCGCGATTGAGACGGTTGCGGAACACCAGCCGCACGATCTGCGGGCTGTCGACCAGATAGCGGCGCCATAGCCGGCGCGGCTCGCGCAGCAACCGGAAAAGCCATTCCATGCCAATCTTCGAGATCCAGTCGGGCGCCCGCCGCTGCGGATAGGCGAGAAATTCCATGGCCGCGCCGATGCACAGGCCGATGCCTTTCGCCTTGCCGCGCGCCTTCAGCCGCTGCGCCAGCAACTCCTGCTGCGGCGATCCGACCGCGAGCAGGATGAAACGCGCCGGATGCGCCTCTATGAAAGCGACGGTGTCGTCGAATTTCCGGCGGTCGCGCAGCAGGCCCATCGGGGCATCGAAATGGATGGCGTTTTTCAGCTTGAAACCGCGCACGATCGTTTCGAAAACGGCCGGTGTGCTGCCGACGAACAGCACCGGCCAGGCAGGATCGAAGCCGGGAGCGGAAAACAGGTCGCGCACCAGATTGGCGCCCGGCACGGTCGGCAGGTCCAGCCCGGCGAACTTGCCAAGCAGACGCACGGTGCGGCTGTCGTTCAGGCACAGCCAGGCGACGTCATAGGCATGGGCGACTTCGCCGCCGAGACGGTCGATGCGCACCAGATGGTCCGAATTTGGGGTTACCACGGCGGCGAAATCCTCATTCGGATCGCGTGCCAGCAGTTCCGCCAGTGCTTCGGCCTCATCGATGGGATCGAAGCGGACGCCGAGGAAGGGGACGCGCTCGCGCGCAGGCTGGTGATCGACGAGCGGAAATAAAAGCGTCATGGCAATTTACCCATGGAAAAGGAAGGCCGAGCGGCGGGAGACGGCAGAAGATCGCGCCCGCGCGCCAGAAGGAACATCATCGGCAAGACGATGTTGAACAGCACGATCCCGCGCATGAACAACGACGCCTCGGTGAAATTGTGCAACAGAAATAGAACCAGCATCGCCGTCATATAGGCGAAGCCCGCCGCCGTGCCGCGCGGCATGCGCGCCAGCAGGCATAGCAGGACGCCGCGCACGATCAGGCACAGGACGGTGAAGACGGCGAGAATCGTCACCGGTATGCCAAGCTCGATGCCGAGCTGGAGATAACCGTTATGCGCCTGGTTGATCAGGCCGAGCTCGACGTCGCCGAGCCAGCTTCCCGGTTCCAGACGCAGCAGCGGATCGCGGCCCGGCCCGACATCCCAGAATGCACCGTAGCCATGTCCCAGCCATGGCCGCTCGAACATGCTCTTACGCGCGAAGGCCCATAATTCGTCGCGCCCGGTGAAGGAGGCGTCGCCGAAGAGGATGAGGGTAATCGCGTTCATGTCCAGATCATGGGCAATGAGGAATGCCAGACCGGCAAACAGGCCGAGAAAGCCCGCCATCACCACGGCGAGCGCCACTGTCGGCCCGCTACGCGCGGCGAATGCCAGTATGCCCAGGATCGCCAGAGCCCCGAATGTCAGTCCGATGGAGGTCTTGCTGCGGGTCAGGATCAGGAAGGCAATACCGATCGCGGTCATGGCGACGCCGAATAGAACGTTCATGCCGTCGCGATGTCCGCGCGCGGTCCAGGTGGCGGTGGCCAGCACGGCGGCCATGCCCACCATGCCGGCGACGTTCTTCTGGCTGTAGAGGCCCTTGGCGCCGAGGTCGTCGACGCCGAGCGAAGGCATGGCGAAGATGACGATCAGGTTGAGGATGACGATGGCGGTGATGCCCCAGCAAAACGCGGTGTGGGCGCTGCGCAGGTCACGTACGCCAGCCGCCAAGGCCGCGGTGATCAGCGTAAAGCAGGCCAGGAGGATGGCGCGGCGCAGGGTGAGGCCTGGAAAATCGGACCACAACATGCTGAGGACGGCAATGCCGGCGATGGCAAGCACACCGAGGCTGCGCAAAGCCATACCCGGCACGGCCCGCCAATACAGCGCCAGCACCACGATCGCCAGCGTCGCCATTGCGAGAACGACAATCCGGTCGAGCGGATTGCCTTCGAGGCGCTGGGTGAGGGAGGTGGTGGAGAAGGCATTGGTGCCGATGAAGCAATAGAGCAGAAACAGCAGCGCCAGCAAGGAATGCAGCGCCGCCGGAACATGTGCCAATCCGGGGATATCCCGGAAAGTCAGGCTCGCTCCTCTGGCTTCGATCATCACTTTGTCCGTTTTCGGTTCACTTTGCCTGCGCTGTTGCGTGCGAAAGGGCGCGCGGCATGGCTTCCTTTCGCTTATGCCGCAGATATTCGCTAAACAGGCTTAACATCCGGGTTACCGGCCTGGCGTATTGTGAACATGCTTACGAAATCCTGCGGCAGATCGTTAAAATGACGGATAAATCCCCAGTGCTGATCTCGGTCGTCGTCCCGACCCTCAACCGCCCGGAGCCGCTGGCGCGGGCACTCGACAGCCTTTCGGCGCAGAGATTGCCAGAAGGGCTCGGCACGGAGGTGGTCGTCATCGACAATTCCAGGGACGGCTCGGCGCGCGGCACCGTGGATGCCTGCATCGCGCGCAACCGCCTGCCGATCGTCTATGTGCTGGCACCGGTGCCTGGGGTGGCCAATGCCCGCAATGCCGGCGTGCGCGCCGCGCAAGGTCGATGGATCGCTTTTCTGGATGACGACGAGGAAGCGTCGCCCGGCTGGCTGGCGTGCCATGTCGCCACCTTGCAGGCGACAGGCGCCGATGCCAGCTTCGGTCCGGTCGTCGCCAAGGCGGAAGCCGGGCAATTGACGCCGGCCTTCGCCGCCTATTTTTCCCGCCAGCTGGGGCGGTCGGACCGGGCCGACATCACCGATCTCTCGGCGCTGCTCGGCACGAACAATTCGGTTTTCGATCGTGGGCGCTGCCTGGACAAGGCCGAGGTCTTCGACACCTCTCTCAACGAGGTCGGCGGCGAAGACAGTCTGCTGCTGCGCCAGCTTGCGGATTCCGGGCGGCGCTTCGCCTGGACCCCGGGCGCCGAGGTCATCGAATGGGTGCCGCCAAAGCGGATGAACTGGGCCTATGTGCGTCGGCGCCGGTTTCTCTCCGGCCAGATCCGCACCTTCGTGCATCACAAGCTGATGCCGCCGCGCTGGGCTTCGGTCGCGCTGTGGATGGGCGTCGGCGCGGCGCAGGCGGCGTTGGAATTCGCCAAGGCCGCCATTTTCCTGTCGTTCGACCGGGAGAGGGCGGAGATCGCCCGCTCCAAGGCCTGGGGCGGGCTTGGCAAGCTGTTCTGGGGCGAGCGTTTCCGGCCGAAGCTTTACGGTTCCGGCCTGGTGTCCTGAAGACCAAGGCTGCCGGCCAACCCTTCCTTCAAGGTGATTTTCGGTGCGAGGCCGAGAAACGCGGTCGCCGCCCCGGCATCGAGGGTGAGCCGGCGGCGAAACAGCGCGAGTTCTCCGGGCGCGGGCGCAAGGGCGGCGCGATGACCGCCCGGCAGGCCGATGCGCCGCCAGATTTTCGCCGCCAGCCTCCGCACCGCCCACCAGCGCAGTCGCGTCGGTCCGATTATCGGCAGGCCAGGGGCGCCGAGGGCAGCGGCCAGCGCCTGGAAATAGGCGTTCCAGTCCGGTCTGTCCGGCCCGACGATATCGAGGGGTGGGATTTTCCCTGCCGACACGCCATCCTGCAGGCGGTCCACGGCCGCGACGGTGAGCGCGGCGATATCATCGACATGCACGAGATGCGCCCAGCCATCGCCGGCAGGGCCGAAATCGCCCCAGATTCCCATGCAGATACGCTCCGCCATCTTGTCGATCCAGAACCGGCTACCCGCACCATAGACGATGCCAGGGCGGAGGACGACGGCACGGCGTTCACCGCCAGCCTTTTCCCAATCGCGCACCAGTGTCTCGCAATCCAGCTTGGCGCGGCCATAGCTGTCCAGTGGTCCCTCGCCATCGCCATGGACGGCGATGGAGCTGAAATAGACGAGTCGCGCCACGCCGGCCGTCGCCATGGCGGACAGCAAGGCGGCGCATTGGCGCGGCATGGCGCTTTCCTCGCCATAGGCGCAATGCACGACGATCTCGATGCCGGCAAGCGCGGCGCCGATCTCCGCCGGCCTGTCGAGGTCGCAGGCGATGACGTCGGCTTGCGGCGCGGCGCGGCGCGTTCCAGCATGCGCGTCATGGCCGGCGCGGCGTAGCGCGTCTGTGACGCGCGCGCCGATAAAGCCGGTGCCGCCGGTGACGAGAACGCGGGTCATGCCTGCTCGCCCGGACGCAGCGGTTGGCCGCGCAGGAAATCGAAGATGCCGAGCAGAGCGGGGCGGGTGAACAGCCACATCAACCCGATCTGGATCGCCGCGCCAATCGGGATGGCGGCGCAGAGCGCCAGGATGTTGCCGAAGGGTTGCACGGTCACCGCGAAGGCGCCTGTCGCCAGCGCCATGACGGCGGCCGTCGCCCAGGCGGGGGCAAGGAGACGCAAGCGTTCGCCGCTGGTCCATCGGTCGGGCTTGCCGATGGGGGCGAGCAGCGCAAACAGCGCCTGCCAGCTATCGCCGATCAGGCGCGCGGCACCGATGACATAGGGCGGAGAATCCTTCATCGCCACCAGCAGCAGGAAGGTGACGGCCAGCCCCGTCAGGCTGCTGACCAGGCTGAATTCCGGGCGGTTTCCGGCCGAAAGCGCAGTGAAGATCGGGCGTGCCGGCATCAGCACCGCCGCTCCGAGCGACAGGCAGATGGCGATGTCGGTGGCCGTTTCCCAGCCGGGCCCGGAAACCACCGGCACCAGCGCCGGCATGATCGCCGCCAGCCCGGCAAAGGAAGTGGCGGTGACGAAGGCGAGCAGTGCGATGACCCGATCGCGTTCGGCAATCGCGGCCTTTGCCGTCTGCGCCACGCGCTTGAAATGCGAAAAGACGATGTTGTGGGACGTGGCGACGATGGCGCCACGCAACGGCTCGACGATGCGCATCGCCATGTTGAGCTGGCCGAGCGCGCTCAGCCCGAAGAAGGAGCCGACGATATTGTTGAACAGCAGATAGTTCAGATTGTCGGCGAATCGGTCGAGGAAGGAAATGCTGGCGAAGCGGCCGAGCGCGGCCAGATGCGACAGCGAAAGCTGCGGCATCAGCGGAAAGCGCAACTGCCACTGCAGGCAGAGCGAGCGCACCACGACGATTACCAGTCGCATGACGATCAGCGACCAGACGCCAGCGCCGGCCAGCGCCATGGCGATGGACACCGGAACCCCGACGGCATGACTGATGAGATTGGAGGCGGCGATATCGTTAGAGCGGTGGCGCCGCCGCACCAGCGCCGTCACCAGGTCGCCATGGCCGCTGAAGGCCACCGACAGCATCGACACCGGGAGCAGCATCGCCATTTCGGGAGACGCATAGGCACCCGCCAGCAGCGGTCCACCGACCAGCGACAGTGCGATCAGCGCCAGCGCCACGAGCATGGAAAAGCCGAAGGCGGTGCGTAAATGCGCACCGCGCAATACTTTCTTCTGGACCAGCGCTTCCTCGAAGGGCGCGCCGACCAGAAGGGCGGCGGCTGCCGACATGGTCAGCACGATGGCGGAAATGCCGAACTCCTCCGCCGGGATCAGGCGCGACAGCACGATCGTCGACGCGCTGAGCAGGATCAGCCGCCCGACGGCATCGCCGCCGGCCCAGCCGATCCAGCCAAGAACGGTGCGGGCGGAGGATCGGGCGGTCATGGATGGTTTCCTTGCCGCAAGCGGCGCGAACCCATGTCAAAGCCGGTGGCGGCGTAACGGTGGGGCATAGTGCTCCTCCTCCCGGTTCGCAGTCCGGCGGGGGCGGAAGGCGACGGTTTTCGCGGCGACGTTGGCCGCGGCGGTGTAGCGGGCATAGGCGATCAGCGCCCTGAGCGCCGCAATGCCGAGCCCGACAAGCGCGCCCATCATCATGCCGACGATGCCCCACATGATCATGCCGACCGTACCGCTGCGGATATCGGCGGGATAGGCTTTAGAGAGGATGCGGATATTGGCGGAGTCGATCTTGCCGAATTCGGCGGCTTCGCGGGCGCGTGTCTCGAAGGAGGAGAGCAATTCGCGGTCGGAGGCGATCTGCTGTTCCAGCGCGCGCAGTTCGATGGAGGCGCGGCGGGCCTGTTCGTTCTGGCCGGTGAGGCGCGAGACGGTGGCGGAAAGGTCGTCGCGCTCCTTCATCGCCTGGCGAAGGGCGCTCTGGCCGGAGCTGCGCACCCGCTCCAGCTCGCGATTGAGCAGGCTGTCGATCTCGGCGACCTGGCTTTGGGCGCTGCGCAGGGTCGGGTGCTGGCTGCCGAATTTCTGTGAAAGCTTCGCCACCTCCTCGCGTGCCGCCACCTGGCGGCTGATCAGCGTGTTGAGCAGGGTTTGTTCGGAAGGATTGGCAAGGCCGGCGATCACGCCCGGTTCGGCGCTCTGCAATTGCTCGCCGCGCACACGGGCGAGCGAAAGCCGCTCGTCTGCGGCGGCCAGCGCGGTCACGGCGCTGGAAAGCTGCTGGTCGACGATCAGCTTGTCGTCGCTGCTGAACAGCTTGAATTTCTGGCGATATTCCTCGGCCTTCATTTCGGACTCCGCCAGCCGGGCGCGCAGCTGGTCGAGGCGCGAGGTCAGGTCGCCGGTCAGTTTTTCCGTGGCGCGCAGGCGGCTGTCGGAATCCTCGTCGAGATAGGCGGCGACGATGGCGTTTGAGAGATTGGCGGCCTTGTCCGGGTTCTTGTCCTTCACCGAGATGGAGAGGATATAGCTTCGCTCGGCGCGGGTGATCTCGATCGACTTGCGCAGCGCGTTGATCTGCGTGGCGGATGGCTTTTCGGCGGGCGACGCCGCCGTGCCCTGGCCGGTTGCGGCATAGGTCAGTGCCCGCGCCAGAACGCTTTCCGAGAGCATCACATGGCTTTGGCTTTCCACATAGTTGACGGCGGCGTTAGCGTCGTACTGGCCTGTGGTCAGGTCGTTCTTGAACACCTGGAAGCCGCGCGGATCGATCAGCACTTCGGAGGTGGCGACATAGCTCTGCGGCAAAAGCGCGCGCGCCCCGCCGCCAAGCGCACCCCCGAGAACGGCCAGCACGACGATCGGCAAGGCAAGCCGGCGCACTTCCCGGCTCAGCAGAACCCAGGTCATGGGCCAGGTTCCGGCGTCCGGCGGTGCCGACTCCAGAAGGCTGGCGGGCCCGCGAAAAGACCGTGTCATGCTTTTCCTGTCCTCAATCCAAAATTCGGCCCCGGCACTTGCGCTGGCAACGATCCTTTTCCGGCGAGATCCGTCCCCAGCGTCGTGGCGTGGCAAGGCCATCGGTTGTCCGATGATGCCTCGCTCACCATGGCCGGTTTTGCTTAAGAATTGGTTCAGAAATGCCGTGACACAGCTGTTGTCCTTAACGAAGAATATGGTGCTTAAAGCAGGTGGGCAGGGCGGCGGGGCTTGCATGAACCGGACCGAAATGCTCCTCAATAGGGAGCGGGGTCGCGCCGGGGAGGGCATGACCTCGAAGCAGCATCACTGCGGAGGATGGAATGGCTGGCGATCTGTTTCTCACCATCGATGTCGGCACCGGCAGCGTGCGCCCCGCCCTCGTCGAGCGGCGCGGCAAGGCACTGACCACCGGTGCGCGCGAGCCTCGGCGGATCGGTCCGCA